>ERZ795053.2770-NODE-2770-length-20673-cov-5.600398_pt1 | contig 20673 bp, 26 predicted proteins | sample MGYA00375137_ERZ795053 | MGnify/ENA primary metagenome ERZ795053 (study PRJEB30182, sample SAMN05720284) | activated sludge metagenome | isolation source: Anaerobic digester | place: Hong Kong | collected 2014-12-17 ...
GGCGACGCGCGAGCGGGCGCCCCACCCGGCGGGGGCCGGGGGGCGAGTGGGGATGTCACGGTACCGGGTGGCCCACCGGGCCCGGCACCCGACGGCAGACTGGTGGCCGTCGTCGAGCCGAGGAGGCGGGAGCATGGGGCGCTGGGAGCGATCGAAGGCGCTGGCGGGCGCGTCGTGGGCGGTGGTGCGCGAGGACAAGGAGCTGATGGCGCTCCCCCTGATCTCGGGGATCGCGTCGATCGCGATCGCGGCCACGTTCCTGGTCCCGGCGCTGCTCACGTCGAAGGTGTCCGATGTCGGCGGCGAGACCACCCTCCAGCCGAGCCTCGCGGCCTACGCCCTCGTGTTCGCCGTGTACCTCGTCCTGGCCTACGTGACGATCTTCTTCAAGACCGCCCTGCTGTGCGGCGCCGACGAGCGCATGCGGGGCGGCAACCCCACCCTGGCGTCGGCCCTCGCCGGCGCCGGGGCCTGCGCCGGGCGCATCGTGCCGTGGGCGGTCGTGTCGGCCACCGTCTCGGTGATCCTCCGCTCCATCCAGGAGCGCTCGGGCCTCGTCGGCCGGGTGGTGGTGGGGTTCGTGGGCATGGCCTGGGCCGTCGTGACCTTCCTGGTCCTCCCCACGCTCGTGTTCGAGGGGGTCGGCGTCGGCGAGGCCATCCGGCGCTCCACGGCGATGCTGAAGCAGACGTGGGGGGAGAACCTGATCGTGAACGCCGGGATCGGCCTGCTCTCGTTCGCGCTGTGCATCCCGGCGTTCGTCGTCATCGCCCTGGGGATCGGCACGGGCACCGCGCTGGGCATCGGCGTCACGCTCGTGATCGGGGTCCTCTGGCTGATCGCCGTGGCCTGCTGGTCCTCCGCGATGTCGGCGGTCTTCCAGCTCGCCCTCTACCGCTACGCCACCCAGGCGCCGCTCCCCGCGCCCTTCGCCCAGATCGAGCTCGGCCAGGCCTTCACCACCAAGGGCTCCCGACGGGGGCCGTTCGGCGCCTAGGTGCCACGACCGGACCGGCGTCAGCCCCGCTGGTTGAAGCGGGTCTGGGCGGCGACGGCGCCCTCGGCGAGGATCGCCTCGACGGCGTCGGCCGCCTCCTGCATCGCCACGTCGAGCTCGGCCCGCTCGGCCTTGCCCGGGCGGCGCAGCACGTGGTCGACGCCCTCCTGGCGACCGGGCGGCTTGCCGATGCCGACCCGCACGCGCACGAAGTCGTCGCTCTTCAGGTGGGCCTTGATGGACTTGAGGCCGTTGTTGCCCGCCAGCCCGCCGCCCACCTTCACCTTCAGCTTCCCGGGCGGCAGGTCCATCTCGTCGTGCACGACGACGAGGCGGTGGAGATCGTCGACCCCGTGGCGCTCGAGCAGCAGCCGGGCCGCCGAGCCCGCCTCGTTGTAGAAGGTCTGCGGGAACGCCAGCACGACGCGAGCGGGGCCGACGCGGACCTCGGCCACGAGCGCCCGCTCCTTCGTCGCCTTCAGGCGGCCACCGTGGCGGTCGGCGAGGAGCTCGACCACATCGGCACCCACGTTGTGGCGGGTGTGGGCGTACTCGGCCCCGGGGTTGCCGAGGCCGAGCACCACCAGGTCAGCGGGGGTGCCCCGCCGCTCGTTGGCGCGCCGGAACGCCACGTCGTGGTCCGACGGCGAGGGCGTCAGCCCTCGTCGCCACCCGCGGCCTCGGCCGCATCGCCGGCACCCTCGGCGGCCGGCTCGCCCTCGGCACCCTCGCCCTCGGCGCCCTCGGTCTCCTCGACCTCGGCCACCTCGCCGAACGATGCGGTGACCACGGGATCGTCGGCGTCGACCTCGGAGGTCACCCCGGCCGGCAGGGACAGGTCGCCGACGCGGATGGCGTCGCCGATGGTGAGCCCGCTGATGTCGACGGTGATCTCGTTGGGGATGTCGGCGGGCTTGGCGCTGATGGCCAGGGTGACCAGCACGTGGTCGACCACGCCGTTCTCGGACTCGACCGCCTTGGCCTCGCCCTCGAGCACCACCGGTACGTCGACGGTGATGGCGGCATCGGCGCTCACGCGCAGGAAGTCGATGTGGAGCACGTCGCCCCGGATGGGGTGGCGCTGCAGCTCCTTGACGATGGTGAGGGCCACGTCGCCGTCGATGTCGAGGTCGATGAGGGCGTTCAGGCCCGCCTCGGTGGTGAGCGCCTCGCGCAGGGGACGCCAGTCGACGGCGACCGGGATGGGCTCGGCGCCCAGGCCGTACACGACGCCGGGGATCTGGCCGGCGGCACGGAGGCGACGGGCGGGGCCGTTGCCGAGCTCGCGGCCGGTGGCCGCCTTCAGGGTGATCTCAGCCATCGGAGCTCCTACTTCAGAGATCGCGCCGGAGCGCATGCGGTGTTGGGACGGCTGACGAGCCTAGGAGGGGGCGCGGACCGCGAGCCATTCGACCTCGAGGGCCACCCGCCGGGAGTTCGCCGCCCGCTCTGCGGATCTTCACAGGTTGGAGGCGCAGGGTGCGGGTCATGGAAGCCACGAACCGCACCGCCCCGGCTCCCCGACCCCGACGCCGCCGCCCGCACCCCGCCCAGGGCGCTCGCCGCACCGCCGCCGTCGTCAGCGCCGGCACGTTCCTCGCCCTCACCGGCACCTTCGCCGTCGCCGCCACCGTCAGCGGCGAGAGCTCGGCCGCCACGGCCACCACGTCGTCGAGCTCGTCGAGCCCCTCCACCGATGGCAGCACGGTCACGACCGCATCGGAGGGCTCGACGAGCGCGACGAGCGCCACCACCTCGACCTCGTCGGGCTGGGGCTCGACCTCGGCCACCGCCGGCACGTCGACCGGCACCGTCCAGACCCGGTCCCATGGCAGCTGAGCGTCGCTTCACGGCGATGGGCACCACCGCCCACGTCCTCGTCCACGGCGACGAGGCGCTGCTCGACCTCGCCCAGGCCGAGGTCGAGCGCCTGGAGGCGGCGTGGAGCCGGTTCCGCCCCACGAGCGAGGTCAGCCGCCTGAACGACGCGGGCGGCCGCTGGGTGGCGGTCTCGCCCGACACCGTCCTGCTGGTCGAGCGGGCCATCCTCGCCTCGGTGGTCACCGAGGGCCGCTTCGACCCCACCGTGCTGGGCGACGTGATCCGCGCCGGCTACGACCGGGACTTCGCCCTCGTCGCCGCCCGCGACGCCGCCTCGCCGTCGCCTGCCAGCCCCCTGCGGCGCGGTGTCGACGGCATCGAGGTCGACGCCGCCCACGGCGCGGTCCGCCTGCCGGCCGGGACCGGGTTCGACCCCGGCGGCATCGGCAAGGGGCTCGCCGCCGACCTGGTCGCCGGCCGCCTCGACGCCGAGGGCGCCGCCGGGGCGCTGATCAACCTCGGCGGCGACCTGCGCGCCGTGGGCTACGGGCCCGACGGCGATGACTGGGCCATCGAGCTCGACCCCGCCGCCAGCGGTCTGCCGCTCGCGACGGTCAGCCTCGAGCGCGGCGCCATCGCCACCAGCACCACCCTGCGCCGCCGGTGGGAGCTCGACGACGAGGTGCGCCACCACCTGATCGACCCGGCCACCGGCCGCCCCGCCGTCGGCGACCTCGTCGCCGCCTCGGTGCTCGCCGCCCACGGTTGGCAGGCCGAGGTGCTCGCCAAGGCGGCCCTGGTCGCCGGCCTCGAGGCCGGCCTCACGCTCGTCGAGCGCCTCGGCGCCGACGCCCTCCTCGTGGACCGCCACGGGGCCCTGCACCGCGCCGCCGGCTTCGCCCGGTTCGAGATCTCCCGCACGAAGGAGGCGATCGCATGACCGCCTGGTACGTCAACCGCGCCGCCGGCCTGGTGGCCTGGGCGCTGCTCGCCGGCTCGGTCGGGCTCGGCATCCTCCTGTCCTCGAAGCTGCTCGGCAAGCGGGTCCGACCCAACTGGCAGCTCGATCTGCACCGCGGCCTCTCGGCGCTCGCCGTCGCCTTCACCGGCGTGCACGTCGCCGGAGCGGTGGCCGACAACTGGATCCACCTGGGGTGGCCGGAGGTCCTCGTGCCCGGCACGTCGAGCTGGCGCCCGCTGGCGATCGCGTGGGGCGTCGTGACGATGTACCTGCTGGTCGCCGTGCAGGTCACCTCGCTCCTGCGCAAGCGCCTGTCGAAGCGGGCGTGGAAGCGGGTCCACTTCGCCAGCTACCCGCTGTTCCTCACCGCCACCGCCCACGGCGTCACCGCCGGCACCGAGATGGGCACCACCATCGGCATCGCCGTCGCCGCCTTGGTGACCGCCGCCCTCGCCGGCCTCACCGCGATGCGGGTGGTCGAGGAGCAGGATCGCCGGGCCCACCCCGCCCCCGCTCGCCCGGCACGGGTGCCGGCCCGGGCCGGCTCGCCCTTCTGAGCGCTACTTCTGGTTCTCGCCGCCGAAGATCTCGCTGACCGACTCGTCCTCGAACACCGCGGAGATGGCATCGGCCACCAGCGGGGCGATCGACAGGACCTCGATCTTGTCGATCTGCTTCTCGGGCGGCAGCGGCAGCGTGTTGGTGATCACGACCTTCTCGATGTCGCTGTTCTTCAGCCGCTCGGTGGCCGGGTCCGACAGCACCCCGTGGGTGGCCATGGCCCACACCTCGATGGCGCCCTCCCGCTTGAGGAGGTCGGCGGCGGCCACGATCGTGCCCGCGGTGTCGATCATGTCGTCGAGCAGGATGCACCGCTTGCCGGCCACGCTGCCGATCACGTTCGACGCCTCGACGGTGTTGGCGACGCCCTTCGGTCGGATCTTGTTGACGAAGGCCAGGTCGGCGCCGAGGTGGTTGGCGAAGCGCTTCGCCGCCTTCACGCCGCCGGCGTCGGGCGACACGATGACCAGCTCATCGGGGTCGCCGGCCGTCTTGCAGCAGTCGATGAGGATGGGCATGGCGGTGAGGTGGTCGACCGGCACGTCGAAGAAGCCCTGGATCTGGCCGGTGTGGAGGTCGACCGACACCACCCGGTCGGCCCCCGCCGCCGTGAGCATGTCGGCCACCAGCTTGGCCGTGATCGGCTCGCGGCCCTCGGCCTTGCGGTCCTGGCGGGCGTAGCCGTAGTAGGGCGCCACCGCCGTGATGCGCTTGGCCGACGCCCGCTTGGCCGCATCGATCATGATCAGCTGCTGCATCAGCGAGTCGTTCACGTTCGGGCCGGCGTGGGTCTGGATGATGAACACGTCGGACCCGCGGATGCTCTCGCCGTAGCGGCAGTGCATCTCGCCGTTGGCGAACTGGCGCAGGTTCGGGTCGCCGAGCGCGACGCCGAGGTTGTCGGCGATCTCCTGGGCGAGCTCGGGGTGGGCGTCGCCGGTGTACAGCTCCAGCCGCTTCTTGGTGACCGCTTCCAGGGTTCGATTCCCCACCCGCATGCCTTTCGCTCCGGGCCCCCGGCGCCTCAGCCGTCGTCGGGGCCGCTCGCAGCATAGAACGGCCCGGTGACCACCCCTTCCGGCACCGACGCGCCAGGGGCCAGCGCGGCGAAGGGGCCGACGGTGGCGCCCGCGCCGATCTCGGCGTCGCGGCCGTTCGACTGCTCCACCACCGCCCCCGGGCCCACCACGCAGTCGACCAACCGGGTGTTGGGCCCGAGCTCGGCGCCATCGCCCACCACCGTGCTGCCCTGGAGGATCGTCCCGGGGAACAGCGTCACGTCGGCCCCCAGCACCACGGTGGTGTCGAGGTAGGTCGTGGCCGGGTCGACCAGGGTCACGCCGGCGCGCAGCCAGGCCTCGTTGGTGCGGCGGCGGATCTCGGCCTCGGCGGCGGCGAGCTGCACCCGGTCGTTGATCCCGTCGCCCTCGGCCGGATCGTCGACCTCGACCGCCGCCACCCGGTAGCCGGCGTCGCGCAGCACCGCCACCACGTCGGTCAGGTAGTACTCGCCCTGGGCGTTCTCGGGGTTGATCCGGCGCAGGGCCGGAGCCAGCACCGAGCGACGGAAGCAGTAGACCGCGGTGTTGATCTCGTCGATCGCCAGCTCGTCGTCGGACGCGTCGGCCGCCTCGACGATGCGGACCACCCCGCCGTCCTTGCCCCGCACGATGCGGCCGAGGCGACCCGGGTCGGGCACCCGGGCGGTGAGCACCGTGCACGCCGCGTCCGACGCTCGGTGGCGGCGCACCAGCTCGGCGATGGTGGCGGCGCGCAGGAGGGGCATGTCGCCGGGGAGGACGAGCACGTCGTGGTCGTCGCCGTCGGCGCCGTCGTCCTCGGGGAGCCCGGTGAGCCCGACGCTCGCCGCGTCGCCGGTGCCGAGCTGCTGGTGCTGCTCGACGAAGGTCAGGTGCAGGTCGGGCTCGGCCGCCTGGAGCTTCTTGGTCACCCGCTCGGCGCCGTGGCCGACCACGACCACCACCTGCTCGACGTGGCAGTCGACGAGCCCGTCGAGCATGTACTGGAGCATCGTGCGCCCGGCGAGCAGGTGCAGCGGCTTGGGGCGAGACGACTTCATGCGCGTCCCGGCGCCGGCGGCGAGCACGATGGCCGAGAGGGTGCGTTCGGTCATGGGTCCGGTCTAGCGGATCGATCGGCCGAGGGGAACCGCCCGGCGGGCCGGCCGGCGGTCCCCCGTCCACTACCGTTCGGCCCCGGGAAGCGCCGACGCCGGAGGGGATCGCACGGCATGTGGATCGAGGTGGACTCCAACAAGGAGGGCATCAAGTCCTGGGTCGCGAGCGAGCACATCGAGCGCTGCGACGTGAACGCCGTGCCCGAGCCGCCCTACGCCGCGCTCACCCTGCGCTCGGGGATGATCTGCTACATCAGCGACCCCTGGTCGATGAAGAAGCTCCAGCGGGTGATGGGCGTCGACCTCCCCCGCGCCGCCGAGTAGCGGCGCGGAGGCTGGACCGCCTCGTCGCTCGGGGGGCAGGGCTCGAACCTGCGACAGCCGGCTCCAAAGGCCGGAGTTCTACCAACTGAACTACCCCCGACGGTGGTCGTCACCCTAGGCGTCGGGGCGCGGCGGCCGAGCCCCGATCAGCAGGCGGTGGGCACCACCGGGGCCGGTCCGGCCGAGCCGGCGGGCGCCTCGCCGGGCGCGGGGCGCGACCCGTTGCGCAGGGCCTCCAGGGCCGGGTCGTCCGGCGAGACGAGCTCGAGGACGGCCTTGCCGTCGCGGACGGCGTCGACCACGCCGAGGCGCCGGGAGACGACCGGTGCGCCCTGCGTCGCTCGCGCCAGGTCGAGCAGGTCGCCGGGCGTGGTCGACGAATCGACCGTCAGGTGCTCGATGACCTCGTCGACGACGCGGGCCAGCTCCAGGGGGTCGCGCGCGCTCAGGTCCAGGAGCTCGGCCAGGACCGAGCCCAGCACGGCCTGCTGGCGCTCGATCCGCCCGAGGTCCGAGGTCGGATCGTTCCGCCAGGTGCCGTCCACCTCCTCGGCGAGGTGGCGGGCCCGGCCGAGGGCCAGGAGGTCCCCGCCGGCGACGGTCTGGCACCCGGCATCGAGGGAGAGGCCGGTCGGCGCGTCCCGGACCGGGTGGTCGAACGCCAGGCGGGCCCCGCCGAGGGCATCGCCGATCGCGACGGCACCGGCGAAGTCGGTCTCGGCGTAGCGGTCCACCTCGATGCCGAGGTCGGCCTGCAGCGTGGCGATGAGCAGGTCGGGACCGCCCCGCTCGCGGGCGTTGGCGAGGCGATCGCGACCGAGGCCCGGCAGCTCCACCCACAGGTCGCGCGGCAGCGGGAGGACCGACACCACGTGGCGGCCGGGGTCGACCCGCACGACCACGACGGCGTCGGTCCGTCCGCTGGGCGGACGGGCCGGATCGGGCGCGGCGAGGCCGGCGTCCGAATCGACGCCGACCAGCAGCAACGTCGTGGGCTCGGTGCGCGGGCTCCCGGCGTCGTCGCCCAGGGCGGCGACGTCGACGTGCTGGAGGTCGTCGAGGCGTCGGTCGATCAGCGCCGCCCCGCCGACGGCGCCCACCGCCAGGGCGGCGACGGTCGAGGCCCCGCCGACGGCCAGGCGGTGGCGGCGGCGGCGCGAGCGGCCACGGCGCACGACGGCCGCGTGCAGGGCTTCGGACGGCTCGTAGGGCACGGGATCATCGAGGTGGTCGAACACGGTCAGGCTCCTCCGCGGTCGGGGATGGGTTCGAGGTCGAGGCCGGTCCACGCCTCGCGCAGCGTGGCGAGCCCCCGATGGGCGTGGCGCTTGACGGTGCCGACGCTCGTGCCCAGCTCGCGGGCCACGTCGGCCTCCGAGCGGTCGGCGAGGTACCGGAGCACCACCACCTCGCGCTGGCGGCGCGGCAGCGACGAGAGCAGGTGGGCCAGCTCCAGGCGGTCCACCGCCGCGCGGGTGGCGTCGTCGGCGGCAGCGGCGTCGGCGACGGGAACCTCGGCGCGACGCGACCGGTCGTGGGAGCGCAGGCGGTCGAGGGCGAGGTTGGCGGCCACCCGGGCCACCCAGGGCTCGGCATGGCCGTGCACGCGCCTCCACCGGGCGTAGGCGCGCGCCAGCGCCTCCTGGGCGACGTCTTCGGCCTCGGCTCGGACGCCGAGCAGCCGGTAGGCCACGCGATAGGCGAGGCGCGCCAGGTCGGCGAAGGCGGCGTCGAAGTCGGCGTCGGCGGTCACGGGCACCCCCCTTCCACGGCTGGGGGCCGGCGGAGGTTGACCGTCCCGCTCAGATCCTGCCGTGCGGGCCCGGGCCCGGACGCGCAACGACCGCCCCGGGCGGGGCGGTCGTGGATCGAACGGTGGGAAGCGGTGCCGCTACTTGCCGGCGGCTCGACGCTGCCAGCGGGTCCGCTTCAGCATCTTCTTGTGCTTCTTCTTGCGCATGCGCTTGCGGCGCTTCTTGATCAGTGAACCCATGGTGATCCCAACCTAGGGGCCGCTCGGTGCGCTCACCAAACCCGCAGGCAGCGTGCGCACGACGATCCCGGCCTCCGGGAACGCACCCGCCACGAACCAGGTGGAGCCCGACCCGGCGAGCACCGGGGTCGCGCCGGTGGCGTCGCCCAGCCGGTCACGCCAGCGCGCCAGCTCGGGCTCGACCGCGAGGGCCGCCGGCTCCAGGTCGTTGGGGCCCTCGGCGCGAGGCCCGCCCAGCTCGTCCCAGGCCCGGTACACCGCGGGGGTGGCGCAGGCGAGCGGTGGCGTCAGGAGGGTGAGGGTCCGCTCGAGGAAGGGCAGCGGTTCGAGCACCTCGCCGATGCCCGTGACCCGGGCCCGCCCGCCGGCCACGCAGAAGGCGACGTCGGCGCCGAGGCCGGCGGCGGCCACCGGGTCGTCGACGCCCGCCCAGCGCAGGATCGCCGCCGCGTCGGCCGAGCCGCCGCCGAGCCCGGCGCCCGCCGGGATCCGCTTGGTCAGCCGCACGTGTGCCCGCCGCCCCACGAGGCGCAGCGCCCGCAGCACCAGGTTGTCGTCGTCGACGGGGACGTCGAGCCCGGTGGCCCCGACCACCTCGAGGCCGTCGCCCGACGAGATCGCCAGCTCGTCGACCAGGCTCACGGTGACCATCTCGGCGTCGATCAGGTGGAGGCCGTCGGGCCGCACGCCCGTGATCCGCAGCGAGAGGGTCACCTTGGCGGGGGCGAGGACGACCTCGACATCGGTGGCGGGCACCGGGCGATCGTAGGGCGGCCTCAGCCGGCGACCGCGCGGAGCAGGAGGGCGAGGAGGTGGGGTTCTGCGGTCGATCGCTCCCGCCCGCGAGGCACGATCGACCGCAGATCGCCGGCGCATGCGGCCGCCGGGCGCGGGTCACCCGGCGGCGATGTGCGCGGCGGCCAGCCGACCCCACGCCTCGACGACGAGGCGCTCGGGGCGGTCGGTCGGATCGATGCCCGCCGCCTCGAACGTGGCCTCGTCGACCACCCCGGCGAGCGAGCGGCGCAGCATCTTCCGCCGCTGGTTGAAGGCACGCGCCACCAGCTCCTCGACCACCGCGAGATCGCCCTCCACGGCCGGCTCGGCTCGCCGGACGACCTCCACCAGGGCCGAATCGACGCGGGGCCGGGGCAGGAAGACGTCGGGGCCGACGCGCCCGACGATCCTCGCGGTCGCCCGCAGCGCCACCTTCACGCTGGGGATCCCGTAGGCGGGCGTGCCGGGGGCGGCGGCCAGGCGCTCGCCCGCCTCGAGCTGCACCATCACGAGCATGCGCTCGATGGCCGGCACCTCGCGCAGCAGGTCGAGCACCAGCGGGGTGGCGACGTTGTAGGGCAGGTTGGCGACGAGCGACCAGCGCTCGGCCCCGGCGAGCACCTCGTTCCAGTCGAGGGCCATGGCGTCGCCCGCCACCACCCGCACGTCGAGGCCGGCCACCACCCCTTCGAGGATCGGCCGGAGGTGCCGGTCGATCTCGACCGCCGTGACCGAGGCCCCGGTCTCGGCGAGCGCGAGGGTGAGCGAGCCGAGGCCGGCGCCGATCTCGACCACGTGGTCACCGGGGCCGACCCCGGCGAGGCGGGCGATGCGGCGGACCGTGTTGGGGTCGACCACGAAGTTCTGGCCGAGCGCCCGGCTGGGGTCGAGGCCGTGGCCGGCGAGCAGCGCGGCCAGCTCGGTGCGGGTGTGGGTCACGGCAGCCGGTACAGCTCGGTGGCCGCGTCCCAGGTGGTGCGGGCCACGTCCGCCACGGTGCGCCCCTGCACCTCGGCCACCATCGCCCCCACGAGCGGCAGCAGCGCCGGGGCGTTGCGCTTGCCGCGGTGCGGCACCGGGGCCAGGTACGGCGAGTCCGTCTCCACCAGGAGCCGTTCGGGCGGGCAGATGGCCGTGGCTTCGCGGATGTCGGTGGCCGTCTTGAACGTGACGATGCCGCTGATCGAGAGGTGGGCGCCCAGGTCGAGGCAGCGCCTCGCCTCGGCGGCCCCGCCGGTGAAGCAGTGGAACACGGTGCGCTCGGGGGCGCCCTCGGCGTCGAGGATGTCGAACGTGTCGGGCCACGCCTCGCGGGTGTGGATCACCAGCGCCAGGTCGTGGGCCTTGGCCAGCGCGATCTGGGCGGCGAACACCTCGCGCTGGGCGTCGCGCGGCGAGAAGTCGTAGTGGAAGTCGAGCCCGCACTCGCCCACCGCCACGATCTCCGGGTCGGCGAGCAGCTCCTCGAGCCCGTCGACGCCCTGCTTCGCCTCGTGCGGGTGCACGCCGGCCGTGGCGAACAGCTCGGGGTGGCGCCGGGCGGCGGCGATGGCTGCTGTGGAGTCGGCCACGTCGCAGCCGACGGTGATCATCCGCTCGACGCCCACCTCGCGCGCGTCCGCCACGGCCTGGGCGACGAACGCCTCGTCGACGTGGTCGGCGAGGTCCACGTCGGAGCCGCCGCCGTCGCCGCGCAGGTGGAGGTGGCAGTGGTCGTCGGTCCAGCGCAGCTCGCTCATCGGGGCGACGGCCTCACGCCGCGGGCTTGATGCGCGGGAAGAGGGGGCCGCCCTTCTCCACTGGCAGGCCGCCGGGGTAGCCGCCCCAGGCGGCCGCGTCGGGGAGGCGCTGCTCGTCGGGCCGACCCTCGAGGCCGATGCGCCGCCACGCCTCCACGGTCGCGCGGGTGAGCGCCGGGCTCGCCAGGATGCAGACCAGCCGCAGCACCTCGAGGGCGTCGCCGAGCACCGCGTCGACCTCGGGGCCCGGCTCGGCCTTCCACGGCTCGGTGGCCTCCAGCAGGGCGTTCGCCTCTCGGATGAGCCGCCAGGTGGCGTCGAGCGCGACCGACGGCTGCACGGCCTCCCACGCCGCGGCGGCCTCGGCGTACGCCTCGGCGGCGACGGCGGCCAGCGGGCTGTCGGGCCGAGGGGCGGGGCCGATGCCATCGCACTTCTTGGCCACCACGGTGGCCACCCGGCTGAGCAGGTTGCCGAAGTTGTTGGCCAGGTCGGCGTTGTAGCCGGCGACGATGCCCTCGTAGCTGACGTCGCCGTCGGGACCGAACGGGGCGTGGCGCAGGAAGTGGAACCGGAACCCGTCGACGCCGAACTCCTCGACCAGGTCGGCCGGGAAGATCTGGTTGAGCCGGGTCTTGCTCATCTTCTCGCCGCCCACCAGCAGGTAGCCGTGCACGTTGAGGTGCGCCGGGGGCGCCTCGCCCGCCGCCAGCAGCATCGCCGGCCAGTACACGCAGTGGAACCGCAGGATGTCCTTGGCGAGCAGGTGGTGCACGTGAGGCCACCAAGCGGCGAAGCGCTCGGGGTCGGTGCCGTAGCCCACGGCCGTGGCGTAGTTGATGAGCGCGTCGTACCAGACGTAGAAGACGTGGCCGGGGTCCCACGGCACGGGCACGCCCCAGTCGATCGAGGTGCGCGTGATCGAGATGTCCTTCAGCCCGCCCTTGATGAGCCCGAGCGCCTCGTTGCGCTTCCCGGCCGGGGCCACCGCATCGGGGCAGCGCTCGTACCAGTCGAGCAGCGGCTGCTCGAACGCCGAGAGCCGGAAGAACCAGTTGTCCTCCTCGAACCACTCGACGGGCCGGCCGTGGATCTTGCAGAGGCCCGGGCCGCCGTCGGGGTTGGGGTCGAGGTCGTCGGGCTCGTAGTAGGCCTCGCAGGGCACGCAGTACCAGCCGGCGTAGGTCTCCTTGTAGAGGTGACCGTTGTCCTTGATCCGCTGGAGCATCGCCTGCACGGCGGCGTGGTGGTCCGGGTCGGTGGTGCGGATGAAGCGGTCGTGGGAGATGTCGAGCAGCTCCCACGCCTCCGCGAACCGAGCCGAGGTCTGGTCCGCGTGCTCCTGGGGCGTGCGCCCGAGGGCCTCCGCCGAGCGGGCCACCTTGAGGCCGTGCTCGTCGGTGCCGGTGAGGAAGAAGACGTCGTCGCCGAGCAGGCGGTGCCACCGCGCCAGGGCATCGGCCGTGACCGTCGTGTAGGCGTGCCCGATGTGGGGCACGTCGTTCACGTAGTAGATCGGCGTGGTCAGGAAGAAGCGGCCGGGCACCGCCTCACCCTAGCGAGGGCCCTTCGGCGCCTGGCAGGGCGTTGGCACCCGTCGACGCTCGCTCAGATGGCGTCGGCGCCCACCTCGCCGGTGCGCACCCGCATGACCTTGGTGACCGGCGTGGCCCAGATCTTCCCGTCGCCGATCTTGCCGGTGCGGGCGGCGTCGGCGATGACGCCGAACACGGTGTCGAGCTGGTCGTCGGGCACGAGCACGTCGAGGCGGACCTTGGGCACGAAGTCGAGCGCGTACTCCGAGCCGCGGAAGATCTCGGTCTTGCCGCCCTGGTGGCCGTAGCCCTGGGCTTCGCTGACGGTGATGCCCTGGACGCCGACGCCCTTCAGGGCCTCCTTCACGTCCTCGAGCATGAACGGCTTGACGATGGCGGTCACGAGCTGGACCACGGGGCCTCCCTTGGGGGTCGGAGCGGGCGCGCCGAGCTGGCGCTCATCGGTCGTCGAGCAGCTGTCGGGCCCGCACGAGCACGTCGTCGAGCATGGCCGGGGTGAGCTTGCCGGTGAAGGTGTTCTGCTGGCTCACGTGGTAGCTGCAGAGGATCGTGCGGCCCTCCCCTGCGTCGACCTCGACCCCGTGGCCGAACGCGGGCCGGGGTCGGACGCCGAGGTGGTGGGCGAGGGCCTGGTAGCCGAAGCCGCCGAGCACGAGGAAGGCCCGGGCCGGGAGCAGGTCGAGCTCGCGCTCGAGGAACGGCGCGCACGCATCGCGCTCGGCGGGCGTGGGCTTGTTGGCGGGCGGCGCGCACCGCACGGGGGCGGTGATCCAGCAGTCGGTCAGGACCATGCCGTCGTCGCGGCCCGTGCTCTCGGGCTGGCTGGCGAAGCCGGCGCGGTGGAGGGCGGCGTAGAGGAAGTCACCGGACCGATCGCCCGTGAACATGCGGCCCGTCCGGTTGGCGCCGTGCGCGGCCGGCGCCAGGCCCACCACCACCAGCCGGGCGCGAGGATCGCCGAACCCGGGCACCGGTCGCGCCCAGTAGTCCTCGTCGCGGTACGCGGCCCGCTTCTCGGCGCCCACCTGCTCGCGCCAGGCCACCAGGCGCTCGCACCGCCGGCACGCCACCACCTCGTCGTGCAGCTGGGCGAGCGGGTCCACGGCGTCCGACCGTACCGTCCGGTCCCGGTCGACCAGCACGGCGGTCACGGCTCGTCCACCAGCTCGACGAGCAGCCCACGGCCTCGGAGGGTGTGGATCCGCAGCGGCACGGCGCCCAGCCGTCGCCGCAGGTTCTTGACCCGGTTGTCGAGCGCGGTGCGCACCGTCGCCGGCCCGTCGGGCCACACCGCGGCCACCAGCGCCTCGCGCGGGACCAGCCGCCCGGGTGAGGCGAGCAGGGCGCCCAGGAGGCGGGCCTCCTGCGGCGGGAGCACCACCAGGTGGCGCCCGACCCGCAGGACCCCATCGGCGTCGAGCTCGGGCTGCGACCGGACGTCGGGCTCGGTGCGATCGAGCAGCGACCGCCCCCGGAGCTCGATCTCGTCGGGCGCCGCGCTGGCGCGGACCCAGTCCTGGTCGGCCGGGCAGGCGGGTGGCTCCACGTCGTCGTCGACCACGTAGAGCGCCGCCACGTCGGGCGGCGCCGGGATCCGCTCGCCCCGGGTCCAACGCACGATCGCGAGCCCACGCAGCTCGAGCGAGCGCAGCGCCCACGCTCGCGGCGACTCGTGGGCGGGCACCACGACCGGGTGCAGGTCCGTGGCGGTCACAGCTCGTCGACCTCGGCGAGCTGGTCCACCGCCGCGTTGCGCCGATCCCAGTCGCCGTGGCGGTGCGCCGCCCGGCCCACGAGGTGGGCGGACACCGGCCCGGTGGCGAACTGGAGCACGACGGTGAGGAACAGGAGGGTGGCGGCGCCGGCGCTGTCGATGCGCAAGCTGGCGCCGGCGGCCACCAGCAGCAGGCCGAGGGTGGCCGGCTTGGTGGCGATGTGCATCCGGGTGAACAGGTCGGCGAAGCGGACCTGGCCGATGCCCGAGAGCGCGGCGAGCGCGGCGCCCGCCACCACCAGCACCGCGGCCGCGACGTCCATCATCGCCGGCGCCCCTCGACGAAGCGGGCGAAGGCCGACGTGCCGAGGAACGCCACGAGCGCCACCACCACCCCGAGCGTCAGGTAGGTGCCCGTCCGGGTGAAGGCGCCCCACGCCAGCACGGCCGTCACGATCAGCGTCAGCAGGCCGTCGAGCGAGACCACCCGGTCGGCGAGGCTCGGCCCCACGAGCAGGCGGTACAAGAAGCCGGCGCCGCCGACGGCGATCAGCGAGAGGGCGATGGCGAGACCGATCACGAGGCGTCGGCCTCCTCGGCCTCGGCGCCGGCCCCCAGCCGCGCCACCTCGGCATCGGTGCCGAAGGCTTCGACGATGCGCCGCTCGAGGTCGGCGACCTCTGCGCGGGTCGCCTCCACGCTCTCGAAGCTGAGCACGTGCACGAACAGCACGGCCGGGCGGCCCCGTGCATCGATGGTGAGCGTGCCCGGCGTCAGGGTGATGGCGTTGGCCACGAGCGTCGCGAGCCGGCCCGAGGTGGTCCGCAGCGGCACGGCCACGACGGCCGGGTGGATGTCCGAGCGCGAGGCCGGGGCCAGCACCTCCTTGGCCACGGCCACGTTGGTGAGCACCAGGGCCCACAGGAACCACAGCAGGAAGCCGAGCGCCTTGATCGGCCGCACCACGACCGGATCGTCGTTGGTGTCGTCGGGCGGGAAGGCCACCACGAGGGCGATGGCGATCACCGTCCCGCTGAGCACGTTCGGCAGCGTGAGGTCGCCCCAGAGGAGCACCCACATGACCACGAGCCACAGCGCGATGGCGCCGCGGCCGAGGGTGGAGGGTCGCACGGTGGGCGCGGTCACGGCAGCACCGCCGAGATGTAGGCGGTGGGCGAGAGCAGGTCGGCGGCCGCCCGCTGGCACAGCTCGAGCAGCGGCCCGGCGAACACGGCGAGAGCCAGCGACAGCACCACCAGGGCGGCGGTCGAGGCCAGCATCGGGGCGGTGGCGCCGTAGCGCCGGCTCATGGCATCGCTGGGCTCGGCGACCACCTCGACCTCGCCCCAGAACGCCCCACCCCAGATCTTGGTCATCGAGTAGAGCGTCAGGATCGACACCGCGATCGCGACCCCGACCGCGATCCAGGCGTGGTCGGCGAAGCCGGCGTCGATCACCGACAGCTTGGCGACGAAGCCCGACAGCGGCGGGATGCCCGCCAGGCTGAGCGCGGGCAGCAGGAACAGCCAGCCCACGATCGGGTGGCGGCGGGCCAGCCCGCCCACCTCGGCCAGCCGCGACGACCCGGCGGCGTGGTCGACGATGCCGGCGGTGAGCAGCAGGGTGCTCTTCAGCACGATCTGGTTGACGAGGTAGAGCATCGCGGCGGCCAGGCCGGCCACCGAGAACAGGGCGATGCCGAGCACCATGTAGCCGATCTGGCTGACGATGTGGAAGCTGAGGATCCGCTTGATGTCGTTCTGGGCGATGGCGCCGAGGACGCCGACCACCATGGTGAGCGCGGCGATGGCCAGCATGAACCCGATCGGCCGGTCGCCCGGCGCCACCATGAGGGTCTGCGTGCGGATGAGGCAGTAGACGCCGACCTTGGTGAGCAGCCCGGCGAACACCGCGGTGACGGCCGTCGGCGCCGACGGGTAGCTGTCGGGCAGCCAGAAGAACAGCGGGAAGACGGCCGCCTTGATGCCGAACACCACGAAGAGCAGCAGGGCGAAGGCGACCCGGACCCCGCCCGGCAGGTGACCGATGCGCCCGGCGAGGTCGGCCATGTTGACCGTGCCGGTGGCCGCGTACAGCAAGCCGATGGTGGCCACCAGCAGCGTCGACGCGATCAGGTTGATCACCACGTAGGTCATGCCCGTGCGCACCTGGTCGCGCCGACCGCCGATGGTGATCAGCACGTAGCTCGCCGTCAGCATCATCTCGAAGGCGACGAAGAGGTTGAACAGGTCGCCCGTGAGGAACGACAGGTTGATGCCCGCGGCGAGCACCAGGTACACGGGGTGGAAGGCGGGCTGCTCCTTCTCGGTCCCGGGCTGGCCGGTGGCGAACACGAGCACGGCCAGCAGCACCGGGGCCGCCACCACGAGCATCAGCCCGGTGAGCCGGTCGGCCACGAGCGAGATCCCCACCGGAGCGTCCCACCCGCCCATGAAGGCGGCGGCGGGCCCCTCCCGGTCCGCGTGCAGCAGGATCGCCACGGCGGCGGCGACGCAGGCCGACAGCGCGGCGATGCCGATGAGGCGCTGGAGCCAGCGGCGGCGGGCGGCGGCCATCGAGCAGCCGGCGGCGAACAGCGGGAGCACCACGGGGAGCGGGAGCAGGACGCGCATCACTCCGCCTCCTCCAGCGGCGCGGCGCCACCGGTCGAGGACTCGAGGGCGGCCTCGGCGGCCGACAGCTCGCGCTGGTCGGCGACCTCCTCGTCGCTCGCGGTCGAGCGGGTGGCGGCGATGCGCCGGTCCTCGAGGTCGTCCTCCACCAGGTCGTCGCCGGTGAGCTGCCAGCTGCGGTAGGCGAGGGCGAGGAGGAAGGCGGTGACGCCGAACGCGATCACGATGGCGGTGAGGGCGAGGGCCTGGGGCATCGGGTCGGCGGGCGTGCGCTCGCCGATCTGGCCGATGAACGGCGCCACGCCACGCCGACCGCCCGAGAGGAGCAACAGCAGGTTGGCCCCATGGCCGATGAGCCCGAGGCCGATGATGATGCGCGTCAGCCGGCGCTGGAGCAGCAGCCAGGTGCCCAGCGAGAACAGCAGCGCGGTGCAGAGGGCGAGGACGAGGCTCACGGTTGCCTCCGCAGCAGCCAGGGGGCGCCGAACGTGGGCAGCCGCTCGCCGAAGGACACGAGCAGCAGCAGCACCATCCCCACCACGACCTGGGCCACGCCGATGTCGAAGAACAGCGCCGTGCTGAGGTGCAGCTCGCCCAGGAAGCCGACGTGGCGCTCGTAGAGGCCGTGGTCCATCAGCTGGCGGCCGAACGCGAGCGGCACGAGGGCGGTCGTCGTCGCGGTCGCCAGGCCGGTGCCGAGGAGCGTCCAGGGCCGCAGCGGCAGCACCTGGCGCACCTCGTCGATGCCGCCGGCCACGTAGCGCAGCGAGATCGCCGCGCCCACCACCAGCCCGCCGACGAAGCCGCCGCCCGGACGGTTGTGGCCGGTGAAGAGCAGGAACAGGGCGAGCAGCAGCGCCGAGTGGAAGACCAGCCGCACCACCACGTCGAGGATGAGCGACCGCCTCATCGGCTCGCTCCCGGCGTCGATGCCCGGCGATCACGGCGAGACAGCCGGGCCAGGGCGTACACGCCCATGGCCGCGACGGCGAGGACGGTGATCTCGCCCATGGTGTCGAAGCCGCGGATGTCGACGAGCACCACGTTCACGACGTTGCGCCCCCCGCCCTCCTCGTAGGCCCGCGCGATGAACTCGGTCGAGATCGTGGGGTCGACCCGCACGCCGACCGCCACGAGGATGAAGGCGAACACGAAGACGCCGACGGCGGCCGAGACCGCGAGGCGCGACGCCTGGCTCACCCGGCTCGGAACGTCGGCGAACCACGTCGGCAGGTGCCGCAGCACCAGCACGAACACCACGGCCCCGATGGTGTCGACGCACACCTGGGTGAGCGCCAGGTCGGGCGCTCCCTGCAGGGCGAAGACCAGCGCCATCCCGTAGCCGACCGCGCCGAGGCAGAGCACCGCCGCCATGCGGTGCTTCACGACGACGGCCGCGATGCCCCCGCCGACCAGCAGGGCGGCGGCCGCCCAGTCGCCGGGCCCCGACACGAGCGGGGGCAGGTCGGGCATCGGCGCCTGGAGCAGCGCCCACCCGGGGACGACCACCGCGGTGAGGAGGATGACGCCGATGTACACCGGCAGCGAGCCGGACTGGAACAGGCCCGTGGACCGGTCGGCGAGGCGGTTGAGGCCGCGCATCGCGCCGAGGAACGCCTGCTCCCCCCACGCCGTGTCGGGGAGGCGCTGCTGCAGCCGGGCGAGCACCGCGCCCCCCACGACCAGCAGCACGCCGAGCCCCACGGTGAGCGCGGAGAGGGCGAGCGCCGGGTTGAGGCCGTGCCAGAGCGCGAGGTGCACGTGCTCGCCCGACGGATCCAGATCGTGGGCGGCGACGTCGACCAGCTTCGACGCCAGCCCCGGCACGAGGCCGAGGAGCACGGTGAGCGTGGCGAGCAGCCCGGCCGGGGCCCAGAACGACCACCTGGGCGCCGGCGGCGGATCGATCGCGGCCTCAGCGTCCTCGGCGACGCCCTCGGTCCACACCCCCGGGCGGAACGCGCCCGCCAGCAGCCGGGCCGTGTAGGCGAAGGTCAGGACCGAGCCCCCGACGAGCACGGCGAGGACCACGCCCCCACCGGCGATCTCGCCGTGCAGGAACGCGTCGTACGCGCTCTCCTTGCCGAGGAACCCGATGAGCGGCGGCAGGCCGGCCATCGACGCCCCGCAGATCACCGCGGCAGCCATCGGGCCCGCCCAGCCCGGCCCGTAGCGGCCGAGCCGCCGGATGTCTCGGGTGTGGGCTTGGTGGTCGACCACGCCCACGACCAGGAACAGGCCGGCCTTGAACAGCGCGTGGGCGAGCAGCACGACGACCCCGGCCGCGGTGGCCTCGGGGAAGCCGGCGCCGAACAGCACGACGAGGAACCCGAGCTGGCTCACCGTGCCGTACGCGAGGATGCGCTTCAGGTCGTACTGGCGCAGCGCCCGCCACCCGCCCGTGAGCATCGTGAGCGATCCCACGGCGAGCACCACCGGACGCCAGGCGCCCTGCTCGGCGAAGATCGGCGCGAGCCGGGCGATCAGGTACACGCCCGCCTTCACCATCGTCGCCGAGTGCAAGAACGCGCTCACCGGCGTCGGGGCCACCATCGCCCCCGGGAGCCACGCCGAGAACGGGAACTGGGCCGACTTGGTGAACGCCCCCACGAGCACCAGGAGCAGGCCCACCTCCACGACGGTGCCGGTGGGCGGGTGGGCGGCGAGCGCGGCGAGGTCGTAGGTGCCTGCGGCCTGGCCGATCAGCACGAAGCCGCCGAGCATGGCGAGCCCGCCGAGACCGGTGGTGAGCAGGGCCTGGAGCGCCGAGGCCCGCGCCTTCGGGTCGCCGTCGGTCCAGCCGATCAGCAGGTACGAGGTGATCGAGGTGAGCTCCCACGCCACGAACAGCGTCAGCAGGCTCGCCGCGCTCACGAGGCCGAGCATGGCGGCCGTGAACACGAGCAGGAGCCCGGCCAGGCGGTGGAGCCCCTCGCGCTCGGCCCCGAAGTACCGCCCGGCGTAGAGCTGCACCAGGGTGCCGATCCCGGCGACGAGGAGCACGAACAGGAGGCTGAACCCGTCGAGGCGGAGGTCGATCGAGAGGTCGAGCGCCGGCACCCAGCCGAGCGACGCGGTGAGCGGTCGCTCGTCGAGGACGCGGCCGGCACTGGCGGCGGCCGCCACGAGTACGGCGAACGGCGCGACGGCCGCCACGGCGAAGGACCGGCGGCCGAGTGCTCGGCCCCCGGCGAGCAGCGCCAAGCCCAGCGCGAGGGGGGCCATGACCAGGGCGATCAGCACGTCACCACCCCGCCGGAGCGGCTGGTCGGGGCGTCGGGGGCGACGAGCACGGGCGCACCCTAGGTAGCGAACGTGTCGGGATTGTTTCGGCGTGGTGAAGGCCGCGCGCTCCGGCGCGGGCGGGGGCGGGACGCGGCGGAGCCGCCGGTCCCAGGGGGACCGGCGGCTCCATCGGTGCGCCCGAACCGCACGCTCGGCGGCGGGGATACGATTGCGG
>ERZ795053.2771-NODE-2771-length-20657-cov-5.685273_pt1 | contig 20657 bp, 18 predicted proteins | sample MGYA00375137_ERZ795053 | MGnify/ENA primary metagenome ERZ795053 (study PRJEB30182, sample SAMN05720284) | activated sludge metagenome | isolation source: Anaerobic digester | place: Hong Kong | collected 2014-12-17 ...
CTTGACCTATTTGCAAAAATTGGATTGCATATTACGTAAAATGGAAAAGTTACGGATCAACAATATCATCCCCCTCTGTATGGAAGCATTCCGCTAACTTCCGTACATGTGAAAGCATCCACATCAGCCTGAGAGTATAAATAAACATCACCTGTACAATCGAACTTTACCGGCAGCGGTCAGTCATTCAAATCTTCGTGCAACGCCTGATTTTGTAGTTTGTTTGAGCCTTGTATGCAGGCTGATTGCACAGTGCTGACCGGCAAATCATTAATTCTGAGTAATTCGCCCACCGGAAACCCATGTATGCTTTGACGCTTTTGCAGCATTGAAATCAAAAATGGCGGCAGTTGCAGCTCATGCATCGCATCTTCCCAATCAACAGGAATTTCCGGAAAGGCATTTTTTAAAAGAAAATCGGCTTGTACCTGTGAAGTGAGATTCGGATTCCCTTTGTAGTTCTGAGATTGCAGCAAGGAACATTTATCTTTCAAAATTTTACATTGGTGTTTGTGCATCTCGAAACTTTAATATTTTTGCAGTTTGAAATTAATCTAAATTAATTTTTGAAATCAAAGGACGACGGATTGCTGCATGAATCTTAGTGAACTCATTGAAGGGCAGAAGGGGTTTATCTCCAAAGTGAAAGGGCGTGGGGCTTTCAGGAAACGGATCACCGAAATGGGCTTTGTTAAAGGGCAGGAGGTGGAAGTAGTAAAGAATGCACCTTTGCGTGATCCGATTGAGTATAAAATCATGGGCTATTCAGTTTCGTTGCGTCGTACTGAAGCCCATCTTATTCAGGTAGTCAGCGAAAAAGAACTCGCCAAAAATGGCAGCCTGACCAATTATGAAGGAGTCATTGACAATGAAAAGCTGAAAAGCCGAATAAGAGAAAAAGGCAAAGTAATTGATGTAGTACTTGTTGGAAATCCCAATTCCGGAAAAACCACCATTTTTAATTTCGCTTCCCGATCGAGGGAAAAAGTGGGTAATTACGGAGGCGTTACCATCGATGCAAAAAAAGCCATATTCAGGCACAGCGGTTATACTTTAAACATTATCGACCTGCCGGGAACCTATTCACTCACAGCTTATACACCCGAAGAACTTTATGTACGCAAATATTTGATTGAACAAGTTCCGGATATTGTCATCAACGTGATAGACACGGCCAACCTTGAACGCAATCTTTACCTGACCACACAGCTTATTGATATGGACGTCAAAGTGGTGGCAGCACTGAATATGTACGACGAGCTGAAAGAAAAGGGTGACCATTTTGACCACGAAATGTTGGGGAAAATGCTTGGTATCCCGTTTATCCCTACTGTTGGTTCTAAGGGTACAGGAGTGAAAGAGCTCTTCACAAAAGTGATTGAAGCTTACGAAGACCAGGCACCCTCTATGCGGCATATCCACATTAACTATGGTAAACCCATAGAACGATCGTTGAGGAAAATTCAGGACGAAATATGGAAGAATAAATCATTTACAGATGAAGTTTCTTCACGTTTTTACGCGATCAAACTGCTGGAAAAAGACGAAATGATCCTGCATGACCTGAGCCATCTTCCCAATTTCGAGGAGATCAAACACATTACAGATCAGGAAATCAAAACACTGGAAAAAGATTTCAAGGATGATTCAGAAACACTGCTTACCGACGCACGTTACGGTTTTATTTCGGGTGCACTGAAAGAAACTTACACTGAAGATAAACTTAAAAGGAAAATAAAAACGGAGACGGAAATTATTGACACGTTCATGACCCACAAAATTTTCGGCTTCCCCATTTTTCTGTTTTTTATGTGGCTAATGTTTTATTCTACCTTTACCCTGGGAGGATATCCCATGGAGTGGATTGAAGCCGGAGTCGGACTGATTTCTGATCTCGTGATAAATATCATGCCTGACGGTATGCTCAAAGATTTGATTGTAGATGGCATCATTTCGGGTGTTGGCAGTGTCATTGTTTTTTTACCAAACATTCTCATTCTGTTTTTCTTCATTTCGCTGATGGAAGATACCGGATATATGGCACGTGTAGCATTTATCATGGACAGGATAATGCACAAGGTAGGCCTGCACGGTCGCTCGTTTATCCCGATGCTCATGGGTTTCGGATGTAATGTGCCGGCTATTATGGCTACACGCACCATTGAATCGCGTTCCGACCGCATTCTGACCATTCTCGTCAACCCGTTCATGTCGTGCAGTGCAAGATTGCCGGTGTATATTCTCATCATCAGTGCATTTTTCCCTTCCCATCCCACAATGATGCTTTTCCTGATTTATGCAATCGGAGTTTTAATGGCTTCCGTTATATCTATTATTTTTAAAAAACTATTTTTCAAAAAAGTAGAAGCTCCTTTTGTAATGGAACTCCCGCCTTATCGTCTCCCGACCCTGAAAGCCATTCTGAAAAACATGTGGTTCAAAGGATCACAATATTTGCAAAAAATGGGAGGTGTGATTTTACTGGCTGTTATTCTGATCTGGGCTGCAGGATATTTTCCCATGAACAAAGAAAAAATGCAGGAATTTGATCAGATCATCGCTGCTACCGGACAAAATTATCTCGATCGCATCGCCGTTCTGGATACTGTTGCAGATACCCAGAAAATATCTGAACTAAGCGAGAAAATGGAGAGGGAGATCAAAACCCTCGAACTTGAGAAGGGAGCCTACCGGCTGCAACATTCGTTTATAGGTAAATTCGGAAAAATTATTGAACCGGTGATTTATCCACTGGGCTTTGACTGGAAAATGGGAGTAAGTCTGGTGACAGGCGGGGCTGCAAAGGAAATTGTTGTAGGAACACTGGGCGTTTTGTATCAGGCCGACGAAGAAAATCATCAGTCGTTAATTGAAAAACTGAAAAGCCAGTATTACACCGAAGGACCACGTGCAGGCCAACCGGTATTCACTCCGGTAGTTGCATTTGGATTTTTAATCTTTGTGCTGATTTATTTCCCCTGCATTGCAGTAGTGGCAGCAGTAAAAAAAGAAACCGGCGGCTGGAAATGGGCAGCATTCCTCGCTTTTTACACCACAGCACTCGCCTATCTGATGGCATTTATCATTTATCAGGTTGGAAGTTTAATTTATTGATTCATGATACAAGAAATCATCACCTATATTATTCTTATTATCGCTGCAGCAATTACCATTAATAACTTTATCAGGTTTTTCAAGAGATCAGATCAACCATGTGCAGGTTGCAGACACGCAGCAGAATGCAAAATTGGAGGATTAAAATCATCAACCGCTAAAGTTCAGATAAAAAACAGATCAACATAGTTTTAACCTGCCATCCATTGAAAGGGTGGGTATCATTTTGTTTGACTAAGTGACAAGACTCTTGATGTTGGATTGGTTATAAAAATATTGATTTCCTTTTCTGCTCCGCCCGACCAGTAATCAGGAATAAAAAAGTAATGACTGATGAGTGCTGAGTATTAGGTTCCTGCTTTATCCAAACGATTGATCCCTTCAACAGCTAATGGATAATTAGCTTCTATATCAAGCACTTTCAGATAATCCTGCCTGGCAAGTCCGCTGTTTCCCATCAGCTCAAAAGCATAGCCACGGTTGTAAAGTGCATCAACATTTTCCGGTTGAAGCTTGATGACCTGTGAAAAATAATCTATTGCTTTTTCGAATTCCTTCAAAAACACCAGATGAATGTAACCCAGATTATACAAAGCAAATGGGTAATCAGGGCTGAACGACAAAATCTGGTTGTAGGTGTCAATAGCTTCAGCAATGTAACCATTTTCCTGGTAAAAATAACCAAGCTGATAATAAGGTTCCGGAACATCAGGCCGGATTTCGATAGCGTTCTTTAAATAATCCACAGCGAGTTGATCTTTCTTTATCGAACTTATAATTCCCAGGTGCATGTATGCTTCAAAATAGTTCTGATCCTGGTCAACAGCAATGAGTAACTGACGCACAGCACCAGCAGTGTCGCCTTCCTCAAACAAGGCATATCCGTTAACGTAGTAAGCCTGTGGATTAAACTTGTCGATAGCAAGCAGTTTCTGAATGGTTTCATGGGTTTTATCGTACTGCTGCATAATGAGAAAGAGCTGTGATTTTTTCAGCAATGCTTCTTTATTGGCAGGGTCTAGCGCAAGGGCCTTTTCGAGCCCTTCAAAGCTTTGATCAGGATCTCCAAGTGCCAGGTAAGCTTCTGATAGTGTGATGTAATAATCAGGATTTTGGTCGTTGATATCAATGGCAAAAATAATATCGCGAAGTGCCAGTTCTACTTCATCCTTAGTGAGATAATAATTGGCCCGTTCGATGTATAGTTTATCATTTTCAGGGTTTGCATTGATGCGCTCCGTGAATTTTTCCAGAAGTTTATCTACTGTTAAGGTATCCTGTGCACTTGTTTCTTCGGGTTTTTGCCGGGAAAAATTGCAACTTACAACCAGCACTGTCAGGACAAATAACAACTGCAGAAGCAATTTATATCTCATACACTTTTACGAATTACATAATTAATGGTAGTATTCAAACAAACAAACAAAAAGACAAATTTAGTATTTGAACCATTACGGAACACATTTTTCACACAATTCTCTCCGCATCAGTTGATACTGTCAAATATCCTAACCAAGTAAACGCAGCCTGATCAGATTCGACAACCTGACGATAGATACTTTAACTTTCAGCCAGGTACTTACTCTGCTGTGATACATTAAGATTGATTTGTATGAAAACAAATTTGCTTGATTGCAGAAATGCTTTATGCGGTAAGTTTGTCAACAAAGAGATGCCGAAAGTACAAAAGTGAGCACCTTGCGGAGCTGAAGTCAATTCTGTCGAAGAAGTACACTGCCTTTGCTTTATGTCTGATTTTGAAAAACCTGACCTGCTCCAAAGTTATCCTGACCAATATCTGATGAATTCCAAAAATGATCCTTAAAAATTTGGTTACCAGGTTCGGGTTGATGAAAATGATTTTATTATTTATGAAGAAGAAAAACTTCTCATTCAATCTATCAATCAGTCAATTAAGCAAATAGAAGCCTTTGTGCATTCACATGGAGTACTTTTCATCCCGGCACATGTCAATCGGGCTGCATTCAGCCTGATAAGTCAGCTTGGTTTCATCCCTGATGACCTCAGATACAAGGCGCTCGAAATTTCCAAACACATTAAAAAAAGTGGTTTTTTCAAACTACAATACTGTCCGTCAGATATTATCATTATCCAGAATTCAGACGCACATTTTCTGCCAGATATCGGATCAGCCAGAAATTATTTTCCTATCGAAAAATCTTCCTTTGAAGAGATAAGGATAGCATTGCAAAAAAACGACAGGAGATTTGCAGAATGAAAGAAATTGCTTTGCCAATCCTCGACATTATACACAATTCAATCAGGGCAAAGGCAAGCGAAGTATCACTCAGCATTACCGAAAACCCGGCTCAAGCTGATTACATTCTCACGATCAGTGATAATGGCAAGGGCATTCCTGCGAACATGCTGCCACAGGTAACCGATCCTTTCACCACCTCGCGAAAGACCCGCAAAGCAGGAATGGAACTGGCTCTGCTCAGGCAAAATGCAGAGCAAAGCGACGGTAATATAGGAATCTCCTCAACCCCAACTTCAGGTACAACGGTTAAATGTCGCTTTGGTTTTTCATCACCTCGACCGACTGCCTGCCGGGGATTTTCCGGGAGTACTTATTCAGCTCAAGCATTCCCTGCAATTCGCTTTTTGGACCATCAAACTCCGTCAGGATCATTTAAGCTGGACACCTGCGAAATCAGGGAAACACCTGGAAAAATCCCGGTAAATGACCCCGAAGTCAGGAAATTTCTTTTTGAAATGATCGCTGAGAATCTCCAAGCAATCAAAGCAGAACGGTAACTTTGAACAACAAACAGTACCATGAAATTTTAAATGTTGCATTCAAACTTAATTTAAAGAAATTCTGTTTTTATTTTCTGACAATCTTCAACGCTTCCCTGCCTGAATCTATCCTGTTGATAATGAATTACATTTACATTCTATTTCGTAAAATATTATAAGTTTTCCGATGAAATCAACAGATAATATCTATTTTTGCTTGAAATATAAATTTTAATTATCACACAAAAATATTTAACTATGAAATTCGATCCGGCAAGTAACATTCAGGACCTGCTCCAGTTTGGTGAATTTGGGGGCGTTAATCCATCAGTAACCGATTCGGCCACATTCACGTTTATGCAGGCCAAAACCATGCTTGATACTTTTAAGGGAGAAGCAGAAGGATGTTTTCTGTATTCCCGGCACTGGAATCCAAGCAACAAATTTTTGGCTGATGCGCTGGCAGCCATGGAAGGAACAGAAGCAGCATGGGTAACTGCTTCGGGAATGGGAGCCATAACCACTGCCATTTTGCAACTCTGTAACAGCGGCGATCACATCGTTTCAAGCCGAACTACCTATGGCGGAACCTTTGCTTTTTTGCACAATTATCTTCCCAAGTTTAATATCAATGTTACTTTTGTTGATATCACCGATCTGGAAGAGGTAAAATCGGCCATCAAACCCAACACAAAGCTGATTTATACCGAATCTATGACTAATCCGCTGCTTCAGATTTCAGACATTCCGAAGCTTTCGGAAATAGCCCATCAAAATGGACTCAAATTACTGGTTGACAACACGTTCACACCTCTGATCATTACCCCAAAACTTTTGGGAGCTGATATCGTACTTTACAGCCTTACCAAATTCATTAACGGCAAAAACGACTGCGTTGCGGGTGCCATTTGTGCTGATAAAGATTTTATCAATTCACTTATCAATGTAAACGATGGAACAGCAATGCTTCTCGGGCCGGTTCTCGATCCTTTCAGGTCATCATCCATTTTAAAAAACCTGCATACCCTGCATATACGCATGCAGCAACATAGCCGAAATGCCATGTATCTGGCCGAAAAACTTTCAGGGATCGGACTAAAAGTAAATTATCCCGGTCTGCCAGACCATCCCGGCCATAAACTTTTCGAAACACTGATGAATTCTGAGTACGGATATGGCGGAATGTTTTCCTTCGATGCCGTTACTGCTGATAAAGCTGCCGAAGTCATGGAATCAATGGAAATGGAAGGAGTGGGATACCTTGCAGTAAGTCTGGGTTATTTTAAAACTTTGTTCAGCAATTCAGGCAAAAGCACCTCATCAGAAGTTCCGGAGGAAAAACAAAAGGAGATGGGACTTTCCGAAGGATTAGTAAGGTTTTCTGTAGGACTTGACCACAACATCGAACGCACTTTTGAAAAAATTGAAAAGTGTATCAGAAAAGCTGGCTTATTATAGGAAAAGCTGTTCAACAGGTTTTTAAAATCAACCTATTAAATTAAGGTTGTCTCAGCCTTCGCATTCTGTCAAAATGTCTGGAATTTTCACGCAAAAGCATTGAATAAAATAAAAGAATCATTGCTTTGCATCTTCCGGATGTTTCAAATCTTTGCAGGAACCCTAAAAGTAAATTTCAGAACGACCTGCTTAACTTTATCATTGATGGCTGACTGGCAAGTGGGTTCGGCAAAGTCCGGACTATTCTGGATTTTTTCTTACTAATGCCCGGGAGTTATAGCAGCATAATCTTTTTGAACAAAAATTTACTACAAAAATGTAAGAACTTCTATTCCAATAGTAAAAAGAGAGCATAAAACCATTTATGTAAAAATTCCAGCACTACTCCACTTTAATATTCGAAAGAAAGTTTAGGAGTTGGTTAAGTAAAAAATTTTGTCATCGGAAGGAACATTTATTTAATTACATTTGCTCCGCTCAAATAAATTCACAGTTTATTATGAAAATCCAACATGACAAATTTCGCTGAAATTGCTGATCAAATGCTTGATAAAGCTTTGCTTGCCGGTGCATTGTTCAACCAATTCGATCAATACCTTACTGACGTAATTGTAAAAAAAGTATATGAAGCCGGGTTTAACAACAGGGTAAAACTGGCCAGAATGGCAGCCGAAAAAACTGGTCTTGGTATTTGGCAGCACAAAGTAATCAAGAATGTTGCAGCTACACACCTGGTTTATGAAAGCATAAAAAACGAAAAAACTGTTGGCATCATCAGTGAAAACGATGCTGAAGGAATTACAGAAATTGCCCAGCCCCTGGGCCCTATATTTGCAATCATTCCTGTGACCAATCCCACCTCTACAATCATGTTCAAAGTACTGATTGCATTAAAATCGAGAAACCCGATTATCATCAGCCCGCCGCGAAAAGCTGTAAAGTCTTGTACTGAAACAGTTGGAATATGTTACGAAGCTGCAATGGAAGCCGGAGCCCCCGAGGATTGTATTCAGATGTTGCCTCAGCCCGATCGTGAATTTTCAGCACTTTTCATGTCTGATCCGCGTACAGCTTTAATCCTTGCAACGGGTGGAACCGGACTGGTCAAGGCAGCATACAGTTCAGGCAATCCGGCTTTGGGTGTTGGTCCGGGCAATGTGCCGGTATTTATCGATACAAGCGCAGACATACCTTTTGCTATCGAAAACATCATTCAGTCCAAGACATTTGACAACGGAACAATCTGTGCCAGTGAGCAGGCCATTGTATGTGAAAAAGAAATTTATCCAAAAGTTAAAGCTGAGCTGGAAAAGCAAGGATGCTATTTCCTTCAGCACGACGAGATAGAAAAAGTGGAAAAAATTGTTTTCAACCGCGAAAAAGGAATTATGAGTGCTGATGTAGTTGGTCAGCCTGTCAGCAAAATAGCAAATCTGGCTGGCATTCATCCTCCTGAAGGCACCAAAATTCTGATCGCGCGTCAGGAATTTGTAGGAACTGATTACCCGCTCTCCCAGGAAATTCTGGCACCTGTACTGGCTATCTACGAAGCTGCTGATTATCATGATGCCTGCAAGATTTGCATTGACCTCAACTATCTTGGGGGAATCGGTCATACTGCATGTGTTTATGCCAATGATGATGACCGTATCAGAGAGTTTTCGCTGCTGATGAATGCCGGACGTATCAATGTGAATACTCCCTCGGCACAGGGAGCAGTTGGCGGAATTTTCAACAGCCTGCCCACTTCCCACACATTAGGTTGCGGATCGGGTGGAAAAAATATCACTACTGAGAATATTACCGCACGACACCTCATCAATGTCCAGCGAATGTGCCGCAGAAGAGAAAACACAAAATGGTTTTCAACTGATTCAAATCTGCTGTTTGATGAACAGACTGACGCCGTTAAATTTTCATCAGAATATCATAAAAATCATTAAATACCAAATAATTATGCTTGATTATATTTACAATTCAGAAACTAATGTATTGAAATTTAATTTTCAGGGCAAACTCGACACCACGGCAAGTATCGGGTTTAGACCTGAAATTGATAAATTACTGACCGAAATGATGGCTGGCAGTCATAAACTGCCTCTATCAGTCAATTTTGATTTCCAGGTAGTTGATTTCATTACTTCCGCATTTGTCGGAATATGCGTCTCTACAGCAAAAAAAGTAGGCAAAATAAATTTCTCCATCGCCAATACCAATCCTTTCATTAAAAGAACATTTAAAATAGCCGGTCTTGACAGGGAGCTTAATGTAAGTTAACCAGCCGAATGATCGCGCATATTATCATTAGTTTATCCCAATAAACCTAAAGGTCAATGCTTTGAAACACCCTGAAAAATTCAAATAAACCTTATGTCGGATTCCTGCAAAAAACTACTGACCATCCTCAATAAATTTGAACAAATACCTGATGTAGAAGAATTTGTTCTCCAGACAGCCTCCAACTGGAATATTGATCCCGAGACTATCAATGAGCTGGTACTTTCGACAGAAGAAATTGTGTCAAACATTATCAATTATGGATTCAACGATGTGTCAGAAGACAGGGAAATCAATATTTTGATGATGAAAAACGAAACCAAAATAAGCATCATCATCAAAGACGACGGAATGGCATTCAATCCTCTCGGGAAAGAAAACCCTGATTCGATAGAAAAGCCCGTTGAAGAGCGTGAAGCCGGAGGACTCGGGATTTATTTCGTCAAAGAATTGATGGATCATGTTGATTACCATCACGAAGGAAAATTTAACCTTCTGACTATAGAAAAGTTTATTACCAAAATATAATAAAACAGGAGAAAAACTGAATGGCAACCTATATCCGTGATTTTAATCCTTACAGCAATGAAATGGAGCATTTAATCGGGGGGCTGAAAAAAACTCCGGGAACATGCATTTTTGTGGACATTATCAATTCGACCTCAGATAAATATGAAAGCTTGCCACAATCGTGGATCAGAAAAATTAATAACACTTTCAACTTTATTTTATTTCTGAACGACTTCCCTGATTATGTGGTAAAAGGTATCGGAGACGAAATCATGCTTTACCTCCCCGATGCAGCCATGCAAAACCACTTTGCATTTGAGAACAGCTTCATGTTACTCCAGGAAATTTATTCTACGCTTGAAAACCTGAAGAATCATCCACGAAAAGACATGTTTTACGAATGTAAAGTCGGAATACATTATTGTCAGGATGTTTACAACATAACTTTTTTTGAAGGGGTGAACGACTATTATGGTACCGACATTGACCTTGCTGCACGATTAATGAAAAAAGCCGCATCGGACAAGATCATAATCAACGAAGCATTTTACCAAAAAGTAATGGAAAGTTTGAAACTAACAGGAATTAATCCCGGTGATACTTTTGTGAATAATATCTCCGAATCCCTGAAGGACAATTTTAAAGGAGTTCCTTATCCTGTTCCCTTCAGAGAGATCAGCATTAAATCTGATGATGAACTACACCATTGATCGGTGCAGGCAATTCCCAAATCGTCAGTGCATTTTACGTTTGATTTTTTCCTTTAAGAACTTGCCAGTAAAAGAGTTATTTACATCTACCAGCTGTTCAGGAGTACCCTCAAAAATGATTTCACCTCCATGGTCACCCCCTTCAGGTCCAAGATCAATAACCCAGTCAGCAGATTTTATTATTTCGGGATTGTGCTCAATAACCAGCACTGTGTGCCCATTCCTTATAAGGGCATTAAATGATTCCAGCAACTTGCTGATATCATGGAAATGTAGTCCTGTTGTAGGTTCATCAAAGATGAAAAGGGTTGGTTTTTCCGATGATCCTTTAGTAAGAAATGAAGCCAGTTTAATGCGTTGAGCTTCCCCTCCCGACAATGTACTGGAAGACTGCCCCAGCTTGAGATAACCAAGGCCAACATCCTGTAATGGTCGTAGTTTGGTTTGTATTCTCTTTATTACTGCTGAAGGATTCGTTTCATCAAAAAATTGCAAAGCTTCATCCACCGTCATGTCGAGCAAATCACTCACATTCCTGCCATGATAATGAATATCAAGTATTTCATCTTTAAATCGTTTACCTCCGCACGCTTCACAAGTAAGATAGATATCAGCCATAAACTGCATTTCGATTTTCACTTTGCCTTCTCCCTCACATTCCTCGCATCGTCCTCCGGGAATATTGAAGGAAAAATATCCCGGATTGTAACCTCTCACCCTTGCCAGCTGCTGATCGGCCAGTAATCCTCTAATGTCGTCCCAGGCTTTGACATAGCTGGCCGGATTTGATCGCGATGAACGGCCAATAGGATTCTGATCAACAAATTGTACATCTTTAATTAATTCCAGCTCACCTGTCAGTCTGTCAAATCTTCCCGATTTTTCGGTATAGCCTCCAAGATGACGGCTGAGAGCAGGGAAAATAATCCCTTTGATCAGTGAAGATTTTCCCGATCCGCTTACACCGGTAACAACAGTGAAAATATTAAGCGGAATCCTTGCAGTGATATGCTTTAAGTTATTCTCATAGCAGCCCTGAAACTCGATAAAATCTTTCCATTTTCTTCTGCTTTCCGGCACCTCAATACGAAGCTGACCATTGAGATATCCTGCCGTAAAGCTATGTTTATCGTTCAATAAACTTTCGGGATTTCCAGAAAAAACTACCTGACCTCCCTGACTTCCGGCCAACGGGCCAATGTCGATAATTTGATCAGCAGCACGCATAATCTCTTCATCGTGTTCCACAACAATTACAGTATTCCCAAGATTTTTCAGTCGTTCAAGCACCCCAATCAATCGCTGTGTATCACGAGGATGCAGGCCAATACTGGGCTCATCAAGAATATAGGTTGATCCTACAAGACTGCTACCTAATGATGTAGCCAGGTTAATTCGTTGTGATTCCCCTCCCGAAAGGCTGGATGAAAGACGATTAAGCGTCAGGTATCCCAATCCGACATCACAAAGAAATTGGAGACGGGTGCGGATTTCTATTAACAGGCGTCTTGCAACTTCCAACTCATAATCAGACAATTGCAAAGTCTGAAAAAAACTGCTCAGATTTTCCAATGACATTAAAACCAGGTCGCTGACAGACTTTCCTCCAATTTTCACATAACTGGCATCTTTACGCAATCGTGTGCCTTTGCACTCGGGACAGGTTGTTCTTCCCCTGTACCGCGAAAGCATAACCCTGTATTGGATTTTATAAGTTTGTTCTTCAACCTGCCTGAAAAACTCATTAAGCCCTTCAAAATGCTCATTTCCGGTCCAGAGTAATTCTTTCTGTTCCCTGGTAAGTTGATAATAAGGTTTATGAATGGGAAAATCAAATGCCGAAGCAACCCTAACCAGTTGATCTTTCCAGAGTCCCATTTTGTCGCCTTTCCAGGGAGCAATGGCACCCTGATAGACTGACAAGCTCTTGTCAGGAATTACCAGATCTTCATCAATCCCGATTATGTTTCCAAATCCTTCACAACGTTTGCAGGCTCCATATGGATTGTTAAAACTAAAAAGATTTACTGAAGGTTCTTCAAAAATAATCCCATCGAGCTCAAATCGATTTGAAAAAGTATATGTTTTATAACCTTCAGCATCAAAAACATGCACATAACATCTGCCTGATCCTTCATAGAAAGCTGTTTGAACTGAGTCGGACAGCCGGGTTCGTTGGTCTTTGTCATCATGCAATACAGTCAGCCGGTCAATGACAAGCTGCAGATCATCGGGTTCCGGGTTTTTTGTTTTTTCGTCACTATTCGGTTCGTTGCTCTGAAGCATGGAAAGCAAGTCCATTTTTTCTTTATCACCGAGCAATTCTTCAATTTTAATTATTCTGCTGTTCCAGAATACACGGGTAAATCCCTGCTGCAGCAAAACGGACAAATGATCCTTTAATTTTCTTTTCAGGCTCAGGTTAAAATTGCTGGTAATTAACACTGAAGTATGTTCCGGAAGATTCTCCGTAAAATCCACTACATCTGTTACATTATGACACTTTACTTCATTTCCCGAAACTGGAGAATACGTTTTTCCAATACGCGCAAAAAGCAGTTTGAGATACTCATAAATTTCCGTTGAAGTGCCTACAGTTGATCTGGGATTGCGAACATTTACCTTTTGTTCTATGGCAATGGCAGGAGAAATTCCTTTGATAAAATCCACTTCCGGTTTTTGCATCCTTCCAAGAAACTGACGTGCATAAGAACTCAGACTTTCGACATACCGACGCTGACCATCAGCATAGAGCGTATCGAAAGCAAGTGACGATTTGCCCGAACCAGACAGGCCGGTGATTACAACCAGCCTGTTGCGTTCAATAGCCACATCAATATTTTTCAAATTATGAACCCGTGCCCCTTTTATCAGAATAAATTTTTTGGGATCAAGTTCCTCAACCTTCAAAACAGACATAACTTAGTTAAAAATGGTATGTTTTTTGAAAATTTTCCGGCAGAAAATAATTTTGGCCAGTACGGCAAATGTAAAAAAAATTTGGTGGTAAAAAATTTTAGTGTACATTTGCACCAATATTTAGTGAATTTTCAAAAATTAAATTTCTAACCAAAATTCAGGAGGACAGGTTATCGAATAAAATTTTACTCTTTGTTTACATAAATCAAAATAGGAAACTTATATGAAAGCCCAAATTCCCTCAGACAAGGAGTTGATTAGTAAGTATTTGGATGGTAACCATTTCTGCCTTGAAAAGCTCATCCATCGTCATCAAAACCGGGTGTTTGCTTACATCCTGATGGTTGTAAAAGACAAACAACTTGCTGATGACATTTTTCAGGACACCTTTATTAAGGTGATTAAAACCATCAGGTCTGGTGCCTACAAAGAAGAAGGAAAATTCATCCAGTGGGTCATGCGGATTGCACACAACCTGATTATTGATTATTTCCGAAAATCCAAGCGCATTCCTGTTATTGATAATGATAACAGTGAGTTTGACATTTTCGATACCATCAGATTCACCGATCCTTCTATCGAAGAACAAATCATCACAGATCAAATTCATGATGATGTCAGAAGCCTCATTGAGCTGCTGCCCGAAGAACAAAAAGAAGTACTCTTCATGAGGCATTACGCCGAAATGAGCTTCAAAGACATTGCCGAACAGACAGATGTAAGTATTAATACTGCCCTTGGCCGGATGCGCTATGCGCTGATTAACCTCAGAAAGCTCATCAAAGATAAAAATGTAATTCTCACAAAATAGTACTTTCAAAATCTGTCAGAAACGAAATATTTCTTCCTGAAGTAGCGTTTGCTGTTTTGTTAAATGACTCGTTCAACAAACAAATCAGCCTATGCAAAATTTTAACACTCTCAATGATCTTATTCTGTTTGCCTGCAGCGAGTCCCATCTCTCTGATGCTGAAAAATCCAGAAGGGTTTCCTTGAAATGTCAAAAGTTTTCCAAAGAATTTCAGGCAATCATCAAAATTAAAAACTATCTCAGCAGCACCCAGATCGGACCAAGCAAAACAGTTGTACAAAACATCATGGGTTTTTCGAGGGCATTTTCAGTGACCAAAACAAGGTCATCAGGCAGTTTCAGTTTACTGCTCAACTAACCCGGCGAAATTCTCCGCAAAAAACCAACAGAGCCGCTCAATATATCGGGCGGCTTTGTTAGTTTTGCAAACAAAACATTTTCCATTGACAAAAAAAGAAAGATTCAGACATTTTATCGAATATTTCAGTGCAAACCAGCCTGAAGCCAACACCGAGCTGCATTATTCCGACCCTTACCAGTTACTGGTCGCAGTGATTTTATCAGCACAATGTACCGATAAACGTGTCAACATCATTACACCAGCATTTTTCAGCAAATTTCCAAATGCTGCCACTCTTGCCAATGCCACCTTTGATGAAGTATTTTCACTGGTTAAAAGTTGTTCCTATCCTAACAACAAATCAAAACATCTGATTGGTATGGCTCAAAAGCTTATGAGTGATTTTGGAGGGCTTGTTCCGTCAGAAATCGATGAATTACAAAAACTTCCGGGAGTGGGCAGAAAAACAGCCAACGTAATTGCTTCGGTTTATTTTCAAAAACCAGCCATGGCAGTTGACACTCATGTTTTCAGGGTTTCTGCCCGATTGGGATTGACAACTAACGCCAAAAATCCTCTGGACACCGAACAGCAGTTAATAAAGTATATTCCTGAAGAATTTGTTTCCAAAGCACATCACTGGCTAATCCTACACGGAAGGTATGTTTGTATTGCCCGCAACCCAAAATGCAATGAATGCAAAATCAATTATTTTTGCAAATATTATCAGGCAATAGTTCGTCAAAAGCATTAGGATTCTTAATAATTCTTAAACAATGAAACCTTAGAGACCATGATTGTTTATTCTTCGTCAAACCAAAAAAAAGAAAACAATGACAGAACTTCAAATTGGAAAAAAAGCACCAGCATTCAAAACACTTGATCACACCGGAAAGTCAATCAGCTTAACAGATTTTTCAGGAAAAAAAGTTATTCTCTATTTTTATCCAAAAGCAAATACTCCGGGATGCACAGCAGAAGCATGCAATCTGCGGGATAATTATGATGACCTGATGAATAAAGGCTATAAGATCATAGGTGTAAGCGCTGACACAACTGAAAATCAGAAAAAATTCGCAGAGAAATTCAACTTACCGTTCCCACTTATTCCGGACACTGAAAAAGAAATTATAAAAGCATACGGAGCCTGGGGTGAGAAAAAAATGTACGGAAAATCCTACGAAGGTATCCTGCGAAAAACATTTGTGATTGATGAAAAAGGAATGATCGAAAAAGTGATTGAAAACGTAAAAACCAAAGATCATGCTGCGCAGATTCTTCAGGCAATGAATAATTAATAATTTTAAAACTAAATATTGATGGCTAAAGAAAACCTTGAATCGGCCGACAAATTAAAAGCCGAAAAACTCCAGGCCCTCGAAAGAACGCTTGGAAACATCGAAAAACATTATGGAAAAGGAGCCATAATGAAATTGGGCGACTCCCCGATCGAAAATATTCCTTCCATTTCAACCGGCTCCATTGGCCTTGACGCTGCATTAGGCGTAGGCGGCCTGCCCAAAGGGCGGGTAATCGAAATTTATGGACCTGAATCCTCTGGTAAAACTACTCTGGCGATTCATGCCGTTGCTGAAGCTCAGAAAAAAGGTGGGATAGCTGCATTTATTGATGCTGAGCATGCTTTCGATCGCTTTTATGCCCAAAAGCTCGGAGTTGATATTCAGAACCTCCTGGTTTCACAACCTGATAATGGCGAACAGGCACTGGAAATTACCGAGAACCTGATCCGCTCCGGAGCCATTGACGTAATCGTAATTGACTCAGTAGCTGCACTTACCCCAAAAAGTGAAATTGAAGGTGAAATGGGCGACTCCAAGATGGGACTGCAGGCACGCCTGATGTCTCAGGCACTCCGCAAACTAACCTCTACGATAAGCAAAACAGGAACAGTTTGTATTTTTATCAATCAACTGCGCGAAAAAATCGGAATAATGTTTGGCAATCCAGAAACCACCACCGGAGGTAATGCTCTGAAGTTCTACTCCTCAGTCAGACTTGACATTCGTCGAACCAGTCAGATCAAGGATGCCGAAAATGTTAGCGGAAACAGAGTTAAGGTGAAAGTAGTGAAAAACAAAGTTGCTCCACCATTCAAAAGCGCTGAATTCGATCTCATTTATGGTGAAGGCATTTCGAAACTCGGCGAAATTATCGACCTCGGTGTTGATTTTGACATTATTAAGAAAAGTGGGTCCTGGTTTAGTTATGGCGAAACAAAATTAGGTCAGGGTCGCGACGCTGTCAAAAAATTACTGGCCGACAATCCTGAACTTGCCGAGGAGCTTGAAACAAAAATTCGTGCGTATTTAAAAGAAAAAGAATAATTGCTCGGGATTTGGTTCAGGCAGATTTGATTAATTATCCCGAAATTTGCGAACAAACGAATTTCTTTCCAATTACGAAACAATGAAATCAAAAAGTCGCTTATTCGAGTATAATAACAACTGTTTTGATTCATTTACATACAGTTAGTAAACCAGATGGAAATAGGTTTTCAGCAAAATTTCTTCAATAATCGTCATCAGCACGACCGGTTGTTTATCTTTGCAGCCAGGAAAAAAATAACGACAAAGCAGTGTCCCTGAAGAACCACATTACCACTAACTTAATTATCAAAACACAGCTTGACGAGAAAATAATCCCACAGTGGGAACATTTTATCGCATCTCACCCTAATGGTTCAGTATTACAATCATGGTTTTCTTACAGGCTGTTTGAAATGACTGAAAACTTCAATCCGGTTTTTATCAGTTGTCAGAATAGCGAAAATCACTTAATCGGAATTTTGCTGGGCGTTCTGATAAAAGAAAAAAGTTTCTTAAAGAAGCACTTTTCATCAAGAGTAGTTGTGTATGGCGGTCCGCTGATCAATGAAGATTATCCTGATAAGCCTCAGATTTTTCAGGCATTAATTAAGAACTTGATTGAGCTGGTAAAACGAAAATCTATTTTTATTCAGTTTCGTGCTTCTTATGATTTATCTACTTATTCTGAAATTTTTAAAAATTATCGTTTTAAATGGGTACCTCGGCTCAATTTGTTGATTGACACATCAGACAGACTGAACTATTCTTCAGGACTATCTGCATCAAAGCGGAGACAAATTCGAAAATCACTCAGCAATGGAGCAAAAATCATCGAACCCTCAACTATCAACCAGGTAAAATCATTTTACAAAATTCTATATACCCTCTATAAAGAAAAAGTCAGAAAACCATTGCCGGACTGGTCATTTTTTGAATCCTTTTACCATTTGATTCAAACACAAAATAAGGGGAAGTTTTTTCTGATAGAATATCAAAACAAAATTATTGGCGGGATTATGTCACCTTACATGCCTGAGAAATCATTGTTCGAATGGTATATTTGCGGGCTCGACAACGAGTTCAGGGATAAAGGAGTTTTCCCTTCAGTTTTGGCAACCTGGGCTGCTATTGATCATGCAGGTAAATCAGGTTGTCGTATTTTTGACTTTATGGGTGTTGGAAAACCTGATGAACCTTATGGCGTACGCGATTTTAAAATGAAGTTTGGAGGTCGTCAGGTTAACTATGGTCGCTATATCAGGATCAACAATCAATTTTTATACGCATTTGCCGAGTTGGGATACAATTTTTTAACATGGATTAAAAAAGTTTGACTAAACTTGCTGAAATTATGCTTCTTTTCTTATTTTTGCTATAAATGAAGGTGCATGAATAAAAAGTTACTCTTTGTAATTGTTGATGTCGTTTTTCTGATTGTTTCTTTTTTGCTTTTTGCCTGGCTCAAACCTGGTACCAGAGCGGTAATCCTTCCACAGTATATCAAACCTTTTGTATTTTTTCTGCTCATCTGGGTAAGCTCTTCACTTGTCACAAAAAAATACCTTCCCTACAAATTAGGGAATAAAAAAGAAATTCTTTCCATTATTCTTAAAGCCAATTTTTCAAGCCTTGCAATTGTTGTTTTATTAATTTACACATTAAAGCTCTTTTCTGTTTCACGACTGATGCTTTTTGGTACATTTTTCTTATCCACATTTCTGGAAATATTCTCGGTTTGGATTTACAACATCGTGCTATCCTCCCCTGCTTTAGAAATTGAAAACGGGAACAGATTATTCACGAATAATACTTACGATTTCAAAACAAGAAAGAAATCCATCATTTCGAAAAAGAAGCAAAACAGAGAAGGTAAAAAGAATATTATAACCGAATTACTTCAGGTAATTGACCATGAATACGGGAATGCTGTCAGGGATTTAATAAATAAGTATTTAGAAGATGCCCCTGGAAAAATTCAAATCGTCTCCACCACAACCCGTTTTAACATTGCATCCCTTCCGGAAAAAAAATATAATTTTCTGATAAACTTACACAGGATCAATGATATAAGATGGCTCAATAAATTTTTTGAGACAGTGAATTCAAAATTGCTTCATGATGGGATTTTTATTGGTAAAGCCGAAACCTACAGTTTAAGAAAACAAAGGATTCTGCAAAAATTCCATACTCCTTTTAATTATGTTTTATATTTTTTTGATTTCATCTTCAAGAGGGTATTTCCAAAACTACCGGTCTTCAAGCGGGTTTATTTTGCTATTACCAAAGGCAGAAACCGGGTTTTGTCGCGGGCTGAAACACTTGGAAGGCTCTATTCATGTGGTTTTGAAATAATTGAAGAAAAATTCATCAACAATGAACTTTATTTTGTTGTGATCAAAAAATCAGCACCATTATATCCGGAAGCTCCAACTTATGGACCGCTCGTCAGATTGAAAAGAGTGGGAAAAAACGGCCGGCTTTTTTACGTTTATAAAATGCGTACCATGCACCCTTATTCGGAATATCTGCAGGAATATGTTTACCATCAAAACAATCTTGAGACAGGCGGAAAATTTAAAGATGACTTCAGGGTAAATACGTTGGGGAAAATAATGCGAAAAATATGGCTGGATGAGCTGCCAATGATTCTGAATGTGCTGAGGGGTGATATGAAACTTGTTGGGGTGCGGCCGCTGAGTAATCACTATTTCGAGCTTTACACTGAAGAGTTGAAACAAAAGCGAATCAAATACAAACCCGGACTGGTTCCTCCTTTTTATGTCGACTTACCCGAAACGCTTGATGAAATTATGGCTTCTGAAGAGAAGTATCTGAATGCCTATGAAAAAAGCCCGCTGAAAACCGACCTCAAATATTTCTTTCTTGCCTGGAAAAATATCATCTTCAAAAGAGCGCGCAGTAAATAGCCTGACAACATGATAAAAAGCATTTCAAAACACATCATTAACACCATCGGGAATTGCATGATCAGGCAAACTCATAATATCCGACTGCTGATAACTTTTTACTTCATTCTTTCCGGTGCTTATCTGCCGGTTTTAGCTCAGTCGCTGACCGGTACAACAGGTTATTACAACATCCCCTCAGGAGAAATCAACGAAGATAAAACTATTTTTGCAGGAACTAACTTACTATCAAAAGAATATAAAAAATGGGGCAGTCCGGATCATGATGCCATGAACTTTTTTGTTACTAACAGCTTTATGCCATTTTTTGAAATATCTATTCGTTTCACACGAATGATCGGACTTGATGATTATAGTTCAACAGTCGGAGACAGAATGGCTTCCATCAGATTCCGTGCGTTAGGAGAAGAGAAATATTTACCCGGAGTGGTAATCGGATTTCAAAATTTTTTTACTACACTAAACACCGGCAGCGCATCTCATTTTAACTCCACCTACATTGTG
>ERZ795053.2773-NODE-2773-length-20645-cov-20.351724_pt1 | contig 20645 bp, 14 predicted proteins | sample MGYA00375137_ERZ795053 | MGnify/ENA primary metagenome ERZ795053 (study PRJEB30182, sample SAMN05720284) | activated sludge metagenome | isolation source: Anaerobic digester | place: Hong Kong | collected 2014-12-17 ...
TTGCAGTTGGGGTTGGGGCAGTGGGGCGGTTGCCAGCCGTATCGTCGTGTCTTCATGCCCGGCCTGTTGCGAGGAACAGGCCGGGCACAATTTTAGAGGCACAACCAACTACTTGGCCAGCATGAGGCGGCAGCGGCTCACGTTCTCCCCCGCCCGCAAACGCGCAAAGTAAACCCCCGAAGGAAGGCTACGCCCCTCCGCATCGCGACCGTCCCAGGTCAGGGCGTGGTGGCCCGCGGCCATGGCGTCGCCCGCGATCAGCGTGCGTACCCGCCGCCCCTCGAGATCGAACACCGCCAGGGTCACCCGCTCCGGAGCCACCAGGGAGAACCGCAGCGTGGTGACCGGATTGAACGGGTTGGGATAGGGCCGCTGCAGGGCCGTCTCGAGCGCGGCGGCAGGCGGCAGCTCGGGGTCCTCGGTCGCCACGTTGGTGTCGTACTCGTAGGCGCCGATGTCCTGGGCGGAGCCTTGGGGAACCGAGATGCCCTGCAGGTCCAGGATGTCTCCGGTGGCGATGCCCGCGTCGATGCAGGGGGAGCCCTCGTGCAGGTGGGCGTCGTCCGGCGCGCTGCAAGGGGACTCGGTCAGCCAGACCATGCCGACGGGCGTGACGTCCGGCGCCTGGAGCTCGCCCTGCTTCATGGCGCAGTTGGTGATCTCGATGAAGGCGTCCGCCGCATGGGTGTCCACCTGGTACTTCACGCCGGTCTCGTCCCAGAACAGGCAGTTGACCAGACGGCAGCGCTTGAGGTCGGAGTCGAACACGCCGCCCTGGCTCTCCATGAAGAAGGCGTCGCCCCGGGCGAAGTCGGCGTTGGCCGTGTTCCCCAGGAAGGAGCAGTTGTAGAAGAAGGCCCGGGGGTTGAGACGGGTGCTGAAGGCGCCGCCGTAGCTGTAGGAGCTGGGCGTGCCGTCCAGGTCCAGGCCCGCGCGGTTGCCCACGAACTCGCAGAAGCGGTACACGGCGGTCTCCCCCAGGTTCTCCTCCGCGAAGCCGCCCTTGTAGGAGCCGCCGCCGTTGTAGTACGCGAGGTTGTCGCGGAACGAGCACCGTGTGACCTCGCCCTCGGCGGACCGGCCGATGTAGAGCCCTGCGCCCTGGGCGGCGAAGTTCTCCGCGAACACGGACTCCTCCACCGTCACCTGCGTGATCTGGCCCACGCGTCCCTTGATGAGGCAGCCGCCGCCGTCGCCGGCGTAGGCGCCCACGCTGAGATCGCCCTGGTTGCCCACGAACGAACAGCCTCGGACCTCCAGGCTCAGGGGCTCCATGTGGCCGGTGGTCATGGCGCGCATGAAGAAGCCGGCGCCGGAAGCCCAGTCGCTGGCGCCCTGCCAGGCGCTGCGGCTGTCCAGGATCTGCGTGTCGATGAGCACGGCCGACCCGTGCTCCAGGGCGACCGCGCCGCCGGGTCCGGTGGACCGGTTGCCCTGCAGCCGGCACTGCTCGAGCCGCAGGGTGGTGGGCGTCGTCGTCGAGGTGACGATGATGGCGCCGCCGCGGCCGGCGCTGTCGTTCAGGTTGTGGAGGCTGGCGTTGTCCACGAAGTCGGTGGCGCGCGCCTCGATCACGTAGCCGTCGGCCACGGACACGGCGCCGCCCGGTCCCTGGCACGCGTTGCCCTGGAACAGCGAGTCCACGAACTCCAGAAGCATGCCGCCGCCGTTCCCCGCGGCCTGCATCACGCCGCCCGTGCCCGTGCCGGCGTAGGCGGTGGCCAGGTCCAGGAACTCGCAGGCGTGCAGACGCAGGGCCGAGGGCACGGCATCGAGGACCGTCACCGAGAGCAGGGCCTGATCGCCGGCCGTGCCCTCGCCGCGGAAGCGGATGCCGCGGATCTCCAGTTCCGCGGCCCCGCCGTCGGTGGTGAGCCGGGCCTGGGGCGTGCAGAGCACCTCGCAGTCGGCGGGCTGTTCGTCCAGATCGCGGTTGGCCAGCAGGGCGGGCAGGGCGCCGGCGCCGGCGTACGCATGGAGGCCCAGATCCAGGAGCACGGTGTCCTGAGGCGTCGCCTGGGCCAGGGCTGCGCCCAGATCCGCGTAGCAGTTGGCCGCCGTCCAGTCGCCGGCGGTGCTGGGGCCCGTGCTGCGCAGGCCGGCGGGCTGCACGTGGTAGCGGTCGGCCCTCGCCTGGGGGGCGGTCAGCAGGACGGCCAGCAGGCCGAGGATCGGAACGACGTCACGGACCATGGAATTCATCGATGGACGCTGAAGCATGGTGGCTCTCCTCATACGGCGCGGACCATCGAGTCCGCGGTTCGTTGCTGGACCGCTCGCCCTCCGCGTCGGCCCTCGAGATTGCAATCCGCACGGCGACCCGTTCCGATCGGGAAATTCGGGTCCGGATACGATGCGACAATTTCACCAATTATACTACAAATGGGCCGATTGGGCCCAATTATTACAAATCCGTTGTCCTGGCACCGGGGTTGCAGCACTATGCTGCAAAGAATCCCCACGATCTTCGAAGGACAGCATGCTGCAACGAGACATCACTCGCCACCATGGGCGCGGCCGGCACGGTTCGGCCCGTCTCCCATCGATCCTGGTCGGCCTGGGGCTGCTCTGCGTCCTGGTGCTCGGGTGCGATCACCTGGGACCGGACGCCCAACCGTCGCCCGTGGCCGCGCGGCCCGGCGTGACCTTGGGCGAGGACTATCTCCTGCCCGCCGACATGGAGCCGCTTCCGTACACAGGCTACATCAGCCATCCCACGCTGACCATCGCGGAGGGAGGCTCGCCCCAGAAGAACTGGTGGGTGAGCTGGGCGGACCTGGAGCCGGAGCGCGGCCACTACGACTGGGGCCTGATGGACCAGAAGCTGGCGCTCGCGGAATCCCAGGGCTACCGGATCAGCCTGCACATCCAGAGCATCACCGCAGGCGGCGGGGATCCGGACCTGGGCATCGACGTGCCGAACGTGGTGCCGGCCTGGGTCTACGAGGAGTTCGAGCTGACGGACGCGGATCTGGCGGACCTGGGCTGGCAGTTCGACCTCAAGGTGATCCCCGGCTGGCGGCCCGAGATCCGCGCGGCCTTCGAGGAGTTCCTCCACGCCTTCGGGGAGGCGGGCTATCCCGCCCACCACGCGCTGGGGTCGGCCTACGTGCACGGGATCAGCCCTTCGCGCGGCGAGGAGTTCTGGCTGGAGGACGTCAACGTCCAGCTTCTGGAGAGCGAGCACGGCTTCAGTCCGGCGGTGCTGCAGGACTGGCTGTCCTCGCGCATGGACGCCTACGCCGCCGCCTTCAAGGACGACGCCTTCAAGCTGGCCTGGGTGGGCAACTGCGGGTACTGGGGCAACCGGGGAGCCGAATACGGCAGGGTCGCCCAGGACCTGCTGGACCAGGCCTGGGCCCTGGGCATGGGGAACCGCACGGGCAGCATCGAGCGCTACAACCTCTGGCTCAACGAGCCGGCGTACGGCCAGAGCGTTGACCAGGACGGCTACCTCTTCACCGATGAATCCATCGCCCCGCTGCGGGATGAGCGGTTCTTCGGCGAAGAGAACGAGGAGTACGGCGACGACTGGACCTGGCGCTTCGGCTCCACGGACGGCGATGCCCAGCGCTACCGCTTCGCCATGCTGCGCGCGCTGCAGATGCAGCTGCGCTTCCTGGCCACCTCCTCCGCCGCGGAGAGCATCAACCCCGAGCTGTCCGAGTACGCCCGCCTGAGCTTCGGCCGCACCGTGTTCGACTCCCCGGACGCCTGGGCCTACCTGCGGGAATCCCCCGTCTCGACCCTGGAGAGCGGCACCGGAACGGTGAAGAACCTGGAACGGTGGCTGACCCAGCGGGATCATCCCGGCGCCGTCACCGTGCCCGCCCAGGAGGTCAGCCGCGCCTTCGCCGCCGGATCCACCGATCCGTGGGACCGCACCTCCTACTACGACTTCATCGCGCGTCGGACCGATCTGGACAATGGCCAGACGGCCATGGCGTTCCACCTGGACGACCGTTTCCTGGCCGGCCGCGCGCCGCAGATCAAGGTGGAGTTCCTGGATCAGGCGGCGACCGAGTGGCATCTGGAGTACACGGACGTGGACGGACGGACGGCGGCGACCACGGCCGTCCTGGGTCAGGGCGACGGCCGCGTCAAGACGGCCACCTTCCTGCTCGAGGACGCGCGGCTGAGCAACGGCCTGGACCACGGTGCGGACTTCCGCCTGATCTGCGACGGCCCCAACGACCTGGTGGTGCGCTGGGTGCGGGTGCTGCGGACCCCCGCGGCGATGCCTTCGCGCGGCGAGGGCTGAGGCGGCGGGCCGAAGGACCGGGCGCTGCGAGGAAGGAACCTCATGCTGCACCTCTACGTGGACGCCGACGCCTGCCCCGTCAAGGACGAGGTCTACCGCGTGGCCGACCGCTACGGCCTGCCGGTGACCCTGGCGGCCAACTCCTACATGCGCTACCCCACCGGCGGCAAGGTGACGCTGGTGGTGGTGGAGAAGGGCCTGGACGAGGCCGACGACCGCATCGTGGCGTTGGCGGGGCCGGACGACATCGTGATCACCGCCGACATCCCCCTGGCCGCCCGCTGCCTGGACGAGGGCGCGCGGGTGCTGGGCCATACGGGGCGGCCGTTCACCAAGGACAACGTGGGCGAAGCCCTGGCGTCGCGGCAGCTCCTGAAGCAGCTGCGCGACCAGGGCGTGATGGGGGGCGGGCCGCCGCCCTTCGGCAAGAAGGAGCGGTCGCAGTTCCTGCAGCAGCTGGATCAGATGATCCAGGCCATCAAACGCGGCTGAGCGCGGCCGCGGTCAGTGGAAGCCCACGTGCAGGGCCACCAGCACGGCGAACAGCAAGGCGCCCAGCCCCGCGGGCAACGCCCCCGTGGACTCCACCAGCGGCCCCACGCGCCACCCCGAACGCGCCCACGTGGGCACCGCCACCACCAGGAATCCCGTCACGATGATCAGCGAGGTGAGGATCAGGTACGGCGTGCCCGCCCACAGCAGGTTCACGCCCACGGTGAACGGCACCATGAAGATCAGCGCGCCAAGCACCAGCCGTCGCGGCGGCTCCTTGAGGAACACCGCCGCCGCGATGAGCACCACGAAGCCGTTCTTGATGAAGTAGCTGATCTTCTTGAACAGCGGATCCAGGGGCACCGACGGGTTCTCCAGCTTCACGTAGGCGAAGGCGAACCCGAAGAGCACGCCCACCAGCGTGACGCCGAGCACGGCGCGGCGGCCGGCGCGGACCACGGCGGCCTCGTCGGCGTGGGGACGGAGGCGGCGCTTGTAGATGTCCACGGCCCACAGGGTGCTGATGGAGTTGAGGATGGAGTCCACGCTGCTCATGAGGCTGGCGAACAGACCGCACAGCACCAGCCCGCGCACCCCCGGCGCCAGCAGCAGCTCCACGATGCGCACGTAGGCCTGGTCCGGATCGTCCAGCGCGCCCTCGCGCCCCAGGATGCCCGCCAACGCGATGCCCGGCAGCACCAGCATGGCGGCGGTGACGAACTTGAAGGCGCCGCCCACCAGCAGGCCGATCTGGGCGTCGCGCAGGCTGCGCGCGGCGAGGCTGCGCTGCAGGATCACCTGGTTGGCGCCCCAGTACTGCAGGTTCAGCAGGTTCATGGCCACGATGCCCAGCCACGGGAGCTGCTCGTGGTCGTTGGGCAGGTGCAGGTGCAGGAGGTGGCCGGTCTGCGCCTGGAACTGGCTCCAGCCGCCCAGCCGGTCCACCGCCAGGAACGTGACGGTGAGGCCGCCGCCCAGCAGCAGCAGGAACTGCACCACGTCGGTCTTGACCACCGCGCCCAGGCCGCCGAAGTACGTGTACGTGGCCGAGAACCCGCCCAGCAGCACGATCATCACGGCGATGCGCACCAGCGCCTCGCCCCCCACCGCCGCCTGCACCGCGTCGCCGAAGAACACCTCCAGCGCGTAGCCGCCCCAGAACAGCGTGGCGCCCAGGTAGAGCGTGCCGTAGAGGAACATGGACAGCAGCGAGTAGGTGGTGGCCGTGGCCGCGCCGAACTTCAGCTCGAAGAACTGCGTGATGGTGGTCACGCCCGCCCGCAGGTACAGCGGCACGAAGACGAACGCCGCCAGCAGCAGCCCCAGCACCGCGTTCAGCTCGAAGTTGGCCTGGGCCAGCCCGAAGGCGTACGCCGACCCGATCACCGCCAGGAAGTGCCCCGCGTGCAGGTTGGTGGCGATGGTGCTGGCCGCTATGGTCCACCAGCGCAGGTTGCGGCCGGAGAGGAAGAGGTCGTCGGCCGACACCGGGCCGCGCAGGCGCGCGCGCACGGCCACCGCCATGACGACGGCGAAGTAGGCGAGGATGATCAGGGCGTCGATGAGGTGCATGGGCGGGAGGCTCGCCGGAATCGGGGCCGAGGTCAAGTGCGGGGACGACGGGCGCCACATGGCATCTCGTGCGGAAACCGACTGACGGCCGTCGGTTCCCGCGCCACGGATCAAACGACGGCGGGCGGGGTCTCCCCCGCCCGCCGCCTTCCGTCGACGGAGGACCCTACTTGAGCAAGGTCATGGTCCGCGACATGCTCTCCCCGCTCCCGGTCTTCAGCCGGAAGAAGTACGTGCCGCTGGTCACCGGGCGCCCGTGGGCGTCGGTGCCGTCCCAGCTGTACACGTTCTCGTAGGCGCCGGCCTGCAGGCGGGCGTCCACCACGGTGCGCACGGTGCGGCCGCGGAGGTCGAAGACCTCCAGGGTCACGCGCTCGTCCTGCTTCAGGGTGAAGCTGAAGCTGGTCTTGGGGTTGAACGGGTTGGGGAAGTTGCGGCCCAGCGCGGTGACCAGCGCCGGGGCGTCGTCCACGCCCGTGTCCGTGTTGTTGGGCAGGCCGGGGGTGGCGTGGTCGCCGGAGCCGAAGGCGGGACCGCCCACGCCCCAGGTGCTGCCGTCGTTGTTGTCGCCGGTGCCGCTCCACTGCATGGAGCCGCCGGTGGGATCCGGCCAGACCGGACCGCCGTCGTACGCCACGATGTCCACCTGCTGCATCAAGGTGTCCAGCAGCTCGATCTCGTCGTCGGCGTTGCCCAGGGCGAAGTTGGCGTACTCGTAGAAGAGGGTCACGCCCTCGCCCGCCATGGCCAGGGCGTTGATGCCCAGCACCTGGTACTCGCCCGGCTGGATGACCAGCGGGCCGCCGTTGTCGATGACGTGCACGTTGGTGCCGGCGTCGCGGATGGTCCAGCCGTTGATGTCCACGGCCACCACGTCGGCGTTGTAGATCTCGAACCACTCGCCGTCGGTGTCGGCCAGGCTCAGCGGGTTCTGCATGACCTCGTTGATGACGATGGCCGGGGTGGCGCCGGGCTCGAACACGGACACGGTGGAGTTCGCGGCGATGACGTTGCCCGCCAGGTCCTCCACGTTGTTCACGCGCACGGTGTAGGGGGTGCCGGGCGTCAGGCTGAAGCCCGTGACCAGCTGCACGTTGTCCGGGAAGAACGCCAGCACGGAGACGACCGGAATCATGTTCGCCTCGTTGCCCGTCTCGTAGACCTCGTAGTTGCCGGGGTTCTGCGCCGAAGTGGTCTCCACCGACTCGCTGAAGTTGACCGTGATGTTGTTGGACCCGGTCTTCTCCGCCGACACCAGCGTGGGCGGCGTGACGTCCACGCCCGGCGTGTAGGTCAGGTCGGACAGCAGGCCCACCAGGATCTGGCCCTGGGCGTTGAACGTGGCGCCCGCGCCGGCGGCCGTCAGGTGGTCGCCCACGGTCCAGGCGGTCATGTCCACCAGGTCGTCGTCGATGCGGATGACCACGTCGCCCGAGCCGTCGCTCACGGTGAAGTTGTGGGCGGGGTTGGTGCCGCCGGTGGTGGCCACGGCGCTGATGGTGCCGGAGGTCTCCACGTAGGTGCCCTCGTTGGTGGGCGCGGCCGCGTTCCCGGAGGTCTGCACGGCGGGGCTCAGGGCCGGGTTGCCGGAGCTCACCAGCTCCACCTCGTAGTTCAGCAGCTCCAGGGTGGTGAAGTAGTAGTCGGCGTAGCCGGTCACCTTCACGATGTTGCCCGTGCTGTTCAGCAGGTCCATGCCCGTGCTGCGCGTGGTGCCGAAGATGTTGAGGCCGCGGCCCGAGGCGTCCTGGATGTAGGCGCTCACGCCGGTGCCGTCCGCCTGGTAGTTGCCGGGGATGTACACCTGGCCCTGCACGGTCACCAGCGTGAAGCTGTTGCCCAGGGAGTCGGCGTGCACGGTGGCGATGGGGGTGATGACCTCGGGCGCCACGGTGTAGGTGTAGAACGTGACGGGCGCGTCGAAGGGGTTGGTGCTGGTCTGGGCGTCGTTGTCCGTGGCCTCCACGTAGTAGTCCACGGCGGCGCCGTCGGCCTGGCCGGGCACCACGGCGGTGTAGGTGTCGCCGGTGTCCAGGGCCATGGCGATGGAGCTGAAGCCGCCGCCGTTGACCCGGTAGTACAGGGTGACGGAGGTCACGGTGCCGTCGTCGGTCACGGTGGCGCTCACGGTCACGGCCTCGGCCGGCTCGGGTGCCAGCGGGCGCGGGTACACGTCGTAGATGCTCGGGGCCTGCAGCGCGGGCGCGCCGTTGGCGGCGCCGGGGGTGCCCAGGTCGCCGCCGCCGAAGGCCACGGCGCCCTCGCCCCAGTTCGTGCCCACGTTGTTGTCCGCGGTGCCCTCGTCCCAGCTCATGCTGGCGCCGTTGGGATCCGGCCAGATCGGGCCTCCGTCGTACTCCACGCGGTCGATCTCCACGGCCGAGGCGTTGAGCAGGATGACCTCGTCGTCGCCGTTGGCCAGGGTGACGCCGGTGTACTGGTACAGGGCGGTCACGCCCTGGCCGGCCATGGAGGCGGCGTCGATGCAGAGCACGGCGTAGCCGCCGGCGGGGACCACGGCGGACGCGGCGATCACGTGGTTGTCCGTGCCGTTGTCCTTGATGGTCCAACCGTTGAGATCCACCGGATCGGGACCGGTGTTGTGCACCTCGAACCACTCGCCGACGGCGTCGGCCAGCACGAACGGGTTCTGCATGATCTCGGTGATCACGATGTCCGTGTCCGCGGCCAGGGCGGCGCCGCCCACGACCAGGACCAGGACCGCCAGCAGCAACATTCGCATGCGATGCATCAGGGGACTCCTTGTGCTTTGGGCCCGTGCGCACGGGCCGATCCACCGGCTGAACGAAGCCGACGGCGGGTGCGTCGGCAGGAAAACCTCAGAGGGTCTCTCACGATAACACAAACCCGCCCCCTTTGCGGGGACGGGTTCGCCTTTCACGGACTTTTCTCCGCTCCCGTCAGGTGGCCTTGCCGATGGAGTGATGTCGTTGCAGGGAGCGGACTTGCAGCTCCCACTCCCGCATCGCGCGGATCCCCATGACCGCGGCTCGGGCCGCGCTGGTGGTGGTCAGCAGGGGCACCCCGTGCCGGACGCAGGCGGCGTACATGGCGGCCTGGTCCGCGTAGGCCTTGGAGCCCAGGGGGGTGTTGATGACCAGATCCACCCGGCCCTCGGCGATGATGTCCACGGACGAGACCCCCGGCTGCCCCGGCTTGACCACCGCCACCGCCTCCAGGCCCACCCGCGCCAGGGCGGCGGCGGTGCCCTCGGTGGCGTACAGGGTGAAGCCCATGCGCGCCAGGTCGCGGCCCATGCGCAGGGCGGCGCTCTTGTCGAAGTCGTTGACCGTGAGCAGCACCGCGCCGGTCTTGGGCAGCTTCACGCCCGCCGCCAGCTCCGCCTTGGCGAAGGCGTGGCCGAAGCGCGAGGCGTGGCCCATGACCTCGCCCGTGGAGCGCATCTCCGGCCCCAGGCGCACGTCGGCGCCGGGCAGCTTGTCGAAGGGCATGACGGCCTCCTTCACGAAGAACCCGTCCACCTCCGGCGTGGAGAGGAAGCCCAGCTCGGCCAGGGTCTTGCCCGCCTGCACCCGCGCCGCCAGCTCCGCGATGGGGAACCCGGTGGCCTTGCTCACGAAGGGCACCGTGCGGCTGGCGCGCGGGTTGACCTCCAGGACGTGGACCACGTCGTCCTTGATGGCGAACTGCACGTTCATGAGTCCCCGCACGTCCAGGGCCCGGCCCAGGCGCTCGGTGATCTCGCGCATGATGCTCAGGTGGTACATGCCGATCTTGTAGGGCGGCAGCACGCAGGCGCTGTCGCCGGAGTGGATGCCCGCCTCCTCGATGTGCTGCATGAAGCCCGCCACCACCACGCGCTCGGCGTCGCAGAGGGCGTCCACGTCCACCTCGAAGGCGTCCTCCAGGAACTGGTCCACCAGGATGGGGCCGCCGCCCGAGGCGCGGGTGGCCTCGTCCAGGAAATGATCCAGGCGCTCCTCGTCGTGGGCCACGGCCATGGCCCGCCCGCCCAGCACGAACGACGGCCGCACCAGCACGGGGAAGCCGATGCGCGCGGCGATGTCCCGCGCCTCCTGCCGCGTCTGCGCCAGGCCCCACGCGGGGTGGTCGATGTCCAGCTCGCGCAGCAGCGCGCCGAAGCGCCCGCGGTCCTCCGCCAGGTCCACCGCGTCCACCGGCGTGCCCCACACCGGCACCCCGGCGGCGGCCAGCCGGCCCGCCAGGTTCACCGGCGTCTGGCCGCCGAACTGCACGATCACGCCCTGGGGCCGCTCCACGTCCACCACCGCGAGCACGTCCTCCAGCGTGAGCGGCTCGAAGTAGAGGCGGTCGGCGGTGTCGTAGTCCGTGCTGACGGTCTCGGGGTTGCAGTTGACCATGACGGTCTCGTAGCCCAGGTCCGCCAGGGCGCGGCAGGCCTGCACGCAGCAGGCGTCGAACTCGATGCCCTGGCCGATGCGGTTGGGCCCGCCGCCCAGGATCATCACCTTGGGCCGGTCCGTGGGCTGCGCCTCGCAGCCGCGCTCCCAGGTGGAGTAGAGGTACGGCGTGTGGGCCACGAACTCCGCCGCGCAGGTGTCCACGCGGTAGTACGACGGCGCCACGCCCAGCTCCTTGCGCCGCGCGCGCACCTCCGCCTCCGTGAGCCCGCGCGCCGCGGCGATCACGGCGTCGCTGAAGCCCAGGCGCTTCACCATGCGCAGCGTGGGCGCGTCCAGCTCCGGGACGGCCTCCAGGGCCTGCTCCGCGTCCAGGATGCGCTCCAGCTGGGCCAGGAACCAGGGGTCGTAGCCGGCGTCGGCGGCCGCGGCGCGGCCGGTCTCGCGGTCGTCGCCCAGCAGCGCCGTGAGCAGGAAGAGGCGGTCGGCGCCGGGGAACGACGCCGCGGCCCGGTCGGCCGGGTACTCGTCGGCCAGCCGCCGGCTCAGGCCGGTCACGCCGATCTCCAGCCCGCGCACGGCCTTGTTCAGCGCCTCGCAGAACGTGCGCCCGATGGCCATGACCTCCCCCACGCTCTTCATGGCCGGCCCCAGCCGCGGGTCCACGCCGGGGAACTTCTCGAAGTTCCAGCGCGGGATCTTCACCACGCAGTAGTCCAACGTGGGCTCGAAGCTGGCGGGGGTCTCGCGGGTGATGTCGTTGGGGATCTCGTCCAGGGTGCAGCCCACGGCGATCAGCGCCGCCAGCTTGGCGATGGGGAAGCCCGTGGCCTTGCTGGCCAGCGCCGACGAGCGCGACACGCGCGGGTTCATCTCGATGATCAGCGTCTCGCCCGAGCGCGGATCCACCGCGAACTGCACGTTGCTGCCGCCGGTGCGCACGCCCACGGCCTTCATGACGCGGCGGGCCAGGTCGCGCAGGTGCTGCAGCTCGCGGTCCGTCAGCGTCTGCACCGGCGCCACGGTGATGCTGTCGCCCGTGTGCACGCCCATGGGGTCCACGTTCTCGATGGAGCAGACCACCACGAAGTTGTCCGCGCCGTCCACCATCACCTCGAGCTCGTACTCCTTCCAGCCCAGCAGCGAGCGCTCCACCAGCACCTCGGTCACGGGGCTGCGGCGCAGGCCGTGGGCGGCCACCTCGCGCAGCTCCTCCGCGGTGTTGGCCACGCCGCCGCCGGCGCCGCCCAGGGTGCGCGAGGCGCGCACAAGCACCGGGTAGCCCACCTTCTCGGCGGCGGCCAGGGCGTCGTCCACCGTGCCCACGGCGAAGCTGGGCGGCACGGGCAGATCCGCGTCGGTCATGGCGCGCTGGAAGCGCGAGCGGTCCTCCGCCAGGCGGATGGACTCCAGGTCGGCGCCGATGAGCTCCACGCCGTGCTTCTCCAGCACGCCCTTCTCCGCCAGCTCCACCGCCAGGTTCAGGGCGGTCTGGCCGCCCACCGTGGCAAGCAGCGCGTCGGGCTTCTCCTGCTCGATGACCCGGGTCACCAGGCCGTCGGTCAGGGGCTCCACGTAGGTGGCGTCGGCCACGCCGGGGTCCGTCATGATGGTGGCCGGGTTGGAGTTCACCAGCACCACGCGGTAGCCGCGGTCGCGCAGCACCTTGCAGGCCTGCACGCCGGAGTAGTCGAACTCGCAGCCCTGGCCGATGACGATGGGGCCGGCCCCCAGGATCAGGATGGTCTCGATGTCCTTACGCGCGGGCATGGGCGCTCACCTCCCCATCCATCAGCGTCACGAACTCGCGGAAGAGGCCGTCGGAGTCATGGGGTCCGGGCGCGCTCTCGGGGTGATACTGCACGGAGAAGGCGTTGGCCGCGATGATGCCCTCGCAGCAGCCGTCGCTCAGGTGGGTGCGCAGGACCTGCACGTTGGCGGGCAGGCTGGCGGCGTCCACCTCGAAGCCGTGGTTGTGGGCCGAGATCTCCACGCGGCCGCCGCCGGGCAGAGCCACCGGCTGGTTCCCGCCGCGGTGGCCGAAGGTCATCTTGCGCGTGCGCCCGCCCAGGGCCAGAGCCAGGATCTGATGGCCCAGGCAGATGCCGAAGAGAGGCGCCTTGCCCAGCAGCTCCTTCACCGTGGCGATGGCGTAGGTGACCGCCGCCGGATCGCCGGGACCGTTGCTCAGCAGGATGCCATCGGGCTCCAGGGCCAGGGCCTCGGCGGCGGAGGTGCGCGCGGGCACCACCGTGACGCGGCAGCCCAGCTGCACCAGCCAGCGCAGGATGGAGCGCTTCACGCCGAAATCGTAGACCACCACGTGGCGCGTGGCCTGCGCCGGCGCCGGCGCGCCCTGGGGCCGCCACCACACGCCGCCCTCGGTCCAGGCGTAGGGTGCGGCGCAGGTGACCTCGCTGGCCAGGTCGGCGCCGTTCATCTCCGGCGCGTTGCGGGCCGCGGCGATGAGGCGCTCGGGGTCCGGATCCACGCTGGAGAGCGCCGCCCGCATCACGCCGTGGTCGCGCAGGTGCCGCGTGAGGGCGCGGGTCTCCAGGCCGGTGATCCCGGGCACGCCGTGGTCGCGCAGCCAGGCGTCCAGGGAGCGCGACGCGCGCCAGCTGCTGGTCACCGGGCTCAGGTCGCGCACCAGCAGGGCGGCGGCGTGGATGCGGCCGCTCTCGTCGTCCTCATCGTTCACGCCGGTGTTGCCCACGTGCACGGCGGTCAGGGTGACGAGCTGGCGGTGATAGGAGGGGTCGGTCAGGATCTCCTGGTAGCCGGTCATGGAGGTGTTGAAGACGATCTCGCCGACCGTATCGACCGGTGCGCCGAAACCGCTCCCCTCCCAGACGGTGCCGTCTTCCAGGGCGAGCAGGGCGGGCCTCGTGATGTCCATGCGTGGATCCTAGCGGTGGGAGCTCTGGCGTGCCGACCCGGGAGGCGGCTGCGGCCAGGAGGTAGGGATAAGGGCCGGGCGGGTCCGGAATCAAGAAGAAACCGTAAATCGTTGCGAAATCGCGCGGATTTCCGGGCCGTGGACCCTGCGACGGGGGGCGGCGCGCGCCGTCCGGGCTTAGGTTGGACGCTCGTCGTCCCAAGGAGAACCGCGCCTGGAGTCGTCATGAAGAGCCTGCTGACCGCCGCCCTGCTGCTGACCCTCGCCCTGCCCCTGGCCGCCGCCCAACCCGCCTACGACGCCCGGCTGAGCGGCTACGCCTACCCCTTTCCCGTGCGGATCCACAGCCTGAGCTCCCAGGGCCAGGAACTGGAGATGGCGTACATGACCCTGGAGGCCGGCGCCGACGCGCCGTGGGCGGTGCTGCTGCACGGCAAGAACTTCAACGGAGCGTACTGGGCGGAGACCGCTCGCTTCCTGCAGGCTCGCGGCTGGAACGTGCTGATGCCGGACCAGGTGGGTTTCGGCAAGTCCAGCAAGCCGGACACGTACCAGTACAGCTTCGCGGCCCTGGCGGCCAACACGGCGGGGCTGCTGGACGCGCTGGGGATCGGGCGGGCCGTGGTGGTGGGGCACTCCATGGGGGGCATGCTGGCGTCGCGCTTCGCGCTGCAGCATCCGGAGCGGACCGTGGAGCTGATCCTGATCAACCCCATCGGCCTGGAGAACTACCTGGAGTTCGTGGAGTACCGTGACCCTGCGTTCTTCGAGGCCAACGAGAAGGCGCTCACGGCGGAGAAGATCCGCGCCTATCAGCAGGCCAACTATTACGACGGGGCCTGGAGCGAGCGCTACGCCGCCCTGACCGAGCCCCTGGTAGGCTGGGTGCAGGGGCCGGACCGCGACCTCATCGCGCGCGTGAACGCGCGCACCTACGACATGATCTTCACCCAGCCGGTGGTCACGGAATTCCAGGACCTGACGGTGCCGGTCAGCCTCATCCTGGGCACGCGCGACCGCACGGGACCGGGCCGCGGCTGGAAGCGGCCGGACGTCACGCGCGAGCTGGGCCGCTACGACCGCCTGGGACTGGAGACCCTGGCGCGCATCCCCCACGCGGAGCTCTTCCAGCTGGAGGGGCTGGGGCACCTGCCGCAGATCGAGGACTTCGCCGGGTTCTCCGAGGCCCTGGTCCAGGCGCTCCCCTAGCGCACCACCGCCACCGACCGCACCGCCTCGCCGCGCGGCGTGCGCAGGCGCAGCAGGTACGAGCCCGAGGGCAGGGGGCGGCCGGCGTCGTCGCGGCCGTTCCACACCGCCAGGTGCTCGCCCGCGTCCGCCGAGCCCTGGCGGATGCGGCGCACCTCGCGGCCGCGCAGATCCAGCACCGACAGCGTGTACGAGCCGGCCTGCGGCAGGGCGAAGCGGATGTCCGTGGGGCCGTCGATGGGGTTGCCCAGGGCGCGCAGCATAAGGGCGGCCACGGGATCCGCGGGCGGGGCGGCGGAGGTCACGTCCTCCTGGAAGAGCAGCGTGACCCACTGCTGACCCTCGGTGGGCCCCATGTACGCGGTGCCGACGACCGCCACCTGCCCCGCGGGGCCTACGGCGATGGCGTTGGCCCAGTCGTTGCCGCCGAAGGGCGAGGCCCAACCCAGGGTCCAGGCCTGGGTGCCGTCGGGATCGTACTTCACCATCGCGAAGTCGCGGTCCTGGGGCGGGTTGGTGGTCAGGCCGCACACGTAGGCGGCTCCGGAGGCGTCCAGGGCCAGGTCCGCGGCCAGGTCCGAGGAGGAGCCGGGGCCGTCGAACTCGCGGAACCAGAGCAGGTCGCCCGTGGGGCTCCAGCGGGAAACCTGGATGTGTTCGTAGCTGCCGCCCTGACGGCCGTAGGAGGCCACCACGGCGTTGCCCTGGGCGTCCAGGAGCAAGTCCACGGGCTTGTAGACGTGGCAGTGGTTTCCGTCCAGCAACCGATTCCACCAGAGCGGCGTGCCGCTGGCCGCGTTCAGCTTCCAGATCCGCATCTCGAAGAGACCGCAATCGGACTCCGGGTTGGCCGCCACCACGGGGTGGCCGTCCGGTCCCACCGCCACACCGATGAACTCGAAGAAGCTGTTGAAGTTGCCGTCTTCGGCGTGACTCCACTGCACCGCGCCGGCGGCGTCCAGCTTGAAGGTGTGGACCACTTGGAAGAACACCGTCGTCGAGTCGTAGACGCCCGCCGCGTACGTCGCGCCGAAGGCGTCCACGGCCACGGCCACGCTCAGGGGGAGATTGGCGTCCGGCGACGTCACCGGCGTGCTCCAGAGCAGTGTGCCGGAAGCGTCCAGACGCAGCACGTGCAGGAGGTCGTCGTCCTGGAAGGCCAGGGTGAGGGAGCCGTCCGCGCCCTGGGCCATGGCCGGCCCCTGGTTCGAGGTGGACACGATGTCGTGCTTCGCGTGCCAGATCACGCCGCCGTCCGCGTCGTGCTTGACCACCTCGACGCGGGCGGTGTCGCCGGCGGTGACGCAGGCCAGGATCACGTTGCCGGCTGAGTCCAGCGCCAGGGCGCCGGGCAGGTCGCGGCCGGGGGTGGCCAAGGAACGGATCCAGGCTCGGGCGCCGTCGGCCTCGTAGCGGATCAGGATGATGTTCTCCCGCCAACCGCCCACGCCGCCCTGGTAAGTGGTGCCGGCCGCATAGACGGCACCGTCGGGCGCCACGGCGGTGAGCAGGGGTTCATCGCCTAAGGCGTCGGGCTCGCCGGTGAGGGCCTGCCAGATCAGCGGCGGCGCTTCGGCCCAGGCGGTGGCGGCAAGGAGGAGCAGCAGGGATAGGATGCACAAAGGACGGCGCACGCTGCGTCGCATGGAGATCTCCTCAAGGTGTCAGCGGGAGCATCGTCGAAAAGATACTACCAGAAATCTCCGCATTAGTCCATGGGCTCGCCGGGGCGCCACCCGAAGAACTCCGTGGCCAGCGCCACGTGCGCCTCCTCCTCCCGGGCGATGGTGCGGAAGACGTCGGCCGTGACCGGATCCCGGTCCGCGATGGCCTCCACCAGCGCCAGGCCGCCGCGCCGCCCCCGCTCCTCCGCCTCGGCGATCAGCAGGCAGAAGCTCCGGGCGTCCGGACAGGACTCCAGCCGACGCCACAGGCCCAGCGACACCGGCCGCCCCGCCGGGTCCACGCCCAGCTCCGCCATGCGGTCCAGGATCATGCGCAGGTGGCGGGTCTCGTCGGCCACCTGGGCGCGCCAGGCGTCGGCCAGGCCGGCGGGCGCGTCGTCGTAGCGGTCGGCCGCCCAGCCGAAGGCGTGCACGGCCTGCAGCTCGGCGAAGGCGGCGGTGCGCATGCGGTCGCCCACGCCTTCCGGCGAGACGACGGCGCGGGGACGCGGCGGACGCTCGTCCGGAGCGCAGGGGCGGAAGGGATGGGGATCGATCATGGTCCACACCGAAGGTTCGAGGGCTCGGTCCTGACGGTCCGCGGCATCATAGGACAAACCCGCGCCCGCTCCTAGAACAGCAGCGCCGCCATGGCTCCGCTGAACGCGAGCTGCACCAGGAACACCAGCGCGCCCAGGGTCAGCGCCTGCCCGCCGGAGCGCGCCAGGCTGGCCAGGGTGATGCGCAGGCCGATGCCGGCCATGGCCAGCACCAGGGCCAGATGGCCCGCGTGGGCCAGCGCGTCCAGGACCGGCGCGGGCACCACGTGGAGGCTCGCGATCACGGAGCAGGCCACGAAGCCCACGATGAACCACGGCACGCCCAGGCCGCCGGCCGTCACGGCCGCCCCCTGCCGCCGCGCCCGCCAGGCCAGCCCCAGCAGCACCGGCGTGAGCATGAGCACGCGCCCCAGCTTGACCACCGTGGCCGCCTGCCCCGCCGCGTCGCCCACCGCGAAGCCCGCCGCGGTCACCTGCCCCACCGCCTGCAGCGTGTTGCCGATGAGGATGCCCAGGGGCACCTCGTCCAGCCGCAGCGCCAGGCCGCCCAGCAGGGGCAGCCCCAGCATGCCCGCGGTGCCCAGCAGGTTGACCACCGCGACGGCGATGCCCGCATGGTCGCGCTCCGCGCCGATCACGCCCTCCGCCGCCGCGATGGCCGAGCTCCCGCACACCCCGTTGCCCACGCCCAGCAGCAGCGCCAGGCGCGGGTCCACGCGCAGCGCGCGGCCCAGCAGGACCGCCGCCGTCAGCGTGACCGCCATCCCGGCCACGATGAGCCCCAGCGACGTCCAGCCCAACCGCGCCAGCAGGGCGTAATCCAGCCGGAACCCCAGCAGCGCGATGGCCAGCGAGAGCACGTGCGTGCCCGCCAGCCCCACGCCCGGCGCGAACGCGGCGCCCAGACGCCGCACGTTGCCCGCCGCCAGCCCGATGAGGATGGCCAGGGCCACCGCTCCCAGCGGCACCAGGCCGGAGAGCGCGACGGCCGCCGCGGCCACCGCCGCGCAGAGGGCGAGACCGGGCAGGACAGAGAGCATGCGGCGCATGGGAATCTCCGAAGGGTGCGGAATCGATCGGGGCGAGGGGTCAAGGTCGGCGGCGGGCCCGGCGGCGTCAAGCCGGTGCCGTCTCCTCTCCCAGCCGGCGCGCCTCCAGCCACGGCGCCAGGGCCAGGCCGTTCAGGTCCAGCAGCGCATGGATCAGGATCACCAGCCAGAGCTGGCCGGTCTGCAGGTAGATCAGCATGAGCACGGCGCCCAGCACCATGGTGGCCGCCACCCCCACGGGGCCCTGGTAGAGATGGGCCAGCCCGAAGGCCACGGTGCCCGTCACCACGCCCGCCCAGCCGCTGCCGGTGGCCATGGCCGCCAGCACCGGCACCAGGACGCGGAAGAAGAGCTCCTCGCTCACGCCGGCGTTGAGGGAGATCAACGTGGTGAGGCGGCGTTCGGCGGCGTTGCGCGGGAAGAGGCTGGAGGTGTTGCGGGCCTGCACGGCGGGATCGTCGCGCAGCCGTTCGCCGCGGGCGGAGCGGCGGCGGATGTCGACCACGGTCAGGGCGGTGGGCAGGATCACCAGGCACACCGGCAGGGCCAGCGCGAAGCCGCGCAGGATCCCGCTCCAGGCGCCGTCGCCTGCCGGACGCAGCGCCGCGGCCGCTGCGGTCAGCTCCTGGGGCAGCCGCAGCAGCGCTTCGCCCCGCCCCATGCCGATCAGCACGGCCACCGCCGCCAGCCCGTGGACCAGCAGCGAGCGCAACAGCCACATGCGCAGCAGGCCCTGACGCCGATTGGTGTCGTCGTAGCCCTGGAAGTCGCGGTACTCGCGCAGCTCCTTCCGCGTGATCAGCACGTGGAGGACCGTCAGCACGGCCAGCACGATCAGCGCGCGCATCTCCATCGACTCACCTTCCGTGCGGGGTCACCGTTTCAGTGCCGCCGCGAGCAGCGCGCCCCAGCCGATCAGCAGCCCCACCCCGCCCAGGGGCGTGACGGCCCCCAGCCAGCGGGGCCCGCCCAGGGCCATGGCGTACAGGGAGCCGCCGAAGATCAGCATGCCGACCAGGAACGCCCAGCCGCTCATGGCCAGGGCCTGGCTCGCCGCGCGCTCGGCCAGCACGCCCACCAGTCCCAGGACCACGGCGTGGACCAGGTGGTAGTGGGCGGCGGTGCGCCACCAGTCCAGGCGCTTGGCGGCGTCGGCCGCGTCGGCCAGGCGCGCCTGCAGCCCGTGGGCGCCGAACGCGCCCAGGGCCACGGCGGCCAGCCCGTTGAGAGCGGCCAGGATCAGGAAGGTGCGGGCCACTAGTCGCCCACCACGAAGATGACCTTGACGATGCTCACGATGCGTCCCTCCTGGGTCCACGGATGATCGGGCGGATCGGATGAACCACCAAGGTCGCCCCATTCCCGGCATCCCGCAGCCCGCCTTTTCCGCAACCGGGTTGCAGCTGCAAGCCCGCGACATTACCATGGCGGCCGACCTTTCGCCGAGGAGACCCGTTGAGCCCCGACAAGCAGGACATCCGCGACCGCCTCCACCGCGCCGGCCTGCGCGCCACCGCGCCGCGCACGGCCGTGTTCGCGCTGCTCTCCGACGCCTCACGGCCGCTCGCCTTCCACGAGGTGGCCGACGCCCTGGGCGACACGGACTGGGACCGCGCCACCACCTACCGCAACCTGGTGCGCCTGACGGACGCCGGGCTGGCCCGCGTGGTCAGCCGCGCCGGCGGCATGGCCCGCTACACCGCGGTGCGCGACGGCGGCGAGTCCGAGCACGCCCACCCCCATTTCGTGTGCAGCGAGTGCGGCGGCGTGTCCTGCCTGCCCCAGGCGACGGTGCCGGTGCCGCGGGTGCGCGGGAAGTGGAGCGCGTCGGTGCGCCAGGCCAGCATCCAGCTCCAGGGCCGCTGCCCGAGCTGCCTGGACCGGGAGGGCGCCCGATGAGCCGCCTGCTGTGGACCGCTGCGCTGCTGCTGCTGGCCGGACCGCTGCGCGCCGCGGAGCCCGTGCGGGTGGCGGTGAGCATCCTGCCCCAGGCCTGGTTCGTGGAACGGCTGGCGGGCGACACCGTGCGCGTGCAGGTGCTGGTGGGCCCCGGCGAGTCGCCCGCGTCCTTCGACCCCACGCCCCGCCAGATGGCCGAGCTGTCGCGGGCGCGGCTGCTGCTGACCATCGGCGTACCCATGGAGAACTCGCTGCTGCCGCGACTGAGCCGCGGGCGGGAGGACCTGCGCATCGTGGACGTGCGGGAGGGCATGGACCTGCTGCCCTCGCCGGCCCACGCAGGGCATGATCATGATCACGATCACGGCGAGACCGACCCCCACGTGTGGCTCAGCCCCGCGCGCGCCCGCATCCTGGCCGCCAACACGGCCGCGGCGCTGACGGAGCTGCTGCCGGACCAGGCCCAGGCCATCGCCACCCGCCTGCAGGCGCTGGACGCGGAGCTGACGGATCTGGGGGCGGAGCTTGCCGCGGCGCTGGCGCCGCTGCGGGGGGCGGACCTGCTGGTGTTCCATCCGTCGTTCGGGTACTTCTGCGCGGACCACGGCCTGCACCAGACCGCCGTGGAGCAGGGCGGCCAGAGCCCCAGCGCCCGGCACCTGGCCGGCGTGCTGCG
>ERZ795053.2775-NODE-2775-length-20640-cov-17.821763_pt1 | contig 20640 bp, 13 predicted proteins | sample MGYA00375137_ERZ795053 | MGnify/ENA primary metagenome ERZ795053 (study PRJEB30182, sample SAMN05720284) | activated sludge metagenome | isolation source: Anaerobic digester | place: Hong Kong | collected 2014-12-17 ...
CTCTGTCTGGCACCAAATGGCACCCAGTGGAAGCTCATCTCCCAGCAGTGGAGGTTGCGGTAAATGTCTATCGCAGTATAAGTGAAATCCTTTAGCTGCAGATCGTAACCGGTACTCACCTGCACCTTCCAGTTGGGTGTCAGGCTGACGTCGCCGCTCAGGTTGAAGGTCTGTGTGGTGGCAATGGAATCTGTTCCGTCGGTCAGCTGAATGTTCTGGATACGAAGGTTGTAGTTCAGGGTCATCTGCCAGGGCAGCTCATAATCAATGTAGGCAGAAGGATTAGACCACACCATGTCGCGTTCTGCCTCGGTGCCTGCTGTTGTCTCGAGGTTCTCGTTCTCCCGCCGTTTCGATCGCAGGGAGGTACTCAATGCTACGTTTCCGGTAGAGAACCGGGCCAGCCGGTCGTTGACATCCCATTCGAACTGGTTGATGCGCCGCCCGGTGGAATCAAGCACATACGGATCGAAAGAACCACTCACATTCACCCGCAGTTTATTGAACAGAGTGGTGTAGGCGCTTCCGTTAATGAAACTCCAGTTGAGTGAATCTGCTGCCAGGTTATAGGCCGTATTCAGAATGAGGTTGTCTATCAGCTTCACCTTGCGTTCACCCTTTAGCGTATCCGTCTCATCACGCACCTTCATCTCAAAGTTGTTGGCGAGATTGATCCCTATACTGCCTGATTTACCATTAGGTGGCCCACCTAAAAGAGCCCCTTCAAAAATGGAATAAGTAACTGCCTCTGCACCCGGTGATGGATAGTAGCTGCCATAGTAGCCGTATTCCGGATCACTGAAATCAGGCCGATAACTGAAGCTGACAGATGGGGTGACCACATGACGGATGGCTTTCACCTTGCCTCGTTTGAACTGCATGATGCCGTACAACTTGGTAGTAAGTGATGCACTGGCGTTGAACCAGCGTGCAGCATCAAATCCGCTGATGGTGTCTGTCTGGAAATATACGATGGCAGTATCGTAGGTTAGTTCACCACTGACGGGATCGAACACTTCGGTAACGATGGTATCGGGTTCGTAGTTCTTGCGCACTGTTTCGAAATACCAGTTCTCATTATACGTGAAGGACGGTGTAAGTGTGAAATACCGCAACAGTTTAAAGGGCGAACTGGCAGAAAAATTATGGGAGAAGCCATTTTCCATCTTAGCCAGCGACTCAGGAGTAAACAAGGTGGAATCAGGCACACTGAGGAAGTTGCGGAAGTTCATGCTGTAACTGATACCAAACTGGTTGAGCTGGTTTCGCGGATCGTTGAGTACTTTCTTAAGCGGATAGATACGACTCATATTCAGTGACACATCCGGCAGGGTGAGGTCAACCAGTCCGGTGGAGGTATTCTGGCTGTGGCGCAGCGCTGCACTCATGGTGAAAGGCGAACCTGTGAATGACTTGTTATAGGAGATACTACTGTTGTAGGAGTTGTTCAGGTAAGACTCCGTGAAGGAGTTGTTGGCGAGGAAGTCTGACGTACCGAAACTGGCATTCGCAGCAAAAGAAGAACCCGGCCTTGCCTTCGGATCCTGGCTGTGGTTCCACCTGACGAAGAAGCCCCGGTTGCTGCTAAAATTCGGATCGAAATCCAGACCATAGTTGTTCTTCGAATATTCCAGACTCAGGTTGCCGCGATACTTGTATCGTTTGGCATAACCGCTGGAGGTCTGTAATCTGTAAGATGCGTTGGAATATATATCGCCCGTGAGAGAGAGATCGAAATTGTCATTGATGGCAAAGTAGTAGCCACCATTCCGCAGAAAATAACCTTGCGTAAAACTGTACCCGTACTGTGGTATCAGAATGCCGGAAGTCCTTCCCTGGTTGATGGGAAAAATGCCGAATGGCAGGAATAAGGGTGTGGGCACGTCGGCCACTACCAGATTGGCAGGGCCCGTCACCGCTATTTTCTTCGGAACGATCTTAGCCTTGTTGGCAGCGATGTAAAAGTGCGGATGATCGAGATCACAGGTGGTATAAACAGTATGCAGGCCATAGTATTCATTCTCTGCATTCTTCTTTCCCTGATCCACATACACATAGCCCTCTCCTTCCTGCCGCTTCAGGTTGTAGATCTTTCCGTTTCTGGTAGCAAAATTGTAGTGCATACCTTCGGCAGTGAAGGTATCATCGCCATCCTGAAAGTAAGCAGCTTCACCCGGCACACCGGCAGAGTCCACCAGTTGTTTTGCAGTCAGTGTTTTCGTTTCCCAGTCGAATTCGATGTAATCGGCCTTCAGAAAAAAGGAGGTATAGGTCACTTCACCACTCAGGTAGATATAGGTCTTTCCGGAGTCGATATCATATACGATACTATCAACAGATTTATAGTTGATGATGGCATCGAGAGAATCAGGTGAGATGTCATACCAGGTCACGATGGTATCCATAAATATGGAATCCATGACCAGACTATCGGAGGAAAGTGTATCCAAAGCGCTTGTATCGGCCTCAAAACTTTTGGACGTATCCACAGAAACAACCTGCTGATGCTCAATAAATGGTACAAAAATTGCGTTCTCAGCCAGAATATGGCCGGATATGCAGGTGCACAGAAGGAATATGAGCAAAGAGACTTGCCTGATCAAGCGGAGTTGGAATAATTTTAATATGTCAAATGCATTAACAGGCCAAATATTGCCTCCATATGAAAGCTGCCGTAAAGATAACAAGCCTCCTGCTCTTATCCCTTGCATGGAGTTCGTATTCCAATCCTGCACAGCTACCTGAGTCAGACAGGGAGGCTGCTTATCACATGAAGACCGTGGTCATTGATGCCGGTCATGGCGGGCATGACGCCGGATGCAGTGGCAAGCATTCCAGAGAAAAGGATGTGGCACTGAAGATCGCTCTGGAGTTGGGTGGCATGATCGAAAAGAACTTTCCGGATATCAAGGTGGTCTATACCCGCAAGACGGATGTATTTGTAGAACTGCATGAACGGGCAGCCATTGCTAACCGGAACAAGGCTGATCTGTTCATCTGTATTCACTGTAACGCCAATAATTCCAGTGCACCATTCGGCACAGAGACCTATGTGATGGGTCTGCACAAGACGGAAGCCAACCTGTCTGTTGCCAAAAGAGAGAACGATGTCATCCTGATGGAAGACAACTATTCTGATCACTACGACGGCTTCAATCCGAACGATCCTTCTGCACATATCATATTCTCTCTGTACCAGCATGCGTACATGGAGCAGAGCATCAATTTTGCCAGCAAATGCGAAGACCAGTTCAAGGGCTATGTGGGCAGGTCCAGCCGCGGGGTGAAGCAGGCAGGATTTCTGGTATTGTGGAAGACCAGTATGCCGGCGGTACTCATTGAAACGGGTTTCCTGACAAACGCTGAAGAAGAGAAATTCCTGAACTCAGATGCCGGTCAGGACAAGATCGCATCCGGTATCTTCCGTGCCTTCAGTGCTTACAAGGCTGAGATGGAAGGCACCGAGGTCAGCCCTGACCTGATCGTACAAACCGATAGCAAGGAAGAGCCCAAAAAGACCGTTCAGGCTAAAGGAGTTACTCCTGACGCCTATGGTCAGGGTGTGGAATTCCGTGTGCAGTTTCTGGCGGCAAAAGAGCTGTATCCCAGCGGTCATGCCTCTTTAAAAGGAGCCGAAAACATGCCGGTTACCTGGGTGCAGGAAAACGGCTGGTACAAGTACCGCAGTGGTCCTTTCAGTAACTACTCAGAAGCGCAGACAAGGCTGCAGGAACTGAAAAAAGCAGGTTATCCGGATGCTTTTCTCATCGCCCACCACAACGGAGAACGCATGGACGTACAGGAAGCCAGGTCACTGAGCATCCGCTAAAGTTTTGTGCCCTGCTGCAAAAACCCATAACTTAGCCTGCTAAAGAGCGGTCTCCGTGAAGTTGTCGAATGAATTCAGGGTAGGTGTACTGTCCATAGTCACCATTGGTTTACTGATCGCCGGATATAATTTCCTGAAGGGCACCAGCCTGTTCGTTAAAGGGAAACAATATACGATCGAATACAGCTACATTCCAGGCCTTAAAAAGGGCGATCCGGTGCAGATCAACGGTTATCAGATAGGCCGGGTCACAGATATCACCCTGCCGGATGCGCAAAAAGGGGTCATTGAGGTAATGGTGAATGTAACAGAAGATATTTCCATTCCAAAAGACTCCAGGGCCATCATCAAAAGTGCCGACCTGCTGGGCGAAAAGTATGTGGACATGATCCTGGGTAAAGGCAACCAGTATTACCGCGATGGCGACCACATTACCGGCGAGATCGAAGCAGACCTCACCAACCAGATCAAGGAAGAGCTTCGGCCACTTACTGAAAAAGTCCAGAGCATGATCGTCAGTGTAGATACTGCCATTACGGTCATGAGCAGCATCTTCACCCCGTCTTTCAAAGCCAACTTTGAGACCAGTGTTGCCAACATCAAGCAGACCCTGGAAAGCTTCAACAACAGCGCCCGCGTGCTGGATGAGATGCTCACCAGCCAGCAGGATCGTATGGAAGGCATCATAACAGATGTTTCAGCCATTACACACAATGTAGATGCCAATGAAAAAGAGCTGGACCAGATCATTGACAACCTGAAGAGCATCACAGATGAACTGGCTGCAGTCAACTGGACAGAGATCTCCACCTCACTTGATACAGCACTGACCCAGTTCAATGAGATCATGAGCGCCATCAATAACAGTGAAGGTTCAATGGGTATGCTGGTGAATGATCCAGAGCTGTATGAGAACCTGGAGCGCATCACCCAGACCCTGGATGCCATTACCAAAGAGCTTCAGCAGACACCCGGCAAATATGTGCCGCCTCTGATCCAGATCGGTGGCAGAAAATATTCTGAATGATCCGGGCGTTCATACCCCGCCTTATGCGTATCTGCTTTTCTATCATCTGGCTCTGTTTGCTGTTTGGCAGCAGCAATGCATATGCACAGGAAAAAGAGAAGCAGGAGATCGAGATCATCCAGGCCGAAAAACTGCGCTTTACAGACCGAAATGATGTCAAGACCTACCTTCTGAGCGGTGCGGTCATTCTGCAGCAGGGTAAGACCACACTGTACTGCGACAGTGCCTATCTTTTTCCCGCCTGGAACCTGGCATCAGCTTTTGGTCATGTGCACATCAACCAGTCTGACTCAGTTCATGCCTACGGCGATTCTGCCACTTATGATGGCAATGCCAGGATAGCCCGCCTGTACCAGAATGTGCGGCTTACCGACAGAGCCATGATACTTACCACTGATTTCCTGACCTATGATATGGAGAACCGCATTGGTATCTATACTGATGGCGGCGAACTGCGCAACCAGGAAGCAGTGCTGACCTCAGACCGCGGTTACTATTACAGCATCAGCCAGGATGCCTTTTTCCGGGGCGATGTCAGACTGAAACATCCGCAGTACCGGCTGGAAGCAGATACCCTGCAGTACAACACCGGTACAGAGGTTGCCTGGTTCCACGGTCCGACAACGATCTACAACGAGAACAGTACGGTCTATTGTGAAGACGGTTACTATGAAACGATATCCGGCATAGCTGTATTCAATGAGCATGTGCAGATGGACAATCCACCACAGGAACTGCAGGCCGACAGCATCTTTTACAACAGAGAAACAGGACTTGGTAAAGCATTTGGCAATATCTTCTTCCGCGATACCAGCCAGCACATTCTGCAGTACAGCGAAGTGGCATTGTATGATGAGGTCAACGGCGTGATCACTTCCACAGAACGGTCGATGGCCGGATACATCCTGGACGATGACACCCTTTTTATTGCCGGCGATACCATCCGGATAGTCCAGGATTCACTGAATGGAAACACCATGTATGCCTACCCGAATGTGCGCATGTACAAAGAAGATTTTCAGGGTGTCTGTGATTCGCTGTACTATTCAGATGCCGACAGTATCATTCGATTATTTGGCATGCCCCTGCTGTGGAGTGACAGCACCCAGTTCAGCGGCGATACCATCCAGATGCAGCTGGAAGCAAATACCCTTCGGGAGATGTATTTCTATTCGAACGCCATGATCGTGAATGAAGATGATAGTCTGATCTACAACCAGATCAAGGGGCGACAGATCACAGGCTATTTCCAGGACGGTGATCTCTACAAAGTGAGTGTTCGGGGCAATGGCGAAAGCATCTATTTTGGCAAAGATGAACAAGACCGCTATCTGGGTGTCAATCAGGCGGTGTGCTCAGACATCGATCTGTACATTCGTGAAAACCAGTTCAGGCGCATCAGCTTCCGCGAGCTGCCCGAAGCCACTTTCTCTCCTATGCAGCAGATCGATCCTGCTTCTTTTCGATTGGACGGATTTCGTTGGGCCATGGATCTCAGACCCACAGGTCGCGATGATCTTTTCCGGGAAACAATATCAGATGATCAGGCGGGTGAGGAGGAAACGCCCAGTATGGACAGGTCATCCCAGAAAGACGGATAAGATTTCGCCACTACCCTGCTGTCTTCTATGATGATTGGTTGCAACAATGCAAGTGGTGCAAAAGCCATGGCCATGCGGTGATCATCGTAGGTAGCAATGTGTACCCCTTCCTTCCTCTCACATGTACCTTCCAGTTTCCAGCTGTCTCCATCCTGCGTGAATTGCACACCAAATTTGCCGAGTTCCGCGGCCAGCGCCGCCGTACGATCGGTCTCCTTGATGCGCAGGCTTTCCAGTCCGCTGAAACTTCCCGGAATACCCAGGGCCGCACAGGTTACCACGACCGTTTGTGCCAGATCCGGACAGTCAGAAAAATCATATTCAAAATAAGTTACCGTATTTCCGGTTTTAGTGAGACGGCACACATCACCATCCCAGGCAGTCACTACACCCAGTTGCGCATAGATAGCAGGCAGGACACTGTCGCCCTGAAGACTTCTGCTAAACAGACCATGAATGTCCACCTGCGGGTCATCGGCCAAAGCACACAAGCCGAAATAGTAGGATGCCGCACTCCAGTCGCCCTCTACCTGAACGATGCCACCATGGTATTTTCCGGGTTCCACTCTGATCACCTGTCTGTCAATACTGTATCTGATACCCAACATGGACATGAGCTCCAGGGTCATACGGATGTAGGGAAAGGAACCGACCTTGCCAGTCAATTCCAGCTCCAGGCCATTTTCCATTTCCGGTGCAACCATGAGCAGTGCGCTGATGTACTGTGAACTCACATCGGCACGTATAGAGAGTTTTCCTCCACGAAGTTTGCTGCCGCGTATATGCAGAGGCGGATATCCTTCTTCTCCGGCATAGTTGATGACAGCTCCCAGTGCACGAAGTGCATCTACCAGAATACCGATGGGTCGCTGCAGCATCCTGGCCGAACCCGTCAGCACCTGATCGCCGGGATGAGCGGCATAGAACGCAGTCAGAAATCTCATGGTTGTTCCGGCTGCGCCTACATTTCCGGCCGAGCTTTTGCTTTTGAGAATCCGTTGCAGAGCTTCGGTGTCATCTGACGGAGAAAGTCCTCTCAGTTCCAGCTTTTCATCAGCCATGGCCTGCATGATGAGTAGTCTGTTGCTCAGGCTTTTGGAGCCCTCCAGTTCTATACTTCCCTGTACAGAGGCATTATGTCCGTCAACGATCAGATCAGGCATGTCCGAATCTTTCGAGAGTGGAGAGCAACACATCAGCAGGTACAGGAATATCCCAGCGGCAATGGCCTATCGAACCAAGCAGACTGAAACGTATCTCTCCTTTCGTATTCTTCTTATCATTCATCATCAGGTGCAGCAGTTCAGTTGCATTTGCAGCAGATTTTTTTTCGGGGAAGAAACGCATCATGGCTGTTGTAATGTGGTGTTCTTCTTCGGTTGACAAACCTGTCAGTTCCCGGCTCAGTGCTGCTTCTATGACCATACCACGGGCGATGGCTTCTCCGTGCAACAATGGATCTTCATCGTGCAGGAGCGACCATGTTTCCAGTGCATGTCCAACCGTATGCCCGAAGTTGAGGATCTTACGTCTGCCGTTTTCCAATGGATCATCTTCCACCACTTCCTGCTTGATCATGACCGAACGCCGAATGATATCAGACCACTTATCTGCATCCGGAAGTCCGGCAGCTGTTTCGTTCCAGTAAGCAGCATCGGCTATCAGTCCATGCTTGAGCACCTCTGCATAGCCACTGAACAATTCCCGTTCCGGAAGGGTTTTCAGAAATTCCGGATAGATGAGTACTGCCTGCGGCTGACGAAACAATCCTACCACGTTCTTCAGTCCGTGGTGATCTATTCCAAGTTTCCCACCCACCGATGCATCTACCATAGATAACAGGGTAGTTGGTATCTGGATGAAGTTGATGCCCCGTTTGTAGGTACCGGCCACAAAGCCACCCATATCTCCGATGACCCCTCCGCCCAGGTTGATGAGCAGCGCCTGGCGATCAGCATTGTGCATCAGCATTTCCTGCCACAGGTAAGAACAGGTTTCAATATTCTTTTCTTTTTCTCCTGCCGGAATATGCAGATGAATAGCTGCAGGAAAAGCATCCTGCAACAGAGGCAGACAATGCTCTTGGGTATTGTTGTCAGTGAGAATGAAAATGCTGCTGTACCGATCTGCCTGCGCCAGTGACTGCCAGTCAGGAGAGGCAGACAACAATTGCACATAAGACAGATCAGCAGTGGGCGACATAGCGGCAAAATTACGGCACGAGATCAATAACCCACCCGGTTTCGCAGCGATTGCATGGCACCCGTGTTCATTTGTTGGTCAAAATGCGATAAGGGTTGTACTTCACCGGCTACTCTGCGAAGACCCGGAACGATGTCGTTCAGGTGTCTGTACATGGCAAGCACTTCCAGGCTGGTGCTATCCATACCCAGCTCATTGCACCAGGTCAGGAAATCATTGCTGTCTTCATAATCTGCAACCGTTCTCAGGATCATATGCCATTGCATAGCCTTATTGGCGGTTATCGGGTCATCATATTCATCATCTACAGGAATGGTGAATGCCTGACCACTGATCATAGCTTCCACACATACATAACCGTGATCTGTCCAGGGCTGATCGGCAGAGACAATGAGGGTTTCGAGTTTTGCGCAGGTCTGCTGCAATTGCAGCACCAGATCGTACGAGGTACTATCCATAACGCCAAGGTACGCACTGCATGATGTGTGGTCATTAACAAATGAACAATGGTGGAGGGATAGTAGAAAGTATCAGGTATCAAGTACTGGTAAGCCGGAATAAGGAATGGAAAACAGCTGCTGAGCGCCAACTGTCAACCGTATTCAGGACGCTACAGACTGCCAACTGCTGACTGCCAACCGCCAACTGGTCAATCCTCTTCCCTCGCCTCATGCTCCAGCCTGTCCTTATCGTAGGCTTTGATGATCTGTTTGACCAGCCGGTGTCTGACCACGTCTTTTTCGTCCAGGAATACGGTACCAATTCCGTCAATATCTTTCAGCAACCGAAGTGCATTGAACAGTCCGCTTCGCTGGTTTCGCGGCAGGTCTATCTGGGTGAGATCGCCGGTGATGATGCACCGGGCACTCGGACCGATACGGGTCAGGAACATCTTCAGCTGTGCTTCGGTGGCATTCTGCGCTTCATCCAGAATGATGAAGGCATGATCGAGGGTACGACCACGCATGAAGGCCAGCGGTGCGATCTCTATGACCCGATTGGCCATAAAAAGGTTCAGTTTTTCGATGGGGATCATATCATCGAGCGCATCGTAGAGGGGTCGCAGGTAGGGATCGATCTTTTCTTTCAGATCTCCCGGCAGGAAGCCGAGGTTCTCACCTGCTTCTACTGCCGGTCTGGTAAGGATGATGCGTTTTACCAGTTTATCTTTCAGCGCACGTACTGCAAGTGCCACAGCTGTATAGGTCTTGCCTGTTCCTGCCGGTCCGATGGCGAAGATGATGTCATCATGATCTGCCATGGCCAGCATCTTCTTCTGGTTAGGTGTGCGGGCCTTTACCAGGTGTCCGTTGGGGCCATGTACGATCACATCTTCCGGGATGGCCTGCACGTCGGGCAGGTCGTTGTTCTCCATTCCGAACAACAGACTCTGCAGGTTGGAGTCGCTGATCTGGCCGTATTTTTCCAGATGGTGCAAGACCTTGCCGATCTTATCCTGAAATTCCTGGATATCCTTTTCACTTCCGCGAACACGAAGCTCGCTGCCACGTGCTGCAATATTGAGATAGGGGAATGATTTCTTGATGATACCCAGTCGTGCATTGTGCACACCGTAAAAATCAATGGCTCTGACACCCTCCAGCGGGATCAATACTTCTATCAAATTCGGTTACTTTTGTTGCCAACAAATCTAAACCATTTGGCGCAACCGCCGAGCCGATGAATCTGATCACCCTGACCACTGACCTGGGCCTCCGCGACCACTATGTGGCGGTACTGAAGGGAAAGATCCTCCGGCATTTCGAGGACCTGCAGTTCATGGACATCAGCCATGAGGTTGAACCCTTTAATGTGCAGCAGGGGGCTCACCTTCTTCGTGCAGGATGGGAGGCATTTCCTGAAGGAACGGTGCATGTGGTAGCGGTGAACATGCAGCACACCAATCCGCTTCGCTGTATCTTCTTTGCTATGGGCGGGCACTATTTTGCCGGTCCGGATAACGGCATTTTTCCGCTCGCTATTTCGAACATGCCCCGTGATGTGTTCACACCGGCTGCCAGCGGCAACAATATGGACGACCTGGCTCTTGTGGCTGCGGGTCTTGCGGAAGGACATCCGCTCAACGAGATCGGAACGCTTACCGGCAACGTCTTCATGCTGCAGAATCTGCAGTCTCCTTTCAGTGACAGCATGATCCGTACCCGTGTCAACTACATAGATCATTTCGGAAATGTGGTGCTGGCCATCAGCACAGAAGAATTCACCAGGGTACTTGGCGACAGGAATTTCGATATCGAATTCGGAAAGCGGGAACATATCAGCCAGATCTCCGCCTCTTATGCTGATGTGCCGGAAGGCGAGAAATGCTGTATTCTCAACGACAGCGGCTACCTGGAAATTGCTATCAATAAAGGCAATGCGCATGAATTGCTCGGACTGAAGATCAACGACACTGTACTCATAGAATTTACATGATCAGACGAATTGTCAAAATGAGTTTCCGCCACGATGAGACGGAAACATTCAGGGCTGTTTTTGCAGAAGCTCAGCCGCGAATCAGTAGTTTTCCCGGCTGCCATGGCGTAGAATTACTTCAGGACATCCTCCATCCGCATATCTTCTTCACTTTTTCTGTATGGGATGACCATGAAGCACTGGAAAGGTACCGTGCTTCTGAGCTCTTTAACACCACCTGGGCTAAGACCAAAGTATTGTTCAACGACAAACCCGAAGCATGGAGTGTGGTGGGTGTGGGAAGTGGAAAGGGTGAAAAGTGAGGAGTGAGGAGTGAGGAATGGAAAGAGTGAAAAGTGAGAAGTGAAATGTCGCTATACCCGATACCTGATACCTGATACCTGATACCCGATACCTGATACCCGATACCTGATACCTGATACCCGATACTAACTACAGCAAGTACCGCTCCCGGATGATCTTCATGTGATGCAGCTCATGTCCGGCGATGACATGACAGAGGGCATTGACCGACACGGGATGGTTGTTGGCAACTCCCATACGGGCGAGGGTCGCATCATCAAAAGTCTTGAGCAGGCTGATACTAGCCTGTCGCACGGTGCGGAATTCATTTACCAGATCTTTCATGCTGCGTTCATTGGCACCTGATGCAGTTACATAATCATCCTGTTCAAATCCGGGCAGAGAGGTCTGTTCTCCTCTTGCGATGCACAAAGCACGATAACACATGATGCGTTCGCAGTCCACCAGGTGATTGATCACCTCTTTGATGGTCCATTTTCCGGTTGCGTAGGCATGACCGGCCTGATCATCTGACAGTCGCAGAAGCAGTGTTTCAGTATCGTTGAACTGGTTGGTGATCAGATCTACCAGATCGCCAGCAGGCACCAGGTCAAAATAGGTCTTCTGATAAGGGATGAAGGTTCCCTCTTCCGGTTGTTTCCAATTTGCCATAGAGCTAATATACCAACAAAAAAAGGTCCGCCTTGCGGCGGACCTCTCCTATTCATGCACTTGTTGTCAGTGCACAATGATCAGCTGTCCGTTCAGGACACGACCATTGCCTACATACTGGATGTAGTAGATACCGGCGGGATAGTCAGCTATATCCAGCAACAGGGTATTACTTCCTTTTTCCAGTTTCATTTCTTCCAGGCGCAACGGAACCCCAAGCTCATTCAGTACTTGCAGGTGGCCGCTCTCCTCTTCAGGCGAGTCAATACGAACGGTCACTTCACTGGATGCAGGGTTTGGCTGAATGCGCAGGATCTGTTCATCCTCTTCTGTTATTCTCAATGGTGGATCAGCATCTTTTACCCGGAAGGTCATGGTGCACTTATCGCATTTGACACCTCCGCAAATCGCAGTCATCTGCACCTGATAGTTACCGGCTGCTGTCGGAGTGAAATTAACAGGCATACCAAAACCACTAGCATAAGGCACACCATTCTGTCTGATGGTCCATTGATAGACCGCATCACAGGCACCTGAACAATTATATACACCATTCAATGAGATCGCATCAAAAGCATTGACCGTGAACTTACTGCCACACGGGCGATTGATCCAGGTCTTGAATGGAGTACTGACGGTGAATAATCCCCATTCTCCGCAGGTACAATCGGCCGTTACCACTTCAAAGTACATGGTACAGGTATCGCAGGAATTTCCCTGGCAATAGCCTACTACATCAAGCGTGTACAGACCGGGATTCAGCAGACTGAATGATGGATATCCGGATCCGTCTATCGCTGTACCGGGGCCCGTGAGTGTCCAGGAATGATCTGCATCACAGGAGGTGCCGTCCAATGCCAGGCATGAATATCCACCACTGATGAAATCGATCACGGTTCCTGCAGGGATACTGTTGTAAACAGCACCACAGCTTGCAATAAGAGAATAGTCTGGCAATGCACCCGGCTGATCCACATTGGCAATGAAGTTCTCCCATTTATTACATTGGCAGGTATCACATTCGGGAATTGGAATGCAAATGCTGTCCATCTCATGGCAACACCATCCATCATAGTCTGCCAGTGTCAGGTCGAAACAAATGTTCGTGCCGGCGGGAAGCCCGAGTGGATCAATGATCACAGTTCCTGTATATGAACCTCCCCATGCAACTGCAGACGGCAGGATGACCGGGTTCGGGGTGATGTTCACAAATGGCGTCACACTGGTGAACACCAGCATATAGACATCATTCGGGTTGTTGTTGGTGAAGGTGTAATTGTATGCATAAGTACCATCTCCGAGACAGGTGATATCGCCGGAGATCTCTCCGCATGGATTCACGTTCGGAGTCGGGCAGGTAAATTCCAGCGTATCAGAGCAGGCCACTACCTGGTTGCCATCGGCATCAGTATAGAGCCAGTTGACGGCCACCAGTTGCACCGGTGGTGCCACCACTGTAACGTTTAAACACACATCAAAAAGACCGGGTATGGATCCCATCGGCACAAAGCCTCCTGTTGGCTGCACATACATGGCAGATGCCGTTCCATAGGCAGACCAGGTACCGGTATAGGAGGGACCTACCATGAGCGATGCAATGCTCACGCCGGGAGATAGCGGTGCTACCTCGATACCACTGAAGAAGCTGCCATTATATCCATTTGTCAGGTTGACAGTTGCACAACAACCTGCACTGGTATCTGCGGTAACCACGAGGTTATCACATGGACCGCAGGGCGGTAAAGGGATACAATACATCGTGGTATCATGACAACAGGTATCAGCGTTATAGAGTGACGCCAGGAAACACAGTTCTGCAGGCAGTGGGCTGCCTATAGGATACGATACATTGATGGAGATAGGTGCAGAAGTGGCACCGGTAGCAAGCGTAAGCGGCACCACGAAAGACGGTGTCAGGGTGAACGGCATATTCACATCATGCAGCCACAAATAGGTAGAAGTAGCGGCACCAAGGTTCGTTACCTGAATTTCCATCGTGTAAGTGCCATCGTCATTGCACCAGATGGTATCTTCTATGGTAAAGCATTCTACTTCGCACTCCAGTGGTGTGTACTGGAATTCAGAACTGTCCACACATCCATAAATGGAAGTTGCTACCAGTTTGATCTGATACGGAACACCAAAGGTGGGCAGGTTGGAGGTATTCAACTCCAGATCCTGTAATGTGCCGGCAGGTGTATTGTCAATATACCACTGGTAAGACAGCATGCCCGGAGGGCCGTGAATGATCTCCGGTGTCGGATAGATACAGGATGAATCACAACCTATCGGCAGCATACTCAGGTCAGGCAGCGGGAAGATATTGGCATATGCTGATGCACTTGCTGTACATCCCACTGCATCAGTAACAGTGACCGAATAGTTTCCTGCCGCATTTACGATGGTCGTGCTGGTCATATCGCCGTTGCTCCAATCCCACATCACAGCAGTGGCAGAATTGGCGGTCAGCGTAACCGGTGTACCGGAGCAAACACCACCCGGATCAGAACTGGTCACAAACACTGTTGGCGATTGTTCCACCATGATCACGACAGACTGATAATCAGAACAAGGGGGTGTCGGGCCGGTGGTGGTGGAAACGGTCAGTTCCACTGTATGCGGGCCGGCGCCAAGTGTTCCTCCGGGAATGGTCAGGGTGGGGCCAGCGAAATACGGAATACCATCAACTTTCCAGTCCCAGGTATATAGCCCGTAAGTATTGGACTGAATGATGATATCATCATCAGAACACAAAAGCGGCGGGAAGGTGAAGGTGATAACAGGCTGAGGATAGATGGTGATCATGGCCGGCAGACTGTTGATGATACAACCGTCCACATCCACCACTTCCACCGAATAATTTCCACTCAATGTAGCCGTGTAGGTGCTTCCTGTGGCACCCGGAATAGCGGTGCCATTGTTGAACCACTGGTAGGAAGTATAGATCACTGCACCGGGAACAGACAGGGTGGTTGGTCCGCATGATGGTGAAGCATACAACAACGCAAACGAAGCAGGAGGCGCAACAACGGTGATATTACCGGTGGCTGTTGTCTGACATCCCGCCGCATCTGTTGCGGTCAATGTCCAGGTGTAGGTATTCGGTGTGTCATAGGTATGTTCTGTATTCTGCTGACCGGAAGTAAATCCGTCGCCGAAATCCCATTGCCAGTCGATGACGTTACCGCCCAGTACGGTAGCCGCGAAGGCAACCGGTCCGTTGCAGGCAGAAGGTGAAATGGTGGTACTGACGGCGGGTCCGCCAATGGTGATGTTTTGTGTATAGCTGGCTTCGCAACCTGCTGCTGTATATACGGTCAGAGTAACAGGGTATGTGTTGGGAACAGCATAGGTATGTACGCCGGGAGCACTGCCGTATGTGAGCGGACTACCATCGCCCCAGTCCCATTCCCATGTGACTATGCTATACGGTGGCAGGAAGCTGGCATTGTCCACTACGGTCAGCGTATTGCACACCACTTCCCATGCAAAATCTGCTGCTACCGGAACAGCTACAACGGTATCTTCCGGCAGTGGCGGACAACAGGTCGGATCATAGTAACTGTAATACACATGGTAGTATCCGGCCTGGTTATAGGAATGTACCACCGATGTTCCGGTACCACTGAAACCGTCGCCAAAAGTCCAGTTGAACACACCGCCCACACAGGTGGAGTTGCTGCTAAAGGTGAACTCATTACAATCAGGCGAACTCTGTACAAAAGTGGGTGGAAAGAGATCGCAGGCACACAGCGGAGTGATGGCTGTATCACAGGTATCTTCAACAGGAACAGGACAGAACACATCATAGGTATCAGTATTGGTACACCCGTTCATATCAGTAACTGTAACACTGTAGGTACCCAGGTTGCTGATGGTTATCGGATTGGTAGTGCCACCTGTTGACCACAGGAAAGTATAGCCATTGTCCAGTGCATACAGATCTATGCTGTTGGTCATGGCAGTACCATCATCGTTGCAAATAACATTGTCAGGTGTAGAAATAAATGCCTCCGGTTCCGGATATTCAAAGACATCTGTGTAGTCAATATTGGTACAGCCGTTGCCGTCTGTGCCCACCACATAATAACTGCCCTGTTGGGTGACAGTTGCAGACACAGGCACACTGTTTTCATCAAACCACTGATAAGAATTCCCTCCGGTTGCGGTCAGTGTAAAGGAAGTTCCCGGACAGAACGCACCGCCGGTGGCCACGATCACAGGTCTTGGATAAATATCAAAAGTGATCACATCTGTACCGGTACTGGTCAGACAGGTGGTCTCTGTAACGGTCAGTGTTACTGTTTGCGTGGTGTTGGAGGCGTTACCATGCCAGAGAATGTCAACCGTGCCGGGAAGCAGGCCCGGTGTAATGGTACCCGCTGAAGGCGGAGAAATGGTCCATTCCACGTCAGACAATCCGGGATAACTCAGGGTAGCTGAATAGGTAACGGTCTGATCCGGACAAACATTTGCTGCCGATGTGGTGATGACAGGAGCTGGTGTTCCCGGAGCATCCAGGGTAATGCTGGCAGAGTTGCTGCAACCATTCTCGGTTACCATGACCGACAGTGTACCAGTTGTGAAGGCAACAGGCAGTGTGAGGTCAAACGAATTGTCATAACCAAAAATGGATCCTGACACATCTGTGAAGGTCCAGACGATACTTGCCGTTGGCGAATAGCCGCTCACCGTATAGGTATAGGTGCCTCCGGGGCAAACAACTGAAGGGCCTGAGATGACCGGTGTTGCAGGTAGTGGATTAATAACGATACTGATGGAATCAGGCGAGTTGCATACAGATGCCGATGATGCGATGATATGATACACACCCGGCCCGGGGAAGGTAGTACTTGCTGATGTGGTCGCTGTTCCGAAAGGAGTAATCGGCAAATTGTATTCCCAGTCGGCGGGATAGTTGGAACTAAAGAACACAGTAGATCCATCGCATGCAGAGGCAGGACCACTCAAAGTCAGCAACGGTGCAGTCTGAATGATCAGTGTATCGGCTCCCACACAATCCAGCAGGTCGTGTTCCATGGAACAAATAAGCTGGTAGGTACCGGCAGCAGAGAAGGTAATATCCTGGATATAAGGAGGCATGCCATACGGCAGCGTAACGGGAATACCAGAGGGTGGTATCAGTGTCCAGGTATAGGAAGCACCGGGCACATAAGGTGCTGAATAAGGTTCTGTCACTCCCTGACAAACGACGACCGGGCCGGTAATATCAAAAGTACCATCAGGCATGATGGGTACGGTAGCGAAGACCGTATCTGCGCACAAGCCCGGAGAACAGCCTCCTACCAGCAGACTGATGGTACCTACCGGACCTGCACCCCAGTCAACGGTGATGCAGGGTTGATTCGGAGCAGAGGTGATCACACCTCCGTCCACATCCCAGTCGTAGGTACTGCACACTGCATCCGTGCAATACTCTGCACCCACGGTATTGGCACAAACGGCGCTGATACAGAAAATATTCGGCCCCTCTGTATTGTCCACTATCACCTCTACGGTATCAGAGGTACTGCAGCATTCAGTGGAAGCAGTGACCACCACCTGATAGGTACCGGAAGTAATATATGTATGCGTTTCAGGCGAAGCGCCGGAATTGACCACAATGGTACCATCGCCAAAATCCCAGCTGTAGGTTATGAATGGCCCACCGGTCACACTCAGTGAAAAGGCTACTGACTGATTCAGACAAATGGTACTGATGCCCGGGCTGACGGTAATGGTTCCGTTGGGATAGGAAGACACCCCAAACACTTCATCGGTTCCGCTGCATCCGGCAGGGTTGGTTTCTGTGACCGTGAGCCGGCCGCAGGGAAAATCTCCGCCTGTCATGGCCACATCCCAGATCACATAGACGGTTGACTGGTTATCGGGCCCGACGATGGTACCGCCGCTGATGGTCCACAGATAGGTATTCAGCGGATCATCAGGTACCGCATATTCCACCAGTTCATTGATACAAAAAGTGTCGCATGCAGTTACTCCTGCGCCTGCTCCTTCAATACCCTCATGTGTATTGCAGTCATTCTCGAGATAATCGATCACCGGAGCCGGGGTGGCATACACCTGAACGGTCAGATTCTCTGATGCGGCACCGTTGTCTGCGATCAGGGTGTAGGTACCCGGCGGTACATTCCATGTCAGAAACAGGGAATTACCCGACGGGAAAGTGGCCGGACTAACCGGGGTGATGGTCCAGGTAAGTGTACCGGACAACGACGAATAATAGGTTTCCGTCTCGTCGATGCACACGTCCTGATCGCCCGTTATCTGCGCCATCAGGCCAGATGAGACAAAAAGGATCATCATGCATAGTAACAGGATCTTTTGCAGGTTCTTCATGCGTGAACTTTTAGAGGGTAAGTGTTAGTAGTGTGCACACCTGTGCAGTTTAATTCTTGCTAAAGGACTACCTTTCCTGCAATAAATTCACTGCTAAATGAAAAGTGTCGCCCTTTTTTGTGTAACTGTCCTGATAGGCATGACAACGAACCTCAGCGCCCAAAGCCATTTGGAGATACCCTATATAGAAGTGACCGGGACCGCAAAACTGGAGGTGGTGCCGGATGAATTCTATGTGAATATCACTTTGCGTGAACGGTATGATGGCCGCGACAAGATCACCATCGACAAACAGGAAGAAGATCTGCGAAGGGCATTTATCGCCATCGGCATTCCTGATACCCAGTTCTACCTGGCTGATGTGGATGCAGATTATATGAAGGTTCGGTGGAATACCAAAGATGTCATCACCCAGAAAAACTATACCCTGAAAGTTACCACCCCTACCCTGCTGAGCAAAGCCTTCCAGGCTATGGATGAAAAAGAGATCAAAGATGCCTATCTGAGCCGGGTGGATCATTCTCAGATGGACAGCTTGCGCCGGGAAGTAAGGATGGAGGCAGTCCGGGCAGCGAAAGATAAGGCCACTTACCTGCTGGCCGCCATAGATACCGATCTGGGTGCTCCGCTGATAGTCCGGGAGCAGGAGATGTACTATGGTAATCGCAATATGGAAATGTACAACGTGAGGATGGACGATATGGATAAAGCATCAGAGCCACTGCCGGAGCTGCAGTTTCAGAAGATACAGCTGGAGCAATCAGTATTTGTTCGTTTTGCCATTGCCGCTGCACAATAAGCATGAACCCGATACGTCTGTAAGCTGTTAGCCTGATACTTTCCTATGGATCTGCTTTCCATTCTCATCCGTTTGCTGAGCACCGGACTGGCATTTTTCCTGCCTGACCTGCTGTTGTATGGTGCGGTAAAAAAAGCCTGGAACAGCCGGGGTTGGAAGATCTATCTTATATCCAACCTTGTCCTGTTCGGCATTGTTTTCCTGTCTTCCTTCCTGCTTCGCGAAAGCACACTGATACTGCAACGCATACAGTTGTATTTCTTTGGTTTGTTCGTGGCCATTCTATTTGCCAAGGTGTTCACGGGGTTGTTGTTGCTGGTGGAATTGTTCATCCGTTTTATCTACAGCCTGTTCACCAAAAAGAAAAGAAAGTCGGAAGATGCGGAAGCAAAGACCCTGATCTCCCGCCGACAGTTCATCGCCAAAGGAGCCATACTGACCGGTTTGCTTCCCATGACCGGCATCATCTACGGTATGGCAAAAGGACGGTTCCGTTTTACATTACATGAAGTCGATATTGCCATCTCCAACCTGCCTCCCGCATTTGATGGATTTACCATCACCCAGCTAAGCGATCTGCATATCGGTTCTTTCGATCACAGTACCATGCACGAACTGGCAGATATGGTCCAGGAAGTAAATGCCCTTGGCTCTGATGCCATATTCTTTACCGGCGATATCGTGAACAGCCGTGCCGATGAAATGGATGGCTGGTATGAACTGTTCCGGACATTCCACGCCGAAACGAAACTGTCCATTCTGGGCAACCATGATTATGGCGATTATGTCAACTGGCCCGACGAAGCCGCCAAAGAAAGAAACCTGGACCAGGTAAAGGCCATTCATGGCAAACTGGGATTTCAGTTGCTGCTGAACGAACGTACGGTCATAGAAAAAGACGGACAGCAATTACATATTATCGGTATCGAAAACTGGGGTAAAGGCGACTTCCCCAAATTCGGAGATCTGGGCAAGGCAGCTGCCGGATTGACGGCCGATGACTGCATGATATTACTGTCGCACGACCCCTCCTTCTGGGATGCACATGTGCTCGATTCACCCTTCCAACCGGAACTTACCCTGAGCGGACATACACATGGTTTCCAGATGGGTATCGAAACACCTGCTTTCCGTTTCAGTCCGAGTCAATGGGTGTACCGTCAGTGGGCCGGGCTCTATGCCGAAGGCAGGCAACAAATTTATGTGAACCGTGGTCTGGGTACAGTAGGCTATCCGGGAAGACTGGGCATCTGGCCCGAGATCACGAAGATCAGATTGATCAGAGAATAAGAAAACAATGTGAAAATGGGAGAATGTGAAAATGTGCTGAGGCGTCAAATGATTTTGCACAAGAGAAATTCAAAATTCATTAATACATTTTTTCATCCTAAATGCAGCGATCCCACGATCACGCAGCAGTTACATCAATATT
>ERZ795053.2776-NODE-2776-length-20637-cov-15.785784_pt1 | contig 20637 bp, 16 predicted proteins | sample MGYA00375137_ERZ795053 | MGnify/ENA primary metagenome ERZ795053 (study PRJEB30182, sample SAMN05720284) | activated sludge metagenome | isolation source: Anaerobic digester | place: Hong Kong | collected 2014-12-17 ...
AATAACCTTTGAAGAACGGGGTGATAAGACCCTTTTTATGGTCAAGGATTTTGATCCGAAATTCGATTCGGTGCTGAAGAAGAGTTTTTATGAAAATGATGGAAATGGTTATTATAAGGAATTTCCTTCAGACTATCGTTATTTGAATCAAGTCAAGTCATTCTACGAAAAAAATCTGGAGAAAATGCTCATGCAGCAGGGGTATTTTTCAGAAATTCCTTGGGAAAGCGGATTGGAAAAATTCATCGAAATGATTGGCAATGAACCGATCGATTGGTGGCTGACGGGAAGTTGTGCAGCCTGTGTAAGAGGCATTCCTTTTGAACCGCATGATATTGATATTATGGTTCATTCCAAAGATGTGGAACACTTAGCGGATATCTTCTCGGATTTTATTATCGAACCCATTGTTGATTCAAACGGTTGGGTCGTTAAAACCATCGGTGTGCTCTTTTTGGATGTTGCCATCGATATCGCTTCAGGCCCTCAACCTTGCTTGGATGAGCCTTTACCGGTTGATTGTGGTCCTTATGCCCAAATGCATTTAGAAGAGATTGTCTGGAAGAACCACAAGCTGTGTATCCCCCCTATTGAGCTTCAATTATATGTGAACAAAAAGCGGAAACGTTTTGAAAGAGTGAAATTAATAGAATCGTATATTCGAGAAAAGCGCAAATAAAAAACAGGCTGTTTTCACAGCCTGTTTTTTATTTGTTGATGCATGTCAACATGATGTGTTGCTATTGAGCGACGATATTGACGATCTTGTCCGGTACGATGACGATCTTTTTGATTTGCTTGCCCGCTGTGATCTCGTTGATTCTATCCCTTTGAAGGGCTATTTGTTGGGTTTGTTCTTTAGAAAGGCCGGTTGGAATCATAAACTTATCCCTTATCTTGCCGTTCACCTGAACCACGATTTCGACTTCATCTACTTTTAATGCTGTTTGATCCGCTTGAGGCCATTCTTGCTGAACAATCAAATCTTCATTTCCCATCTCATGCCAAAGTTCTTCAGTCATATGAGGTGCAAAGGGCGACATCAGAATTAAAAGCTTTTCCAGCACTTCTTTCAGAAGCGGTTTGTTCCACTTTTCTCTTTGAATGGCAGAGGTATAATCGTTGAGTTCGTTTGTCAGTTCCATCATCCCGCTAATAGCGGTGTTGAAATGAAAATCCGTCTCGATGTCTTTCGTGATCTTTTCAATCATCTGATGGAGCTTTCTTCTCAAATCCTTTTCCGGTTTGACAAACTTTCCACCGTCAGCCGGATCATTCAGATAAGGAATAATATTCATGGCGGCGTTCCAAACCCTTTTCAAAAACCTATATACGCCTTCTATGCCTTTGTCGTTCCACTCGGCATCTTTTTCGGGTGGTCCCATGAACAGGGTGTACATCCGCAGGGTGTCTGCTCCGTAATCGGTTATCATCTGCTCCGGTGAAACAACGTTTCCTTTGGATTTTGACATTTTATGACCGTCTTTGTAGATCATTCCCTGTGTAAACAGGTTTTTAAAAGGTTCTTCAAATCCAACCATTTCCAAATCTGCTAAGACTTTCGTGACAAATCGCGAATAGAGAAGGTGAAGTATGGCGTGTTCCACCCCTCCGATATATTGGTTGACGGGTAGCCAGTTGTTGACATCCTGCGTTGAGAAGGGTTTGTCTTCCATTTTCGGATTGATAAATCTCAGATAATACCAAGAACTGTCCACAAAGGTATCCATGGTGTCCACTTCCCTTCTGGCGGGTCCAGAACATTTCGGACATGTGGTGTTGAGAAATCGTTCATCCGAGGTTAAAGGAGATTTTCCCGTGGGATCGAATGTCACATCCAAAGGCAGTTTAACCGGGAGGTCTTCCTCCCTTACCGGTACCATTCCGCATTTTTCACAGTAAACAATCGGTATCGGCGCTCCCCAATAACGTTGTCTGGAAATCAGCCAGTCTCTCAGTTTATATTGGGTCGAACCTTCTCCTATCCCTTTCTCGCTAATCCATTCTATAACTTGAGTCAATGATTGTGAACTCTTCATTCCTGTAAAAGGCCCGGAGTTAACCATGATTCCCGGTTGAGTATAAGGCTCTTTCATTTCCCGAGTGAGAAGACTGTCTTCTTCGTTATCAATGACAACACGAATTGGTATTGCGTATTTCTTTGCGAATTCAAAATCTCTGGTGTCATGTGCAGGAACAGCCATGATAGCGCCTGTTCCATATTCCATGAGGATGTAGTTGGCCACATAGATGGGTATTTTTTCCCCGTTTACGGGGTTGATTGCATAAGTTCCTAAAAAAACGCCTTCTTTTTCATAGTCCTCTGAAGTTCTAAGAAAACGATCTTCTTTGGTAATGGTTTCTTTAAATCGTTTGACCTCTTGTGCTTTTTCCGGGGCTGTTAATTCATCCAACAAGGGGGATTCAGGGGCCAGGGCCATGAAGGTCACTCCCCATAGCGTGTCCGGTCGAGTGGTGTAGACATCGATTGTCATGTCTTTCCCGTCTATTTTAAAGCCTACCTGTGCGCCTTTACTTTTCCCAATCCAGTTTCTTTGCATGGTTTTAACATGTTCGGGCCATTCATCCAACAGCTCTAAATCGGTAAGCAATCTCTCAGCGTAATCGGTTATTTTAAAGAACCATTGTTCTAACTGCTTAAGTTCCACCAATGTGCCGCATCTTTCACAATTGCCATCTACAACCTGTTCGTTGGCGAGAACGGTGTTGCATTTGGGGCACCAGTTGACAGCGGCTTCCTTCTTATATGCAAGTCCTTTCTCGTAGAATTTAAGAAACAAGTATTGTGTCCATTTATAATAATCCTCTGTACAAGTTTGAATTCTTCTGGACCAATCATAACTGATTGAGAGCATTTTCAATTGTGAGATGATGATGTCAATATTTTTATGAGTCCATTTTTCAGGAGGTACACTCTTTTCAATGGCAGCATTTTCAGCCGGCAATCCAAATGCATCGAATCCCATGGGATGCAAGACGTTGAATCCCTTTAATCGTTTATATCTTGCAACCACATCGCCGATCACATAGTTCTTTACATGTCCGACATGCAAAGTCCCCGAAGGATAAGGAAACATCACCAACGCATAGTAGTTTGGTTTGTCCGATTCTGTACTGCATTTGTAAATGTCTTTTTTTTCCCAGACCTCTTGCCATTTTTTCTCAAAGTCTGCCGGAATAAATTCTTTCATGATAAAGCACCTCCGACTTTTGTCTTAATTGTGTTTGTATCGATCAAACACAGCTGGATTATACCACAAGAAAGGGGCTTTTTGTGGTAAAATGAAAGAGATAAAACAATCAAAAAACAACAAATCTTGGGGGTGTTTTTATTGAGAATCGTGAGCGGCAGCAGACCGACCGGAAAATTGCATATCGGGCATTATGTGGGGATTTTGGAAAACTGGGTGAGATTACAAAATGAAGGGTATGAGACCTTTTATTTTGTCGCTGATTGGCATGCCCTGACAACGGGATACGATGAAACACAACACTTGGCTGATTATTCAAAAGATCTGATCAGGATGTTCTTGGCTTCCGGCTTGGATCCTGAAAAATCGGTGTTGTTTGTCCAATCTGCCATTAAAGAGCATGCAGAACTGCAATTGTTGTTTTCCATGCTCACCTCCGTATCTCGTCTTGAACGGGTTCCTACCTACAAAGAGCAGAAACAGCAGATGGAAGGGAACCAATCACTTGCAAATGCGGGTTTTCTAACATATCCAATATTACAGGCTGCCGATATCTTGATCTATAAAGGCGAAGCGGTCCCCGTGGGAGAAGACCAATTAAGTCATGTGGAATTAACAAGAGAGATAGCCAGAAAATTTAATTATACATATAATTGCGAAGTTTTCCCGGAACCTGAATCCAAGCTTTCCCATACTCCGAAACTACCCGGAACGGATGGGAGAAAGATGTCGAAAAGTTACGGGAATATTATCAATATCGAGTCAACACCGGAAGAGCTTAAAAATGCCGTCATGCCCATGATTACCGATCCATCAAGAAAAAGAAAAACAGATCCCGGCAACCCTGATATCTGTCCGGTATGGTCTTATCACAAAGCATTTGGAATTAGTGAAGAAGATAAAAAATGGGTTTATGAAGGCTGTACGAAGGCTCAAATCGGATGCGTTCAATGTAAAAAACTCTTGCTCAAAAACATGGAAAGGACATTAACACCTGTGTGGGAGAGGCTGGTTGAGATTGATGCCAGAACAGGTTATGTGGATGAAGTGATTCATAGCTCTAATAAAAGGGCACAGCAAATCGCCATGAGTACAATGAATGAAGTTAGACAGGCTATGAATTTATTGTTTTGATTGGGGATGAACCCTTTAAAGATGGATGAACAGACAGAAAAGACATTTGAACAGGAGGAATTTAATACTTCGCAAGAACTGACATTTAGCCTTCCGGAGTTTGAAGGATCTCTCGATCTGTTGCTGTTTCTTGTTAAAAAAGAGGAAAAGGATATCCGTGATATTCAGATCTCGAAAATAGCTGACGAGTTTGTTAATTATGTAAAGAAGATGCAGCGACTGGATGTTAGTATTGCATCGGATTTCATGGTTATGGCCTCGACCTTGATGGTTTTAAAGTCAAAGGCGCTGTTAACGGAGGACGAAGCGGCTCAGCAGGAAGTGAAAGAAGCAAAAGAGAAATTGGTTCAGCAAATAGAGGAATATGAACGGGTCAAAAATATCGTTGCGCTTTTGGAAGAGAAACAAAAAAAAGCCGATCAACTTTACAGAGTCAAGGTAAAAAGGGATGGACAAATAAAGAAAAGATCGGTTGAGGAACTTCCAGACAAATTGTTTTTGGCATTTAAGTCGGCTTATGATGAGTTGAAGTTAAGGGAAAAGATCTATAAGGTATCGGGTGAACAATACTCTATCTCTGAAAGGATCGGATGGTTAAAAGAACTCTTGAATCGTGAGAAGCGTGTATCTGTCAATGAGCTTTTTTCAATTGCAAGAGATAAGATTGATTTGATCGTTTCATTTCTGGCGGTGTTGGAGCTGGTAAAATTATCATTTGCCGATATTGACTTTTTTGGAGGCATCACGGTTGTTTTGTTATAGTGTTTTGAAAACAGCTGTGAGGGTCTAACCCGATTAGTCAAAGAGTAAGTCATTTCAGAAAGCGTATCATTGTTATTTTTCTGGATTCGTTGGCTGCCTTTCAACGACTTGTTATTCAGCAACCTTTGTGTTATTTGTCGCCAATTGGTTTTATTCAGATGTTATGTTTGTGATATAATCAACTAAACATGGGAGGTGGTACCATGAAACTGTTAAAGCTGTATAAATACAGACAAGAGGCAAGAACGTTGATGGATCTTCTTAAGGAAAATGACATTTCTTATGAAGAGAGAAAACTCACGCCCACTGAAGTTTTTGTTGATGCAGAAGACTTTGAAAAGGCTAAGGCAGTGTTGGAGGAAAACAAACAAATCATTCAAGCCTCATCAGAAAAGTGGTTTGCGGTAACAACTGCCCCCGATGAAGTGACGGCAGAGATTATCAAGTCGTCCCTTGACAGTGAGGAAATTCCATGTGTATTAAAAGGTTTGGCTGTCCCATACGGTGAGCCGATTATCATGGGTCAAGGCGGAGTGGTTCCCATGGAGGTTTTGGTTCCAGAATCATGTTATGAAAGGGCCAAAGAAATCATCGAAAGTCATTTGGATGACGAAGCGGAATCAAGATATGAGGAGAGCGAGAAACATCAGGAAGACTGATCAAATATAACAAACGGGGGAGGAATAAAGATTGTCTGAGCTAAAAAGAACGCCTCTGTATGATGAACATGTCAGATGCGGAGGGAAGTTAGTAGATTTTCACGGTTGGGAATTGCCTGTTCAGTATTCGGACGGCATTATCAAAGAGGCCAAAGCGGTTAGAGAGAGGATGGGAATCTTTGATGTTTCGCATATGGGCGAGATATTCCTGTTGGGAAAAGATGCCTTGAAGCTGGCTGAACACTTGGTGACAAACAACGTTTCGACGCTGAAGTATGGCGAGATCTGCTATACCCCCATGTGCTATGAAGATGGCGGGATAGTGGATGATTTATTGGTTTACAAGAAGACATCGGATGAGATTTTGATGGTTGTTAACGCATCCAACGTGGATAAGGATTTTGAGTGGATAAAGGCGCAGGCAAAGGCATTTAATGTAGAGGTTTTGAATCGATCAGATCAATATGCCCAATTGGCTGTGCAGGGTCCGGATGTGGAAAAAAAGCTTCAGGAGTATTCCGGTGTCAGACTAGATCAAATCCCCTTCTATACCTTCAAAGAAGGGAGATTCAACGGCATCGACTGTTTGATTTCCAGAACGGGGTATACCGGAGAAGACGGTTTTGAATTCTACACTTCGATTGAAGCCGTAATCCCTCTATGGAGAAAACTCATTGAGATCGGTGCAAAACCTGCCGGATTAGGGGCCAGAGATTTATTGCGATTTGAGGCTTGTTATATGCTTTACGGAAATGAGATTACCCAGGATACAACACCCATTGAGGCGGGGTTGAAATGGACGGTTGATTTTTCAGTTGATTTTATTGGGAAAGATATCCTTCAGAAACAGGATGAGAAAGGCCCTGATAGAAGATTGAAAGCCTTTGAAGTCGTTGAAAAAGGCGGTATCCCAAGAACCGGAAACAAGATTTACAATGGGGATAACGAAATTGGTTTTGTCACGACTGGAAATAAATCCACTACACTGAACAAAATCGTAGCATTGGGATATGTACCTGCAAAAGGCTACAAGTTGGGCCAAGAGGTGGAAATTGAAATCAGGGAAAACAAGAGATTAAAGGCTAGGGTTGTCAAAAAGCCGTTTTATGTTGGTAGTGTCAATCCCGGCAAACAATAAAAAAGACGAAAGTATTTCATCAATTTTCTGATAACTCTAAACGGAGGGAAGCGCATGAAAAAGTACACTGAATCACATGAATGGATTGAAGTAACAGACACAATAGCAACGGTTGGAATCAGCGAACACGCTCAGGAACAATTGGGAGATATTGTTTATGTGGACCTTCCTCAAGAGGGAAGCACGCTTTCAAAAGGCGACACGCTGTGCTCCATCGAATCAGTCAAATCCGCCAATGATGTTTATACACCTGTATCCGGAGAAGTTATTGAAGTCAACAGCGCTTTAGAGGATGCACCTGAAACCATCAACGAATCTGCTGAAGGGGAAGGGTGGATATGCAAAATAAAGATTTCCGATGAATCTGAACTGGATATGTTGATGGGTTTGGAAGAATACAAAAAAATGGTAGAATCTGAATGATCATTTTTTCACCCCCTCCCATTTGGGAGGGGGTAATAAAAGACAGGGGTAAGCAATGATTATTACATTTAAGTTAAATGCTAAAGATTTCGAGATGGAAGTAGATCCCACGATGCGGGCACTTGATTTTTTAAGGGATGTTATGAAAATGAAAAGTGTAAAAGAAGGCTGTTCAGAGGGTGAATGCGGTGCCTGCACCATTGTTCTTAACGGGGATGCTGTTTGTTCATGTCTTTTATATGCAGGTGAGTTGAACGATAAAGAAATATTAACCTCGGAGGGATTGGGGACACCCGAACAGATGCACCCGATACAGCAAGCGTTTGTTGAGGCCGGAGGTGTTCAATGCGGTTTTTGTACACCTGGATTTGTTTTATCTACAAAAGCATTGCTGGACAAAAATCCAAATCCAAATGAAGAAGAGATTAAAAAGGCTTTAGAGGGTAATTTATGCAGATGTACGGGTTATACAAAAATTATTGACTCGGTAAAACTGGCAATTCAAAAAATCAATCATCAGAACGGTTAATGAGGGGGATCTATCAGATGTTGAAAAGGACACACACATGTGGCGACTTAACAGCAACAGATCATGGACAACAGGTGATTCTTTCCGGTTGGGTTGATCACAGGCGAGATTTAGGCGGGATCATTTTTACGACGTTGAGAGATCGATATGGAACGACTCAAATTGTTTTTAATCCCGAAAAGCAGGAGCTGATTGAACAGGCAAAAACCTTGAGCGGTGAAGATGTTATCTCGATCAAAGGTGTGGTCAGAGAACGTCCGGCTGATGCCATCAATAAAAAGCAGAAAACCGGTGAAATAGAAGTGGATGTGCTGGCGTTGGAAATCCTTTCGGCTGCTCATACGCCCCCTATCTATACGAACATTGAATCAGATACGTCCGAAGAAATGCGCCTGAAATACAGGTATCTTGACCTGAGAACGAAAAGGATGCAAAAAAATATCATCATGCGTCACCGAATTGTTCAATCCATTCGTTCATTTTTTAACCAGGAGGGTTTTTTAGATATTGAGACCCCGGTTCTCACAAAAAGCACACCCGAAGGTGCCAGAGACTATCTGGTTCCTGCAAGGCTAAAACCCGGAAATTTTTATGCCCTGCCTCAATCGCCTCAGCTGTTCAAGCAGTTGTTGATGGTTTCGGGTTACGATAAATACTATCAAATAGTGAAATGTTTCAGAGATGAAGACCTTCGGGCAGACAGACAGCCTGAATTTACCCAGATAGACTATGAGATGTCTTTTGTCGACGAAGAGGATGTCATTGATTGTACAGAAAGGATGCTGGCAAAGGTTTTCAAAGAGGTCCTTGATGTCAATATTCCTTTGCCTTTACGAAGAATGTCATACGATGATGCCATGAATTTTTATGGAAGCGATAAACCGGACACCAGATTTGATATGCAGCTGATCAACATCACAGACTGTTTCCAAGAAACTTCTTTTCAAATCATCGCAGACATCATCGAAGCAGGCGGTGTGGTTAAAGCAATCAAAGTACCGGGTGTCGCCACAAAATACAGTCGCAAAATGTTGAAGGAACTGGAAGATCATGCCAAGCTGTATGGTGCCAAAGGGCTTATGAATATCAAGATGACGGGCGGAGAAATGAAAGCCTCTTTTGCAAAGGCTGTGGAACCAATCGTTCTTGAAAGGATTCAGCAGCAGCTAAGTCTGAAAGACGAGGATTTCGTTTTGATCTGTGCCGGTCAAACGGATGCCGTCAACGTTGCATTGGGTGCATTAAGATTGGAAATTGCCAAAAGGGAACAGTTACAGGATCCAGATGATTATCATCTGCTTTGGGTCACCCGATTCCCTATGTTTGAATACTCTTCGGAAGAAGATCGTTATGTTGCCCAGCATCATCCTTTTACGATGCCTGTCAAAGACGATTTGGAGCGATTTGGGGATAATGACCCTTCAAAAATCAAAGCATATGCATACGATGTCGTTCTGAACGGTTGGGAATTAGGCGGCGGCAGTATTAGAATCCATGTTCCCGAAATTCAGCAACAGGTATTTGATCTGTTAAAGATAGACAGAGAGTCCCAGAAAGAGAAATTTGGTTTTCTTCTTGAGGCCTTCAAATATGGTGTTCCGCCTCATGGAGGCTGTGCCCTTGGACTGGATCGTATGGTGTCTTTGATGCTGGGCGAAGACAATATCAGGGATGTAATTGCCTTTCCAAAGACGACCAGCGGAACATGTCTTATGACTTCAGCACCTTCACCGGTGGATGAGGAACAGCTCATTAAATTGGGTATCCAGGTGAAGAAAAACGAAAAGAATTCGTAAAAAAAACTAAGGAGGATGACTTTATGAATGATTTAAAATTCGAGTCTCAAAAATCCGGAAGTGGTAATATCATCGTTAAGATTAGCGGGGACATAGATGCATATCATTCTCCAAAGATGAAAGAGGAGATGGAGGGGTACATTAAGGGAGAGTATAAAAATATTATTCTTGATTTTCAAGAAGTTCCCTATATAGACAGCGCCGGCCTTGGCACACTGGTATCCATACTGCGAGAAGTGAGAAATTATCAGAAGGAGTTAAAGATAGTTGGGTTAAGGAAGAATATCAAAAGGATTTTTGAAATGACCCGTTTGGATAATATTTTCAATATTTTCGATACGGTTGAAGAAGCTGAAAAATGACCAAAGGCTTTGTAGTCGCAATCGATGGACCCGCAGGATCAGGAAAAAGCTCTGTGTCCAAAGCCCTATGTGAACGGTTTGGGTTTATCCATTTTGACAGTGGCGCCTGCTATCGAGCGGTGGCGTGTTATTTCCGGATGAAAGGAATAATGGATACAAAAGTGATTGAGTGTACAGACCTTTCTGCAGAAATAAAATTGAAGTATGACGGAGGTTTTCTGTCTTTGAATGGAAAACGGCTTGGGGATGAGATTCGGACTCCGGAAATTAGTTCATTCGCATCTGATGTATCGACAAAGCGTAATGTCAGGGAATTTGTGACTGAAAGTATCAGGAATATGATTCAAGGACATCATGTTATCATGGATGGAAGAGATATTGGGAGTGTTGTATTGCCGGATGCAGATCTGAAAATATATCTGACCGCCAGTGCGAGGGAACGGGCGAAGAGACGTTTAAAAGAATGGCAGAAAAATGGTGAGCAGATTGAATTGGAAGAGGTTGTAAAGGAAATTGAACGCAGAGATTTACAGGATACCAGTAGACAGCTTGCCCCTTTAAAACCTGCAGCAGACGCAATCATGATGGACACAACTTCGTTATCTTTCCATGAAGTGGTCGATGAAATATCCCGACTGATCGAAAAGAAAAAAGGTGATTCAGGTTATTATCAAAAGAGCTGAGCATATCGGTTTTTGTTCCGGTGTAGACCGTGCGATAACCATGGCTTTGAAGTTTTTATGTTTAGAGGGAACCTTGTATGTGACGGGTGATTTGGTTCATAATGCCCAGGTCATGGATGAATTGATCGTGAAAGGGCTTAAGATCATCGATCATAGAAGATTTCCTGAGCATGCCACCGTGATGATCCAAGCTCACGGAGCCTCGCCAGATATGGTCAGAGAACTGATTGAAAGAGGAAACAACATCATAGATGGGACCTGTCCGATTGTTAAGAAAAGTTTTGATATTTGTCAAAAGTGTTCTTTGTCGGGGCATCAGCTGATTGTTTTTGGACGTTCTCAGCATCCCGAAATGATTGCTTTGAAAGGCATCGTTCGAGATGCTTTAATTGTTGAAGGCCTAAATGATTTGGAGCTGTTATTTCAAAATAAGGCTGGGTTTGTACAGAAACATCAGATATCAAAGGCGTTCGATGTGGCTTTATGTGCACAGACGACAAAACCGCTTGAGCAGTTTGGTGAATTAGCGGCTTTTTTAAGTTCTCAAATCAGACAGTTTCAGCACTTAATAGTGTATAATACGATTTGTGATGCCACCACCCTCAGGGAAAAAGAGATTGAGCAACTTGCATCCGATAACGATTGTGTTATAGTAGTTGGGGGCGTCAAAAGTTCTAATACTAGGAAACTATATGATATTGCCAAAAAAAGGAACAACAATGCCCATTTGATCCATTCCATCGAGGATCTCGACGGCATTAAAGCAAGCATATTTCAATCCGAAACCTGTGTAATCGCCAGCGGAACTTCAACGCCGATGAAGCAGGTTGAAGCGGTTGAAAACTATATAACAAGCGAAATGTAGGAGGTTGACAAAGATGGTCGACGGTAAAGACGGTCAGGAAATCACAAACATGGAAGAGGTCATGGAAGAACTTGAAAGGAGTGATACGTTTCTCGCTGACCCTAAAAAAGGGTCGTTGGTAACAGTTCAGGTATGGGAGGTTCATGACAATGAACTCCTCGTTAAGAGTGGCGGTAAGAGTGAAGGGATGATTTCGAAGGATGATCTTGTAAAAGACATCTCCGAATATCAGCCCGGTGATCAATTAGACGGAATAATTACTTACATAAACGAGGAAGACGGACACATAAAAATTTCCGAGAAGAAACGTGTTTTAAAGGAAATCCTGAATAATCTCAAAGATTACCAAGCTTTGGGAACACCTGTAAAAGGTAAGATTATCGCTAAAAACAAAGGCGGATATGTCGTCAAATTGTTTGGCGTTCTTCAGGCATTTCTCCCCACCAGTCATTCGATGTTGGAGAAGAATGCGGATCCAGAGGGAATTGAAATGGAATTTGAGATCATTGATCTCAGATACAGAAGAAAAGGCAGTCCAAATATTGTCCTTTCCAGAAAAAATATCCAGCAGAAGGTTATCGATCAATTTATGGGAAACGTTTCTGAAGGCAAGGTTGTTGAGGGCAAGGTTGAAGGAATCGAAAAGTTTGGAGTTTTTGTCGATCTCGGTCCGATCACGGGGTTGATTCCCAGATCAGAACTGACTTATGACAGAGAACTGGAACCAAAAGATGTCGTTGATATAGGAGATCCAGTCAATGTAATGGTTCTCAGAATCGACAAAAAGTCCAATAAAGTCACTTTAAGCCGCAAACGTTTGCAACCGGATCCATGGACCGGTATTGAAGCTAAACATCCACTGGGCTCCAAGGTTAAAGGCGAAGTTATCAGAATACTACCCTTTGGTTTTGTTGTCAAGATCGAACCGGGACTTGAAGGACTGGTTCATACATCTGAGATATTCTGGACCAACAGAAGAATGGATATTCGAGCGGTTGTTCAGGAAGGCGAACAGGTTGAAGTGGAAGTGATAGGGATTGATAAGGAAAAGAGAAAACTGTCTTTGAGTTTGAAGAAAGTAAAGGGAAATCCCTGGGAAGACGTTGAAAAAAGATTCCCTGTCGGCAAAGTCCTTGATGCCAAGGTCGTTAAGATCCTTCCAAGTGGTTTGATCGCTGAACTCGAAGAAGGTATCTCCGGATTTGTTCATGTTACAGAGATGTCATGGAACTTCCTTGACAATATCGAAGATGCCTACGGTATTGGAGATGACGTGAAGGTTTCAGTGATGGAAGTCCTTCCGGATGAACAGAGAATCCGATTGAGCATAAGAAATATTACTCCAGATCCTTGGAAAAGAGCCAGTGAAGAACTGAACAAAGGCAACGAAGTTAAAGGAAAGGTTGTCAGAATGACCAACACCGGAGCAACGGTTATGCTGGATGATTACAATATCGAGGCTTTCCTTCCGGTCAGCCAGATTTCTGTCCAGCGCGTTGAAAAACCTGAAGATGTTTTGAAGGTTGGAGATGAAGTGGATGCGAAGGTTGTTCGAACGGTTTATGAACCGGAAAAAGAAAGAAGAAACATGGTCATTTCTATTAAGCAGAAGGAAGTGGATGAGGAGAAGACCGATTATCAACAATACATGGACAAAGACGAATCCACAGTGACCATGCATGAATTGATGAAGGAAAAGGGGAAAGAGTGAGCGAAACATTACCAGTCGTTCATATACTGGGCAAGCCTAATGTTGGAAAGTCAACGCTTTTCAATCGCTTGATCAGGAAAAAAAAGGCAATTGTTGATGATACTCCCGGTGTAACTCGGGATGCCGTTAAGGGCGAGGTCCGGTTTGACAATCGGGCCTTTTCTCTTGTGGATACTTGCGGGTTGTTTGGCGATCCAGAAGGAATCATTGAAGAGAAGATGTGGGATATGGCAACACGTGATGCGCATAAGGCGGATCTGGTTCTGTTTGTTGTTGACGGAGTCAATCCACCTACCAACGAGGATTATAAGGTGGTTGATTTTCTGCGCTCAAAAGGAATCTCGCCTTTGTTGGTTGCTAACAAAGCGGAAAGCTCCAAAAAATATGAGGCGAATCTTGCCGATTTATACGAATTGGGTATGGGAGATCCTTTCCCTGTTTCTGCTGAACATGGCTATGGTGTATTGGACTTGGTTGAAGAGATTATTGAACGTCTATCCAACATTTATGAGGAATTAGAGGATCAGAACCTACCCAAAGCCATTTCAGATGAGGACATTTTGAAGATTGCCATAGTAGGCAAACCCAATGTGGGTAAATCCTCTCTTTTCAACCAGATTCTAAAAGAAGAAAGAAGTATGGTCACCGAGATAGCCGGAACCACAAGGGATACCATTGATGCGGATATCGAACTATTTTCGAAGAAATACAGATTGATTGATACAGCCGGCATTCGAAGAAAAAACCGTGTGAAATATTACACGATAGAAAGTTACAGTATCTTGAGGGCAAAAGATGCCATAGATAGAGCCGATGTTTGCGTAATCATGCTGGATGTAAACGAGGGGATCAGCGATCAGGATAAGAAGATTGCCGGTTTCGTCGAAAATGCGGGTAAAGCCAGTGTGATTGTATTCAATAAGTGTGATATGCTTAGTGAATCTCAAAAGGAAAAACAATACCCTGAAATGCTTGAAAATGCACAAATGGATTTCTATTTTATCCCTTATGCCAAAGTGTTATTTATTTCCGCTTTGACAGGGATGGGATTGAGGAAACTTTTTGAAGCTGTTGATGAAGCTTATCGTTCTTTTTGCAGCGAATTTACCACGGGTCTCATTAATTCAGCGTTAGAAAGAATTAATATCTTAGTGCCCGCACCTTCACCGAAGGGAAAGCGGATTCGATTATATTATGCCAATCAGGTTTCAGTCAAACCACCGGTTATTCAAATCTTTTGTAATTATCCGGAACTCGTTCCAGAGAACTATAAGAAAGCGGTTAAGAAAAACCTGAGAAAATTTCTTGGACCTTTACCGGGTAGTCCGTTATTCACAAAATTCGTGAGCCGGAGGAAAAAAGTGTGAATATCTTTTACGTGATTTTGTTATATATCTGTGGTTCAATTCCTTTCAGTTATCTGCTACCATTTTATACGAAGGGTATTGATATCAGGAAAGTGGGATCGGGGAATATCGGGGCAACAAACGTCATGAGGGGTGCCGGGAAAAGACTCGGCATCGTTTGCTTGATCCTTGATTCACTAAAGGCTTATATTCCATTGATGTTATTGAGATACGTTTTCATTCCAAATGATCCTCATATGAGTATTTGGTTTGCCGTTGCGGCTATGGCATCAGTGATTGGCCATGATTATTCAATTTTTATGAGATTTGCAGGTGGTAAAGGGGTTTCATCAAGCATGGGGGTTTTTTTTGCCGTTAATCCTGTTTCCGGTATTGTTTTTTTCACCCTCGGCATCACCATTGCCTTTACAACCCGTATTATGTCCCTGGCCTCTATCGTTGCCATGTCCGTTACCACGGTTTGTATCTTTTTTTTGGAAGAAGATCCAGCCTTTTGGATATTGTACATTGCCATGACGCTTTTTTCAATCTACAGACATAAAGGCAATATCAAACGTTTGGCAAAGGGCAACGAAAACAAGTTCATGTGAGGTTGACCATTGAGAACAGCTGAAAACGAATGGAATGTCTTTGTTAACAATCCAGATTCAACAGTCACCATGTCCCCGGGTCGTGGAAAACCGCTTCCCCTCGGGGCAACGGTAATGGGAACGGGAACTAATTTCTCCCTTTTCTCCCGTAATGCTGTGGGTGTCACGCTGGAGCTGTATCAAAACTATTATGATGAAAAGCCATCTCACGTTTTTCAATTGGATTCAAGAAGAAACAAAACGGGGGATGTTTGGCACATCTTTCTTGAGGGAATCAACTGCGGCCAGTTTTACGGTTATCGGATTTATGGCCCTTATGATCCGAGCAGCGGCATGCGTTTTAATCCCAATAAACTACTCACAGACCCTTATGCCCAAGCCATTTCCGGTTCTTACAACTGGGATCAGGAATTCGCATACGCCTACGACAAAAATTCTCCTTTGAGAGATTTGTCTTTTTCTGAAATAGATTCTTCAAGAAGTCTTGCAAAAAGTATTGTTGTTTGTGATCAGCACTTTGATTGGGGAGAAGATCAACCATTGAGGGTTCCCATGAATGACACCATTATCTATGAGATGCATGTTCGATTCTTTACCCGGTCGGATACCTCAGGTTGCGAAATACCCGGAACCTTTCATGGCATAACAGAAAAAATTCATCATCTAAAAGAGTTGGGTGTTACAACGGTTGAATTGATGCCAATATTCGAGTTTAACCCCAACTCTAATATCAATATTAATCCTAAAAACGGACAGAAATTAATCAACGCCTGGGGATACGATCCTTTGGCTTTTTTTGCGGTCGAGGGTTCTTATACCCATTCTATCGGTATCGGGGATCAGGTCTTTCGGTTTAAGGAATTTGTAAAGCAAATGCACGCAGAAGGTTTGGAAGTTATTATCGACGTCGTATACAATCACACCGGTGAAGGAGCCCAAGAAGGGCCGACGCTTTCATTCAGGGGGATTGACAACGCCGTTTACTATCTCTTGAATCCTGAAAACCCTCGTTTCTACATGAATTATTCCGGTTGCGGCAATACTTTAAACTGCAATAAAACCGTTGTTAAGCAGATGATCATTGACAGTCTGAGATATTGGGTGACTCAGATGCACATCGATGGATTTCGATTTGATTTAGCGGCCATTTTAGGTAGATCAACCAGTGGAGAATGGATTGGAGATTTTTCATTGCTGAAGGAAATTGCCGATGACCCTATCCTAGCCAGATCAAAACTAATAGCAGAAGGTTGGGATGCCGCTGGCGGCTATTATGTAGGGGAATTTCCAAAAGGCTGGGCGGAATGGAACGGAAAATTTCGTGATGTGGTCCGACAGTTTATTCGGGGAGACAAGGGTCAAGTGCCGGAATTAGCCACCCGCATTGCTGGCAGTTCGGATTTGTACAACAAACCTGGAAGGAAGCCATTTGATGGGATCAATTTTATCACTGCTCACGACGGGTTTACCCTTTGGGATTTGGTCTCTTATGACAGAAAGCACAATGAAGAAAACGGTGAAAACAACCGAGATGGCACCAATGAAAATTTTAGCTCGAATAATGGTCACGAAGGGCCAACCGAAGATTCGGGAATTTTGACTGTCAGAAAAAGACAGGTGAAAAATTTTGTCACGACCCTGATGATCTCCCAAGGAATTCCGATGATTCTCATGGGGGATGAGATGTGTCGAACACAGAGGGGAAACAACAACGCCTATTGCCATGATAATGACATGACATGGTTGGACTGGTCTTTAAAGGAAAAAAATAAAGATATCTTTACCTTTTTCAAATCGATGATCAAGTTTAGAAAAGCGCATAATTGTTTGAGACGAGAACATTTTTTTACAGGTAAAAGAACCAAAAAAGGCGTAAGGGATATCACCTGGCATGGAACCGAGCTCTTTTCTCCTGATTGGTCTTATGAATCACATACACTCGCCTTTGTCATCAGTGGAACGGATTTGGACTCGTTTAGTGTGAAGGACACCGATGTTTATGTGGCCATGAATTTTTATACTCAACCACTGATGTTTAGATTGCCTAAGCCGCCTATCGGAACGTGGTACCGTGTAGTGGACACTTATGAAGATCACCCGAACGATTTTATGGAAAAGGGAATAGAAGTACCAAACCAGGAGTATTTGGTGAGAGAACAAAGTATTATCGTATTGATTAACCAGTAAACGCTATGAAAAGAATTCTGATCATTTTTTTTTGCTTTCTTTTAATGGGATCCTTCGGATTATCTATTGAGATTCATTTTGAGAGAACGACCCCTCTTTATCTCCGTAATTTTTTACAGCCACAAATAGAACAGATATCAGAAGAATTATCTGCTTTATGGGGGATTGAGCTCGATTATCCTTTGTTTGTTACGATCGAACGCAAAAGACAATTAGGAGCTAGCGGGGAAGCCTCCTTTGATGGAAAACAATTTGATTTGTTTATGACTCCTGCCACCGATGTCATTCCTTCACTCCTAAGGCATGAAATGATGCATGTCTACACCTTTCAATGGTTTTTTAACCACAATCGATACCATGCTCCCCTTTGGTTTGTGGAAGGGCTTGCCGTTTGGTACGAAAAACACAAAGGTGTTAATATCCGAGATGTGAATCCCGTCTCGCTGTTCAAAGAAATTGATGTCTTAAACGTTGATACCTACCCGACAGGAGACGCCTTTGCACGTTACTATTCTTTTCTGTCTGATTTCTTCTTTTTTTTGGATGCTCAAATAGACATCGGTAATTCTTTTGATTCTATCCTGGAACGATTAGAAAAAACAGATGATTATAAAGAAGCATTTATTGACGCTCAGGCTTTTGACCGTCTTTACCAAAAATGGAAGCGATCAAGAATTTCCCTGTCGATATTTGGATTTATCGTCATGCAGTTTAGCTGGTTCATCCCGGCGATCATCATCCTTAGTCTGGGCATTTGGACCGCTAACAAACGAAAACGTATTCAGGATATTGATATTCGGGAATTGGAAAAGAGATATGGAAAGGATTATTGGAAAAAGGATGAATAAGTAATCTGAAATCACATATCCGGAAAAAGAATCAGATATGAGGCCTATCGTTTATGTGTGTTGGATGCATGAGGTGATGATTGTACTGTTCTACTCTGTTTTTACCGTGTTCTTTGGCAACATAAAGGGCAATATCTCCTCTTTTTTCCAATTCTTTATACTCATCATACTCATCTTTTTCCATGGAATCGACACCAAAACTCATGGTTGTATTAAAGGGAAACAGTGTGATCTCTTCAATTGTCGAACGTATTTTCTCCGCTACTTTAAAGGCTCCTTCAACATTCGTATTCGGAAGAATTATCGATATTTCTTCTCCTCCATAGCGTGCGACGATATCAAATTTTCGAGTGACAGTTAAGAATATCTTTGAGATTTCCTTTAGGACTTCATCTCCGGTTTGATGACCATAGTTATCATTTACTAATTTGAAGGAATCAATATCACCAATGATGTAAGAAAGGGGTATTTTATAACGGACAGCTTTTTCAAATTCTTCTTTAAAACGCTCTTCATAGTACCATCTGCTGTATAATCCCGTTAGACTGTCATACATACTGTTTTGAAGGTACAATGTGTTTTTTACGAATAATGCCAAAATGGATTCGATTTGGTTTAGAAATACGGGTAAAAAGAATTTAACATCCTGTTCGGATGATTCAGAGTCCTCAACGAAGAGAATAATTTTCTTCGTTTCATCGATGATATATGTTCGTTTGACACATAAAGGGGTGAAGCTCATCCTGTTGGACATTTCCAACACGTTTTCTACCGTTTTTTCAACGATTGAAGGATTGAAATTTGTCTCGAAATGATTCTTGATCTGCTCTTTTTCCAACAGAATGATCATTCCGCTTTTTGCTTTTGATAAGCTGGTGATCCAAAAAAGAATTTGTTTTAACGTTTCAACAGAATTATCGGTAATATCGATATTTCTTGAAAATTCAAGGATCTCGTTCATCACCTTCAGTCGATTGAAATAATTATCGCTCATCCTTTTAAAGTGATGAAAAACGGTCTTTTTAGCCTTATCTCCGGTTTCATCAATGAATAATTCAATTTGGTCCCTTAATTCCAGCAGATTAATCTCGTTAGCGGGAATAATCTTTTCAATCTCTTTTGCGGCTTTCAGAAACCCGGTTTTTTTATAAACCATTTGCGCCTTGCCCAAGTGAATGCGTGCTTCTTCGTAGTCTTCAAGATAAAGGTTCGCTTTTCCGTAAGCCTCGTTAAGCAACGCATAGGATAGCTTCAATCCGGAATTCTTATAATCGGCAATGAGTTTTCTGGTCACACTATGGAAGGTTTCGGGGATGACCCGTATAAATTTTCTGTAAAAACTCAGCAAAATTTCTTCGACCCATAAAAAATCATGTTTAAAATAGGAGTTAAACAAGACCTCCATTTCTTCTTTGTCTGTAGTCTTATAAAAGTCAATGAATTTATTAAAGCCGTATGATAAATATTCTCCGGAGATTTCTTCCAGTCGCTTGTTGCCCTCGTTGTGAGTAGAAAGAATAAAGGCTGAAATGACCTGTAAACGCTTGCATTTTCCAACGATGTCCTCATTTGGGTTTAAAGCCAATGCCTTATTGACATGACACACCACATTGATGAGGTCTTTGTTGTAAAAGTGGAACATGGCTTCCAAATAATAGATGTTGGCCAATGATTGGTTATCGTTTTCCTGCTTTGACCACTGTTTTATCTCTTGAAGACGTTCCCAAAAACTTTCTGTGTTTCCGGCATAGATATAATAAAAAAGCCACTGCGTTTCGATCTTGATCAACATCTTTTTATGGGGGAAAAAATCACTGATCTGTGAGAGTCTTTCCAACAGATTGAGTCCTTTGGCAGAAGGAAAATTGACCACATAAAATTCGGCTATTCGGATGTAAAGTTCCGAGGTTACAAAATAAACCCTGGAATCTTCAATCATCAAAAAAGCCTTTCTCATCATGGCTTCCGCCAAGGTTGTCATTCCTCTTTTTTGATAATATTCTCCTAATATCACATATGCTCTGGCTATGATCAATTTGGACTTTTCTCCCAGATGAGCCTCATCGGTGTTCTTTAGGTTGGTGGAGATGATCTCAAAAGCCTTGTCTTTTTCCTTCAAGAAAAAGAGGTTTTCTGCGTCCATAAAAACAGCCAGCAGTTCGCGATATAGTAACGGCGCCTTCTTCTTAAACACTTGTTCTTGACGGGTTAATTGATCAAAGAATCGATGGGCCTCGGAATAGTTTTTATCTTGGATGAAAAAGACCATTTTCAGATGTAAATATCGGATATCATCCGGTATGAGTGCCCTTAAATGATCGGGTGTTTTTCTGTGGTTAACACCATAGAGAAAAGCTGCCCATGCGACAAA
>ERZ795053.2777-NODE-2777-length-20634-cov-4.678118_pt1 | contig 20634 bp, 19 predicted proteins | sample MGYA00375137_ERZ795053 | MGnify/ENA primary metagenome ERZ795053 (study PRJEB30182, sample SAMN05720284) | activated sludge metagenome | isolation source: Anaerobic digester | place: Hong Kong | collected 2014-12-17 ...
CTACACAACCGAACACACTCTTTCCCTACACGACGCTCTTCCGATCTCGCATACCACGACACAACCCCTAATCCGACGAAAGCAAAGGCTGCCTTGCGATAGTAGCTATGTTGGTGGTCTTCTAACTGCACCTCGTCCCCGAAATGCATCCCCACCAAACGCGGGCTGACGATCATGTTCAAGACCACCTCGTACACAATCAAGACGCCAAGGATTACGACCATCACGATAAAGGCGTTTGAATCAACGTATTCGCGCCAACGATCGGTCATAGCAAGGCCAAGGCCCGAAAGGAAGGCAAAGCCGATCGCCATCCAGGCGGTGTGGGATAACATCTCAAGGCGACGTTCTTCTTTGCGAGAAATTCTAAAGTCACGCAAGAAACGAACAAAGGTCCGCGCATGGATCGTGGTCACAAAGGTCCCCACCAAAAGAGCAAGCGCGTAGATCCACTTCAACAGATCACGGTGAGTGTAGGCAAATTCTGCAAAGGTTGCCTCGTAGCCAAGAAACGACAATACGACGATCAAGAAACTAATGGCCGCTGACCCCAGACACAAGGTACACCACTTTTTCACCACAAATACCTGGATGATGGTTAGATACATTGAAAAAGCAAACCCAATACCCGAAGCAAGGAGACCGACCAACATAACCCAATCCGGCACGCCGCGAACGAGGCTAGCGAGGTAAATCACGGCGATAAGACCGTAGTACACCATCCCGAGGTTCTCGACGGGAACACCAAGGAATCGCGAAAACCGCCCATTCACCAAGGTGTGACAGGCACCGCCAATCGGACAGACGAGGTGTTCTTCAGAATGCTTTTGCTTCTTGATATACGAAGCCAAAAGAAATCCGCCAATGGCGCACAGAGTAATACTAATGGGAAACCAAAACATACACCGTAAGTATACGGTGTATGTTTTCTGCTTACAAGGTAACGACGATGGGATTCCCTATTGGTTATTTGTAGGGACGGCTTCTTGTTCTCGTTTTTTCATGAACTTGACGTAGGTCAGACCCATGATCATCATCATCAGCGAGATAAAGACCCCGAGGTAGTGAATACTAATCGGCAAACTAATCTGGAATACGTTCGTTGGTTCATTAAACACGATAAACATGAGGCTAAACAAGAACATCGCAAAGAACACCAAGACCGAGATACCAATAAAATTACGAAGGTGGCGCATGAAGGCCGGAAAAGTTTTATGCTTCATCATGATTCAATTATAACATGATGAGAGGTACGAAAAAAAGCCTAAGCGGCTTTGTCTTCTTCGGCTGGTGCCTCGGTTTCAGCGACTTCGGCAGGTGTTTCTTCACCATCATCAGCCTTAGCTTCTTCGGCAGGAGCTTCAGCTGCTGATTCATCAGCAGTTTCTTCTACCGCAACTTCTTCTTCGTACTCGATCGCTTCTTCCTGTGGTTCGTCATCGTTCATCCAATCAGGTAGATCGGCGGTACCGGTACCCATGTCGGTAGTACGGCGAAGTTTGTAACGAAGCGTCTTTGAAACCACGTCGCGCAAGAAGTACAGTTTTGATTGGCGAACCTTGGCGCGGCGAAGAATTTCAATTGAATCGATCGCTGGTGAATACAGCGGGAAGATACGTTCTACCCCAACACCGTTTGATACCTTGCGGACCGTAAAGGTCCCTCCGTTCTCGGCACCATGTTTACGTGCGAGGACGAGCCCTTCAAATGCTTGAATTCGAGTTTTGCCCTTCTCTTGAATCTTTACGTTGACGCGCACGGTGTCTCCCGCGCGGATGTCGAGATCTTTACGATTTCGAACTGATTCGGGAAGGAATGATTCCTTAATCTTACTCATAACGTGTCCCACATTAGCATAGATACCTCGGATAGCAAGCCTCGTCGTGGTACCATAGACCCATGAAATCATGGAGACACCCTTGGTACGTGTACGTAATTGGTTGGATTGGTACAATACTCTTATTCATTGCCTTTGCATTGAACGCTTGGGGTATTATTGAATCGACTGGTATCTTTTACGGGCTCAGCAACTTCATTGCGGCTATCTTTTTGGGAATTAGAGTCTACGCTGATCGAAACTGGTCAAATCTGGTACTTGAGATTTTTTGGATGATTATTGCCACCATCGGCATTGTCCGTTACCTAATCGTATAAAAGCCCAAGGAGGGCTTTTATACTGATGGATGCGGTTCTGGTTCACCAAAATGTTTGTCGAGGTCGATATAATAATCCTCATCATTCGAAGGATCAACGTACACATCAAAGGCGTGTTCCTCAAGCCATTTAATCGAAAAGTCACTAAAGATCGGCTTGGTCTCGAACATTCTGCCTTCCCCGCCCTCTTCTTGTACGTAAATTACGGTTCCGTGTTGGTTATTAATTTTATAGCTGGTCGTGTCTTTTCTGACGAACCTCGCCGTAACGCGTCGACCAAAATGTTTGAGTCTGGTGACTTCGTCATATCGCCGCATATGCCGTAAGAACCACATGAGACCCGTGAGAGCAAAGATGAAGCCAAACACCCCACCGAACGCAAACCCAAGAAGTCCCTGGTGGAACCCGGCAATCGCTATACCAAGATCGCTGACACGCAGCTCTACCTGATCTCCAATGCGATAGGTGTTAATGCTTGAACTAAATCCAGGAACGTAGGTCAGGTCCTCTCCTTGGTAGCGGTAGCTAATCTCTGGTTTGTACTGGGTGCCGTCTTCATCCTGGCGACTGATAATACGGCTGACGGTGCCTATCGTGGGTTCACCGGCTTCGAGGGTTTGCCAGTAACGAAAACCAAAGTATCCCGTGACTCCAAGAACGAGGAGTCCGAAAAAGAAGGTAAAGAGAGCGGTCTTCTTGATGCGCGTCGTCATACATCTATTATAGGTCAGATTCGAGAGCCGACAAAGAACCAATCGCTCGATTTAGATCTTCTGGAATTTCTGCCTGTACCGAAATCTGATTCCCAGCGAGATCAATGAAGGTAATCGCTGCCGCATGCAATGCCGTTCGATCAAGGTCGAGGGTTTCTTTTCGCTTGCCACGGTAAATCGGATCAGCGACGATTGGGTGGTTAAGGTATTTCAAGTGAACACGGATCTGATGGGTACGACCCGTCTGTGGTGAACATTCGACCAGGGTAAAATATTCTGGCTGACCTTGTTTGTCACGATTCGTCGGATGGGTGTATCGGCCCAGCACGCGGTAATCGGTTACGGCCTCGCGTGCGGTGCCGCGGCCACGGTTGCCAGCGACCCACTGACGAAAGTCTTTGGGATGGCGGGCAATCGGCTGATCGATCGTCCCCTTCTCTTCTTTGATATTTCCGTAGACGATGGCGAGGTAGGTTTTCTTGACCTTACGATCTTTAAATTGTTGTTTCAGGTGATTAAACGAATCCTGGGTTTTTGCGATCACCAAACAGCCCGAGGTATCCCGGTCGATGCGGTGTACGATACCAGGTCGTTTAATCCTAATTTTCTGACCCTTGTGTTCGATGAGCATATCCTCACCAACGCCTTCGATCTGTGGGTAGTTTTTGAGGATCCAATCAACCAGGGTTGGCTCGTTGGTCTTGCCGTCGCTATGCACCACCAAACCAGCAGGTTTATTGATGACGAGGACCTGATCATTTTCGAAAAGGATGGGGATTGACATATAAATCATATTATAGTATATTCGTTCTGAATGTAAAACCCTAAATACAATTTATGTTTCATTTAACCGAAGATTTCATTCAAAGACAAAAGAAAGAAATCGAGAAACGTCTTTCCAGATATAACGATACTAAAACGGTAAAAGAACAGTTAAACTTAATTGGAAATGTTACCCCCTACCAAAAATACAAGGTTGAAATAGTATCTACTTATTTACAGAAAGCGCTCAAAAAAATAGAAGACAAAACGTACGGGACATGTGAAGTTTGTTGCGAACCCATACCACACGAACGACTCGACCTCGTACCTGCCGCATTGGCACACGTTGCTTGCGAAGATAAAAGGATGTTGAATTAACATCCTTTTTTTGAACTAATCAAAACGAAATCCACGAAACACTTGTTTTAGATTAGGATTTGATTTTTCAATATCTGTAAGATCTTCACTATTAATAAAATCTTTTGGAATTCTAAGAACAACGAATGTCAGATCTTCTTTTGAGATCTTACCAGATAAAATCCTCACCGATTGTCGATGCAAATCACCAACGTCAAGCATTGAACCTTCAGGTACTACAACTTCCATAGAATTTTGATTTTGTTTTACACCCATGACCATAACAATCGGACCAGCGGCTCCACGTCCTTCCAAAAATGCATTAGCAAGGCCAGTTGTTTTATTCACCGCACCATGAGGCCACAATGCTGAGTTTACATATTTATCTCCTCGTTCACCGACAACCTCAGGGTCGAAGGTGAGTTCTAAATCCTTACCACTTACTAAACTGACAATATTTAACGGATCTTCTCTCCTAACTATAAATGGCTCACGTAGGTCTGCATAATTTTTATATAAATCCATGATATTTTCATTGAACTCGGCACCCTTAGACTGAAAATATTTTTTAATTTGATCAACGGTATCTCGTGATCTTTCAAGGTATTTTTCTGGGTTATTTTTCAACTGCTCAGTATTTTTTAAAAGCGAAAGATTACCCATCATTACAGCAAAATCTTCTTCGGTAAATTGCTCACGGTTTATATCTGAATTCTCTTCGAGAACTTCAAGCTGTGAAGCTTTTCTTTTATCAGTAGTTTCAAAACTAATACTTTCCATAAAAAAATTATATAATTTAATATTTCTTATGTAAAGAACAGGAAGATCATGTATAATCTAATCATGATCTCCTATCTCACGGGAAAACCTACTTTCGACCTTGACGGAACCTTGGTCCTGGATGTTCGCGATGTCGGGTACCGGGTTTTTGTAACGCCGGCGACCCTTACTTGGGCTTTGATGCAAGAAACCGTATCGCTATGGGTCCACACCCTGGTGCGCGAAACGAGCATGGATTTGTACGGATTTGAGACCAAAAACGAGCTGTATTTTTTCGAGAAGTTGCTCGACGTATCGGGGATCGGGCCGAAATCGGCCCTGGGTATCATCAGCCTCGCCTCGACTGATACGCTGTACCAGGCAATCGTGAATCAAAACCTCGCCTTCCTCACCTCGGTACCTGGTATCGGCAAGAAAACTGCCGAACGCATGTGCGTGGAATTGAAGGATAAATTGAAAGACTACGCGGGTGAAACTGATCGGCAACTGCACGATGGAGATAACGACGTGGTCGAAGCTTTGGTCGCCCTCGGCTACTCGCCTGCGCAGGCTTACCAAGCACTTGAAAAAATTCCTGATGATATCACCGAGACCAACGAACGTATTAAGAAAGCCTTGGGATATATATCGTAAAAAACCGCATTGCGGTTGTTATTGTGAAATATGGTACGCCGCGATGCCGAACGCAACGGATACGTTCAATGATTCTTTCTCTCCCAACATAGGAATCTCGACAATGCTATCAGCCAGGTCAAGAATATCCCCCGTGATACCTTCGGTTTCTTCGCCAACAGCGAGAATAAGCTCCTTTGCATCATAGGGGGTATTAAAATTGCCTAATGGAATCGAACGCGAATCTTGTTCAGCACATACCAGATACGCGCCAGTTTCTTTCAATGCTTGAATATCTTTAACAGGATCCTCGAGCGCCGACCAAGATAGGCTATCCTCGGCACCGAGGGACACCTTGGCAAGATCAGATCGTTTACGTCCAAAACGATCGATGGGCAATGGTGTGTAGCCTGAAAGATATACGTGATCAAAGCCTGCCCCTTCAGCGGTACGAAAGATTGATCCAACGTTATGTGCCGATCGTATGTTGTGAAGCCAAACTGATTTTTTCATACCCTCCATACTAAACCAAAGTAACGGATTGACCCAATCGACCTTTTTACCTATAGTGGCTTTGTCCTGGTGGACCATTTTTCATATCCCCCTGTAGCTCAGTTGGTAGAGCAGCTCCCTTTTAAGGAGACGGTCGAAGGTTCGAGCCCTTCCGGGGGGACAAACATAAAACCCCATTACAAAGTAATGGGGTTTTTATTTTCTAACTGATTTGTTTCAAGAAGAACTGCTGGGCATATTCTTCCTGTGTGAGATGACTATGCTCTATTGAGATAGAAATAATATCTCCTTCTTTGAAACTATCTATCCCTTCCACCCTTAGAGGAGAAAGGTGATTTTCAGTGTATCTAAGTAAAGAGCCAAAAAAGTTATCTTGATCCAATACCTTAAACTGCGGTGATTCACCATGATTACCAAGCCAATTAATCAGACAATAATCGATTTCTTCTTCGTTTCTTATTAAACTGATTTTACAATCACTCATTGTGGGAAGTATGTATTCACCTATCCTACGAAAGTAAATTTTATGATCAAGATATTTAAACAAAAAAGTCTCCCATGGTTTTCCTTCTTTTGATTTATCAAAGTCAAAAGTTACAACATTGATTTCTAATTTAATTTGGTTCATTATTCAAATTTTTTATTTTTATTAAGAGTATCAAAAAAGTATAGTCTGTCAATGTAATGTTAATATATCACCTTCCAATTATGCTAAAATAACACCATATGATTCTCTTTTGGATTATTATCCTGGCTGCTAGCCTCTTTGGCCTGATTAAATCGGCTGATTACTTTACTGCGTATAGCGAAAAGATCGGGTTGGTCCTGGGGATGAGTTCATTCATCGTCGGGGCGACCATTGTGGCAATCGGGACCTCGCTGCCTGAACTGGTATCGTCATTATTTGCCCTCTCTGCTGGTACCACCGAATTCGTGGCCGATAATATCGTCGGATCAAACATTGCTAATGCCCTGTTGATCCTGGGTATTGCTGGTGTCGTTGCAAAACGCGGTTTGAAGCTCACGACATCATTGATTGATGTCGATCTCCCCTTCTTTTTTATGTCGATGGCCGTGTTTGGTTTCTTTGCTCTCGACAAGACTATTTCTTTGGTGGAAGGGATTGCCCTGTTGATATTTTTTGTCGTTTTTGTTATTTACAACGTGAAATCAGAGCCAGCTGCTAACGACCAAGACGAAATGGCAGACTTTGAAAATCGCCATACCAAGAATCCAGGTGGAAAACAAATCTTGAAATATGTTGGTATTATCGTTGTTTCAGTTGCGGTCTTGTCGGTATCGGCAAAGTATTTGATCGACAGTATTCTCACCCTGTCTGAACTCCTCAAGATCTCGTCCTCGACCCTCACGATTACCGTGGTCGCCTTTGGAACCTCGCTGCCAGAGATCTTGACCTCGATCGCGGCGGTCAGACGAGGCAACCACGGTATGGCGGTGGGAAACGTCCTTGGGTCTAATACCTTTAACCTCTTGTTAATCGGTGGATTGCCAGCCGTTATCACGCCGCTCGCCATCGATACGACGACCTATGCGATTGGCCTCCCCTTCCTCGTGATTGCTACCTTTGTTGCCATCTTTGTCATGTTTGATAACCGCATCAGGCGGTGGGAAGGAGTGGCGATGTTGTTCTTTTACCTCGTCTTTATAGGAAAGATTGTCGGTATCATGTGATATAAAAACGAGTCCATGTTCGTGGACCGTTTTTTAATCATCCCGAGCAGGGCGAGAGATCTCCGGTCCCGGCTTTTTTGTTCACAAACGAAATGCTAAAATATGGGTGGGTGAGCACGAAACCATGCCTATGGCACTTCAACCAAGAAGCCACGCTCCACAATTTAACCTCGTCTGGTTCTTTGTATCTATCGTTATTATTGGGAATATCTTCCTCTTTACCTTTTTGTCAAAGAACGTGACGAAGTATGTCTCCGACATCGAATCGCAGCGGGCCGATCGGTACTCGTCCATTTTTGACGAGTAACAACTACCACACCATCATGACTACCTATAAAAAACCACCACTTTTCCTCGGTATCTTGTTGTTAATCCTGATTGCCGGAACCGGCCTCTGGCTGAGTCGATTTGTCGGAGAGAAAATGCGCCTGGACGAAGAAAACAACCTGTTGTTGCGAGCGCAGATGATTGCGGTCATGCTCGACCGTGATGATGTCCGAGCTCTCGATGGAGACGAGCGTGATCTCGACAAGCCCGCCTACGACCGATTAAAACTCCTTCTCGAGGAAGTCCGCGCACTGAACGTTGATAGCCGGTTCATTTACATCATGGGTCTCAACGATAAAGACCAGCAGTTTTTCAATGTTGATTCCGAACCAGCCGATTCCGAAGACTATTCGGCCCCAGGGGATCTGTACCTCGAGGCAACACCGCTCGACATTGCTAACCACAAGGCAGGGATCGCCTATACCGATGGTCCTTATACCGATTCGTGGGGTGAATGGGTGTCGGCCTACGCGCCTATCTTCAGCAGCAACCAGAATGTTCTCGGGTTGGTCGGTATTGATGTTGCGGCTGAACGTATCGTGCTTCGGATCAAGATCGTAAAACAAGCAATCCTCTTGATCTTTGGGCTCCTCTTCTATATTACGCTGGTTCTGATCCTCCACCGCAGGCGAATATTGCGTTAAATAAAAAATCCGTTCAGCGGATTTTTTAGATTGCTAGGATCAACTTCTCGAGTTCGATGTCGAGGGTACTGTAGGTATCTCGGTTGTGGAACATATTATCGAGCGATCGGGCTATATCTTTAATCTCTGCCTGAGTAAAATTTTTCACAAATCCTGAGGTCTTTCGGTACACAAAGGGATTCATACCGGGAACCTGTCCCGATGATGATTGAACGAGAGCAAGGTTCTTTACCTGCCAGAACAGAATACCGTGAATCTCTTCGGGGCTACCGTTTTCAATTGCCTCGCGAAAGAGGAGCCATAATTGTTTTCGATCGCGCGCGCCCAAGGCATCGGTCAACGAAAACATGTTGAATGATTCGGTCTTTTCTTTCACTTCTTTGCCAAAATCTTCAATCGTTGCACTTACCTTTTCAAAGGCTTTGGTGATCGGTTTCGTGACGGTGTCTTCTGAAAAAATAAAGACGTTGTCCGATTCGGCAAAGCCGGGTAGTAAATTCTTCAGGTCAAGATCACGCGCAAGATCATGAATAACGTAGACTTCAACATCACCAAAGAGCCCTGTTTGCACCTGCACCAGATCAGTCAGGCTAATCTCGTCTGAAAGGTCATTATCGTGAACGTGTTGGGGTGTGGTGTCATACTCCTTGGCGAGTTTGGCGATATGAGCCTTTCGTTTGTCGGAGATACCGTGGAGGAGGTAAAGCATGACCTAAGTTTAAAGTTGTTAGTTGTTAGTTGCAAGTTAGAAAAGAAAAAGGCGGAACGCTTGCGTCCCGCTTTTCGTTTATATCTTTTCATCAAGATCACAACCCCAATTAACATAACGACCTGCGTGTCCATCGTTATGAATGCAATACGCTTCATCTATTCCGGTATCTAAGATTACACTGTAGGTATATCCACCATTTTCTTTTAACTCAAAGTCAGGGTTATATCCTAGATCATAAATTTTTTGACTCGTCACCTTAGGATATGAATACTCACCGGTTTCTCTAAAGTTCTGTTCGATTTCAAGACGTCCTTCGTGAACCAATGTTGAAACCTCTAAGTCTGCCATTGCCCATTCCCCAGGAATAAATAACCATAAAACAAAATATAGTACTCCAAATATGGCAAAGATAATAACAAAGTTACTAATATAACTCTTCAAATATTGCTTCTTCATAGTGATTTAATTATTCACAAATAATATTTTATGTAAATAATCAAGGACCCTCAGTCAAGCTGAGGATGGGGATCATTAAAATAGGACCTTAAGGTCCTATTTTAATGATCCCCAATGCTTGCCATGTGAGGCGTGCACCACTAGTGGTACGGGTGAATCGTAATCCAGGTACGAAGTCTTTAGTACTTCTCGCATAATCCCTCGAGCGTGTTCTTCAAAGGTATCAACAAATGATTCTGCTACTTCGTAGATAATCTCGTCGTGGATTTGCAAAATCAGTTTGGCATCTTTCTGATGTCCTTGTTTTTTAATCCACGCATCAATCTCAACCATGGCGAGTTTGATCATATCAGCACTGGTTCCTTGAATCGGTGCATTCAGGGCCATGCGTTCTGCCATCGCCCTAATGAAGGGTAATTTCGAATTAATGTTACGAAACTGCCGGCGCCTGCCAAATAAGGTCCTCGTGAAGCCGTGCTCCCTCGCGTGTTCTTTGGTCGCTTCGAGATACGCGGTCGCTTTAGGGAACTGGGTAAAAAATCCATTGTAGAATTGTTCAGCCTCGGCGCGGTCGGTACCCATTTCGCGTTTGACCGAATTAATGCCCATTCCGTACAAGATGCCAAAGTTTACAATTTTTGCCTTGCGTCGCATCTCGCGATCAACCTCGTTCACTGGCACCCCACCGATCAAGGCGGCAACCGCCGCGTGAATATCCTGGCCCTCTTTGAAAATGTTAATCAAGGCCGAATCACCCGAGAGAATCGCGAGACAACGCAATTCAATCTGTGAATAATCGAGCGACACCAATTGATGTCCTTTGTCTGCTACAAATCCTTCTCTAATCTTGCGTCCAAGGTCAGTCCGAGTCGGGATGTTCTGCATGTTGGGATTTCGTGACGAGAATCGCCCCGTCACCGTTCCGTTTTGGATAAACTGTGCATGCAAGCGTCCATCCTCGCCCACCATACCAGGAATGTTGTCGATATAGGTTGAGAGCAGTTTTTCAAGCTCGCGATATTCGGTAATGAGGTTAATGATCTCGTGTTCACCTTCGAGTTTTTCCAAGGTCTTGGCATCGGTCGAGTAGGCACCAGTTTTAGATTTCTTGATACCCTTCGTAGGAAGACTAAGGTCTTCAAACAACACCTTTGATAGCTGTTGTGGACTCTTTACATTGAATTCGGAACCCGCGAATTGGTAAATCTTTTTGGCAATGATATCGAGTTCACGATGGTAGTCTTTGGATAATTTCGTGAAGAATGCCGCATCAATCAGAACGCCGTTTTCCTCCATACCTTCAACCACCGGAATAAGAGGGTGTTCGATATGTTCAAAGATAGCCTGGCTTTCTGGATCGCTTGCCAGTTCGGCGTTAATTGTTTTCTCGGCAGCCGTAATCGTTTTTTCCTTTGTATACGCCAGAATCTGGTCTTGATCGGCATCATTTTCATCAGAATCAACCAACCATAATTTGATGGCTAATGACTTGATCAACGATTCAGAAATAGGTTCACTTTCAGTCTGGTTTTTCTCTTCTTTGTTATCATCTGAAGGCTTTACCAGGTTCGAGAGACCAAGGGACGATTCAAGTCGCGCCGGCAATGAACGTAATTCGTACCGTTCAAAAATTTCGAGTGCTCGGTCAGTATCGACCGCATCTTTCCACGATCGCTCAGGTAAAACTACTTCAACGGGTGCGTCGGTTCTAATGGTGGCGATGACTTTCGAAAATTCAGCTTCTTCTCTTCCCTCTTTGATCAAGGTATTCATGCGTTTGGTAAGACCCGCTTTAATCAAAGCTTCTTCATCTTGTTCAATCGCGTCGTACATTGTTTCTATCGTGCCAAAGGCCTGAATCGCGATTGTCGCGGCTTTTTCACCGATTCCCTTGATCCCTGGAATATTATCAGACGGATCACCGCGTAGGGCTTTGTAATCAATGATTGAGAGCGGCTTGAATCCAAAACGTTCTACTACCGCGTCTTCATCATAGGTGACGGTATCATTGATACCCTTTTTCAAAGTGTAGACCTGTACCCGCGTGCCATCGACCAATTGCAAGGTGTCCATGTCACCCGATGCGATCAGGATCTGATTTTTTTTGTCTTGTTTCAACTGGGCTGCAATGGTGCCAAGGACATCGTCTGCCTCAAACCCCGGCGCGTCATACACCGGAACAGCAAAGGCTTCGCAAATCTCACGGGTGGCGTCGAACTGTACCACCAAGGCATCGTCAGTCTCGCTGCGGGTTCCCTTGTAATCATCAAAAGCCTCGTGACGGAAGGTCGCCCCGGGTAGGTCGTAGCAAGCGATAATGTGATCAGGTTGAAACTCGTCGATAATTTTCAACACCATCGTTGCAAAACCATAAATAGCCCCGGTCGGCCTGCCGTCCCTGGTCGCAAAATCAGGCATCGCATGATAGGCGCGGTGGATAATAGCGTGGGCATCAAGGAGGACCACCAAGGATTTGCTGGTGTCACGATTCATATTTCAAGTATACCACGCCAAAGATTTCTCTTATTTCAAATAAAAAAACACTTAGCCTTCCTGAATACTAAGTGTTCTCGTATCGTCTTCACCAATAGTGATGGTGATCGTTACCTGTCTCGGCATGGTGATACCTTCTACCATTTCTGGCCATTCCAGGCAGACCAGAGTTCCTGGATCAGAAATAATATCATCCCACCCAAGGTGTTCAAGGTCAGCCTTACCATCTAGTCGATAGGCGTCAATATGAACCAAACGCTTGATCCAGTTGTGATTCACAACTGGGTAGGCCTTCATGATGACAAAGGTCGGACTGGTGATGTCTTCGGTAATATCCAGGTGAGCAGCGACTTCTTTCACGAGGCTTGTTTTCCCAGCCCCAAGGTCACCCGATAAAGTCACCACCGTCGCGCTGCCATCCGCCTGGGGCAGATTGATGATATAACGATCAGCCCATTCACCAAGGTCTGGTAGATTGTGAACTATATCAATCATACAAAAACTATAACGAAATAAACAAAAAAGAAAAACACCGCATCACACGGATGGGTATTTTTCAGAGCTTAGCCTCGGTTCGGTCGGTACGGCTGATAGTAGTCGTCCTGCGGAGCGGGAGCTGCCGGTGGTGGAACCTCTCGGTACCGTGGTTCTTGGTACGGAGGCACCGCCGGTGCATATGGATCATGGTAGGTCCCTGCATAAGGCGTGTATCCAGCATAAGCCTGGGCGCGCATTTCTTCACGCTCGAGGTAAAGCCAACGCGCTACCAAGAAGATAATGAAGAGTCCGAGAAGGATCACCAACCATCCAAGGAAGGTAATGTTCGCAAGTCCGAAGACCGACGCGGTTACCCCCGCAACCCGTACGCCATATCCGTCGACATCCCAATCGATGGCATCTTCCTGCGCATCGTTAATAGGGTTGTCGTAGGCAATTTCTGCCTCGGCGGTTACGAGGTTCCCCACGGTTCCCTTGCCGACGATACCGTCGACAGTGAGGAATCCTTGTTCACCAGCATCCAATCGGTCGATGGTAAAGTAGAGGGTGTTCGTGTCAGCATCAAATTGACCACGTGATGCGCTGACGACCTGAATCTCAGGCGGCATTACCACCTTAAGGCTTAGGTCATTGAGGTCGAGATCACGCGTGATATTTTCCCATTCAACGACGTACTCGACGGCTTGGTCACGTGATACGACTTCGACCGAGTCATCAATTTCGAGACGTACGAGGGAAAGCCCAAGTCCGAGAGTCGAAAGATCAATGTCAGTTTCGTCATCAATCACTACAACCGGAGGAGGCGTTGGTCCGCCCGTTCCCGGAGGAGTGGTGAAACACCTCACCGAACCACGATCGGTACCATAAATGGTTTCGATGACTGCCTGAACACAGTACGTCGTGTTTGAAGCAAGGTTCGTAAAGCTGTGGGTGCAGGCGCCGTAACCCGTTACCGCATAGCTACGAGTTTGTCGACCAAGAGCCGAGGTTCGTCCGTAGTCGAACCAACAGGTACCGCTTGGCGCATTGGCAACGTAGGTACCGTTCAATACCGCACTGTTTGAACGAATGTTTGTTGGGTTGTCGGTCGTAATAATTGGTGGCTGTCCCTGGGTAACGGTCGTACCAAGAGTTCGGAAACTACGCGTCGCGTCACAGTCTTCTGGTGTACACGCACGATAGATGTACGTAGTATTTGGCTGAAGACCGGTTACCCGTTCACAGAAGAGTCCTTCTGAACGCTGACGGGTTGGTGTCTGATTATAATAATTTTCGTAGCTGCTTCGGAATTCAATCCAGGTCTGTTGTGATGATCCGTCATCGTCGACGAGGTCACCACACATTTCAGCTGTTGTTTGAGTAACGTTTCGCGGGTTCTCGGTTTGAATCTCGACGTTATTATTATTACCATCGTTATCAGTTCGAAAGTCTTCGACACCTCCACATTCAAGGTCATCATTGCCGGATTCGTTTACATACTCGACACAGATTTGATAGTAGTAGCGTTCATTAGCGTCAAGACTGTAAACATTCTTGTCGTAATTACGCCAACCATCATCGTCATTATCAGGATCAACGAGGGTAACCATAAAGTCGTCGTTATCTTCGTCGCTTTCAACCTGATCGTAGGTGTTGTAGTCAAATGCAACGTCAGCGATGCGATCCTCGTCTTGTCCGTACACAAAGAAGACAATACCGTTGTTTACATCGTTCATTTCGATGCGTCCATTCAATTCAGCTGAATCTTCATCAACGTTGTCTGGTCCCTGGGTATCAGCTTGGGGTTGACCATTACCTGACCCTTCACCAGGGGTGGTAAATGATACAACATCTCCAATAGCGGTATCACCGTGACTGTCGTTCGCACACGCTTGGTAGTGGTACGTAGTTTCAGGAACAAGACCTAGCTGATTCGATTCAAAGGTATCACCAGGACCACGTGGATCCGTGTGATCAAGCGGATACACTCGGTTGAATCCGCTGTAACAAGATATTGATACTGAACTTGGGCCGAATACAAAGTATACAAAGTTGGTATTCCCTGAAATGACTCGACCCTTCAAGGTCGCCTGAGCATTCAATCCACCATTGTATAATTCCACATTTGTTGGGTTCAAGGTTTCAACCTCAAGATTTACTGGTTGTCCCTGAATAATAAATGATTGGACACTGCCCTGGTCACTGCTCGTAGCATTCTGACCACAGGCAACATAGTAGTAGGTAACATTCGTGTTGAGTGCACCCACCGAAACATTAGCGCTAAAGTTTTGGATAGCATCGATATTATTCGGACCGTATACTGGCGTTCCATTTGAACAACTGACAGTATTTTGGTTCGTGGAATATCGGAACCAAGTATCGACGTTCTCACCCTGAAGGAGCCGGCCATTCAAGGTCACCGTGTTGGTCCCAACATTCGGGCTAAGGGTTGAGACATCAACATTACTGGTAACTGACCCAGTATAGAAATCTTCAACATTGTTAGCTGCTATTACTGACCCACCTGGCTGTTGTGCACAGGCGCGATAGTAATAGTGGGTGTTAACTGAAAGACCTGTCCTATCTTTGTAAAAACTCTGTCCGCTATTATAAGTTCCTGAAACACTGTTGCCGCTGATATGACTTGAATTCGTACAGCTTGGGTTCGAATTCGTTGTAAGAGCGAACCAAACGCTTGTATTACTTCCCTGGTCGAGTCGTCCGTTCAAACGAGCCGAAGTGGTACCAATCATTGATTCCATTAAGGTGGTCACTTCAACGGTTGGTGTCTGGGGTTCGGTATTTCGAACACGGTAAGTCGCGATGAGATAACCCTGATCACACCATCCGTTTTGCACGGTATCGAGGTCGTAAATGTTAACCCCGGCGTTTACCTGAGATTCGGTCCATCCTGGCTGATAGTAGCTGTAACCAGGACAGTTTGGTGCCGTGTGGGTATTTTCGGTGTAGGCGCTGATGAATTCAATATCGTATGAACTTGGTAGTCCATAAAGGTAAGCGCTATCAGTGATACCACTATTGGTAGCATTACCTCCCGTGAGACGACCTCGGATCTGCCCACCCGAAAGAACGTCAATTTCAGCCTTGGCGTTGGTAATAGTGCCTGATCCCATATTGTGGAAATCAAGATACACTGAAAAAGTATCCATATCATTATAATTCGGAACGTTTACGGTGATACCGTTATTCTGATTGGCACAATTTGTACAGTCACCCTGTTGAATACTCGGATCCGGGTGAATCGAGAAGAAGCCGGTCGTGCCGCCTGCAGGATTCGGATTGAACTGGCCTGCCCCAGCTGCCTGAACGGCAAGAGCACCGACGAATACCGCGGCGAGGGTGGCTCCAATCTTGAGAATGGTGTTGAATGTCTTCATAGTAATGTGGTGTTAAAAATATGCGCCTACACTATAGTAGGATGGAAATATATTAGCATATATAGAATATTATGTCAATATATTGAGGCCTCCATATATGAGTCGTCGATGTTGCCCATCAACTACTCATTCATAGAAGAAACCTTCCCCCGCTATAGTATAGCAAGAAAAGGTTTCTATTCTTTGGTTTTTAAAGATTTTAAAAGGAAATAACGAATCCGCCAGATGAAACCCCAAAACTAGGTAATACCGTATTGGTGACTGTCCCAGAGGGCGGTAATCCCGTCTGGTAACCAAGACCAAGAACGGTACCATTTCCATTATGGTCTTCATCTGGATTTGGATTGTTAGGATCATCGGGATCGGTATACACGATAGTCGTGGTTTCAGTCGGATTGATCAACTTATATACCACATAGACAACGCCACCAATAATGGCAGCTCCGGCTGGTATTACCCACCACCAGTTTCGTCCAAACCAAGTCCTCGTTGGACCATTATCGTCGTAACCGAAATCATATTGATAACCCTGACTCATACCACCAGTGTTGCTCCCATTATCGAAGATGAGTATACGCTGGGTATCTTGTCCGGCATAGGGATCAACCACCTCTTGTTTGGATTCTCCTTTCTCGGGACACTTACAATCAGCTGTGCCTATTGCTGTGTTAGTAACCGTAACCATGAGTGCTAAACCAACTTTTTCATTGAGGCACCCCGCCACGAATTCCCTCCCCGTCTGACGATCTACAATGATGTAGTGTCCATAATTATTAGGGTTGAGTATGGTCATTTCTTTGCCGTTGTAAACAAAGCGTCGATTCCTCTTTGCAGATGGGTCCATTTCTATCGCTGTTCGGGTTGAACCTCCAGCAGGTCGATAGAAAGAGTATCGCGGATCTTGCGGCGCCGTTCCTTGACGGGTTACGGTCCTTGCATAGGTCACGAGTCCTGGATACAAACCAGAGCGACTGATTTTGGTGTAGCTAGCTTCGGGAACCAAATCGGCATAATAATATGACAAATCTGATTCCGAAACGGTCTGTCCCACGACAGAGTTCATGGACATCAACACCGAGAGAAACATGATAACCGAGTAGATATTTATTTTTTTCATTGTGTATAGATTTTATAGGTTCATTCGTATTAAAAAATATCAATAATAGTAAGATATGTCAATAAATATGAACGGTTCGTGGAAAAGGAAAACCCCTCATTTTGAGGGGTTTGTTTTTGGGTTCATTCACTTTTCTTAGCGTCTTCCGCCAACAAGTAGGCTGTAAACGGATTTAACTCCATTTCCATTGTGTCCTTCACCTGGTCCACCACCCTGGTTTCCACTGTTGTAATTATTTGTTGTGGTGTTAATGATGGTGTAATTTGTCTGAGGCTTTCGGTTGGTACGTCTTTTTACATACTGACGAGTAGCCCAGCCATCAACTAATACGGCCCCAACGGTAAGTCCTGTTTGTAACCAAGCTTCTCCTCTAGCCTTACGAATTTGGCGTTGGGTTTCTTGATTTTGGCCAATGATGTAATCATTTTGTTTTTTGATTTCATCATTTTGCTGCCAAAGAATATTCTGACCCTCTTTCAAAGCCTGGGTATCATTTTTCAAATCATGAATACCGTCTTCGATCCTTTGGTTTGAAGCTTCAAGGCCACTCAAATCAACACTACACGAAGAACAGTTTTGCTTGGCAAAATTATTTACGGTAAGAATTTGCTTGGCCTGAGTGCCACACACTTGAATAAGTGATTCCCCAGTTCGTGGATTCTTGAGGTGTCTCTTGGCACCCTTCACGATGGCGTCAGAAAAAGAAATATTTTCCGAATGGACGACTTTGCCGTCTTGTACATAGGCGTAGGTGAAATATTCACCAGCCATGTAATCGGCTTCGGTCACCAAGGGCAAGCCAGTTTCGTTGATCCTGGAAATCAAGTCGGACATGGTTGGCATAGCTGCCGGTCTTCCCTTTAAGTAAAGGTAAGTCTGGCTAATTGGCATCTCGTTTGCAAATGTAACTAGCGCCACAAGCGCTGTCACGAAGGTAAAAAACAATTTTTTCATAATCGAAGTTTTATTTTGTTTTGAATGAATCAGACTCTCTGACTCTTAGCTGCTAACGAATGATCGCGCCCAGCTAAGAGTCAGTTCTGATTCACCTCTAAAACTTCGAGTGAAAAAGAAGTGAATGTTGGGAAGGAACTAACTCTATGTGTAGATTAACACTTTTGTATATATTTGTCAAGATAAATCCCCACCTCGTTTCCGTGGTGGGGATATCTTTTTTGTTGTTAATAGCCTATTTTTAATGATTTGGCTTCCTGAACCTCTTTTTGATTATCAGTTGCCTCCATGTAATAAAACATGTCGATGTAGTGGTTTTTGGTGTTTCCATCAACAAACCACAGAGATCCCGAGGAGCCTTGAGTAAGGTAATACTTCAAACCTTCGTTGATCAGGTAATAATACCCGGTCGAAGCTTCGACTTCTAACCCGGTGGTATCATCACCCGGTTGGTATCGTAGACATTCAAGGACATAACGGGCGTCCAGATTTTTCATGTTAATTGAATTCGCATTCTTACTTCGATTCAAATTATGGATACCGGAAGAAGCCCTTCCCTGATTTCTCGATGAAACCAACGTCCTTTCAAACGCGAAGGTATCGCCAAAATCATCAGCGATAATCTCGACGAACAGTCTATCTATATAAGTACTGTCCGTTGCCTCAACGCTTACAACCGGTGCTAGAAAGTGTTCGAGGAGGGGTTTACCCTTGTTTCTCCCTCGGGTAATGATAACTTTCTTCCCCTTCTTGGGTCCTTTGTAATACCTCACAGGAACGAACATGGGTTGGTTCAATTGCCTCCCCGACAGACGGTCAACATTGATGAAAATCCCTCTATCGACACCTTGTTCATTTTCCACCTTGGAATCTTGATAAAAGATCGCGTTGTTAGGAAAACTCACGTAAGTACCGACGAATTTTTCAGGAATAATTCTTTCAGCCTTTAGTGACTTTTCAGTCACGTCTTTGTTCGGCACCCGCGGAGGTACATAAGAAGATTTACAAGCGGCGAAGATAAGCACTGTTGCAAAATACAATAGATTTTTTTTCATTTTTAAAAAGTTATTGTGAGCACTCTTTTAGGTGTTCGTGTTCAACGTTATTTCAAATATATAATACTAAAATATGTTTTATTGTCAATAATTAAGATCCCAAACAAAAAGCCTCCTTGCGCGACCCAACAGGGTTTAGCCTAGGCTGCTTTTTTGAGGACGTCGTGATGTTCGATTTCTTCCCTCACCCGACGCAGGGCTTTGGCGGCGCCTTCGTCAGGATTCTTGGTTTGGTGGGTACGGAGGTCACGTAGATTATCCGCCAGACGATTCATCGTGCGGTGCGAGTTCGCAAAATCCTGATCCTCGCCCACGACTGCCTCAGCATCAGGTCGTTTAACCAGTTCAAGGATCGTCGTCTCGAGGTTCTCGATCTCGGCGGTGATGTTATCTGACGGATTGATGCGTTGTTGGTTTTCGAGGCTGCGCAGGCGATCTACGAGTACCGACAATTCAGGACTTTTTTTCGTAAAGAGGGCCGCGGGGTTCATCTGACTGGTATCAACGACGCTGGTGCCTTTTGGCGCGTCGACTTTGGTCAGATTCTCGACGTCGAGGTCCACCACCTTTTGGACCTCTTCGAGGGTGGTCGTGCCGTCAAGGATCTTTACAATGCCGTCTTCGGCCATGTTGAGGAGGCCTTGTTTTTCGGCGACCTTACGGACTTCTTGTTCCGATGGTTTTTTATTCAGAAGTTCCTCAATGAGGTCGTCAGTAATAATCGCCTCAAAGAGACCAACGCGACCCTTGTATCCCGTACCGTTACACACCTCACAACCGCGGCCACGTACGAGGGTGACCGGCTGATCAACTGATAACCCGTATTCGTGAAGAGGTTTGTTGTTTTCGGCCGCGCGCGAAAGAATGCCGCGAATCGTGCGGATTTGTTCGTCGGTTGGCTCAATTATGTCTTTACAATTCTGGCAGACCTTTCTCACCAATCGCTGGGCCAATGATACCGATAGAGCTGCCGCGAGAATCTGTGGCGAAACGCCAAGGTCAAGCAAACGTGGAATAACCCCAGCCGCACTGTTCGTGTGCAAGGTTGAGAACACCATGTGACCCGTCAATGATGCATTCACGGCGATCGAAGCCGTCTCGCTGTCACGGATTTCACCGACCATGACAATATCAGGATCCTGACGCAAAGCCGCGCGCAAGCCGGAGAGAAAATCGTAGCCTTTTTCACGATTGACCTGGGTCTGACTAATCCCAGCAAGGTGATATTCGATAGGATCTTCGATAGTCAGAATTTTTACGTCGGGCGAGTAAACCTTGTCCATAAATGAATAGAGGGTCGTCGTCTTACCTGATCCAGTTGGTCCAGTCGTCAGAATCATACCGTTTGGCTTTCTGATTTCTCGCATGAGAATTTCAAATAGTCGGGGTTCAATACCCAGGTGTTCAACCCCAACCTT
>ERZ795053.2783-NODE-2783-length-20622-cov-9.313658_pt1 | contig 20622 bp, 15 predicted proteins | sample MGYA00375137_ERZ795053 | MGnify/ENA primary metagenome ERZ795053 (study PRJEB30182, sample SAMN05720284) | activated sludge metagenome | isolation source: Anaerobic digester | place: Hong Kong | collected 2014-12-17 ...
GGACTGTGGCGCAGCCAGGATGTCGTGCTGGGTTATGATCACCCGGTGAACGAGCGGTTGAACGTACACGTGGAGGTCTACCACCAGCGGTTGGAGGATGTGCCGAGCAGTCCGCCCGTGGGGGACCTTCCGGACCTGGAGCGGACGAGCGCTCAGGTAAATGCTTGGGACCAGACAAGTGGCTTACTGCTGGTGGATCGGAGCGAAGCGACCAACACCGGTGTGGAGCTCACCGTGGACCACCACTTCGCCCGCGCGTTCTTCTACCAGCTGAACGGTACGTGGTACGACAGCCGCTATGGAAAGGACAACGACCCTTCCCGCTGGAACGGCCAGTACCAGGCGAACCTGCTGGCGGGCAAGGAGTGGGCGAAGGAGGGTGACGGCAAGGTGCGGACCTGGGGGGTGTCCGGGCGAGTGACCGCTGCGGGGGGTCTGCGCTACACGCCTTTTGTCGTGGAACGGCGCGATTTCGTCTATGCCGGAGAACCCTGGTCCGAGCAATTGAACGGCACCTTCCGGCTGGACCTGCGGGTGTACCTGAAGACCGATCGGAAGGGCCGCACCGGCATGTGGGCGCTGGACCTGCAGAACGCCACCGGCATGCAGAACGAGGCCTTCAAGTACTACGACCAACGCAAGGGCGAGGTGGTGACCAAGTACCAGCTCGGCCTGATCCCGAACCTGAGCTACCGTATCGAATTCTGAACCCCATGAAGTACGTCTACCTCCTGTTGGCCGTGATCTTCGCGCTGTTCGCCTACTGGCAGTTCAACGATCCGGACCCCTGGCTGTGGGTGCCCACCTATGGCTGGGTGGCCGTGCTCTGTGGCATGGCGGCTGCGGGCCGCTTCCACAAGGTGCTGCTGATCGCCACGGCCGTGGTGCTGGGCGGATGGATGCTGACCATGGTGCCGGGCTTCGTGGACTGGATCTCCATGGGGGCGCCCACCATCACGGGGAGCATGAAGGCGGAGTCCCCGTACGTGGAGCTGGTGCGCGAGTTCCTGGGCCTGTTGATCGCCGTGGTGGCCGTGGTGTTCCTGCTCGTGCAACGGGCCCGGACCGAGGCGTAGGAACAACCGGGGGGCTCCCTGGTGGAAGCCCCCCGTCCCTTGTTGCGCCGTCACGGAACGAACCTTTCGATGACGAGCCTTTTCGATCTTGTCCGGTGGTGAGCGACCCGTGGCCGTTCACGATGCGAACGTAGCTGGACAACGCCGCAGGCCGCGTTAAGCGCGTGCGAACGAACGTTAAAGACTGTTAAGCACCGGTGCCCCACAGGGGTACGGGGCATCTTTGGTGAAGTGAAGGACCGTGCGTTGATAGGCACCATGGTGGCCATGTCGCTGGCCCTGATCGGGCTGGTGGCCATCCAGGTGCACTGGATCCGCAACAGCATCGCCTTGCGGGAAGCGCAGTTCGGCCAGAGCCTGGACCAGGCCCTGGTGGCCGTGAGCGACCGGCTGGAGCGCCTGGAGAAGCTCGAGGGCCTGCGGGGAAGCATGCCGGGGCAGCTGTTGGGCCGCATCGGGGGTGCAGCCCCGGACAGCACCATCCTGCTCGGTGATGACGGCGCCTCACCCGGTGACGACCTGCTGGAGGAAGTGCTGCGCGGCCTGCTGGCCTCGGATCCGGAGGTCGACATCCTGCAACGCGTGGACCCGCGCCTGCTGGATTCCCTGCTGCACGAGGAACTCCGGGAGCGCGGGGTGAAGGAGGAGTTCGACCACGGCATCTTCGCCCAGGACCGTTCACCCCTGTCCTTGAGCCTGAGCACGGAAGGTGACAGCCTGGCGCTGGCAGAGAGCGGTCATCGGGTCCGGCTGTACCGCAACGACCTGGCAGGCGGCGAGGGCTACCTCCATCTGCACGTTCCCGACCAGCACCGGCACGTACTGCGCAGCATGGGAGTGCTCCTGGTGCTGTCCGCCCTGTTCCTGCTGGCCATCGTGGCGGCCTTCGTGTTCACCGTGCGCACCATCCAGCGGCAGAAGCGCCTGAGCCGCATCCGCGCCGACCTGGTGAACAACATGACGCATGAGCTCAAGACCCCGATCAGCACCATCGCGCTGGCCTGCGAGGCCTTGAAGGACCCCTCCATGCCGCGCACCGAGGAACAGACCGCCGCCTTCGTGAACATGATCCGCGACGAGAGCAAGCGACTGGGCGTGCTGGTGGAGAACGTGCTGCAAAGCGCCGTGCTGGACAGCGGCGACATGCGGCTGAAGCCCGTGGAGCTGGACCTGCACGCCGTGCTCCGCGACGTGGTGCGCAACACCGAGGTGCAGGTGCAGCGGCGCAACGGCCGCGTCACCTTCGATCCGCAGGCCGAGGTGCACCACGTCACCGGCGACCGCATCCACCTGACCAACGTCTTCAACAACCTGCTGGACAATGCGGTGAAGTACACCGACCGGGACCCCCTGATCACCGTGCGCACGGACAGCGACACACGCGGCATCACCGTGCACATCACCGACAACGGCATCGGCATCCCCCGGCAGGAACAGGACAAGATCTTCGAACGATTGTACCGCGTGTCCACCGGCGATGTGCACAACGTCAAGGGCTTCGGCCTCGGGCTCAGCTACGTGCGCGCCGTGGTCCTGAAGCACGGCGGCCGGATCCGGCTGGACAGCGAGCCCGGCCGGGGCAGCACCTTCCACATCACCCTCCCCTTCCATCATGTCAGCACCGATCAAGCTCCTGCTCGTTGAGGACGACCCCAACCTCGGCAGCCTTCTGGCCCAGTACCTCGTGGCCAAGGGCTACGACGTGACCCACCGCACCGATGGGGAGCAGGGCTGGGAGGCCTACCGCACCGGCCGCTTCGACCTGCTGGTGCTGGACGTGATGATGCCCCGCAAGGACGGCTTCACCCTGGCCCGGGAGATCCGCCAAAAGGACCGGGGCACGCCCATCATCTTCCTCACCGCCAAGAGCATGAAGCAGGACACCATCCAAGGCTTCCAGAGCGGCGGGGACGATTTCGTGACCAAGCCCTTCAGCATGGAGGAGCTCCTGTTGCGCATCGCCGCCGTGTTGAAACGCACGAAAGGCATCACCGAGGAGGAGGAGCCGATGGAGGCCCAGGTGATCGGGACCTTCACCTTCGACCCACGCAAGCAACTGCTGGTGGGTGGCGATCAGGAGCGCAAGCTCACCACCAAGGAGAGCGAATTATTGCGCCTTCTATGCCAGCATCGCAACGGCCTGCTCGAGCGGCCGCTGGCCCTGCAGGAGATCTGGGGCGACGACAATTACTTCAACGGCCGCAGCATGGACGTGTACATCGCCAAGCTGCGCAAGTACCTGAAGGCCGACCCGGAAGTGGAGATCGTCAATATACACGGCAAAGGGTTCCGCCTGGTGGCGAAGGACGGGCAATGAAACGTCACCGTCCAGGGTTCTTCCTAAAAGGACCCGGACATGGCACGCGAACGACATCCCTGGCACCACGCCTCCAAGCAGGTGGGCCGCCGGTTGGCCCTGGGGCTGACCCTCTCCCTGAGCATGGCCCTCGTGGCCTTTGAGTGGAACAGCTCGACGGTACCTCCTGCGATCATCGATCGCGATATCCCCGACGATCTGCTGGAGGATGACAAAACGATCCCGCATCCGATCATCGATCGAGGCGATCCCGAGCCGGTGGTGAAGGAGAAGCGTACAGGTGCCGATCGCATCGAGGTGATCGAGAACACCACGGTTGAACCGACCGAGAAAGGCCCGGTGGATGAGCAGGGCGGTGAAGGACCGGCGTTGACGGACCTGAGCGAGCTGATCGGAATGGACAGTGCCGCCGTGGATGGTGGCGAAGGAGGAACGGGTGATTTCGACCCGAACTCCGAAGTGCTGCCCTACTTCATGGACTGCCTGAAAGAGGATCCCGGCCACCGGGATGAATGCACGACCGAACGCATGCTGGGACACATCCAGCGGCATTTCAAGGTCCCACCGGGGATCCGGGAGAGCATCCGCACCACGGTCACCTTCCGGGTGGAGGACGACGGCACCATCGGCCGGGTGGTCTGTGCCCCCCGCGTGGCGGCCTCCGTGCAGCGCGAAGTGGAACGGGTCCTCCGCCGGATGCCGGAACTGGTACCCGGCAGCCAGGGCGGCATCCCGGTGGGGGTGTACTACCAGCTGCCGCTGCGGATCAGCGTCCTACCCTAAAGGCAGGCGGTGCGCCCGCCATCCACCGGCAGGTTGATCCCGTTGATGTAGGAGCCCGCAGGGCCTGCGAGGAAGGCTACGGCCTGGGCCACCTCCTCGGGCTTCGCGAAGCGGCGCAGGGGGATCTCCGCCTTCATGTGCTCGGCGGCTTCCTCCTCGGAGATGCCCAGCTTCGCCGCCTTGTTGCGGATGATGGCCGCGAGCCGTTCCGTGCCGGTGGCGCCTGGCAGCACGTTGTTCACCGTGATGCCATGAGGGCCCAGCTCGTTGGCCAGCGTCTTGGCCCAGTTGGCCACCGCCCCTCGGATGGTGTTGCTCACCCCCAGGTTGGGCAGCGGCTGCTTCACGCTGGTACTGATGATGTTGATGATGCGCCCGTGCCCGGCGGCCTGCATGCCGGGTAGCACGGCCTTCACCAGGGTCTGGTTGGCCAGCAGGTGCAGCCGGAAGGCCTCCTCGAACGCATCCACTTCGGCCAGGTGCGCAGGTCCCGGTGGTGGCCCGCCGGTGTTGTTCACGAGCACCTGCACGGGTCCGTGCTTCTCCACATGCTGCGTGATGGCGGCCGCCAGGGCGATGGTGTCGGCCATGTCCACGGCCAGGGTGGCGTGGTCCTGACCGGGGCCGCGGGGCAGGCCGTGCGCGGCCTTCTCCAGCCGACCCGCATCGCGGGCCAGCAGGCTCACGCGGGCGCCCAGGGAGGCCAGTTCATGCGCCACGGCCAGGCCGATGCCCTGCGTGCTTCCGCAGACCAGCACGTGCTGGCCGGTGATCCGGATGTCCATGCCGCGAAGTTACCCGTGATCCCGGGGAGCGGATGTGGACAACCTTTTGTGGAGATCTGCGTAGGCTCACGGGTATCCGCGCCCGTACGCGGCCATCACCTTTGTCCGACACAACACCCTTCTGTGATGCAACGTGCCCTGATGCTGGCGATCCCGCTGGCCCTGTCCATTTCCGCCCAAGCACAATCGACCACGGCCAATGCCCTGCCGGCGAAGTCCGCCTTGAACGCAGGGGTGAAGTGGAGCGTGCTCACCGCCGTGCCACCGGTGCCCCAGTCCGGGGTTTCCTTGCTGGGAGGTGCGCCGCCCAATGACCTGTGTGCCAATGCGGCCACGGGTGCCCTGGACCTGGGCGTGCCCGTGACACGTGCCGGGAACAGCACCGGCGCCACCGATGATGGTGGACTCGGTATCCCACAGGTCTGGGAGGCCTTCACCTCCTCGGAATGCCTGGACGTGACCGTGGACCTGTGCGGAACGGCCCCTTCCTTCCTGAACACCTTCCTCCAACTCTACATCGATTGTCCGTGGACGAACGTGATCGATGCGGCCTCCTTCAATGTGAGCACCTGTGGGGATGGCAACTACACGATCATCTTTCCCCAGCTGCCGGCGGGGACCTACTACTTCCCGGTCATCAGCGAGTTCGGCTCTTCAGGGCCCTACACGATCACGTTCTCGGGTGAGGCCTGCGGCTCCACGCCTCCTGTGAACGACGATTGTCCCGGCGCGGTGGAGCTGACCCCCGGAACCACCTGTGTTCCCGTCACCGGCAATGTGCTCGGAGCCACCGAGAGCATTCCCGGTATCAGCTGTGCCGGATTCACGGGTACCGCCAACGACGATCTCTGGTACTTCTTCGAGGCCACAGCCACCACCCATACGATCGAGGTGACCGGGAGCGCCGACTACGATGCCGTGGTGGATCTGCGGTCCGGTGCATGCAACGGCACCAGCATCGCCTGTTCGGACATGGCCTTCGCCGGAGGTACGGAGGTGCTCGTGGCCACCGGGTTGATCATCGGTGAGGTGTATTTCGTGCGGGTATACGATTGGTTCGCGGGGCTGCCGAACACCACCACGTTCGACATCTGTGTGCTGGAGCCCGGTCCTCCGCCGGCCAATGACATCTGCGGCGGGGCCGAGGTGCTGACCCCTCAGGCCACCTGCGTTCCCGTGACCGGAACCACCGAAGGGGCAACGACCTCCCTGCCCGCCATCGACTGCAATGGGAACACGGGGGTCGCCAATGACGATGTCTGGTACGTCTTCACGGCGACCGCCCCGGACCACACGATCGAACTGACCGGAGGCACCGACTTCGATGCGGTGATCGAGCTGCTCGAAGGACCCTGCGGATCGTTCACCTCCCTGGCATGCTCCGACGCGACCGCTGAAGGTGGTACCGAGCTGATCGAAGCGACTGGTCTGGTCGTGGGAGAGGACTACTTCGTGCGGGTCTATCACTTCGAGGCCTTGTCACCCACCGATAATTCCTTCGGGATCTGTGTCTACGACCTGGCCCCCTCGGTGCCCGTGAACGATTCCTGCACCACGGTGACTCCGGAACCGTTGATGCCGGGTGGCTTCGTCACCTTCAACGGCACTACGGCCGGCGCCACCGACAACGGGGACTTCCTCCCGGGTTCCGTCCTGGACGGAGAGCCTCCCGCGGTATGGCATGCCATCGAGCTGTCCGACTGCGCGGACCTCACCGTGTCGTTCTGCGGCTCCGCGACGGTCTTCCAGTCGGTCTTCACGGTGCTTACTGCAGGCTGTCCTGCAGGCAATGACGTGGTGTTCGCCGACAGCTTCAATTTCACGGATTGTGGGGACGGGAACGCGACCATCTACTTCACCAATGTCCCCGCCGGTACGCACTACCTGCCGGTCCTCTTCGATGCGGTCCTCGCCAACGGGGACTATGAACTGGTGGTCGACGCCGCCGCCTGTGTGGTCCCGGTGGCCAACGATTCCTGCGGCAATGCACAGCAATTGGTGGTGAATGCCGCCGGCGATTGTCCTGGAAATGCCGTGGCGGGGGACAACTCCAACGCGGGGGATGAGCTCGCGGCGCCGTCCTGCATCGCAGGGCTCAATGGACTTCAGGACGTGTGGTACAGCTTCAACACCGGGCTCAATGACACGGTGACCGTGGACCTGGTCGCGGGTAGCGCGACCGATCTCGGCATGGCCGTCTACGATGCCTGCGGGGGCGCCGAGCTGTTCTGCACGGACGATACCTCCGCCCCCATCGAGGTCGAGGTGGATCCGGGGACCGACCTGCTCATCCGGGTGGTCAGCGATCCGGACCTCGGGACGCCTGGGACCTTCACGATCTGCGTGAGCGCCGATGCACCCCAGGCGGTATGTGATGGTTCCTCGGTGGAGACCGACCAGGGGGAGACCTTCGTCACGGTCTGTTCCGATGCCCTGGCCGATGTGATCGACTTCGTCAGCAACACGACCTCGACCGAGAGCTATGCCTTCATCCTCACGGACGCCTCGGATGCGATCATCACGCAGCTGGCGGGGAACTCGCTGGACTTCAACACGGCTGCGATCGGCATCTACCATGTGCATGGCGTCTCCTACAACGGGAGCCTCACCGGGGTCCAACCCGGATCACCGATCGGTGGAGTGGGTTCGGATGGGGACTGCGCCGAGCTGTCCTCGAATTTCGTGACCGTGAACGTGGAGATCTGCACCGGCCTGCAGGACCTGTCCGCGGCGGGTTGGTCCGTGTATCCCAACCCGACCGACGGGATCGTTCGCATCCGCCGTGCCGGTGAAGCTGCTGATGTACGTGTGGAACTCCTGGATGTGAGCGGGCGTCTGGTCCTGGTGGAACGGCTCCATCTTGCCTCGGGAGCCGAGCACACGATGGACCTTCGCGGTCTTGTCCCGGCAGGCAGCTATGTCCTCCGATTGAACGCGGATGGCGGGCTCGTTCAACAGCGGATCCTGTTCCGCTGAGCGCTTGTCCAATGGTCTCGAAGGGCGGGTTCATCCCGCCCTTCGGCTTTTGTCACGCGGTGTTCGGGAATAACTTCGTCCGCATGTTGCCGGTAAGAACGTTCGTCATCCTGGTCGTGTTCCTGCTGAACGTGCCTTTTTCAGGCCTGGCCCAGCCAGCGAACGACGAATGCGCCAACGCGCAGTCCCTTGCCTTGAACAGCCCGGTCGACTGCCCGTTCAATGGGGTGTCCGGCACGACCCTGGACGCCACCCAGGACGGCAGCCCACCCATCTGTGATCCGGACGGGGTCTTCCTGGACGTTTGGTACACGGTGGACATCGGTCCCGACACGGTGCTGAACCTCTTCCTGCAACCGGGGCCCCAGATCACCGACTATGGCATCGAGGTCCTGGACGCATGTGGAGGGAACTCCATCGCCTGTGGTTTCACGCCCCAGGTCATCTATTCCATCGAGGTGCAGCCGTTCACGACCTACATCGTGCGCGTGACCACGAACACGGACTTCGGTGATCCGGGAGGGTTCGTTCTCTGTGCGAGCGTACCCGACCCCATTCCGGATTGTGATGGCGCGGTCATCAAGACCACCACGGGTGAGACCTCCGTAAGTACCTGCATCGACGGCCTAGCCGACCTGATCGGGATCCAACAGTTCTCGGGCTCGCCTGCACCCTATGCCTTTCTGCTGTGCACCGAGGGCGACACCCTGGTGCAGGTGCTTTCCGGTGACACGCTGGACGCGGACACCCTGGCCGCCGGCATCCATCACATCTGGGGGCTCAGTTATCAAGGCTCCCTGGTCGGGGACCAGCCGGGAACGCCCTTGTCGGACATCGGTTCCACCGGGGTATGTGCCGAATTGTCCAATGGTCCCATCATGATCCTTGCGGACCTGTGCAATGGGATCGGCGGCGACCGGTCCAGCTCGGAGGCCGAGGCCCTCTGGCACGAGGGGGAGCTCATGGTCCGGGTATCAGGAAGAAGCGGGCACGCGGTGCTTTCGGTCCATGACCTGCTGGGCAGACCGCTCCTGCTCGGGAGACCGATCTCCACGGGCACATGGACGCCCGTCAGCCTGCCGGAGCTGGCCCGTGGTGCGCTCGTGGTCCGTGTCCAGGGCGATGGGTTCGCCTGGTCCCGGCTGGTGCCCGTGCCTTGACGTAACCGGAAGGCCCCCAACCCAGTACAATGGTCAAAACCACTGACCATGTACCGTGCATCGACCCTGTTGGTCGCCGTTCTGGCGTTGGCGATCCCTGCACTTCAGGCGCAGGAAGAGGAAATGGTCCTGACGGAAACATCCGTGTACTTCCTGCCCGTGACCGGGCGGGTGACCGATGGCGAGAAGAAGCTCAGCGGGTGCCTGGTGAAGGTGTATCAAGGCAACGAACTGGTGCAGGAGGAGCAGACCGACCGCGCCGGACGGTTCGACCTGGAGCTCGACCTTGGTCCGGAATACACCCTGGAGTTCTCCGGGGAGGGCTTTCTGCCGAAGCGGGTGGTCGTGGACACGCGAACGGAGATCCCGGTCGAGAAGCTCGTCTACGGCCCCCTGGCCATGGACGTGAACCTGATGATCGGCTCCAAGTACGAGGGCGTTGACACGGATGTGCTGGACTTTCCGTTCGCCTTGGTACGCTACGACAAACAGCAGCACACCTTCGCCCCGGACAGGGACTACAGCATGGGCATGCAGCGTGCCAATGGCGCTCTCCTGCTGATGTCGGCCCGCGCCGGCAAGTAGGAGGGGATACGTGGCCTGATGGACGTGGCTACCTTTAGGTCCCAAACCCGTCCATGATGTCCATCCGTCGTCCGTTCGACCTGCGCCAATGGATCGCTGACAACCGCGACCTGTTGAAGCCTCCGGTGGGGAACAAGAACCTCTACGCCGAGGCCGGGGACTACATCGTGATGATCGTCGGAGGCCCGAACGCGCGGAAGGATTACCACTACAACGAAACGGAGGAGCTTTTCTACCAACTGGAAGGCGACATCAATGTCCGCATCCAGGAGGATGGCAAGGCCGTGGACATCCCCATCCGGGAAGGAGAGATGTTCCTGCTTCCGGGGAAAGTGCCCCACAGCCCCATGCGCGGGGAGAACACCGTGGGCCTGGTGATCGAGTGCAAGCGGGACGACCGGGAGATGAAGGACGGGCTGCTGTGGTTCTGCGAGAAGTGCAACCACAAGCTGCACGAGACCTACTTCGTGCTCCACAACATCGAGAAGGACTTCCTTCCCAGGTTCAAGGAATTCTACACGAACGAGCAGCTCCGCACATGTGCCGCATGCGGCCACGTGATGGAGGCTGATGAGCGCTTCGTCTGAGCCGCCGCCCCATGGCCGAGCTCTTCACGGTAGACATCCATACGCACATCCTGCCGGAGCATATCCCGGACTTCGGGTCGCGCTTCGGTTACCGGGGGTTCATCCACCTGGACCATCACAAGGCGGGTTGCGCGCGGATGATGATGGATGACAAGTTCTTCCGCGAAGTGCAGGCCAATTGCTGGGACCCCGAGGTGCGCATCGGGGAATGCGACCACCAGCACGTGCATGTTCAGGTGCTCAGTACGGTGCCGGTGATGTTCAGCTACTGGGCCGAACCGCGCGACACGTTGGAGCTTTCCGTGTTCCTGAACGACCACATCGCAGGCATCGTGGACAAGTGGCCAACGCGGTTCCTGGGGCTCGGCACCCTGCCCATGCAGGACCCCGAACTCGCCATCAGGGAGCTGGAGCGTTGCAAACGGATCGGGCTGCATGGGATCCAGGTGGGCACCCACATCGAGGGGGTCAATCTGGGCGAGCCGGTCCTGTTCCAGGTGTTCAAGGCATGCCAGGACCTGGACATGGCGGTCTTCGTACACCCCTGGGACATGATGGGCCGCGAGCGCATGGACAAGTACTGGGCCCCCTGGCTGGTGGGCATGCCGGCAGAGACGGCCCTGGCCATCACCTCGATGATCTTCAGCGGCCTGTTCGAAAAGCTTCCGCGTTTGCGCGTGGCCTTCGCACACGGAGGCGGCTCCTTCCCGGCCACCCTGGGTCGTATCCAGCATGGCTTCGATGTGCGGCCGGACCTGTGCGCGGTGGACAATCCGGTGCCACCGATCGAGTACCCCGGACGCTTCTGGTTGGATTCCCTGGTGCACGACCCGCGCATGCTGGATCATGTGGTGGACCTGTTCGGGCCCGACCGGATCGCCTTGGGAACGGACTATCCCTTCCCCCTCGGTGAGCTGGAGCCGGGCAAACTGATCCGAAGCATGCCCTGGGATGATGCCAGGAAGGAGATGCTTCTGAGCGGCGCGGCGCTCCAATGGCTGAACGTTCCCAGGGAACGCTTCAGCGGATGAGGTTCACGTGTCCGAACAGCGTTCGCTTCTCTCCGGAGCCCTCCACGAGGTCGATCCGCCATACGTACGTGTCGATGGGCGATTGCGTACCCAGGTAGGTGCCGTCCCACCATTCGCCCAGCTTCTCGGTGCGGTAGATCTCCTCACCCCATCGGTTGAACACCAGCAACCGGAATTCATCGATCTCCGTCGCGATCGCTCCGAACAGGTCGTTCCGTCCATCGCCATTGGGGGTGAACGAGTTCGGCACGTACAGGGTCCCGTCCAGCACGACGGTCACCTGGTCGGTGGCCAGGCAGCCGTTGTCGTCGACCAGCGTCACGGTGTAGGTGGTGGTCTCCTGGGGTGAGACCACGGGGTCGGGACACCCGTTGCAGGTGGGGTCCTGGTCCGGTGACCAGGAGAACGACCCCAGGCCTGTGGCCATGAGCTGGGCGGCGTCACCGAACTCGATCACCTGGTCAGGCCCTGCATCGACGACCGGCATGGGATGAAGGTCCACGGTCACCTGTGCGGAGTCCGTGCAACCCGGTCCCACGGTGACCACCACGGTATAGGTGGCGCTCTCCTCCGGCGTGCATAGCGGAGAAGCAGAACCCGGGTCGGAGAGGCCCGTGCCCGGCGCCCAGGCGTAAGTGCCGCCCCCCGAGGCCATCAGGGTCACGCTGCCGCCGGGACAGATCGTGGTGTCCGCCCAGGCGGTGGCCAGCACTTCGACCACTTCCACATGGGCGCTGTCCAGCACGGCGCCACAGGCGTTCGAGACGAGCACGTAGTAGTTCATGCTGGCCGGCGGAGAAACCACGGGGTCGGGCACCTGCAGGTCCAAGATCCCGGGAGCGGCCGTCCACGCGTACCAGGATCCGCCGCTGGCGAACAGGGGCACGGTCCCGCCCACACACACCGAGGTGTCACCGACCAACGGTACAGGAGGGTCCGTCTGGACATCCACCCTGAGCGAGTCGGTGACGACGCATCCTTCCGGGGTCGTGATGGTCACGTAGAACCAGGTGGTGTCCAATGGGCTCGCCAGAGGCACCTCCAAGGCGGGGTCGTTCACCAGGTTGGCCGGACTCCAGAGGTAGGAGATCCCTCCCTGTGCACCGATGGGGACCGGAACTCCGATGCAGGCCAGTGTGTCCGGTCCGGCCGAAGCGTTCGGAACGTGGAACAGGATGTCCACGGCGGCCGTGTCCGTTCCACAACTGTCGGTCACCACCACGTAATAGGTCGTTGGCCCCGAAGGGGTCGCCACGGGATCGGCGATGCTCGTGTCGCTCAAGGTGGGGTCGGGCAACCAGGCATAGGCATGCCCACCCCGTGCACGGAGCTGCACGCTTTCTCCGGGACAGAGCGTATCGACCGGGTCGATCATCGCGTCATCCGGGTCCAGGACGAGCAATTGGATCACGGCCGTGTCGTTGGGTACGCAGCCGCTTGCGTCCTCCAACACCAGGGTCACGGTGTAGGTGCCCGTGTCCTGATAGACATGGGAAGGCTCAGCGTCCGTGGAGAAGTTCCCATCGCCGAAGTACCACTGGAAGTCCGTGCCACCCGTGCTCAGGTTCAGGAAATTCGCCGGATCCGGAAGGCAGATGTAGTCCGGACCATCCACGTCGGCAATGGCAACGGCCTGGTCCAGGTCGAACTTGAACACTCCCAGGTTGCAGTTGAAGCTGTTATTGCCCGGGCTCCATGCACCCGGCGTGGTCGGGAAATCATCATTCCCCCCGCATCCTGCGCAAACGGCCTGATAGACATTGCCGTCCTTGTCGAAGCGCGATGTGCCACCATCCACGTGTTCATCGCTGTCGGGGCCACCGAAGAACGTGGCATACGAAAGATCGGAAGCTTCCGGGTCGAGGACCATCAGGTAGAAGTCGCTGCCGTCGGTGTTGGACTGGAATGCATCCGGGGTCACGGGCAGACCGATGGTGGTGCTATTGACCGCCAGGGCATTGGCGTTCACGACCCCTCCCCAACCGCTCAGGTAGATCTGACCGCAATCGCTGACCAGAAAGGCGGATGGGGAAATGTCCACGGTGCCATTGCCCGTGCCGATCACGGTGCTCCACAAGGAGGTCGAAAGGTCGTTCGTGAACTTGTGGATGAACTGCGCGCTGCCCGGGTTCACATATTTTCCGGGTGTGACCGGGTAGGGACCCTCGCTCTGACCGACGATGAACACCTCGTCCGCCGTGTTGAGCTGCACCAGGTAGCATTGGTCATAGGCGGTGGTGCCCACGAAGGTGGACCCCGTCAAGGCATTGCCCGTGGGAGAGTAGCGAAGCACGTAGCCGTCCACTCCACCGTGATGCGAACCGGCCCACGGGGAACCGGAAAGGGGCATGTCGATGCTGGTGGAGCCCCCGGTGACCAGGATGTTGCCGCTTCCATCGAACTGCACGCCATAGCCGGAATCATCGCCCGAGCCGCCGTGGTAGGTGGCCCAGAGAAGCGCGGTGAGGCCGGCATCCATCCGGAAGAAGTAGGCATCCTGCTGCCCGCCACCGAACGAACCCTGTGGCGCACCCGGCGTGGTGGGCATGTCGCTGCTCTGCGTGCTGGTGGCCACCACCGGACGCTCCTGGGCGTCCAGGGCGATCTCGCCCCGGAAGGAGTCGCCGTAGTTGAAGGCCAATTGGGCGTTGTTGTTCACCCCGTCCGCTGCACTTCCGCCGAGGTAGGTGGAACCGATCAGGGCATCTCCCCCAACGCTCAAGTGGGTCATCACGATGTCCACGCCGTTCGGATGGGAATACCCATAGCCGATGCCGAAGTTCATCGGTGCGCTGGAGGTGAACGATGCATCGTAGCATCCGGCCGAGGTCGGGAAATCCGATGCGCCGCTGGTGCCCAATACGAACAGTTCGTCGTTGCTGTTGACCACCAGGCTGTGTGGCGTTTCATTGCCCAGCGCCCCTCCCAGGTAGGTGCTCCAGATCAGCGAGCTGCCGTCCGGGCTGAACTTGGTCAGCGCGATATCGATCGTGCCTCCCGCGAACGCTCCTTGCCATGCGCCGAGGGTGGTCGGATAGCCCGGGTCGAAGGCGATGCCGCCGCCATACAGATGTCCGCTCTCATCGTAGGTCGCCGTGAACCCGAAGTTGTCCGCGTTCGACCCGCTGTAGGTGCTGAACGTGAGGACCGGGTCGATGACCAGAGGCAGGGCGGGATCCGGCCGTTCCGGGAACCGGAATCCAAGACGGTCGCCCTGCAGGCGGTAGGAGGCAGGCACATGGCGGCGGCCGGATCGGGCCTCCTGCCAGACGACCGGGGCCTCCTCGACCACCGTGCCGGCGCTGGTGGCCACGTGCAGCCTTCCGGCCTGGATCAACAGGTCGTCCGCACCTTCATAGCGCATGGATACCACTCCCGCATCGGCACCCGGAGCGAGCAGCAGGTCGTACTTCAGCCCGTGCCGTCCATCTAGACGCAGGTCCACTCCGGGCCAGATCCCGTGCAACACCACTTCGGGGTAGCTCGCACACCCGGTCCCCCACCGCTCCGGGTCGTTGCCCCGGAAGTGGTTCTCGTAATGTGGAAGTGGCTCGATGCCCTCGTGGGAAACCGCCCGACCATGCTCGAAATGCACCCTGTAGGCATGCATCCGCAGGGGTTCCTCGGTGTGTTCGCCGATGCCACGCCCATGTTGGGCCATCGGGCCACCGGTCCACAGGACCCAGGTCAGCGCCTCCTGCTCCACGTACACCGCCCCGCCCGGAACGAGGGCCCGGTAGAGCACCTGCTCAGGCCATTGGCCGCGGTTCTCCACAAAGGACACGGCAGGCCCGGGACCCGCCCATGACAGGAGGGCCCAAACGGCACCAGCGATGGCCATCAGGGAACGCAACACGGCTTGCTTTCGGAAAGTTAGCCAACATAAGACCTGCCGGGAACCTGAAAGGTTGCTTGGACGCGGCTTTCCAAGGGCCGGCACCGACGGCCCGGGGAGCGGTGCTTCAGGTCCCGTACCTTTGCCCTGGCGCAAGCCTCCGGCATGAGCGACCCGATCAAGCACGAGTGCGGCATCGCACTGATCCGCCTGCGGAAACCGCTGGCGCACTACCAGAAGAAGTACGGAACTCCCTCCTACGGCCTGCAGAAGCTGTTCCTTCTGATGGAGAAGCAGCACAACCGTGGGCAGGATGGTGCGGGCATGGCCACCATCAAGTTGGATCCCGAACCAGGGCTCAACTACATCGATCGGGAACGGTCCATCGATAAACAGGCCATCCAGACCATTTTCGGCCGGATCGGAAAGGCCTATCAGCAGGTCCTGAAGGGCCACGAGGACAAGGCGGACGACACCGACTGGCTGAAGCGCAACGTGCCCTACCTGGGCGAATTGCTGCTCGGTCATCTGCGCTACGCGACCTACGGGCAGAACAGCACCGAACAGTGCCATCCACGCCGCCGTCTCAACAACTGGATGACGCGCAACCTGGTGGTGGCCGGCAACTTCAACATGACCAACGTGGACGAGCTCTTCGACCTGCTCGTGAACATCGGTCAGCATCCCAAGGAGCGTTCGGACACGGTGACGGTGCTTGAGAAGATCGGCCACTTCCTGGACGTGGAGAACGAACGCCTGGCCCAGATCCACCGGCAGCTTGGCTACTCGGAAAAGCAGATCACCCAGGTGATCGGAGAGAAGATGGACGTGCGCAGCATCCTGGCCCAGAGCGCCCAGGACTTCGATGGTGGCTACGCACTGGCCGGGCTCATCGGCCATGGCGATGCCTTCGTGCTGCGCGATCCCCATGGCATCCGGCCGGCGTACTGGTATGCGGACGATGAGGTGGTGGTGGTGGCCTCCGAGCGCCCGGCCATCCAGACGGCCTTCGCCCTGAAAGCGGAGGATGTCCGGGAGCTGACACCCGGGCATGCCCTGATCGTCCGCAAGAACGGCAGCTACAGCGAGGAACTGGTGCGTGAGCCCGGGGAGAAGCGCTCCTGCAGCTTCGAGCGGATCTACTTCAGCCGCGGCAGCGACCAGGACGTGTACCGCGAACGCCAGGCCCTGGGCCGGTCACTGGTGCCCGCCGTCCTGGATGCCGTGGACCACGACCTGGAACACACGGTGTTCTCCTTCATCCCCAATACCGCAGAGGTGGCCTTCTACGGCTTGAAGGATGGCCTGGAGGAACACTTGGACACGATCAAGGAACAGCGCATCCTGGAGTTGGGCCCCAAGCCGGACCCCATGGCGCTCCGATCCATCCTTTCCGCCAAGGTGCGGCGCGAGAAGGTGGCCATCAAGGACGCCAAGCTGCGCACCTTCATCACGCGCGATGATGCGCGCGACGACCTGGTGGCCCACGTCTACGACATCACATACGGGTCGGTGCGCGCCGGGGTGGACAACCTGGTGGTGGTGGACGATAGCATCGTACGAGGCACCACGCTGAGGCAGAGCATCCTGCGCATGCTGGACCGCCTGGAGCCCAAGCGGATCGTGGTGGTGAGCAGCGCCCCGCAGATCCGCTACCCGGACTGCTACGGCATCGACATGGCCAAGCTGGGCGACCTGGTGGCCTTCCAGGCGGCGATCGCGCTCCTGAAGGAGACCAAGCAGGAGAACATCATCGACGATGTGTACGAGCGCTGCCTGGCCGAGGTGGGCAAGCCGCTCCACGAGGTGGTGAACCACGTGAAGGACATCTACCGGCCCTTCACGGCCCAGCAGATCAGCGACAAGATCACCGAGCTGCTCACGCCGCCCGACTTGAACGCCGAGGTGCGCATCCTATACCAGAGCATTGAGGGCCTGCACGCCGCCTGCCCGATGAACACGGGAGATTGGTATTTCACCGGGGACTATCCGACACCCGGTGGCATGCGGGTGGTGGATCGCGCCTTCATCAACTACATGGAAGGCCGCAACGTGCGGGCCTACTGATCGCGGGGCGCAGCGTACGTCGCCGCCTTCACCGTCCTCAGCTTCTTCACGGCCTTTTCCGGGGCGTCCAGTCGTGCTCCTTCATGCACCACCAAGCGTCCGTCGCGCACCTTGATGCGGGACTTCGGGGCCAGCTCCAGCACACTCCCCGGCATCAGGTGCAGTTCGCTGCCACCCCGCAGCTCCAGCACGGCCTTGTCCTCCAGACGCATCCGGGCACCGGGCGCCAGTGTGAGCCGCGTGTGGTCGCTCCAGTAGGTGAAGCCGCCTACGGTCTCCGGTGAGCCGATGCGGGTGGGCGTGCGGGACCGGTCGAGCAACAGCTGCTTTCCGGAGGCCACCACCAGGGAGTAACCGTCCGGACCGCGGAGGTCGTTGAGCACGATGCTGTCCGCGCACCAGCGGATGTCCTGTTCCAACCGCACGTCGCCGCTTCGCACACGCACTACGATGTCGCCGTTCAGCCGCTGTTCCAGCATGTCCACGCTGATCCCGTTCAGGTACACCACCCGGTTGTTCGGCTTGGCTCCCTTCAGCACGTCCTGTTCGGCGCAGACCAGCGTCATCTGGCTGGCGGTTGAGGGATCGGTCCCCATGCCCAGCTTGTGGTTCCCCTGCAGGGTGAAGGCCTGACGCGCGTTCCCGAAGAAGTAGGCGTGGTCGTGGATCACGCCGTTGCGCAGTTCCTTGTTCAGCATCTCCAGTTCGCGAGCACCCAATCGGTCATCGCCGTTCCGGTTGAACCGCGGCAGTTCCAGGTCCTGCGAACCGGTGAGCGGGTTGCACAGGTCCTTGTCGCGGCCCAGCGTGGTGCCCTTGCCAGGACTGGTGCAGGTGTGCTCATACTCGCCCGCCACGTAGAGGTCGGTGTGCCCGCTCGCCACCAGGGGCCGAAGGAAGTCGGCATGCCCGCCGTAGATGTCCTTCCCCACCTTGTTCTCGCGGTCCACCTGCAGGAAGGCGTAAATGCCAGGCACAGCGCCCTGGATGCAGGGGTTGCCCTCCTCGTAGTGGAACACGTCGCTGATGCAGCCGTTGCGGGCGCGGGTCTGGTGGTTCTCCAGCCAGATCCATTGCGGGAACTCGTCCTCGGGGATGAAGGGCAGCCGGATGCGCAGGGCATCACCGGTGGTCACGAAGTCACCCAGCACGAACACGCCCGTGTCGCCGGCCAGCGGGTCCAGGTCGGTGCTCACTTCGCGCCCCTGTTGGTCATGTGCGCGGATGCGGTGCACGGCACCCTCCGGCCGCCAGCCCAGCCGGTCGCGGTCCCAGGCATTCGCGGTGAGCAGCGCGCTGTTGGCACCGCCCATCATGCCCCAGCCACCCTGCTGGGCAATGAAGTAGCGCGTGAACTGCGGGGCGTTACCGCCGCCGCTGTGGAAGTTGTTGCCGCCGAACAACAGGTGGTTGAACTCGTGCTGCAGGATCTCGAAGGGCATGCCATACATGCCTCCAAAGCGGCTCTGCGTGTCGCTGGGGTGTCCGAACAATTGTCCCGGGCTTCCGGCATCGGTGCTTCCCTGTCCGTGCCCCAGTACACTGTTGCGGAAGATCACCATCACATGGTCGAAGCTGTGCGGCGTATCGGGTCCCGCCTCCTTGGGCAGACCGGCCTTCCCACCGTCCTTCCAGTGGTCGAAGTCCGCGATCGCCAGGCCATGGGCGGTGCGGAAGTCGCCCATCGTGTTGGCCTTCGCCACGGTGGCCGCGCTCAGCTGGGTGGCGCTGCGCAGGTTGCGTTCCTCGCTCTCCCGCAGCGTGATCACCCGGTCCAGGTGGTCGCCGAGCAGGGTGAAGTTCCCCAGCGACATGTCGTGGTAGTAGCGCGTGACCCGGCCTTTCGGGCGGTCCAAGGGTTGGTGGTCGAACAGCTCATCGGCCCATTGGGGCAGCTGACCCTTGGGCCAGTGTGGTTCCGCTTGTTTCACCGGGTCCTGGGAGGGATCCTGGTCGTATTCGATCTCCGCGAAGATCACCAGCACCCGCAGCATGCCATGGGGGCTTAGCTGCCATCCGTGCTCGCTGCAAGGCAGGCTGGTCGTGTCACATTGCGCGGGAAGGCGGACCGCCGCGAACAGCAGAAGCAGGAGCAGGAGGGAACGCATGCGTCCCGAAGTTACTGGGCCTGCTTCGGCCGCTTGTACAAGGGTACCGTGCTGCAGGGTTCGCCCCACATCAGCGAGCGCACCTCGGGCAGGAGCTTCGCGGCCAGTTCCACGTAGGCGTTCAGTGGCACGGGCAGCGTGCTGCAGCCCTTCACCACCACCCGGGCATCGCGGTAGGGCACCACGTCCAGCTGTTCCACGAAGTGGGTGAACACGGCACGCTCCAGCTGCTCCGCATCACCCTGTGTGATGAACACGGCGTGCGGTCTCAGGTGGGTCGCCACCAGCATGAAGGCCCAGGTGGGTACGATGGCGTCCGCGCTGCAATGCACGCTCACGAACATTCCGGCATACTGCGACCAGTCGTGCTCCTTGCAGAACGTGCGCAGGTCATCCTCCTTCAGCGCGATCTCCTGCCACAGCAGTGGCTTCAGGTCGAAGACCACGCGTTCACCGGCAGGGTACAACTGTTCCAGGTCCAGAGTGACGATCCCGGAGGCGGCGACCTTGTTGGTGATGGGACCTTCCGCCATCACATGAAGCCCAGTTCGAGTTGTGCGGCCTCGCTCATCATGGTGCGGTCCCAGGGTGGCTCGAAGGTGATCTCCACCGTGCAGCCCGAGATACCGTGCGTCTGGGCCACCTTCTGCTCCACCTCGTTGGGCAGGCTCTCGGCCACCGGGCAGGCGGGGCTGGTCAGCGTCATGGAGATGTCGACATGGGCATCGTCCCCGACCTTCACCTCGTAGATCAGCCCCAGCTCGTAGATGTCCACGGGGATCTCGGGGTCGTAGACCGTCTTGAGCACGTCAATGACGCGGTCCTCCAAGTGCTTCTTTTCCTCGGGGGTCATGGCTTGCAGAAAATGCAGGTCCGAGGCCTATGGTCTTTGGTCTTTGGCCATGCAGATCCGTACTCGCATGGCCAAAGACCAACGGCATTGGACCATAGACCCAAACCGTGTCCGTTCGAAGTGCAGCCCTTCTCGTTCATTCCTTGTTCGCATCAGCTGAGAACGCCAGCGCATACCGCTTCATCTGGTCGATCATCGCGCTCAATCCGTTCGCACGGTTCGGGCTCAGGTGCGCGCGTAGGCCGATGGTGTCGATGAAGTCCGTGGATGCGCCGATGATCTCCTGTGGCGTACGATTGTTGAACACGCGCACCAGCAGGGCCACGATGCCCTTGGTGATCATGGCATCGCTGTCGGCGGTGAAGTGGATGTGGCCGTTCTGCGGGGCGGCGTACAACCACACCCGGCTCTGGCAGCCGCGCACCAGGTTGTCGTCGGTCTTGTGCTCCGGCGCGATCA
>ERZ795053.2784-NODE-2784-length-20615-cov-20.380934_pt1 | contig 20615 bp, 19 predicted proteins | sample MGYA00375137_ERZ795053 | MGnify/ENA primary metagenome ERZ795053 (study PRJEB30182, sample SAMN05720284) | activated sludge metagenome | isolation source: Anaerobic digester | place: Hong Kong | collected 2014-12-17 ...
GAATCCACCAAACAATCTCCAATCTCCGATCTCCGAGCTCTACTCTCCAATCTCCGATCTCCGATCTCTACTCTCCAATCTCTAATCTCCGATCTCTACTCTCCAATCTCTCACTCCCCTTCTTCCCGCCGAAAGCGTTGTTCCTGGTCGTACGGAAAGAAATCCAGAATTTCGCCGGCGCCGGTGCGCGCTTGCAGGCCGCGCCAGAAATCGACAGAGAAGAGCCGGCTGTGATGTTCCTCCATCACTTTACGCAGCGGCGCCGGGAACCACAGGAAGCGGCGAAACTCTTCGGGGAAAATGTCATTCTCCGCTACGGCAAACCATGGCTGGTCGGAGAGTTCGTCCTCGTAGGTGCGGGCGGCGGGCATGACGCGGAAGTTGCACTCCGTCAGCAGACATAGCTCGTCATAATCATAAAAGACGACGCGCCCGTGGCGCGTGACGCCGAAGTTCTTGATGAACAGGTCGCCGGGAAAAATGTTGGCCGCCGCCAGATCGGCGATGGCATTGCCATAATCGACGATGGCCGCCTTGGACTTCTCGAAGCTCATTTCTTTGATGAAAAGGTCCAGCGGATAGAGACGTCGCTCCGTGTAGAGGTGCTTGATGATCACCTCGTCGTCGGTGATCGTGACAGTGTTGGCCGCCACCTCCTGCAACTCGGCGAGCAGGTCGGGCTGGAAGCGGTCGCGACTGAAGCTCAGTCCCTCGAACTCCTGGGCATCGACCATGCGCCCGACGCGGTCGTGCTTGAAGACCAGCCGGTAGCGATCCATGACCTGTGCGCGCGTCGAGGTCTTGGGATAGGCAAAGCGATCCTTGATGATCTTGAAGACCATGTCGTACGACGGCAGTGTGAAGACGGTCATGACCATGCCCTTGGCGCCGCGCGCGATCTCGAACTTGTCGTTTGAGTTGTCGAGATGGCGATAGAGCGCCCGGTAGCGTTCGGTCTTGCCGTGCTTGTTGTAGCCGATTGCGATATAGAGTTCAGCCACCGGCTTGAGCGGCAGGATGCTCTTGAGAAAGCCGACCAGGTCGCCCGGGATCTCGGCATCCACGTGGAAGTAGGAGCGCGTGAAGCTGAAGACGACGCTGGCCTCTTCCTCGGAGAAGAGCGCGGCGTCAACGACGATCCCCGCGTCAGTGTTGAGCAGCGGCAGGATGATGGGGATCACCCGGTTGCGTTTGCGGACGCGACCGACCAGGTACGCACCCTTGTTGCGATAGAAGACCGACCTGAGCATCTCGACCGCGTCGAAGTCGGGTGTATCCCAGAAGCAACACAGGTATCCTTCCATGACGCGCGCCACGCGGCTTGCGTCTCCTTCCAGATCGCGGTAGGGGACGGCGAAGGCGTAATCGCGCAGGATTGCCTCGATCATGGCGTCGAGCGTGCTGACCTGGCTGTAGACGCGCAGCACGGGCGTGTTGCCGGTGGGGATCGTCGTCGCGCCAAACCAGACGAACTCCAGCGATTGGTCGACGCCAACGGTCGTCAACATGCGTCGTGTCACCGAGTTGTAGAAGGTCTCCGCAAGTTCCACATCCCGGCGCTGGTTGATCAGGCGCGCATAGGCTTCCTTGATTCCCACCCAAAGGCCGTGATTGTCGGCGTACCCATCGAGCATGATGCGCAGCCCGGCAACCAACCGGTGCAGCACCTGCTCGCGGATTTCCAACCGTTCCACCGCGTCATCCTGCCACTTGGACCACTCGCGGCGCTCGAAGCGTTCCTGTGCGCGGCGTGTCACCGCCTTGAATTCACTGTGATAGTCGTCGAAGGCCTCATGGATCGCGGCGGCAGCGGTGCGCGCGAGTTGGCGAATTTTGCTCTGTTGCAGGGCTGCGCCCTCTCCCGGCGCGTTTCCGGCAGGCTGTGCGGTGCCTGAGTGCTGTGGTTCGTTCATGGCTGAAATCCTAACTTGGCGTTGCAGGCGATTGGCGTAAGCCTACCACAGCGCCGAGATTCCCAACCAAACAAAAGCCGCCTGTGCGAGAGGCGGCTTTTCTGTGATATGGACTCTGTTGGAACCGTGTGGCTCCGTGGTGCGAACCTATGAAACAGGTGGGTGTCAACTGGGCGTTTCAGTCTTGCTGCTTCTCAGCTACCACATCCCCGCCACTTGGTCCGACTCCCTTAGGTAAGGTGTTGGCTCGCCCCGTCTGCGTATCCATCACGAATAACACAGAGTCTGCATTGAGTATAGCGCGGCTTGCCTGAAAGCGGATCGGACAGATGTATGATTAACTTGCCGATCTGGGCTGTCATTCCGGCGCCTGCTGTCGCCCTACTCCATGACGCCCATTGCGATCTCGTGGAGCATGTCGTACAGGTCGGTCGCCAGCGGGCCGGCCGCCGCGGCGTCGCCGGCTTCGAGCGCGGCCAGCAAATCAGTTGCCGTGGTTTGCACTTCGTCGAAGTGCGCCTGAAGGCCTTCGGGCCACGTCGTGGCGCTGACCTGATCGATGACGCCAGAGACCGTGGCGGCAAAGGTCGGGTCAAGCGTGCCCGCCATGAGCGAGTCGTTTGCCTTCAGGATGGCCTCGAGCGGCAGCGCCATGATCGCCGCCTTGACCTCGGGCGCAGCGTCCTTCAGCATTCCCATCATGGCCATGTGGTCGGCATCGGTCATTGCGCCGTGGTCGTGGCCTTCCATCGCGCCGGCATCCATGCCCTCGCCTGCCATGGCCTCGCCGCCCATCTCCATGTTGCCCATGGTCATGCCGTTCATCTGCATATCCAGCACGGGCACGGTCAGGGCCATGCTCTCGCCGTTGTCGAAGTTCACGGTTAGCTCGACTTCGTCGCCTGGCTCCAGCGGCTCGACCAGACCGATGAGCATGATGTGTTTGCCGCCGGGCTGCAACAGGAGCGCCTCGCCGGCTGCAATGGGATAGCCGTCGGGCAGCGGCGACATCTTCATGACGCCATTTTCGTTCGTGGTTTCGTGCGTCTCGACGACTTCGGCTGCAGGGCTGGACGCCGACACCAGTTGCACGGCCTGGTCGAGGCCATTCAACACGGTGAAGTAGACTGCGCCCGTGCCGCCTGCCAGCGGCGCCGGCCGTGCGCGCACGTCGACGATGGTGAGCTTGCCGGGTTCGGGCTGCGGCGGTGCATCGGTGGCGGCCATCTCTGCCATGGGCATCGCGCCCTGTGGCATGGTCGTGCAGCCGGCAAGCGTGCCCAGCAGCAGGGTCAGGAGAAGAGTGAACACAAAGAGCTTTGTTGACATGTATCTCAGCCTTCTTGGTAGGTTTGGTTTCCGTGTCGTTGCGCCCGCAACGGAGCGCACACCTTCATCCTGCCACACAGCGATGTAGCAGGGAGAACGGCCTCAAGGATCGATGAGCAAGGCTGAGCGCTAGCGTGGCGGGGGCGTGGCGATGGGCAGCGGCCAGGAGAGGGCGGTGACGCCTGTGACGGCCCGCGCAAAGCCACCCTTTCCCGCGGGCACCGGTGCCACTCCCAAGGCAAATGCTGCCAGGAGGAGCATGGTGATTGCCAGGACTAGCGGTACCGACTGTCCGGCCGGCACGTCGGAAGTTGCGGCGCCGGCACCTTCGGTCAGCATGGCCGAGATGCACGCGATGTGCTCAGGTGCAGTCGCCATCATTTCCGCGGCGGCCTGGGTGACACTTTGCGCGTCCGGATGCACCAACGTTGGCGCCATGAAGACAAAGTGAGCGCGGCTGTGGGGATGTCCCGGTGTGATTTCGGCGCCCCAGCAGATGAAGGGCAATACCAACCCAAAGAGGCCTGCCAACAGGAGTTGCAGGACAAGGAGTGCACGATATTGCCTTCGGGTAGGTGCGCTTGGGCCGAACATGAGCGGACAGGATAGCATCGATACCACGTTGAAGCAAACGATGCGGCCATTCAGGGTGCATGCGGGTCTGGCGTCCGGCGCCAGAATGGCCATGTGCATGCCGCTCCACTCTGCGGTACAATCACACTGTCAGGCAGCAGTGACCTCCTGGACAGCGCGACCCGGACTTCCCGGCGTTCCAATGCACGGATGGGGATAGATCGATGCAGTTGCAACTGGATATGGCGGCCGCCAAGGTCAGCAAATATGCGTCGCGCGAGAGCGGCGATACGGTCGAAATCGTGGAGCGCCCGCACGGCGGCTTCAGCGTCGTCGTTGCCGACGGCCAGCGCAGCGGTCACAGCGCCAAGATCATCAGCAACCTGGTCGCACGCAAGGCCATCGCCCTGTTGGCCGAAGGCGTGCGCGACGGCGCCGTTGCCCGTGCCACCCATGACTATCTCACGACACACCGCGGCGGCCAGGTGAGCTGCGAATTGACCATCGCCAGTATCGACCTTGTCACCCAGAGTCTGGTGCTCAGCCGCAATGCGCGGTGCCCCAGCCTCCTGCGCCGCAACGACGAGTTCGTCTGGCTCGACGCGTCGGCCGAAGCCATCGGCATCCGCCGCAACACCAAGCCGGCCATCTCTGAACTGACATTGGCGGCGGACCATACCTTGATTGTGTTTACCGACGGCGTGTGGAGTGCGGGCGCGGTGGCTGGCTCCGTCATCGACCTGCCCGCGATTGTCTGCGACGCCGATCCCGACCAGTCGGCCCCGGCGTCCGTGCTTGCCGATGCCATCCTGCATGCCGCGATGCGCCTCGACAGCGGCCGCCCGCGTGACGACGCCACCGTTGTCGTGCTCAAAATCGCAGCCCGCACCGAAACCGACGGCGTGCGCCGCATGCGCGTGGAGATTCCGCTGTGACGACGGCCAGCCTCATGGTGGAGAAGCCACCGCTGATCAAAGTTGTCGGCGTGAGCGCCAGCGGCAAGTCGACGCTGGTCACGTCGCTGCGCGAATTGGGTTACAACGCGCGTCCGGTGAGCCAGGAGCATAGCGACGTCGCCGAACTCTGGAAGCAGTTCGGCTTTCCGCGCGTCTTGATCTTTCTGGACAATGACCTGGCGGGGCAGCGCAGTCGCCGTCCCGATGTGGAGTGGGATGACGCCAACCTGGCGTCGGAACATGGCCGCCTGCGCAGCGCCCGTGACAACGCTGACCTGCGCATCAACACTGCGACCCTGACCGCTGCCCAGGTGCGCGACCTTGTCGTGGCATTTCTCGAAGCGAATCGCATTCGCCGCGCCCAGTCGCCGTTGTCGCCCATCCCGCGCACAGGCGGCGGAATGCCCGGCTGACGGCTACGACGTCTTGCCGTATTCGGCGGCCAGTTCCGGCTGGCGCGGCCCTTCGACCCACACCTGCCCGTCCGACCAATTCTCCTCTTTCCAGATCGGCACGATCGCCTTCAGCCGCTCGATGGCGTAGCGGCAGGCGTCGAAACAGCCGTCACCGCGGTGGGGTGTCGCCACGGCAATCAGCACGCTGGGCTCGCCGATCTCCAGGCGCCCGGTGCGGTGGAGGATGCTGACGGCCTTGACCGCCGGCCACTTTGCCATGACCTCGTCGCCGATGCGTGCCATCATGCTCTCGGCCATTTCGCCGTAGGCTTCGTAGTTGAGAAAATCCGTCCCGCGCGCACCCTCGGCCGTCGCCGTCTCACCGCGTACGATCCCGGCAAAGGTCGTGATGGCGCCGCAATCTGCCCGCGTCACCCGCCGTGAAATATCGTCCAACGACAGCGGCGTCGCCGTCACTTCAAACAGTTTCGTGCTCATATTGCTTCACCCCGCCGTCCCATCATCTTGCCATCTTGTCATCCGCTCATCGATTCCACCGCCCGACACCGGCGGGAAAATCGCCACCTCATCGCCGTCGCGCAGCAACTGCTCCCCCTTGGCATATTCCTGATTCACCGCAGCATAGAAGGTGCGCGTGCCGATGGAAAGCGCAGGATACTGGCGGTCGATTTCGGCCAGTGCATCGCGCAGGGTGGCGCCGTCGGGCAAAGTCAGAGGCTGCTGGCTCCAGCCGGCTTGCTGGCGCAGCGTCGCAAATAGTCGCACCCGTACTTCCATGTCACGCATCCTCCCGGCGCCAGTCGCCGGATTTGCCGCCCGCCTTTTCCAGCAGGCGAATGTTCTCGATGACCATCGCTTTGTCGAGCGCTTTGGCCATGTCGTAGATCGTCAGGGCCGCCACGCTCACCGCCGTCAGCGCCTCCATCTCGACGCCCGTCTGCCCGTTGCAGCGCACCGTCGCACTAATCGTCACGCGGCTGGCCACCTCGTCGACGGTGAAGTCGACGGCCACCTTGGTCAAGAGCAGAGTGTGGCAGAGCGGGATCAGCTCCGGCGTGCGCTTGGCGGCCTGGATGCCGGCGATGCGCGCGGCGGCCAGCACGTCGCCCTTGGGCACGGCGCCATCGCGGATCGCCGCGAGCGTGGCCGGCGCCATGCGCACCTCGCCCGCGGCCACGGCCGTCCGGGTCGTGACGGCCTTCTCGCCGACGTCGACCATCGTTGCGTGCCCGCGTTCATCCAGATGTGTCAGTTGCGCCATGTCATCCTCAAATCTCGTCGATCAATAAGGCGGTCACCGTAGCGCCGACTTCCAGCACCCCGTCGCCCTGCGGCAATTCCAGCAGTGCATTGGCCGAGCGCATGCTCAGCAGGCGACTGCTTGCCTGCATACCGGTACTGACCGCCAGCAGCCCGCCGCGCCCGTCGTGCAGCGACGGTTCCCAACGCACGGTCGCCCGATGATACTCCGGCCGGTATGCGTCCAGCCGCAGCGGCTCGCTCAGGCAGACCTGGACGCGCGTCAGGCTCGGTTCGGGCCGGCCGGCGAGCTTGCGTAGTGCGGGCACGCCCAGCAGGTAGAAGGTCACCAGGCTGCTCACCGGGTTGCCAGGCAGGCCGAAGAGCAGCCGCTTGCGCCCGCCGGCCTCCACCGTGGCGAAGGTGCACGGCTTGCCCGGCTTCATGCGCAGCCGCCCGAAGTGAACCTGGCCCAGGCGATCGAGCAGCGGTTTGATCAGATCCAGGTTGCCCATGGAGACGCCGCCCGATGTCAGCAGCACGTCTGCCTCCGCCAGCCCACGCGCCAGCGCCGCCTCGATGGCCGGCTGCGTGTCGCCGGCAATGCCCAGATCCACCACGATGCCGCCGGCTGCTTCCACGGCCGCGGCCAACGTCGGCCGGTTGCTGTCGCGAATCTGCCCGGCGTTCAGCAGCGTTCCGACCTCTACCAGTTCGTCACCGGTCGAGAGAATCGCCACGCGTGGCGCGGGGTGCACGCTCACCGTTGCAGCGCCGACCGTCGCCAGCAGCCCGATCTCTGCGGCGCCCAGGCGCGTCCCGGCAGCCAGGACTTGCTGACCGGCCGCTACGTCAAAACCGACGGGGCGCACGTCATCGCCCGGCCGCACGGCGCTGTTGATGCGCACGATGGTTCGGCCGCCAGCGGCGGGCAGCGACTCGGTCTCCTCTACCATCACGACGGCGTCGGCGCCGCGCGGCAGCGGCGCCCCTGTCGTAATGTAGGCGACGCTGCCCGGCGCCATGGCAAAGTCGGCCATGCGTCCGGCGGTCACCTCGCCGATAACAGGGTAGATGCCCGGACCGTCGGCGGCAACCACGGCGTAGCCATCCTTGACCGACGCCGGAAACGGCGGCAGCGGGTCGGGCGCAGTGACATCTTCGGCCAGCACGCGCCCGCGAGCGCTGCCCAGCGGTATATGGCTTGCCGGCAGCGCTATCGTCTCCCGTAGCACGATTGCCAGCGCGTCTGCTACGGCCAGCATGGGATAAGTCGATTCGGTCATGTCGGCTATGGTGGTCTGCTTGCGTTGAAAAATCGGTGGTTCAGATCACGCTTTGCAGGCCGGCTTCCAGTTCACCGGCCGGCAGCACGTCGACGACTCCCGGCGCCCGCACGAGTTTCGCGGCGACATTGGGCGTGCATTCTACGAAAATGAGGTTGAACCCTGTTCCGGCACGCATGCCGGCCACTTCGCTGCACAGATCCTCTGTCTCGAGCCAGGTTTCCAATTGCGTACGATGCGCTTCGGTGTTGGCACGTAGCCTGCGATAACGTTCGGCGCGTGAGTAAGCTGCCAGTTCGGCGGAAGCCGGTCGCTCCACTTCCACCACGAAGTCGCGCATGTTGGCCCTGCGCGGGCCAGTTCCATTGCTTTTCATGACGGTGCCTCCTTTACGAACCGGGCCAGGCCATTGCCTGCCCGCCCCGCTGCTGCTCCGTCGAGCGGCAGTGCGGTCTGCATCAACCTGTCCCGTAATGCCTGCCCCTGCAGCGAGGGATCGGCGGCGGCGTACAGGGCGGCGATGCCAGTAACGTAGGGGGTTGCCATACTCGTGCCACTCAATGCGCGGTAGTGGCTGCGATTGTATCGGTCGCGCTCGTAGCTCGATGTCACGTCGACGCCGTACCCCATCAGGTTCGGCTCGGCTTCGCCGGTGATCGGCGAGGTGCCGCTGCCGCTGAAGCCGGCCACTCCCAGCGCGTAGTCGACGGCGCCCACCGAGATGGTATACGGGAAGTACGCCGGCGCGCGTACCTTGCCCTTGCCTTCGTTGCCCACGGCTGTGATGGGCAGCACGTCGAAGTCGGTGACCAGCGTGTCGATCACGCTGCGCAGGCCGGTGACGGCATCGGCGTATTCCTTGCGCGACAGCGTCGTCTTGGAGAAACCCAGCGACATGTTGACGATGACGGCCTTGCCCAGGTTCTCCTCGAACCGGAACTGCGACAACAGCCAGTCCAGGGCCACCACCACGCGCTCCAGGCTGGTTTTCAACGTCTCGCTCTCCAGCACCGCGGCAACCATCAGTTCCACGCCTGGCGCCACGCCGATATTCTCGCCGGCGATGATGCCCGCCACGTGCGTGCCATGCCCGTCGACGTCGAAGCCACGGCAATCGCGCACGCGGCCGGCCGCCGTGTTGAGCGGGATGTAGCGAAAGTCGATCACCTTGCGGCGCAATTCCAGATGATCGGCATCGACGCCTGTGTCCAGCATACAGACGGTGACGCCTTCGCCCGTGAGCCCCATCGCGCGTGCCTGCTTGATGCCGCTCACGTCGGGCCAGGCGCCTGCCACCTGCGGCTTGCGGGCATAGCTGCGTCCGGCCGACGGTGTCGGCATGGAAAGCTCGAAATTCGGCACGATCACATAGTCGTTGTCGAGCACCTCCTTGGCCTGACGCTCCAACCTTTCGTCGGGCGTCTCGACCACGTAGGCATCCAGGTACGGCAACTTCTGAAAATTGTGGCGCACCTCCGGCGCCTCTTCGCACACATCGACCGGGACCAGGCCCAGGTCGGTGAGCCGTTCCGGCATTTCTTCCCTGGGTGCACGGGCGGCCAGCGCGGCGCGGGTCTCTTCCGTCTCGGCACGTTCCCGTTGCGCCCGTTCCGTCCGGGGTTCCCGGCGTAGCGCAATGAATTTGTCACTCATGTCACGTCCACTTCGTTGTTGGCGGCGAGTTTACCTCTACCTCTATTGTGCCACAGGTGATCCTCGCATTCAATCTCCAATCCCAACCTGGGTCGCGCGAAACTTGCATTCACCACTGGGCTGTGCTATTATCCACAACAACGAACTGTAGTGTTTGATTGTTGACTGCGGTGGCGTTGCGGAGTCGAGAAGTGTGGGCAAAAGTGGGCGACCCCCACTTTTGTTGTTGTAAGGGGAAAATTCATTCCCAGCCAGGGTTGGGGGAGACAGGTAGGCGTATGTCGAAAGCATTGATAGCGGGCATCAACCAGGTGGCGACCGACAAAGGGTTGGACCGCGAAGTGATTTTTCAGGCCATCGAGGCTGCGCTGGTGTCGGCGTACAAGCGTAACTACGGGCCGATTGCCAACGTGACCGCCGAGGTCGATCGGGTCAGCGGCGAAATGCGCGTCCTGACCGAGCGCGAAGTGGTCGACGAGGTCTTCAACGAGCACACCGAGATCACCGAGGTGGATGCCAAGAAGCTGGCGCCGGCCTCGCAGATGGGCGACGTCATCCGCGTGCCCAACACGCCCAACGATTTCGGGCGTATTGCTGCGCAGACGGCCAAGCAGGTCATCCTGCAGCGCATCCGCGAGGCCGAGCGCGACACGGTCTACGAAAACTTCGCCCACCGTGTCGGCGAGGTGATCACGGCCCAGGTGCGCAGCGTGGACACGCTTTCGGGTGCGGTGTCGCTCCTGCTCGACGACAAGCACGAATGTCTCATGATGCGCGAGGATCAGATCCCCACCGAGAAGCTGCGCCGCGGTGACTATCTCAAAGTCTATGTCGTGGACGTGCACAAGAGCACCCGCGGCCCAGTCATCAAGATCAGCCGCACGCACCGCAATCTGCTGCGCCGCCTCATGGAACAGGAGATTCCCGAGGTGCGCGACGGCAAGGTCGAGATCAAGTCGATTGCGCGCGAGCCGGGCCATCGCAGCAAGGTGGCTGTCCTTGCCACAGTGCCGGGTCTGGATGCCGTGGGCAGTTGTGTCGGTCTGCGCGGTCTGCGCATCCAGAACATCGTCAACGAACTCTCCGGCGAGAAGATCGACGTCGTCGAATGGAACGAGACGGTGGGCTCCTACATCTCGAACGCGCTCAGCCCGGCCAAGGTGCAGGCGGTGTTGCTCGACGACGACGGCGCCATCAAGACCGCCACGGTCGTCGTGCCCGACCGCCAGTTGAGCCTGGCCATCGGCAAGGAGGGGCAGAATGCCCGTCTCGCCGCCAAGCTGACCGGCTGGCGCATCGACATCAAGAGCGACAGCGAGTCCCGCGAGGAAGGGCTCGACCAGGTCATCGCCGATCGCGCCCAAGCGGCGGCCATCAAGGCCACCGAAGATCTGCTCGCCAAGGCCGAGCGTATCCTGCGCAGCGAGGACGATGGCGTCGAAGATCGTCTGCTCCAGGCTGCCCAGGCCCTGCGTGACGGCGATCCCATGGCCGTCGAGGCGCCTGAAATCCTCTCCGGTGACTTCAAGAGCTTTGAAGAGTTGCTGGCCGAAGTCGCCGACCGCGAAGAAGGCCCCGGCATCGGCGATGCGACCTTCGAGACCGAGGAGTTGCAGGGCGCCCAGCAGTCGGCCGCGCCGGAATGGCCGGATCTGCCCGAGGAAGAGCCGGCACTGCCGTCCGAGGCCGCCTTCTCCGAGGAAGAGGTTGCTGTCGAACCCAGCCCGCTGGCCGATGTGAGCATGACGACGCAGGAAGAACTTCCCGAAGTCATCACCGCCGACATGCTGCGTGCGCGCATGGCCGAACGCAAGAAATTCAACTTTGCCGACGAGGACTTCGAGGTGCCGGCCGAGTTGCTGGCGGGCTACGACGAAGAGGAACTCGACGAGGAAGACCTCATGGAGGAGGTCGGCAAGGGCAAGACCAAGGGCAAAGCCAAAGGCAAGGCCAAGACCAAGGCCAAACCGCAAAAAGGCAAGAGTTCCAAGCGGCGCTGGGACGGGGGAGACGAAGAATTCTAGCAGAAAGAGCCGGCGTCCCATCTGCACAGTATGCTGCGCAGATGGGACGCCGCTTGATGTGCTATTCTGCCGGGTTTCAATAAGGGACTTTGGCAAAGGCTACGGTATACTGATGAATCAACAACGCAAGGGCCGCGTCAAGCATGTGCCGCAGCGAACTTGTATCGCCTGCCGCCAGGTTGCCGGCAAACGTGCGTTGATTCGCCTGGTGCGTACCGAGCACGGCGTGGTGGTGGATCCGACCGGCAAACAAGCCGGACGTGGGGCCTACCTCCATCCCGAGCGGGCGTGCTGGGAGGTTGTAGTCAAGGGGAATCGGCTCGAGCAAGCCCTGCGCACGAAGCTCAGCGCTGACAATCGCCAGGAATTGCTCGCGTTTGCACAAACGTTACCGGAGGCCGAAGCGTTTCGCACGCCGGCGCCGGAACAGGACGATCAAGAGAGAGCGGCATTTGCCGACGGATCAGCATGAGACGAGTCGCATGACACTCGGAATCTTTCTGGCCTTCAGGGCAGGCGGCCATGGCAGCCGTTAGCGCACCGATGAATTACTCGGTGTGCATGGGCATGGCAGGCACCGGGGGGATGGATTCGCAGCATTCAAGGAGACAAGTGCGTATGTAGGAACGTGTTCCCGCACCGCATGGATTCCCTCGCTGCACCTCCACCCTCCACCTCCAACCGCCCGTCCTGAATCAGTTTGCATAGCTGCGTGTGACGCAAGCCCTGGCGTTTGTCGAACGCCGGGAGTCTGCGGAGAACCTTGTGTTTGCTCGCGGACGAGAAAACACTGAGTCACACCGGATCCTGTTCTGACCCGCGCGCTGCGTCAGCTCGCTTCCGGTCGAATATCGTTACGAGAAGGGATTGGCATATGGCGACAAAAAGCAAAACCGGCAAAGGGGGCGCTCAGGCGCCCGTCAAGGAAAAGGAACGCGGGGGACAGTCCGGCGGCCAGCGACCTGCGCGCCGCCCGGAGGAAGCGCGCCCGGCGGCCACAGCGCTGCCCAAGGAGGTCGTGGTCGACACCGCCATCACGGTGCGCGACCTGGCGACGCTCATGCAGCGCAGCCCGATCGACCTGATCAAGATCCTCATGCAGTATGGCATTATGGCGCCCATCACGCACACCATCGACCACGACACGGCCGTGATTCTGGGTGAGGAACTCGGTGTGGCAGTCAAATGGCCGCCCAGCGAGGACGAGGAGGAAGAAGAGGTCGTCGAGGAGAAAGCCGGCACGAGCGAAGCGCCCAAGTCGCGCACGCGCATCCAGCAGGTGATGTCCGAGCAGGAGACGGCCCAGCTCGAGGATCGGCCGGCGGTGGTCGCGGTGCTCGGTCATGTCGACCACGGCAAGACCACACTGCTCGACCGCATTCGCCATACCGACGTCGCGGCCGGCGAGGCCGGCGGCATTACGCAGCGCACCGGCGCCTACCAGGTGACGATCAACGGTCGCAAGATCTCCTTCCTCGATACGCCCGGCCATGAGGCGTTCACCGCGATGCGCGCACGTGGCGCGCAGGTGACGGACATCGTCGTGCTCGTCGTCGCGGCTGACGACGGCGTCATGCCGCAGACCAAGGAGGCCATCAGCCACGCGCGTGCAGCCGGCGTTCCCATCATCGTCGCCATCAACAAGGTCGACAAGAACAACGCCAATCCGCAGCGCGTGATGGAAGAACTGGCCAAGGAAGGTTTGCAGCCCGAGGCGTGGGGTGGCGACACCATTATGGTGGAGCTGAGCGCCCTGGCCAACATGGGTGTCGAGGATCTGCTCGACAATATCCTGGTACTGGCAGAGGTCGAGCAGTACAAGGCCAATCCCAAGGGTGCCTGCGTCGGTACGGTCATCGAAGGCGAACTCGACAAGTACCGCGGCGTCACGGCCACGCTGCTCGTGCAGAATGGCACCTTGCGTCGCGGCGACACGCTCGTCGTGGGCAAGACCTGGGGACGCATCAAGGCCATGTTCGACTACGAGGGCAAGATCATCAAGGAGGCCGGCCCCAGCACGCCGACCGTCGTGTTGGGCTTGCAGGAAGTGCCCATGGCGGGTGACGTCTTCGAGCGGGTCAACAACGACCGCGCTGCACGGCAGATTGCCGAGGAACGGCGCCTGGCTGCCGCGGTCCCCGCGCGAACGAGCCGCACCATGTCGCTGGAGGACTTCTTCGCCCGCTTCGAGGGTGGCGAAGCCAAGACGCTGAACCTGATCGTGCGCGCAGATATGCAGGGCACGCTCGAGCCGATTGTCAAGAGCCTGAACGAGCTGGCGAACGAAGAGGTCACGGTCAAGATTCTCCAGGCCAGCATTGGCGACATTTCCGAGTCCGACGTCATGCTGGCCGAGGCCAGCGACGCCGTGATCATCGGCTTCAGCGTCGGCGTCGACAAGGCTGCCGCCGTGCGTGCCGACCAGTCGGGCGTCGAGATCCGCCACTACGAGGTCATTTACAAGATGCTCGAGGATATCGAGGATGCCATGAAGGGCATGCTCGAACCGATCTACAACGAGGTCGTCATCGGCCACGCCCAGGTGCTGCAACTCTTCAAGCTGCGCAAGGGGTTCGTCGCCGGCTGCATGGTCAGCGACGGCGTCGTCAAGCGCGGCGCGCTGGCCAAGGCACGCCGCGGCGCCGAGGAGATTGTCACTGGCGCGCGTGTCGAGACCCTGCGCCGCTTCACGGAAGATGTCGCGGAGGTCCGCCAGGGCTACGAATGCGGCATCAATCTGACGCAAGGTGACGAACTGCTCAAGGAAGGGGACGTGATCGAATTGAGCGAGCGCGTCCGGGTACGATAGAGCGAAATCATGTCATCAGAAATCCGCCAACAACGGGTGGCTGGTTTGTTGTTCGAAGAAATGAGCATCATGCTTGCCGGCGAACTGGCCGACCCGCGCATCAGCCTGGTTACGGTGACGGATGTGCGCGTGAGCAAAGATTTGCGCAACGCACGTATCTTCGTCAGCCACCAGGATGAGGAAGTCCCGCGGCGCGACGTGCTCAAGGCACTGCGTAGCGCGACGCCCTTTGTGCGCGGCCAACTTGCCGAACGCCTTGGGCTGCGTGTGGTGCCGGAACTCATCTTCACCTACGACGACACGCCGGAAAAGGTGGCGCGCGTCGATGAGATTCTGCGCCAGATTGCGGCCGAGCGCGAACAGAACGACAGCGGCCCCGACGCTTGACATCGTCCTTTGCGACCGGGGCAGGACTCCTGCCCCGGTCGCAAAGCGCTACTCCCTCTCATCCGCCCTCATGTCTTGCCATCCATTTTGCCGGCATCTCTACCTTTCGATATACTACTCAATGATTGAGTAGCTATAGGAAAGCTCTACTGATGCCGCAACGATCGACCCCACTTACCATTGAACTGGCTTTGCTTGGCTTTGTTCGCGGCCGGCCGTTGCATGGCTACGAGATCCATCAACGCCTGTGCGCCCCCGGCGGGCTTGGCGATGTCTGGCGACTCAAGCAGCCCCTGCTCTATGCTCATCTCAAGCGCCTGGAGGCGGAGGGCTTCCTGGCCGCAACCGTCGAAGTGCAAAGCGATCGTCCGGCGCGCCGGCTGCTGGCGATCACCGCGGCGGGCGAGGCGGCCTTCGTGCGGTGGCTGGCGCAACCGGTGACGCGTGGCCGCGATCTGCGGCTCGAATTTCTGGCCAAGCTCTTCTTTGCCCGCAGCGAAGGGCAGGAGATGGCACTTCACCTGCTTGACATGCAGCAGCGTCAAATCTGCCGGTGGCTCGACGATATCGCAGCACAGCGTCGTGAACTTGCGCCGGAGGCGATCTACGAGCGCCTTGTCCTGGACTATCGCAGCGGCCAGGTGAATGCGGCACTGCAATGGCTGGCCATGGTCCGCTCCGAACTGGCGTCGTCCGCTGAGGTCCAGAGGTGACGCGCATGGCCGGCACCGGCATCCTCTTCGGCACTTGCCACGCACGCGATACGCGGCCGTCCACCATCGCCGCAGCACACCGCGGCGGGAGCGGACGCTTCGCGGCTGCGCTGCGCTGGCTCTCCGTTTGCGTCGCCTTCCTGCTGCTGACGGCGTGCACGCCGCCGGCTCAGCCAGGCCGGCCCGAACTCGTCGTCTTCGCGGCCGCCTCGCTCACCGACGCCTTTTCCGAGATCGGCGCCCGCTTTGGCGAGGAGCACGGCGCGACGGTGACCTTCAATTTCGCCGGCTCGCAGACACTGGCCGGTCAACTCACCTCGGGCGCGCCGGCCGACGTCTACGCGTCCGCCAATGCCCGCCAGATGCAGGCAGCTATCGACGCCGGCCGCATCGAGCCTGCTGACGTACGCGATTTTGCGTCCAACGGCCTGGTCATTGTCATCCCACGCGACAACCCCGCATCCATCGGTAGCCCGGCCGATTTGGCCGCCCCTGACCTCAAACTCGTGCTGGCCGATGCTGCGGTTCCGGCCGGGCAATATAGCCTGCAATTCCTCGACAACGCATCCGGCGATCCTGCTTTCCCGCCCGGCTACGGCGCCGCCGTGCTGGCGAACGTTGCTTCGTACGAGGAGAATGTGCGCGCGGTGCTGGCCAAGGTGACCCTTGGCGAGGCTGATGCCGGCATCGTCTATTCCTCTGACGTGACCGGCACACAGCGCGACCAGGTACAGTTGATCGCCATTCCTGCCGCCGTCAATGTCGTCGCAACGTACCCGATCGCGCCGGTCGCCGACAGCGCGCAGCTGGAATTGGCGCGGGCCTTTGCCGACTTTGTGGTGGGTCCGACGGGCCAGGCGATCCTGGAGAAGTACGGTTTTGACCATGTCCAACCGTAGCGAGGCGTTGACTCGTACCCGTGTTGTGCCGGCCACGCCGGAGCGTGACGCGCCGGCCCGAAGGCGCGGCTGGCTGCTGCCGATCCTGTCGATGCCGATGCTGGTTTTGCTCGGGCTGCCTCTGCTGGCGCTCCTCCTGCGCGTCGACGTTGCCGAACTTGGCCGCAACCTTGCATCGCCAACCGTTCTGCGCGCACTCTCGCTGAGCCTGACGACGGCGACGGCGGCGGCGCTGCTCGCGCTGCTGTTGGGGACGCCGCTCGCCTATTTGCTGGCGCGACGTACCTTCCGCGGTCGCCGCCTTGTCGATACGCTCGTCGACCTGCCGATGGTGCTGCCGCCGGCGGTTGCCGGCATCGCGCTGCTGCTTGTCTTTGGGCGCCGCGGCTGGTTGGGCGCGCCGCTGGAGGCCGCGGGCATTTCGATCGTGTTCACCCCTGTGGCCGTCGTGCTGGCGCAGCTCTTTGTCGCGGCGCCGTTCTACATTCGCTCGGCCGCTGCCGGGTTCGCCGAGATTGACGGCGAGTTGGAGCAGGCGGCTGCGCTCGATGGCGCCAGCGATTTCGACGTCTTCCGCCACGTGACTGCGGCGCTGGCCTGGCCGGCGATCCTGGGCGGTATCGTCATGACGTGGGCACGCGCACTCGGCGAATTCGGCGCCACGATCATCTTTGCCGGCAACTTCCCCGGCCGCACGCAGACCATGCCGCTTGCCATCTATCTCGGCTTTGAGCGAGACCTCGATCTCGCTGTCACCCTGGCCTTCCTGCTGCTCGCCGCCTCGTTTACCGTATTGCTCGTCGTCCACTGGAGTCTCGGGCGCCGCCCCTAATTGCTGACAGGTCGATAACCGTATAGAAATCCAGCATGTTGCCGGCGTGCCCGATACCCGGGTCATGTACGCGCGGCTTTCGCAGACACACAGTTCGGTCACCCAAATCATTGATCTCGCGATGCTTCTATGTTACGATTTGACTGGTTTACTGAATCGTCAGTAATTTTGCTTTTGGTCCAATCTTCTTAATCTACTCCCGATGAGGCAGTCAAGTACTGTCCTCAGGAAGGCAATCACTGGAGGCACGTATGCCGCACGCTTCGACTGTCTCAGCCCGCCGTTCCTTACGCTTCACTGTCTGGCTCTTGCTTGGTGCTGCTGTCATCTTCACCGGCCTGCTCGGCAGTACGCAGGCCTGGGCGCAATCCGTCATCTGCTCGGGCAATTCCAGCATTCCGATCTCGCCGACGATCTTGCAACTTTCGCGCACGGGACCTGTGACCTACGAGGTCTCCCTCTGCACGACGCCGGGCGCGGAGGTCGTCGTCTCCGTGTTGCCCGCCGAGAGCGGGAAAGTCATCGTCGCGCCGGCGGTGTTGACATTCACAACGCCCGTATCGCAAAGCGTCGCCGTTTCCATTGACCCCGGCGTGAGCGAGACCACCGCCTTCACCGTCGCCATTCATCACAGCGTGGCCAGTCTTGACCCGGCCTACGACTGGGGTACGACAAACACGCCCGACGTCATTGCATCCTATCTCGTCGGCAATGTGGTGGGGCGCGTCTTCGTCGACTTCAATGGTAATTTCGTCTATGATGCCGGTGAAACGCCGCTGCCGGGGGCGACCGTTTCGCTGGCCGGGGCTCCGTCGCCTGTCCAGGCAACCGACAGTTCGGGGCAATTCCGTTTTCTTGGCGTGCAGCCGGGGCCATACGTCGCAAGCCTTGCGGTGCCCGCGGGCTACGTTAGCGCGCTGGCCGAGGAACGCACCGTCAATGTCGGGATTGGCGTCAACACCGTCGTCGACTTTCCGCTGCTTGCCACCGGCGTAATCCAGGGTGCGGTCTTCGAAGACTACAACGGCAATGGGCTGCAAGATGGTGGCGAGCCGGGCGTCGCCGGCGCAACCGTCACCCGCAGCGGTGGCGGGCTGCCTAATGATGTTGCGACAACGGCGGCGGATGGCGGGTACACGATAACCACGACGGCTGCCGGTTCGTACACGGTTACGCTCACGACGCCCAGCGGCTATAACAGCACTTCCATTCCACAGCGCCCCGTGGAACTGGTTGAGGGTGGCTCGGCCCAGGCCAACTTCATCGTGCAGCAACAGGGAGTCATCGAGGGCGTGGTCTTCGTCGACCGCGACGGCGACGAGCTGCTTGGTCCCGGTGAGAGCGGGCTGGCCGGCGTCAGTGTCACACTTTCCCCTGGCGGTTCGACCACGACCGACGCCGCAGGCCACTTCCGTTTTTCGGGGCAGAGTGTGGGTGAGTACACCGTTGGCATTGCCACGCTGTCTGGCTATGGTCTCGTGTCACTTGCCAGCCGGACGGTCTCGCTTGCCTCTGCGGGTGACTCCGCCAACGTCGGACTTGCCGTCCAACCGCTAGGCGTCGTCCAGGGCATCGTATTCGACGACAGCAATGCCAATGGCATTCGCGAAGCGGGAGAAGTCGGCATTCCGGGCGTGCGCGTCACCATGGATGGCGCAATCACCCAGACCACCGACGTCAATGGTTTCTACGCGTTCACGAGCCTGGCCCCAGATGTCTACCGGGTCGCTGTTACCGTGCCGGATGGGTTCACCGCACTCAGCCTGACTACCTATGACGTGAACATCGGCGCCACGGCAAGTGGATTCGCCAACTTCGCCCTGCATACGCCGGAAACGATCTCCGGGCGCGTCTTTGTCGATTTCAACAGCAATGATGTCTTTGATCCCGATGATATTCCACTGCCCGGCGTCGCTGTCTATCTGATGGATGTCGATGCCACGATCTTGACCACGGCCACGACTGCCATCAATGGCGCCTATCGCTTCACCGATGTCGACCCCGGCACCTACAATGTGACCATCCAGAACAATGCGGGCAGTCGCTACACGCCGATCTCGCCCGACCCGGTGCTGGTCGTTCTGATCGCCGGCCATAGCGTCGGCGCTGATTTCATTGCCCTGCCCGACGGCACCGTTACCGGTCGCGGTATTCCCGGCAGCCTGGTGACGCTTTCGTCGGTGGCCGGTCAGGGCGAGGATGAGACAGATCTCGTATTGACGACGCGGGTAAACAGCCGCGGCTTCTACTTCTTCATGGATATTGATCCCGGGCAGTATCTCATTACGTTCACGCCGCCGCCGGGGTACACGGCGATCCCGTCCTTCCTAAACGTGATGGTGCCGCAGGGTGGCGCCGCCCGTGCCGACTTCAGCGGTGTAGTCGACGGCACGATCGAGGGTATCGTGTTCAACGACTTCAATGCCGACGGTGTTCGCCAGCGGGGCGAACCGCCGGTGTCGGGCGCGGCCGTCATCCTGCGCGACCGCGATCTGGCGATCATTGCCCAGACGACCAGCACCAGTGCCGGTCGTTACACTTTTACCGCTGTCGGGCCGGGCGATTATATCGTTCAGCCGGCGCCGCTGGTTGGCTACGTGATCGCTCCGGGCGTCGATGTCAGCCTTACCCCGGCCCTGCCCGGTGCCTTTGCTGACGTGGGGATGCGTCGCATCGGTGTGCTGTCCGGTCGCGTCTTCATCTACCAGACCAATGATCCTTCGGTCGTCAGCCCGCTGGCCAATATCAGCGTCACACTGGATGGGCCGGGCGGGCCGCGCACTGTGGCGTCCAGCGTGAGCGGCGCCTATCAATTCTCGAATATGGCAGCGGGTGTCTATATAGTGCGCATCCCGACGCCGACCGGCCTGTTTCACTACACGCCGTCCGCTGTTAGCGTGACCATCGGTGCCGGCACGCTCGATCCGGTCGTGAACTTTGCCTTTGCCCGGCGTGGGAACATCCTCTACCTTCCCCTGATGGAGCGCAACGTACTGCCATACCCTGACAAACGGTAGCACAGGCAATACGATGCCCGGCTCAGGCGAGGTTGCTGGCGCCTGAGCCGGGCGTTTTTGTTCAGGCTTCCCGGTCACATTCCCCACGGGCAGGACAGGTCAACGCCGAGGCGACGGCAGCGACCCGCTGACTGCCGGCAGATACAACTCGTGCGCGACAAAGAGGAATACCGCTTCGGCCCGATCGGCGACAGCATCGCCTCCATCCGCTGCACGCGCCACAGCCACGATGGCCCCGCCGGCAAAGCGATCCGGCGTCAGCAGCGGCCATGCAACGGTCAGCACCTGTGCATCGCCGCAACCTGCCAACGCCAGTGTCTCGCTCCCAATCAACTCGCCCCCGTGCCCCGGTTCGCCGCCTGCGTAGAAGTCGACCGTCACCGGCACGGCAGCGAGACCGTGGCCGCGATTCGCCACCGTCACGGCCAGCGTAAGCGTCACAGGCGCGCTAGCAAAGGGCACCAACGCGGGCGTGATGCCGAAGCCGAACAGTGCGATGTCGCTGGTCGTCGTCAGGTTGGTCGCATAGGCCTGGTAGGTCGCGCCCAAGTCCGTAATCGTAAAGGGCG
>ERZ795053.2785-NODE-2785-length-20609-cov-10.119247_pt1 | contig 20609 bp, 17 predicted proteins | sample MGYA00375137_ERZ795053 | MGnify/ENA primary metagenome ERZ795053 (study PRJEB30182, sample SAMN05720284) | activated sludge metagenome | isolation source: Anaerobic digester | place: Hong Kong | collected 2014-12-17 ...
GGACGGATTTGCCTGCGCCGGAGCTGCCTTCCACCAAAGTCAAGGAGCCGAGCGGAATGCCGCCGCCCATTTTGCTGTCTAGTTCGCCGTTGCCGGAGGAAATGACGGTTTTCTGCGGTCCGGTGCGGTTGATGAAGGGCAGGATTTTGGTGATGAGCGTGGCGGCGTCGAAGGGTTTGATGAGGTAGTCGTCGACCGGGGATTCGTGGCCGATGGTGAGGCGGCCTAGCAGGCTCTCATCGGCGAGCATGATGAGGGGGATTTCGGCCGTTTCGGGGTCGGCGCGCAGATATTGGGCTACTTCTTCGCCGTTCATGCCAGGCAGGAAGATGTCGAGCAGGATGAGGTGGGGCTTTTCGGCCACGGCCGTTTTCAGCCCGGATGCGTCGTCAACGGCCGTCAATACCTCATACCCCTCTTCCTCCAGAATCCCCTGGGTCATCTCCAACGTCTGAAAATCGCTTTCGATCAACAATATTTTTAGCGCCATTCCATCATTCCTGCCCTGGCCTCATCATGTCCAATCAGCGGGTAAATTGCAGGCTGGTCCCCACACCGTTGGCCGTGGAGACCAACGCCATGTTGGTCGCGTTTGGTCCGACGGGCGGTAGGGTGCGCAAGCGCATAACCAGTTCCTCGCCAGGATTGAAGATACCGGGTTCGTAGACCTCCCCTTCTGCTGTCGCCGCGTTCTGGTATAGACCGACGACGCTCCATTCGCCGGCGGCCGGTTCGTTGTCGATATAGGTGTACCACCCCACCTGGAAATCGCCGGACGGTGTGTAATACTCAACGATCACGTCCCAAGAAGCGAAATCGGCCAGGCGGGTGTCGCCGTCGTTGCGCAGCGTTAGCTCAATTACGGCTCCGGAGCTTTTGGTTTCCACCTGGGCCACTGACAGGTCGGTGTGGAGTTGGTCATTCAGGCGGGTCTGCATTTCTTGCCAGCCAATGCGCAGGGTATCTTGGGCGTTCAGGTAGCCACCGAAAATAGTCAGGGTGGCGAACAGGATGAGAGCCAGAACGATAAAAGCGGTGAGAATGGTTTCCATATGTGCCTACAAGGTGCCGAGGGCTTGAGCCTACATGCTGAAGAAATAGTCAGCGTCAACACCGTTGGGGGTAATGACTTTGATGAAGTAACGGCCGTTGCCCAACGGCACGCCAAAATGAATGGTAATTTTCAACGTGGCCGTCGGGGTCCATTCACCAGCATTTTCCACCTGCCAGGTCCAATAGGGGTAGCCGTTGGCGCTGCTCTGGTGGGGAATGCGGTTAAAAGCGCCTTCTGGTCCAAAAAAAACGTCGGTTTGTTCCAGGGCAACAATGCGCGTTTCGCCGACATTTTTTACCCAGGTAAACACATCAAAATCGCCATCACTGTTGGTGTCTTGCCACCAACTGCTGCTGTCCAGCTCGCCCACGGAATGGACGATGGTGATCTGGCTTTTTAGCTTTTCGTCGGCGCGGTTCGTCATGCTGGTCATGGCGTCGTTGCTTTCAATAATGGCCGGATAGGCGGCGTTGAAGAGCAGAATGCCCATCACCATGCTGATGACGATGAGCATGGTGGTCATGATTGCTTTGTCCATGGAATACCTCGGAAATCCTTATTTTAAGAGTTGGCTAAGCTGCTGGAGGAGAACGGCCGTTTCCGCCGCATCGACCCCTTCATTTTCTTCACACAAGGTGACCAACTGGTACAGCGTGTCGGCTACGTCTGCGGGGACGCCACCGTTGGCGGTGCGCAGATCCAGGAGTTTACGCGTGCGCTCGGCCCCAATTTTGCCAACGCTTTCGCTGACCCAATTCGCCAGGCCAGCCAATACTTCATCGGCAGGTGGTGCGGGCGGGGCGGCCGGTTTAGGTGACGGGTGAGGCGGTTGTTCGGGCGACGGCCGTAAATCGGCCAGCGAAACCTGACGCACCTTCAACCCGCCAGGTTGGGACAGAGGTATCGCCGCCGGTTTCTGCCCGTTATCGCCCTGCGACTTGTCCATTTCCCGCCGTGGCGCACTGCTTTCTTCCAACGAATCATCTTCAGAACGGAGCGCCGGATGGTAGTGAACGAGGATCTGGTCTTGAATATCCAACAACGTCTTTTGCACCTGGTTTTTCAAAATCTTCATTTCCTGTTCCAGAGTTTTCACTCGCTGTTCCATATCCATCAGGCTTCTCCTTAAGCGGACGACAGTTTAGCCGGGTTTCAAGTCCGGCTAAACTGTTCACTTAATCTTTACTTGTGAATTTGCTTATTTCAGGTCCATCACTTCGTCAAAGTAGGGCGGGGTGGTACGTTGAATGCTCAGCGCCGCGCCTTTGGGCGGTTTCATTTCCAACGAGAACTGCGTATTGATGCTTAGGGGGTTGGTCAGGCCGCTGAGGTCAACGGTAATCTCGACCAATTCGCCCTTGTCCAACAGTTCGTCGCCGTCGTTCGTGACGATCCAGTTCGTATCCCAATCCACATCATTGACAAACTGGGAAGCATCCACGTAATTCACCACCATCACCGGAGTCGTTGTGTTCAGGTCCAACGGTTCGCCGCCTACCACATTACCGAGGGTGAAAACCAACGTGTCCATCTCCGCAGAGGTGGTGCCGCTGACGGCGGCGGTGGCGATAAGGGAACCTTTCACTTCCATTGAAGACTGCACTTCGCCCAAACCGGAGTAGACGGCTTCTTTACCCCGCTCGGTGGAGAATGTACCGGCCGACAGGATGGTAAAGGCAAAAACCGAGGCGACGACGATAAAGGCGATCAAGATGATGGCTGTTTCCAGAGCGGTAATACCGCTTTCATCCCGATCCAGTTTTTTCCAAAAATTGTTGCTGTTCATCTTTTGCTCCTTATGCAAGTTATGACTGTTGATTTTTCCGGGCGCTTTGCTGGTCAAATTTTGCGCGGCGCCGTAGTTGTTCGATGTCTACACTTTACAACAGGCATCTCTTGCGGAGCGTGGGCCTGACGCGAGGCTTGCGTGAGGATTGCGTGAGGGTCGGCCCACCAGGCGTGTGACTCTCGTTCATTCCGGCACCAGCATGTAGCCTAACCGGGCAACAGTACGGATGAGGGAGGGCTGGCCGGCGTCTGGTTCTATCTTGAGGCGCAGGTTTTTAATATGCCAGCGCACGAGGCTGGGATCGGCCGTGCCGGGCGGGTAATCCCACACCTCGGCCAACAAATCCTGGCTGGAAAACGGCCGTTGCGGGTGCGTCATCAGGTAATACAACAGCTCAAACTCGGCCGGCGTCAGCTGCACCGCCTCATGATCTTTGCGGCGCACCCAGCATGCCTGCAAATGCAGCGTCAGATGGCCAACCGTCAGTTCCTGCCTGTCGTCGGGCGGCGGACCGGCGGCGGCCTCGCGCCGCCGCAGCAAGGCGCGCACCCGCGCCTTCAGTTCTTTCGATTGGAATGGCTTGTCCAGATAATCATCCGCGCCCGCGTCCAGACCGGTGACGTGGTCGTCCACACTATCCTGCGAGGTGAGAAAGAGAATGGGCACGTAGCGCAGCGCCGGTTCGCCGTCCAGCCGCAGACGCCGGCACACTTCCAGGCCGTCCATCCAGGGCATATTTACGTCCAGCACAACCAGATCTGGCCGCATCTGATGGGCGGTTTGCAGCCCTTCCAGGCCGTTGTGGGCAGTCAGCACTTCATACCCGTCCTGGGTTAAAACCAGCCGCAGACTGCGCACCAGTTCGGTATCGTCGTCAACGAGCAGAATGCGTTGTGGCGTCATGATGCTCTCCTTGAGGTTCACATGGTTACCGTAAAGATCGCGCCGTGGGGCTTATTGGCGCTGACGCGGATACGGCCGTTATGCGCCTCTACCACCAGCCGGCAAAAAGCCAACCCCAACCCCACCTGCTTTACGTCACGGCGGCCGGTGGCCACAATTTGAAATTTATCAAAAATCGTTTCCTGAAATTCCTGAGGAATGCCCGGCCCGTCGTCGCGCACCGCCAAATGGAAACGGCCGTGCGCCCACGGCTGCAAGACCACAGCCACACGCCCCCCCGCCGGGGAAAACTTCAGGGCATTGGACAACAAGTTATCCAACAAGCGCTGCCACAAATTGGCGTCCAGATCCACCAGCAGCGGTTCTGGCGGCAGTTCCCAGACCAATGCCACCGACTTTTGACCGGCCATCGGCGCATAGGCGGCGCAAACCGACTCCACCAGCGCGTTTAGATCGACGGTCTGACGCAGCAGCACCAGGCTGCCGTTTTCCATTTTGGCCATCATCAGCATGTCGGTGAGGTGTGAATTCAGGCGGTTCACCTGGCCGATGATCGTTTGCAGGGCCTGCTGTCCTTCCGGGCCGGTGGTCAGGCGCAGCAAATCGCAGTACATGGTGATGGTGGTCAGCGGGCTGCGTATGTCATGGATGATCATGTCGGCTAAATCTTGCCTTAGCTGCATCATCCGTTTCAGGTCGTCGTGGCGCTGTTTGACGCGCAGCATGGAACGCACGCGGGCGCGCAGTTCCAGCCCGTTCACCGGTTTGTGAATGAAGTCGTCGGCGCCAGCGTCCAGGCCGCGGGCCAGGTCGCTTTTGCCATCCAGCGCCGTCACCAGCACCACCGGGATGTGTTGGGTGGTTACGGCCGTTTTCAACTCCCGGCACACCGCAAACCCATCCATGCCCGGCATCATCACATCCAGCAGAATCACGTCCGGTTCCGATTCGGCCACCAGCGCCAGGGCTTCCGGCCCGCTGGCGGCAAATTGCAGCCCATATCCTTGCTGCAGCAGCAGCATTTCCGCCGTCTGGCGCGCCGTGGGGTCATCGTCTACAATCAAAATTACCGGTTTCTCATTCATCCTGCGTTCACCAAGTCATGACCGGCGCAGCCGGCTAGCCCGAATGATTCCCAACGGGCTGCTGCTCAGATGGGAAAGGGGTCGCCTCGCGCCGGGGAAATGCCTCAATCGCCTCCAACAACTGCTTCAAACTTAACGGCTTGCTCAAATAGGCGTTAGCGCCGGCCGCCAGGCATTGGTCCCGGTCGCCGGGCATAGCCAGCGCCGTCAGGGCGATGATGGGGATAACGGCCGTAGCCTCGGCCGCGCGTAACTGCCTGATAGCCTGCAATCCGTCCACTTCCGGCATCTGGATGTCCATCAGAATCACGTCTGGGACCGCCAAAGCCTGGTCTAAGACCTCACGGCCGTTGCGGGCCACCAGCAGCGTATACCCTTTGGCCGTCAGGTAGTCGCGCATAGTCTCAATAAAAATCTCGTTGTCATCGGCTAACAAGATGGTTTTGTTGCCAGGACTGGCGGTAACGGCCGTTTCCTCAACCTTCCTGCCCGCCGGCTGTCCCGGCTCTCGTAACTCGTCCCAGGGCAGCACAATCGAAAACCGGCTGCCCGCGCCGACCTCGCTCGTCAGGGAAACGCTGCCGCCATGCAGCTCCGTCATCCGGTACACCAACGACAAACCCAACCCGGTGCCGTTATATTCCCGTGACAGACGGCTGTCTAGCTGCACAAACGGCCGAAACAACTTGGCCATATGCTCCGGGGCGATACCAATCCCCTCGTCCCAAACCGTGAAGGAGATTGTCTTTTGTTCCGGGTCGCCGAGTACGTCCAGGCCAATGCGGCCGCCAACGGCCGTAAACTTCACCGCATTGCTCAACAAATTCACCAAAATCTGCTTCAGGCGGCGCTCGTCGGCCCATATGAGCGAAACAGCCGGGTCGATAGACGTTTGCACTTGCAGCCCCTTCCGATGGGCCTCCTGCTTCACAAAGCGCAAACTCGCCTGGCACACTTCCTGCACCGACACCGGCATCCACTCCAGCGCCAACTGCCCTGCCTCGATTTTTGACAGATCCAATATGTCGTTGATCAAATTCAGCAGATGACGGCCGCTCTCCTGGATGCTGTGCAGCGAACGGCTCTGGTGATCATTCAACTCGCCATACACACCTTCTTGCAGCGCTTCAGAGATACCCAACACCGCATTGAGCGGGGTGCGCAGTTCATGGCTCATAGCCGCCAGAAATTCATCCTTCAACCGGTTGGCTCGGGCCAATTCCGCATTTGCGTTACTGAGATCGGCCGTGCGGGCAGCTACCCGCTGGGCCAACCGGGCGCGCTCCGCTTCCAATTCCGCCTCGGCCCGCTGTCGCTCTTCAATTTCGTGCCGGGCCTGTTCATACAACTGGGCGTTTTCGATAGCCGCCGCCGCCGGACCGGCCAGGAGGGTCAACAACTGCAAATCAGTCTCATCAAAGGGGCCATCCGCCTTGTTGATGGCCTCAATGGCCCCGATTGACTGGCCTTTCACCTGCAAGGGCACACAAAGCAGCGTGCGGGCCGTGAAGCTGCTGGCCTGGTCAAAATTGGGGAAATGGCGCTGATCGGCTTTGGCGTCGGCTACCAGCAGTGAACGGCCGTGTAGGGCTACCCAGCCCACAATCCCTTGCCCCAAAGCCAGCCGCTTACCCCGTACAAAATCAGCCGCTTCGCCATAAGCCGCCGCAAACCACAAATCATTCTGCTCCTTGTCCACCAAAACCACCGACGTGGCATCGACATGTAACAGATGGGTCGCCTGGGCGGTGATGATCGTCAGCGTGGCCTGCAGATCGAGCGACGAGGTTACGGCGTGGCTGATCTGGTTTAAGGTAGTCAACTCGGTGACGCGTTGTCTGAGCGCCTTATACAATCGGGCGTTTTGAATGGCGATAGCCGCCTGCCCGGCAAAAGCGGCGAGGCGGGTGGCGTGCGCCGCCTGGTAAAAATTGGGCCGGCTGTGATTCAGGCCTAAAAAAGCCACCGTTTTTTGCTGCACGGTGATGGGTGTACCGGCCCAGGAACGCACGTGGGGCGACATCTCCGCGCGCACCCACACCGGATCGGCGGTTACGTCGGGAATGATCATGGGGTGGCCGGTTCGGGCCATGTGCAACAAACTGGGCGTGTCAGTCAGGGCAAACTGGGTAATGGCCGGCGGGCGGGAACGGCCGTATCCGCGCGTACACACAATGTCAACCGTGGACCCTTGCAGCAGCATAACGTTGGCCGTGTCGAACGGCACCACGGTGGCAATCTGGTCCAGCAAACACTCCAGCAGTTGCTCAAAATCCAGCGTCGCGCTTAGGGCAATGCCCACTTCGCGCAGCGCTTCGGCCAGACGCCGCTGCTCGTGTTCGGCCTGCTCGGCGCGCTGGCGGTCGGCAATTTCCTGCTGCAACGAGTCGTTGACCTGCTTTAAAACGGCCGTGCTGCGGGCTTCCTGCCAAAAAATTGCCACAATGCTGCCCATCAAACCAACCAGCACACACACATACCCCGCCAGTTTGAGCAAAAGCGCCACTTCAAAATAGGCGTCGAAAAGCCGGGCAGAAAAAAACATGAAGAGCATCTGGCCAGAAAACGTGAGCAAGAGGGCGACGACCAGCCAATGTTCAAAGGTATCATGCTGCCAATGGCCTTTGGCCAGGTAATTGACCAGCGCCCACAGATAAAAGGTGGTGGAGATAAACAGCTCAATGCGGTCCAGCGGGATGGTGGCGGCAATTTCCGCCTGGGCCACCATCACAAACAGCAGGATGTTGGCCAGGGTCAGGCCAACCACCAGGATAAAGAGGCGGCGGCCGGTCATACGGCCGTACCAGCCCGTTTCAACCTCGCGCCGCCAGGTCAGCCAACTGCCAAATATCAAAATGGAGAGAAACGTCGGAGAAACATTCCAGATCCAACGCGGGCCGGAAACCGACCAGGAGAGGATTGCGCTCAGATTTGGGCTTATCGCAAAGGCATGATAGCCATCCAGCAGACCCGCCCCCACAAACCCGGCGCCGATAAATAAAAATACATGGTCTCGCCGCGTGTAATAGCGCACCAGGGCCAACGTGCCGGCGAATAACGCCAGCATCGCTGCGGTAAATTCCATGATGGTGTGGCGGTCCAGCGTGCCCTGCCAGGCGTCTGGAACCAGAATCACCCTGAGCAGAATCAACAAACCAAACAACACGCCATAAAGGCGAATGCGCGTGTGGGCCACGGCAGCCGTAGACCAGATCATAGTCATGTTTGCAGGTGGGAATTAGAGGAGGAGAACGGACGACAGAGTATGGGTGTCCTTGCCGACGAAGAGAGCCGGGCGTGGGCCTGGTCACGAAATTCGCTTCCATTCCACCTGAGGGTTCATTGTACCGATTTGTGAACAAGGACATCGTGAAGAAATCGTTGATTTATGAAGTCGATGGGCGTTTTAGAGCGAGCGTTTTATGGCCCATTTGTACTAAATGGGGACGGAACGGGCATACAAGGACAAAAAAAAACGGCCGTTTACCCACAGGCAAAACGGCCGTCTATCAGCTAATTTATACCCGGCGCCGGATCAATCGGCCAGGGCGATTTGCGCTTCCGTGCGGCTGATCACCCGCCCCACGTCGCGGGCAAAACCGACGACGTCAATGCGCGACAAAATGAGGATGGCCCCGAGCAACCCCAACGCCTCCAGCCCAAAAATGATGGCGTAGCTGATGCCCGGCGCAAGGCCGATACCCAATAACAGCACATCGCGGGTGGCTCCGCCCAAAAACGTGCCCAGCCCTTTGGACACCAAGATGGCAATCGACCACAGGCCCAGGTAAGCGCCGGCCTCCTTGTCCGAAGCCATCACTGCCATCAGGCTCAGCCCGCCAAAAGTGTAGACGCCAAACCCGCCGCCAAAAATCAGCAGCGCCAGTTCGATGAGATGCACCTGACCGGCAAAGGCCGCCAGACCCAACACGAGCAGCCCCAGAGCCATCAGCCCCAGGCCCCATTTGGCAATGACGGCTTGCCGCTCCGGCGCTCTTTTGCGCCAGAAGTAGCTGCCCGCCACCAGGGTAATGACCGTGGCCGTCTGCCAATAGCTGTTAAAGCGCGTGGTCCGGCTGAGCGGCAGCCCGAACACTTCAGCGCCAAATGGCTCCAAAATCGCGTCCTGGGCCCAAGCGGCCATCGTGGCCACCGCCAGGAAGAAGAAAAAGAGCCGCGTGCGCGGATCTTGCCAGATTTTGCCCATAATGGCGCTGAAGCCAGCGCGCGGCGCGGCCGGAGCAACGGCCGTTTCCCCCCGCCGCACCCGTTTTTCCGCACCCACAATGGCAAAAAACCAGAAAAACCCGCCAACGACGGCCGTAGTCAGCACCATCTCCCAGAAAATCGGCTGGCTGTATTCTTCCATCCATAGGCTAAAGCCAATGCCCACCGCCGCAAAAAAGATGATGAGCATGGTCTCCACCGTGCTGATAGCCAGCCCCTGCTTTTGCGGCGGCGCAGCATCGCGCACCAGCGCCAGAAAAGGACTACCCGAAATCAGCGTGCCGATACCATACAGCAGGGAAGAGGCCAGGGCCAACAGCCAGCCCACAACGTCCGACGTCGCCCCCTCCAGGCGCATCAGGCTAAAGCCCAACAAGGGCAGCGACAACACCATCATCGCCCGCCCCAACCAGATGTAGGAGGTCCGCCGGAAGCCCCACAGCGGCTTCGTATCGGACAAATAGCCGGCCCACAGGCTGAGCGGTGACAGCAGGTAGCGCAGGGCAATCAGCAGCCCCACAGGCGTGGCCGGAATGCCAAAATTGGTGATCATCACCCGATTCCAGATGCTGGTTACCAAAATATCGCCCATGGCCGAGCCGATTTGGAAGCTGCTCAGGCGCAGCATGCGCCAGACGGTAAAAGGTCGGGCGGGCTGCTCTGCCGGCGGGTTGTCAGACGTCATCGTGCTCATGGGCATCTCGGGTTCATCGTTCATCATGTATCGTTTAAGCGGGTTGTGCTGGCGGCTAATCAGGCGTCAGGCGGTGGGGGAAACGGCCGTTATCGGCAAAGTCACCACAAACGTAGTCCCCTGACCGACCGTACTATTCACCGCCAGCCTGCCGCCCAATCCTTCAACAAAATCTTTAGTCCAAAAGAGGCCAAACCCCATGCCGCTGCCTTTTTTGGTGGTCCAACCCATTTCAAATATTCGTTGTAAATTCTCCGGCGAGATACCGGGGCCGTTATCCCGAATCACCACTTCAATCATCCCGTCGGCAGCCAGGTGGGAAGACAACCAGATGTGTGGCGGGCGCTCCACTTCCGCCAGCGCTTCCACCGCATTTTTGATGATGATCCGCAGCGCCTCAGACAGCATATCTTTGGCCGTGTCGATGAACGGCAGGTCATCATTCAAATCCAGGTGAATGGTGATTTTTGATTCGGTAATGATTTTGGATTGGTTGCTAAAGTGAGGCAAACGCGGAAATAATTCGACCAATGCCCGCCGCAAACTGTCGTTGACATTGGCCTGGCTGGTAGAAACCAGCCGCCAAGGTTCGTTCAGATTGTCGAGAATGTCGATGATTTTGCCGATTTCTTGGGTCACCATCGGCAGCTCTCGCAAGACAAACTCTTGCCGCTCCGGGGTGAGCTGCGGCAGCATTTGCAACAGCTGAACGTAACCGCTGATGTTGCCCACGTGATTGCGCAAGGAGTGGGCTGAGGCCACGGTGCTGAAGGCCATCCGCCCGAATGTCTGGGCTATGCGCCGCTGTTCCGACATTTCCCGGTAGAGGCGGGCGTTGCGCAGGCCGGCGGCAGCATGTTGGCCCAGGGACGTCAACAGACTGATTTCCCAATCGGAAAATTGCTCTTTTTGCGTCGTGACGAACAGGTTGCCAATCACTGCGTCGGACTGGAAAAAAGGGACGGCGATCACTTGTTTAATGCCCAACAGCTGCTGGGCCTGCGCGGCGATGGGTTCCGGGACAATCGGTCGCAATAAATCGTACAGGCGCGGGGAGACGAGGTATTTCTCCGGACGGCCGTCATGCCCGGATACAGCCCGCACGCTGAGGTTGTCCTGGAACTGCGGCTGATCTAGAAAGACAACGGCCTCTTCACTCAACAGACCAACCCCGGCGGCGGTTTCAATCCCGGCGACGGCCGTCGGATCAGCATTGATGGCGTAAGCCTTAACCGGCAGCGCCCGGTTGTTTTCCAACGTGGCGACCATGGCCCCTACGTAGCCCAAATCATCCACCACTCCGGTGACCACCGTCTGTAACACTGCATCTTCGTCGGTCATGCGCGCCTGGAGGCGCAAGACGATGTGTTCCAAGGCTTGCATCGCTTCCAGGCGGCGTTGATTTTGAATGGCAACGGCCGCCTGACGGCCAAATGCCTGCAGGGTGTTGATTTGCCGATCACTCAAGGACCGGTTGAAGACCGTGAACAGGCAGCCGACCACTTCCCCATTCAACGTGAAGGGCAGCACGACCACCTGGGTAATGCCGGCCACTTCTTGTAAAACGCGGGCATCGGTGGCGCCAACGAAGGGCGAAAACAGTTCGGCCATGTCGGTGGAAGCCAGGTAAGGATTGGCACGGCCGTTTCGCCCCAACACGGCCCGCACCGCCAGGTTATCGGCAAAGGCAGCTTCGTCCAGTGGGAAAACCGCTCCCGGCCCCAGCCGGCTCAAATACTGAAAGATAGGGGATTTTTCCAACGGATCCGCGAACCCGGCATTGGCATAGGCGCGCACAACCAGGGCCGCCCCTTGTTCCAGGGTAGCAACCATCGCTCCCACACAGTCCATATGGTTGACGACATCGTCAACAATTTGCTTCAGAACAGCCTGCAATTTAGGGGATATAGTCGGAATCGTGAGTTTTTGGCTATCTTCTGCCAATGTGATCATCCCAGGAATTGATTTTGCTTGAACTGTTTTACCCTCGAACTATTATACATTGTATCCCAGAATGATCCGGTATTGAACGGCCGTTTCGCTCAGCCGGATTCGGTTTAGGGAATGTTAAGACAACGGCCGTTGCAAAATGTGCGTGGCAATCGTCGCGCCGCTGCCGCCGATGTTCTGGGTCATGGCCGTTTTCGCCCCGTCAATCTGGGCTTCGCCCGCGTCGCCGCGCAGTTGCAGCGTAGCCTCGGCAATCTGGTATAGGCCGGTAGCCCCCACCGGATGGCCCCGCCCTTTCAGCCCTCCCATGGTGCAAATGGGAATACGGCCGTCTGGGAAAATCTCGCCCGCCTGCGCCAGCCTCACCCCTTCGCCGCGCTCCGCAAACCCGCACGTCTCCAGCGACAGCGCCGCCATAATGCTAAACGCGTCATGCAGCTCAAACAGGTCGATATCCTGCGGGCCAACGCCGGCCTGCCGGTACGCCTGCCGGGCCGACAGCTCGGCCGCCTTCAGCCACAACGTATCCTCCCGGTCGTGGATCGCCAGCGTATCCGTGGAAGACGCCGAGCCAACCACGCGCACCGCCTGCGGCGCTTTGGCCGCCGGCACCAGCAGCAGCGCCGCCGCCCCATCGCCAATCGGCGAGGCGTCATACAAGCTGATGGGATCGGCCACGATGCGGCCTTTGTCATAAATCTTTTGGGTGATTGGCTCGCGGAACATGGCGTTGGGGTTTTTGGCCCCGTTAGCGTGGGCATTCAGGGCAAACGGTGCAAAATCGTGGCGAGTGTAGCCGAATTCGTGCATGTAGCGGCGCATGATCAGCGCATTCAGGCCCACAAAGGTGACGCCCTGAACCACTTCGTAATCGGCGTCCGCCGCGCCGGTCAGAGCGGCCGTGGTCTCTTTAAAGTTGGTTTCGGTCATCTTTTCCACGCCAATGACCAACACCGCTTCCATCTCGCCGCTGGCCACGGCCAAAAAGCCCTGGCGCATGGCCGAACCGGCCGAACCGCAGGCGGCTTCTAGTTTCACAGCCTCCACGCCCCATTGTCCCAGGTAGTCGGCGACCAATGCGCCGAGTTGGTGCTGCTTGTTCAGACGGCCGCTGGTCATGTTGCCCACAAACAGGCCGTCGATTTTGTCCACGCCAGCGTCCGACATGGCCGCGCGCCCGGCGTCCACGGCCAGTTGGCGGATGGAAAGGTCCCAGTGCTCGCGCACGGCCGTTTGCCCCACGCCTAAAATTGCTACTTCTTGCATACTGTCCTCCCAGCGCCCGGTCCGGCTGCCGCAAAAAACTGCGGCTGCCTGGCTAGGCGCTGTGTTTTACGTGAAAGATTTGTCTTGCCCCAAGTGTAGCCCGGCAAAATGCCAGAAACTATCAAGTTGCAGCCGAAATCTATCAAAGCCAGGGAGTCACGCGGCAGATTATTCGGCGCTTCAGGTGTTCATGAGACAGACATCTAGTGATGCGTGAAGCGTGATACGTAACCGGAGAACTGCATCACGCATCACGTATCAGACCGCCCCCAAGAAATCCCAAGACCTTATTCCTGACCGAGGGTATAGGTCCAGTTGTAGGGGTCTGGCAAACGGCCCGTTTGAATGCCGGTCAATTCGTCAAACAGGCGGTGCGACACCGGGCCAGGCTGGTAATCGTTGATGATGTATTCCTCATCCTTGTAGCCAAATTTGCCCACGGGAGCGATGACCGCCGCTGTGCCGCAGCCAAAAACCTCGGTGATTTTGCCGGCTTTCAGGTCGGCCAACATGTCGTTGACGTCGATGGTTTCTTCGCTGACCTCGTAACCAAGGTCAGGAGCCAGGGTGAGCAGAGATTTGCGGGTGATGCCGGGCAAAATGCTGCCGCTAAGCTTGGGCGTAACGATGTGCTGCCCGCCGTACACAAAACAGATGTTCATCGCGCCGACTTCTTCGACGTAACGGCCGTGTATCGCGTCCAGCCACAACACCTGCGAATATCCCTTGCTCTTCACCGCCTCGCTGACGTAGAGGCTGGCGGCATAGTTACCGCCCGTTTTGGCCGCGCCGGTCCCGCCCTTCACCGCCCGGCGATATTCGTCGGAAATGTAAACGGGCACGGGGTTAAAGCCTTCCTTAAAATACGCGCCCACCGGGCTCAAGATGACGAAGTGCAAATAGGTTTTGCTGGCGTGTACGCCCAGGGCCGCGTCGGTGGCGATCATCGCCGGCCGAATGTAGAGAGAGGAGCCGGGCACGTTGGGAACCCATTCTTCTTCCAGCTCGACCAGTTTGGCAATGGCCGCCACGTGGTCTTCTTCGTCCACCACCGGCATCACCATGCGCCGGGCCGATTCGTTGAAGCGCCGGGCGTTCTCCCACGGCCGAAAGAGGTTGACACGGCCGTCTGGCCGCCGGTACGCCTTGGTGCCTTCAAAAATTTCCTGGGCGTAATGGAGAACGGCCGTTGACGGCCACAGCGACAGCTGTTCATACGGGCCAATCTGGGCGTCGTGCCAGCCCTGGCCAACCGTATATTGCTGGGTAAACATGCGGTTGCTGAACAAATTGCCAAAGCCAAAATCATCAACAGGCGGTTGTTTCATGTTGGCCGGATTAAGTGGGGTGATTTTCAGGTCCATTTTATCTCCTGGGAATTGTGCCGCCGATTACGCCGATTGCCCCAATAGCTCGGGCGGGTTCGCGGCCTGTTTCTTTCTCAATTTTTATCATATTTCCGCCGGTTCGTCAGGAATGACTTTTGCTTCCAGGCGGCGGCGGTACGCATCGTAGTCGGGGACGATACGGCCGTATGCGGCCACCATTAACGGCGAAGAAATCAGAAAATCGGCCGTCGCCCGGTTGGTCGCTACCGGAATATTCCACACAGCCGCCAGGCGCAACAGCGCCTTAATATCCGGATCGTGGGGCTGCGACTCCAACGGATCCCAAAAGAAAATCAGGCAGTCAATCTCGCCTTCCGAAATTTTAGCGCCGATCTGCTGGTCGCCGCCTAGCGGGCCGCTTTGCAGACGGTGAATCGGCAGGTTCAATTCCCGCTCCAGCAGCCAGCCCGTCGTGCCAGTGGCATACAATTTATGCTGCAGCAGCGAAGCCAGATTAAACTTCACCCAATGCAGCAATTCATCCTTCTGGTTATCGTGGGCTACCAGGGCGATTGATTTACGGGCAGCCATTTCGATGGTGATCATTGGGGTTTCCATGATTTTCTCCAGTTGCAACACTCTGTCATCTTAATATTATCGAGTCGTTCAGCGGTTGTCTCGCGCTCATTATAGACGAGCCGCTGCCTGCCGTAAACGAGATGCCGCGTGCCAATTGGTAATTGGCCGAAACGGCCGCCTTCATCTACCATTGCCCCATGACGCCGATTTTGGGCCGCTTTGGTCCCAATCTTCTGTACAGCTACACCGTGCTCCTGGGGCTGGGCATTCTGGCCGGGCTGGGCGTGACCGCCTGGCGCGCCCGCCGCGCCCCGCTGCCCGGCTGGTTCGATGCGGCCCTGGCCGAGTTAGCCGGCGGGTTAATTGGCGGCCGGGCCGGCTTTGTGGTGATGCAGTGGGCTTATTTTGCCGAACGGCCGTCAACCATCTGGCGCATCTGGCAGGGCGGCTACACCTACCACGGCGCGCTGCTGGGCGGGCTGCTGGGCTTGTGGCTCTGGACCCGGTGGCATCAACGCAGCTTCGCCGCCTACGCCGACCTGTTGGCGCCCGGCATGGCGCTGGGCAGCGCCTTCGGCTGGTCGGCCTGCTGGTTCCAGGGCTGCGCTTACGGCCTGGAAACCACTCTCGGCCCATTGGCCCGCGCCGCCCCGGACGAATATGGCATTTTTGCCGTGCGCTACGCCACCCAATGGCTGGGAACAGCCTGGGCGCTGCTCGTCTTTGCTCTGTCCTGGCTGACGGCGCACCACTGGCGAGTGGGCCAGCTCTTTTGGTTCACCTTGGGGCTGCTCAGCGCCGGTTACGCCGCGCTCAGTTTCTGGCGCGGCGATCCGCTGCCGCAGATACAAACGGTGCGCCTGGACACGCTGATTAATAGCTCACTTGTTCTAATCTCGCTGTTTATGCTAAAATGCTATGGAAGTCGGCGTTGAATGGTAGAATGAAGGCACACGCTCTGGCAGCCAACTGCCAGGCGCAATTTAACATAACGGGACAATCCACACATGAGCGAACAAGAAATAGAGCAAATTACCTGGGAAGAAGCCCCCGAAGGGCATAAGGCCGGGTTTGTCAGTCTGGTGGGCCGGCCGAATGCCGGCAAAAGCACCCTCTTCAACGCCTTCATGCGCCAAAAGCTGGCCATCGTCACGCCCAGCCCGCAAACTACGCGCATCCGGCAGTTGGGCATCGTCACCCGGCCGGACTACCAGGTCATTTTTATTGATACGCCCGGCCTGATGAAGCCGCGCCACAAATTAGACGAATACATGGTGAACGTTGCCGCCGAAGCTCTGACCGACGCCGATGTGGTGGTATGGGTTGTAGACGCCAGCGACGCGCCCGGCACGGGCGACCAGATTATCAGCCGCCAACTGGCGGACCTGGGACCGCAGACGCCGGTGATTTTGGCGATGAACAAAGCGGACAAATTGGCCGCGGAGGACGTGCTGCCGCGCTCCGAGGCGTTTCGCGCCCTGCTGCCCAACGCGCCGTGGATATTGTTTTCGGCCACGAAGGGTAACGGCCGTGAGGAACTTTGGCAAATGATCCTCGATGCCTTGCCCACCGGACCGCGCTACTACCCCGCCGATCAGGTCACCGATTTGTTTGTGCGCGACCTGGCCGCCGAACTGATCCGCGAGCAGATCATGCTGCAACTGCGTGAAGAAGTGCCTTACGGCACGGCCGTGGCCATCCAGGAATTCAAGGAACGGGATAACGGCGTCATCTACATCAATGCCAACATCGTGGTCGAGCGCGACAGCCACAAACGCATTCTGATCGGGGCAAAAGGCAAGCAGTTGCAGCAAATTGGGGCCGCCGCACGTAAAGAAATCGAAACCCTCACTGAGAGCAAGGTGTTTCTCGAATTATGGGTGAAAGTCGTGCCCAAATGGCGGCGCGACGAAAAAGCGCTGCGCCGTCTGGGCTACAGCGCCTCCGAATAGAGGCGTCCACAAAAACGACCGGGCAAACAACCCGAGGGAGACCGTTATGTCAATTCACGAAGAGGAATTTGATACTCAGCGACGAGAATTTTTGCGCACGGCGGCTATGACCACAATTGCCGCCGCGGCCACGGGCGTGGGGGCAACGATTTTGACGCGCCGGGCAACGGCCGTTACCCCGCCAGCGCCTGTCGTCCCGGTCACCGTCTCGCCGGCCACCCAGGCCGTCCTCTCCTCACCTGACGAACTGGCCGAATTGTTCCGCAAACTGGCCGCCGCCCAGGCCGAAAACATGCGGCTGCAAGCCGAACTGGACGCGGCGCAGCGCAGTTTGCAAGGCATGCAAGCCGCCGGCGGCAGCCAATCCGCCCAGGCGGAAGCCCTGGCCATCGAGCTGGACAAGAAAAACGTGCAAATCAGCGTGCTGGGCGGGCTGGTGGCTTTGTATGAGCAAATGGACGACCTGGACGTTGCCGCGCTGGTCGAAGAGGGCCTGACGGCCATGACCGCCTCGCTGGATGGCCTGGTGAGCAAATCGCCGCTGCTGGCCGAAGGGGTAGCCGCCGGGCAGCAGGCTTTAGCCGAACTGGAAAGCCACATCCCGCTGCTGGAAAACGGCCGTGGCTGGCTGGAAAGTCATCAAACCCGCCTCCAGGCTTATTTTGCCGCTCTGGAAGCGTTGTTAACCGACGCCGTGGAAAAGGTTGGGCCTTTTTTGGAGATGGTCACCCAGTGGTTCCAGGATCTGCGCAAGTGGCTGCCTTTTAACCTGGGCCAGCGGGCGGCGGCGGTGATGGAGGCAGCAACCAACCTGCTCAGCGAGACGCCGAATACCATCAGCGGCCTGGCCACCAACGTCGCCGAGCCGCTGGATTTGTGGCTGGCAAAGGATGGCGACGACGTGCGGTTGAGCCGCCAGATCATCAAGCCTATCCGCGAGCAGGTGCTGGAACAGGCAACGGCCGTAGCGGCGGAATCGACCCAGGTGCAAACGGTTTTCCGGGAGCAGCTGGCCACACCATGGGAAACGGCCGTGGCCCAACGCCGCCTCGTCCAGGACCTGATCACCCAGTACCGGCAAGAACACCAAATCTAAGGGCGGCCAAAAGCCGCCCTTTTTTGTTTACGTGGGGGGTTTGTCCAACGGCGGCGCAACGGCTAGAAAGTCGTAGGCGAAGCGCTGAGCGTAGGCGGCAATCAACATTTCCACCCGGTCTCTGTCCGCCGAAGCGACGATCAGCCCGGCGTGGTGCTTTTTGTTTAGCCGGAAGACGATTTCCGGGTCCTGGTAGCCAGACAAATCCGGCCATTCCTGCCGGGCCAGGCAAATCAGCACGCCAGCGTAAGCCCCTTTATCGGTGGGAATAGGATAAGTTTCGCCGAGCGCGTGGGCGGCCTCTAGCCTGGCCCACTCAGCCCACAAATTGACTCCGGCGGCGGCGACCACCAGTTCTTCGATATTGGCCCCACCCACACGCGCCGCCGTTTCCAGAAAGTAGAAACGGCCGTCTTCCGCCTGAATGAACTCTGTGTGGGCCACGCCCCGGGCCATGCCAAAGCCGGTGATCATGCGCCGGTTCAAATCCAAAATCACCTCGGCCTCGGCGGAATCGCGGCGCATGGTGCGGGTGACAAACACGCCGCCCTCGTGGGCGACGTTCAGCGGCGGCTGGGCGTATTGGTGGGGCACAGCCAGCACCACCTCGCCCTCAGACACAATCGAATCGACGTGATAGACCAGGCCGGGCACAAACTGCTCCAGCAAAAAGTAAGATTGCTCGTCGCCCAATTTATCCAGCCAGCGCCAGACTTCTTCGGCGGAATACACTTTTTTGATGCCCATCGCCCCGGCCTCGGCTCGGGGCTTGAGCACCCAGGGCGGCGGAACGCGCTCCATGAAAGCGCGCAGTTGGTCGTAGTTGAAGACCGGCGTAAATTCGGGAACCGGCAGCCCGACGTGGCGGGCCTGGGTGCGCATGGCCAGTTTGTCGCGGAAGTAACGGCCGTGCGTCACCCCTAACCCTGGCAGGCGAAAATGTTCCCGCAGCGCCGCGGCCGTCAGCACGTCATAATCATCGAGGGGCACAATCTGGTCAACGGCCGTGCCGCGCATCAGATAAGCGATAGCGTAGGTGATATCGGGCTGTTTGGCGAGGTCCGGCATAAAGAAGATGTCGTCGATGGCTTCCCGCGGCCACGGTTCATCGGCCAATTTTTCTCGGGTTACCAGGAGAACGCGGCAGCCAATGGCTTTGGCGGCCGTCAGGAAGCTTGTGCCTTTAAAATAACTGGCCAGGCATAAAATGGTTACCGGTCTATCAGGCATGGTGGGTGTTTCCTTTGCGGATTAGAGGGTCATGATGATGGCCACGATGAGCACAACAGCGACTAGAATGAAGGCAAAAATCAGCAGTAACAAGAAATAATCCGGTCCGCGGCGGCCGGTTGGAACGGCTTCTGGCTCTTCAAGCCCCACAGCCGGACGCGAAACGGCCGTGCCGATGAGCAAATCTGTGGGTGGGGGCACGTCGTAAGGCCGAGCATCCGGCAGCGGCGCAGGCACAGCCAGTTCAGCCGCATAATCCTCCAGCATATCGGGCGTTAATTCCACATCTTCCTCACTATCCATCGCCGCTGAAAGCCGGGCCAACAACCCGGCGTCTAGCTCGACAGAAGCGGAACTTCTGGAGGCAGTCGAGGCCGGCGGTGGAATCGGCTCCTGATCGGCCACTAACGCCTCTTCCATCTCGGCCTGGATTTCCGGCGGGGCAATTTTCTGCACCCAGGGAGGCAAATCGGCCTGAGCCAGATTGGCGGCGTCGGAGCGCTTTTTGATGTCTGCCAGGATGGCGGCCACGGCCGTTCTGTCCTCCGGGTCCAGATCGGTTTCCGGTGGGGGAACCGTCTGCGTTGCCGGCGGCGTCTGCACAATTTCCACGTCACGAACCAACAAATAATAGCCGGCCCACTGTGGATCAAACGCCAGGTGTCCTCCGGCGCGAACGGTCATCCCTGCTTGCAAGACCACTTCGCTGGCTGCCCGAGGCGACAAAACACAGTTGACGCGGTATGCTTGCTCTACCAGGATGAAATGAACCTGAGGGGAACGGCCGTTATTAACCCGATCCACCTGCTCTACACCGCCGACCACAAAAACCAGGCCTAAAGGCAACTCTGGCGGCAGCTGCAGCGCCAACCGATTATTTAAATGACTAACCGTTACGTCCATCACACGTTAACCATTCCCAACAACACCTCAAAATGACCCATAACACCGAAGCGTTGTCCATCAACAAATCAAGCCAACTGATACAACAGTTTCCCCATTATACTGCAAATCGATCGCATCCCCTGAAGAAGACCGTCAAAAATCAAGCCCCAGAACTACCCAGAACCATTCACGCCAACGCAACACCACAATCTCCACATGTTCTCCAGACAGTCTAATCTCTGCTTCAAAACCCTGCCGAAATCCGTGAACCACACAGGTCTTCACAGCAAAAACATAACGAGCACTCCCGATCGCGGCAATATTTGCCTCCCGCCAAAACCAGATTATACTAAGTTGATAATCACCCAAGCACTTTAGTTAACAAAAATCAAATAAGCCTGTCCGGTACGCGAGGGTTTCGCTCATTTTTATTTGACGAAAAATCCACACTTGCTATACTTGTCATTCGGTGTACGAAGTACCTGAAATCAGGCATCACCTTTACAGTTAACAGACAATCGTTGACATGCCGACGTAGCTCAATTGGCAGAGCAATGCTCTTGTAAAGCAT
>ERZ795053.2787-NODE-2787-length-20588-cov-6.150295_pt1 | contig 20588 bp, 18 predicted proteins | sample MGYA00375137_ERZ795053 | MGnify/ENA primary metagenome ERZ795053 (study PRJEB30182, sample SAMN05720284) | activated sludge metagenome | isolation source: Anaerobic digester | place: Hong Kong | collected 2014-12-17 ...
GTTTATCACAGGCATTGATATCTTTAACTAGTTCTTCTGTAAGCATTCCCTTTTCGTCAATAAGTCTAATAATATCATCTTTTCGTTCCTGCAAAGACTTGCCATACTCATATTCTTTTTGGATGGCTCTTATTTGTTCTTCATCAAGTGAACCTGTTTTTTCTTTACGGTATCTAGCGATAAAAGGGACCGTATTGCCTTCCTCCAGAAGTTCTAAAACCGTTTCTACTTGTTTAATGCTAATACCTTGAGTTTTGGCGACTTGTTTAATTAGTTCTTCATTAATATATTCCATTTTTGTCTCCTTATCGATATTAATATTTTAACATATATTCAGAAAAAATGCTAAAAAAAAGAGCCTTTCATAGGCTCTTTATTTGTTATTCATTGAATGGTTCGTATGTACCTTCATTAATTGATGTTAATGTATTGATTACTGCAGTTGGACCAACATGGATTTCTTCATAATTTCCATTTACAACCACAACAAGCATTGGTGTAGGAATTTGATCTTTTCCTATAGTGTCAAGAAAACTTGTGTATGCTGGTAAAGTTTTATTTTCTGAATCTTTAGTTGCTAGAGTAGAAGAATTTAGTAAGAAGAATACATTCTCATCTAACTTATTTCCAATTTTTAAGATATCATTCTTATTTTCTTTACAACTAATACATGTGTCTGAATAAACATATATAACATAATTACCAAGTTCAACTTCAGCTTCATCCTTCATTTGGAAAACATCTGCATAATTTTCTACTTGATCATAACTCTTATAATCTTGCCATTTTGTAATTGAGTTGTAGACAAAAGCTACAGCCACAAGAAGTATAACAGAAACGATTACAACTACAATCGTCTTCAATAATAACATCTCAGTATTTTGTTTTTTAAATCCCTTTTTATAAGTTGCCATTTTTTCACCTCAGTATTAACATTTTATCTAATTTTTAGATAATTTGCAACAATTATTTTATTTTAACTACCTATTCTAAAGATTCGATTATTGCAAAAGCAATACTGTAATCTTTTTCATGTGATATTGATACTAATATTTGATATCTTTCAAACTTTGGATTAGCCACAAAAGGACGATTAAGCTGATCATTTAAGATGGTTATATCTCTCATAAACACTTCAATATTAGCTTGAGAACAAGCTTTGATTATTGCTTCTTTAGCTGCAAATCTTCCACAAAGGAATTCTTGCTTTCTCTGTTCTAATTTCAATTGCTCAAACGCTTTAAGCTCATTATCGCTTAAAACTCTTCTTGCTAAAGACTGATTTACTCTAATATTTTCAACAATATCAGTTCCAATACCTTTTATCATTTTATACCCTCTTCAATCAGTACTTTGTTTGCTAAATCCTTTATAGCTCTAAATCTATGATTTAAAGCTGATTTGGAAATTTGTTCATCAAAATGTTCAATTGAAACGTATGATAGCTCCAATAACGAAGCTTCCGGATATGTTTTCCTCAAGAAAATTGCTTCTTGAATACTCTTCGGCAGATTGGTTTTAGCTTTCTTCTCAATAATTTCGATATATTCAAGTTGTTTGTTAGCTGCATCCATAGCTTTTTTTTCATTTGCTAAATCACAGTTTATAACTCTATTTATCGAATTCTTGAAGTCTCTTTTGATTCGAGAATCTTCAAATTCAAATAAAGAATTATTAGCCCCGATTACCCTCAAAAAATCAGCTATTTTTTCTGCTTCTTTTATATATGTTATATACCCTCTCTTATTACTTGAAACCTTAGCGTTTAAAGAAAACTCTTGACACAAATCTTGTATAATCTTTGCTTGTTGAAGCGAATAAGATTGAATCTCCATATGATATGCGCTTGTTTCGGGAGAATTTATCGATCCAGACGCTAAGAATACACCTCTTAAATAAGCTTTCTTACAGCACTCATCTGCAATCAATCTTCCATCGACATCTTGAAAGAATATAGAGGCTTCATTTATTAACGACAAATCACTGATAAGGAAGTTAACCTTTTCAGTGATTTTAACAACAAATAAATCATGTTTTCTCAACTTCTTTACTTGTTTCTTTAATATAGTTAAATCAATTTTGTACAGTTCTTTAGTCAAAGCCATGAATCTTCTAACAACCGCATTATTAGTCGTTTGAAAGACTATGCTAATTCCTTCTGAGTTTTTTTCAATTGAACCGTTGATATGAAGCATAGCTGAAAGCTCTGCTTTATTACAACAACTCAAGTGCTTCAAACTTTGTAGTTCTGTCTTTACATCTTGTGAAAAAGACATTTACATCACTCCTGTTTATTAAAACCAATTACCTTCTACTGTTGAATAATCCATGCCTTTACGTCTAATTCTTACGAATACTGACAAAGCAATTCCACCTAATATCATTAAGGTTGAAGTAACAGTTGCAGATTTTAGAGTCATTCCAAATATTTCAAATACCAGAGGATCGGTTCTCATACTTTCGATGAAAATTCTAACTCCACCATACCAAATTAAGTAGAATGACAACAACTCACCGAAATGTATTTTCTTATATCTTCTTAAAACCAACATTATAATAAAACCTAAAATATTAAGTGTAGATTCATAAAAGAATGTAGGATGATAATATCCTGTAAAAGGTTCGACTGCATACGAATGAAGACCCTCTTTAATATACATATTGTTCACAATGAACTCAGGAATATGTATTGTATATCTTAGGTAATTAAACTGTTGCTCCAAAGAAAGATTCATAGTACCATTTACAGCTCCGCCAACGATTCCACCGTGAGCTTCTTGGTTAAAGAAATTACCCCATCTCCCAAAAGCTTGTGCGATTATGAAACCGACAGCAATGATATCAAACACTTTAAATAAGTCAATTTTTCTTTTTCTAGTGTAAAAATAAGTACAAATAACTGCTGTAAAGAAAGCTCCATGAATAGCTAGACCCGATAAACCAAATGATGAAAAATCCAATGTTCCACTCGAAAATCCAATAATTCTTAGAAGTGAAGGGAAAAATCCTCCGCCAACAAATTGTTCTAACTCAAATATAACATACCACATTCTCGCACCAATAATTGATATTGGTACAATCCACAAGAAACCATCAATTAAATCATCTTTTTTAATGCCGATTCTTTTAGTCTCTCTAAGTCCAAGACCTAAAGCAACAAAAATACCAGTCATAATGAAAAAAGAGTAGAAAAAAATCGGTCTTCCAAAGATAGTAACTAATCTATTGTCTAGAGTATAAATTGGTTTAATGATGGTGTCTTCATTAATTTCGTCAAAATCGCTTTCCCAAACTGACCATCTTGTAAAATACCTTTGACCTATGTTTTCTGGCGATTGTGGCGGAGTTATATTGCATTCGCTCACTCCATCACAATTGACTTCTTTTAAAATATTACCATCATAGTCTACAAATGTTACCTTAAAAGGTTCGTTGTTATCAATCTCATTTTGACAAGCGGTCAAGTTTAATAAAACCACTCCAAAAAATATCAAATATATAACAATTCTAATCTTCTTCATTGTCATTCTCCCGGTTTTGCTTGATTTGATCGTTCAATTTTCTATTAAACTCTTCACCTGAATTATATCCTAAGTTTTTTGATTTGTAATCAAAAGCTGCGGCCTCTACTAAAGTAGCTGCGTTTCTAGCTTCAGTGATTGGTAAGGCTGCATAAGAAACATATGTATCAAATATTTTTCTTCTATCTGCTTTAAGTCCTAATCTATCGTAGTTTTGATTATCATCATCCCACTTCTGCAATTCAACAATTAAAGATATTCTCTTCTTTTCTCTATATGATTTGACTCCATACAAATAAACTACATTAACAACTCCAACACCACGAATCTCCAAATATTTTTTTAAAACATCAGGAGCTTCACCAACTAAGATACCTTTTTCAACTTGATATATCTCAACGATATCGTCAGCCACTAATATATATCCACGCCTTATTAACTCTAAAGCTACTTCAGATTTACCTAAACCGCTTTTTCCGGTCATTAAAACTCCAACACCATTTATATCAAGTAAAACTCCATGCATTGTTGTTCTCTCTGCCAAAGCAGCTTGCAAAAACGAATACAACTCACTTACGAGTGATGTTGTTTTATAAAAACTCTTCAAGATTGGGATATTATAAATATCACCATAATGTATAAAAATCTCCGGAACGTCTACATTTTTAGTAAAAATAAAAGCAGGTGCATCCTTCTCAAATAACGTTTTTATTCTTTCTTCTTGAATCTCTTGATCCAATGAATGAAAAAACGCCGCTTCTTTAGAGCCCATTATTTGAATTCTATCATTTTCATAGAATTCCATCATCCCAGCCAGTTCAATCCCCGGCTTAACTACAGCCGGATTAAAAACTTTTCTGCTAACACCATCATGACCAGCTAGAAGTTCTAATCTTAAACCCTCGATGACTTCCTTAATGGTTACTGACGTCATAAAATTCACCTTCTTCGTTTAATTCTTCTAAAATTCATTTGCTTAATGAAACTTATATAGACTACCTTAATAATTGTTCTTATAAAATGCAAAAACATCACAAAAATAATCGGATCCCAATGGCTATTAAAATAAAAATGATCTCTAAATATAACTAAATCTATAAAATAGAATAAGATTAGATTCATTAAAAAGAATATCAACCCTGAAGAGAATACTACGATAGACATGAAATTTTTAACTAAATATCTTCTAAGCAACTCCTCATAAAAAGTCAATATCAAAGCTATAAGAACTATATAAATCGAATCTGCTATATAAGCGAAATTAATCAAGTTGAATAAACCAAAAATAATGAGAAAGTTAACCACAAAACTAATAAGCAAATTAACATAAATATTTCTTGAATATTCCATGCCTAGATTAATTTTAATTACGACTGGTCCTCTAGGTCCCAAATTCTTTTTTTGTTTTTGCTTATCTTCTTCGTTTTGTTTGCGAACTTGCTCTATCAACTTTTCTAATTCTTCAATTTCTTTTCTAATATCCTTATCGTTTTTATCCATACTAAATCCCTTGATTACATAATACAATTATAATATCATAATTCAAAATAAATTACGAGTTTTTATCCTTATGCCTTCAATATTTCCTTTAAATATTGACCGGTGTAAGATTTTTTATTTTTTATAACTTCCTCTGGAGTTCCTAGAGCTATGATTTCTCCACCTCTATCTCCACCTTCAGGTCCTAAATCGATAATATGATCAGCTACCTTAATAACATCCAAATTATGTTCAATTAAAATAACTGTTGCACCTTTATCGACGATGTCATTCAATACTTCAATCAACTTCTTAATATCATGAGTATGTAAGCCAGTAGTTGGCTCATCTAGTATATATATTGAATGATTTGATATCTTCTTATATAACTCACTAGCTAACTTAACTCTTTGAGCTTCTCCACCAGACAGCGTTGTGGAAGATTGACCTAATTTTATATATCCTAAACCAACATCATTGATGGTTTTTAAACGATTGTAAATTTTAGGAAGATTTTCAAAAAAATTCAAACTTTCTTCTACTCTCATCTCTAATACGTCAGCAATAGTCTTGCCCTTATATTTTACTTGAAGTGTTTCTTTGTTATATCTTTTACCATGACATTCTTCACATTCTACATATAAGTCAGGCATAAAATGCATCTCTATTTTAATAACTCCATCGCCTTGACAATGTTCACATCTACCGCCTTTAACATTAAAGGAAAATCTTCCTTTATCATAGCCTCTTAACTTCGCTTCTTTTGTTCTCGCAAACAAATCTCGAATATGATCAAAGACTCCAGTATAAGTTGCTGGATTCGATCTAGGAGTTCTACCAATAGCGGACTGGTCTATATCAATAATCTTATCGAAGATCTGATAGTTTTCAATCTTTTCAACTTTTCCAGCAGTTTCATTACGTCTAGTAATCAAATTCGCTAAATTAGTGTATAAAACATCATTCACCAAGGATGATTTACCTGAACCGGAAACTCCAGTAACTACAGTAAAACATCCTATAGGGAAATCAACTGAAACATTTTTCAAATTGTTTTGAGATGCTTTTTCCACATGCAAATAACCGTTTTTATGCTCTCTTCTCTTCTTAGGGATAGGGATTTTGTATTCTCCTCTAAGATATTTGGCTGTAATTGAAGTTTGATCCTTCAATAGTTCCTCAGGCGTTCCGACAAATACCACTTCTCCACCATGGTCACCAGCACCAGGTCCGATATCGACAACCAAATCACTATCCAAAATCATCTCATGATCATGTTCAACAACAATCATAGTATTTCCTAAATCTCGCATGTCTTTCAAGGTATTAATCAACCTTCGATTATCTCTTTGATGAAGTCCTATCGATGGTTCATCAAGAACGTATAAAACACCGGTTAATCTAGAACCAATTTGAGTAGCCAACCTTATTCTTTGTGCTTCGCCGCCAGATAAAGTACCGGCAAGTCTTGAAAGTGATAGATAATCAAGTCCGACATTGATTAAGAATCCTAATCTAGCTTTGATTTCTTTGATAATCGGTCTTGCTATCTCAAATTCTTTATCTGTTAGATTGATGTTATTTAAAAATTCTACCAAATGCAAAATACTTAACTCTGATACTTCATTTATATTTAAACCATCAATATACACTGATAAAGCTTCTTGATTCAATTTCTTACCATGACAAGAATCACATGGAATATCATTCATCATAGACTCAATCCAGTTTCTAACAGCTTTCGATGTAGAACTTAAATATCTACGCTCTAAGCTTGTAACCACACCTTCAAAAGGTCTTTTAGCATTATGGTACATGTTTCCGGTTCTGGAAACATAACGAAAATTGATTGGTTCATTAGTTCCATATAAAATGATGTTCTTTTGCTTTTCAGTCAAATCTCTAAATGGTTTATCCAAAGGAATATCCATAGCAATTGCCGTTTGTTCGATTTGCTGATAATATAGCGAATCCATATTTGCATATTTTCTAAATACATTTTCTCTTAAACTAAGTTCTTGATCTGGCAGTAAGATATTCGGATCGATTTTTCGTTTAAATCCTAATCCTGCACATGTTTCACATGCCCCATAAGGTGCATTGAAAGAGAATAATCGAGGTTCTAACTCAGGTACAGTAAATCCACATATCGGACAAGCAAAATGTTCGCTGAACAACTGTTCTTCTCCATTGATCAAAACCTTAACATGACCTTCTCCAAGTTTAGATGCAACTTCCAAAGAGTCGTATAATCTTGAAGTTGCACTTTCTTTTATAATAATTCTATCAATTACAACATCAATATCATACCTAATATTTTTCTCTAATTTTATATCTTCATCCAACTCATGTTCTTGATGATTTATACGTACTCTTGTGTATCCATCTTTTCTAAGATTATCAATTATATTTTTATGAGAACCTTTCTTTCCTCTGACAATTGGGGCCAAAATAATAAGCTTTTGACCATCATGTTCCAATACTCTGTTAGTCATTTCTTGTATTGTCTGAGATTTTATTTCTATTTTATGAGTAGGACAATATACCCTTCCTATCCTTGCATAAAGCAATCTTACATAGTCATAAATTTCCGTAACAGTACCAACAGTAGATCTCGGATTATTGGATGTTGTTTTTTGATCGATTGATATTGCTGGAGATAAGCCTTCAATAACATCAACATCTGGTTTTTCCATATTTCCAAGAAACTGTCTTGCGTAAGAACTCAAAGATTCTACATATCTTCTTCTTCCTTCTTCATATATTGTATCAAATGCTAAACTGGTCTTTCCAGAACCGGAAAGACCTGTCATAACAATTAATTGATTTTTCTTAAATTCAAGGTCAATAGATTTTAAATTATTTTCTCTTGCCCCTTTTATAGTAATATAATCACTCAAATTATCACCCATTCTTAATCATATCAACGAATTCCGATTCATTGATAACTTTTACTCCTAAACTAACAGCCTTATCATATTTTGAGCCAGGACTATCTCCAACAAGAACAAAATCTGTCTTATTAGATACACTCGAACTTACATTTCCGCCCATCTTCTCAATAATCGATTTAGCTTCATTTCTAGAATATCCTTCCAATGTTCCAGTTATGACAAAAGTTTTGTCTCTGAATACGCTATCGGTAAAAACTCTATCATCTTCATAATTGGTATTAACACCTAAATCCTTTAACTCATATATCATATCAATGTTTTCTTGTTTATGGAAATATTGATAGACTGATTTTGATGTGGCTTCTCCAATATCTTTAATACTGCCTAACTCTTCAATAGACAAATTGAAGTAATCGAAGAGATTTTGATGATTTTGCGCTAAAACTTTAGCTGTTTTAGCACCTACATGTCTGATTCCCAATCCAAACAACAGTTTATCGAGATTATTATTCTTAGATACTTCAATAGCGTTTAACAAGTTTTCGATGCTCTTTTCGCCGAAACCTTCCTTTTTAATCAATTCCATACGATGGTTTCCTAACTTGAAAATATCCGCAATATTTCTTATATACCCATCGTTATAAAATTCTGTAAGAATTGCTTCACCTAATCCATCGATATTGTATGCTTCTCTTGAAGCGAAATGGATCAATCCTTCCAAATGCTTTGCTTCACAATCCGGATTTAAGCAGTAATAATCTGCTTCATTTTCATTTCTTCTTAGTTCCGTTTTGCAAATTGGACAAGACTTAATCATATGAAACTCGATTTCATTGCCAATGCGTTTTTCCTTGACTACTCTCAAAACTTCAGGAATAATCTCTCCGGCTTTTCTTACAACCACATGATCTTTAATATGAATATCTCTATCTTTAATGAAATCTTCGTTATGCAAAGTAGCTCTAGAGACCAAAGAACCGGAAATCATAACCGGAGTTAACTTAGCTACAGGTTTAACTACTCCAGTCCTACCGATTTGAAAATCAATTGCTTCTAAGACCGTTTCAACTTCTTCAGCCGGGAATTTAAAAGCTGTAGCCCATTTAGGAAACTTTGAAGTATAACCAATCTCATTATAAAGCTCAATTTCATTTACTTTTATAACGACACCATCAATCTCGTAATCCAATTGGCTTTTAAAGTCTCTTACTTTCTCAATAAACTCAATAACTTCTTCTATATCTTTACAAAAAACGGTATTCTTATTAACTTTAAAACCAATTCTCTTCAGTTCTTGAATAATTTCGTAATGATTTTGACTCTTTAATCCATAACCGTAATAAACAAAGACATCAAGATTTCTTTTCGCAACTATCTTTGGATCTAATTGTCTAACACTACCTGCTGCTGCATTGCGAGGATTCTTAAATAACTCTTCATTATTCTTTAACTTTTCATCATTTATTTTATTAAAATTCTTCTTACTTAAAAAAATCTCTCCTCTAACTTCTAAAGGTTCTAGATAATTGATTTTTAAAGGTATCGATTTAATGGTTTTTACATTTTCGGTTATATCTTCACCTAAAACTCCATTACCTCTTGTAGCGGCTCTTTTATAATATCCATTTTCATATTTTATAGAAACAGACAATCCATCGATTTTTAAGTCAACCGTGAAAGTATATCTGTTTACGGCCTTTTTAATCTTTTTATCAAATTCTCTTAACTCATCATAACTGAAAACATTATCCAAAGAAAGCATTGGGATATCATGCTTAACCTTCTCAAATTTTTCACTTACTTCTCCACCAACTCTTTGCGTTGGAGAATCTTGAGTTTTAAGATCCGGATACTCATTTTCTAATGAAATTAATTCTTTCATCAACTGATCAAACTCAAAATCCGTTACGCTTGGACTGTCTAAAACATAATATTCATAACTATATTTGTTAAGCAGAGATTTTAACTCTTCAATTCTGTTTTTTGCTTCCATATTTATTTCACCACCTCATAACTTGGATGATCTTTAATAAGAATTTTTATGCCTATAGGGCTTGGAAAAGCTACTCTAATCTTATCATCTTCAATTGAGACGATAACTCCTTTACCAAAGGTCTTGTGATTTATTTTATCTCCAACACTGACATTGTGAACGACTTCTTTATAAGTAATCTTTTCTTCGTCCATCTCTAACACTTTACGATGTTTGGGTTTGTCAAAGACCTCTTTTCTAGGTTGATACATGCCTTTTCTTTCAATGTACTCTTCAGGTATCTCTTCAATAAACTGAGAATCTAAATTATTCATATACCTACCATACATAAATCTTGTTTGACAATTCGTTAAGAAAACCTTGTCTTTTGCTCTTGTTAAAGCAACATAGAATAAACGTCTTTCTTCATCAACATCAAATCTATCCATCAGACTTTGACTAGACGGAAATAAAGTTTGTTCCAAACAGGTAACAAACACATATTTAAATTCTAACCCCTTGGCAGCGTGAACTGTCATAAGATTAACATACTCGCCGTTCTCATCAATTTCTTGAGATTGTTCATGTAAAGCTAAATCATTAAGTAAATTCACCAAGATTTCATAGTTAGTAAAATTAATATCATACCCGGCTATTTTTTCCATTATGAGACTTTTGAACTCGTTTAGATTATCCAGTCTTCTTTCTGATTGAAAACTCTTATCAAGAGTTGCGTCGTCGTTCTCAAGCATCGCTTTATATCCGGACTTTTCAATCAATTCATCATATGTATCAAGAAGAGATTGTTGGTTTATTTTTTCTTTTAGAGATATAATCAAATTCTTGAAATCTAACATCAATTGCTTGCTTTTACCTTTTATTGTGGCGCTTTCTTCATCTATACAGTCAAACAATTTAATATTATTTGATTCCGCTTCCTCTACAAGCTTTTGAAAAGTTGCGTTACCAACTCCTCTTTTAGGAGTATTGTAGACTCGGGAAAAAGAGTAATCATCTCCCATGTTAATTACTAGATGCAAATATGCAATTATGTCCTTGATTTCTTTGCGCTTATAGAAAGAAATATTGCCAATAACGCGATGTGGAATATTGAATTTTAAAAATATATCTTCAAACCTTCTACTCATAGCATTATTACGATAAAGGATAACGATATCGTTTAATTTTTCTCCATCTTTCCAAAAACTTCTGATTTTATCGAAAACATAGTATGCTTCTTCTTCATCAGTACCCGCTTTAAAAAAAGTTAGCTTATCTCCCTCTCCCAAACTAGAGAATAGCTCTTTTTTGATTCTGTTTCTGTTATTTTGAATTACAGAATTTGCAGCTTTTAATATATTATCTTTCGATCTATAGTTTTGGTTTAACAAAATTGTCCGATGTTCAGGAAAATCATTCATGAACTTTTTAATATTCCCTATATTGGAACCTCGGAAAGCGTAGATACTTTGATCTTCATCACCAACGATAAACAAGTTACGATGGTTCATAGAAAGCATTCTTACTATCTCATATTGAAGGTCATTAGTATCTTGAAACTCATCAACTAAAATATATTCAAATTTTTCTTGGTATTTCTTCAAAACATTAGGAAACTGTTTAAATAAATCAAGAATCAAGACCAATAAGTCTTGAAAATCAACTAAATTATTATCTTTAAGATACTTATTGTATAAAGGGTAGAGTTGTATTACCATCGACCTCACAGGATCAGCGATAGCATTAACTGATGTATGCCCACCCTTAATCGATGAAAATAAATTCGATGTTATCTTTGGAGAAAAGCTTTTTCGGTCATAATTATGATCTTTCATTAGGTTTTTAACAATAATTGTACTGTCTTCATCATCAATTATCTGAAAATCTCTAATATATCCTAAATTGTGAATATCGCTTCTAAGAATTTTAGCTCCCATAGCATGAAAAGTGGAAATCCAAGCGCCTTCAATAGAATTACCTAATAGTAAGCCGACTCTTTTACGCATTTCTTCAGCGGCTTTATTGGTAAACGTAATCGCTAATATATTTCCAGGAAATATTCCGTATTCTTCAATTAAATAGGCTATTCTTCTAGTAAGAACTCGTGTTTTACCGCTCCCAGCCCCTGCAACAGCCATAATAGGGCCGTGGACTGTAGTAACAGCGGAAATTTGTTGTTCATTTAGATTTTTCAGTATCAATTCTTTCACTCTATCACCTTTAAATATTATATCATAATCTCTTAGATATAATAATATATATGAACGATATTTCTTGGAAAGCTTCTAGTGAGCATATGCTTTGAAAAAGATGTGAATTTGTGAGATAATTAGGGTACAAACAAATTAAAAGGAGTGATTTTATTATGAAACACATTTTACCAGAATTATCTTATAAATATGATGCATTGGAACCATATATTGACGCTAAAACTATGGAAATTCATCATACAAAACATCACCAAGGCTACATCACTAAATATGTTAATGCTCTAGAAGGACAATCAGAATTGCTTAACAAGGATGTTGAAGAAGTTCTAAAGAACATCAACCAAGTTCCAGAAAAAGTTAAGCAAGCTGTTATTAATAATGGTGGCGGTTACTATAACCACAGACTTTTCTGGGAAATTATGTCACCAGAGAAAACTTCTATGAGTAAAAAATTAGAAAAAGCGATTGTAAATGATTTTGGATCATTTGAAAAATTCAAAGAAGAGTTTGCTAACGCAGCAGCTACAAGATTTGGTAGTGGATGGGCATGGTTAGTAGTGAACAAAGATGGAAAGTTAATTGTTACTTCTACAGCTAACCAAGATACACCATTCGATAAAGGCAATCCTATTTTAGGTTTAGATGTTTGGGAACATGCATATTATCTAAACTATCAAAATAGAAGACCTGAATACATTGATAACTTCTGGAACGTAGTTAACTGGAAGAAAGTGTCAGAGAATTTTGATAAAGAAGTAAAATAAATACTAAAACGCCAAACGGCGTTTTTTTTATTGTCTTATTTTTTAGATTAATATCAATAAGTGGTATAATGATTATGGAAAGTATAGGAGATTGATATGAAAAGATTATTAATAATAGTTGATTATCAAAACGACTTCATAGACGGTAGTTTGGGATTTGATTCAGCTATAAACATTAAGGATAACATTATCAAAAAAATTAATGATTACCGTAACTCAAATGATGATATAATATTCACTATGGATACTCACTTCGATAATTATCTACAAACTGAAGAAGGAAATAATCTACAGGTTAAACATTGTATAAAAGGCACTTTTGGACATCAAATACAATCGGATGTTTTTGCTTTAAAAGAGCCAAAAGATAAAGTATTTGAAAAACATACATTTCCTTCTTTAGAACTAGGGAAGTATTTGGAAAACAAAGAATATAATCAAATTGAACTATGCGGATTAGTATCAAACATATGTGTTATCAGTAATGCGATAATTGCTAAAAGTTCCCTACCGAATGCCCATATAGTAGTGGATGCATTAGCAACTGACTCATATGACAAAGAATTACATAATAAAACTATGGAAGTTCTAGAAGGACTCCAAATAGAAGTGGTGAACAGATGAAAAACTATCGAGAATCAATGTTAACAGATTTATACGAATTGACTATGGCCAATGGCTATTTCTTAGAAAACAAGCACGATGATATCGGATATTTCGATCTCTATTATCGCAAGACTACCGACGATGGTGGATATGCAATTTTCGCCGGTCTTGAAACTATAATCAAATTCATCGAATCATTGAAATTTACCGAAGATGATATTGCGTTTTTAAAGAAGAAAAACATATTCAGTGAAGGATTTTTAGAATATTTAAAAAACTTTAAATTTACAGGAGATATCTATTCTTTCAAAGAAGGAAGTGTAATTTTTCCAAACGAACCAATTATGACTATAAAAGCTAAGTTGATTGAAGCTCAAATTATTGAAACATTCTTACTTCAAACAATTAATCATCAAAGTTTAATTGCTACAAAAGCAGCACGAATCAAACAAGCTGCAAAAGGAAGAATTGTACTTGAGATGGGAGCCAGACGTGCTCACGGAGCTTCTAGTAGCGTTTTAGGAGCTAGATCGGCTTATATTGCTGGTATAGATGGAACAAGTAATGTTCTAGCTGATCAAATCTATGGAGTTCCATCTGGTGGAACTATGGCTCATTCTTGGGTTCAATTATTTGAGAATGAATATGAAGCTTTTAAAGCTTACGCAAAACATTATCCACATTCCACTACATTCCTAGTCGACACTTATGACACTTTAGACAGTGGTGTACCTAATGCGATTAAAGTAATCAAAGAAGTTCTAATCCCTATGGGAGCTAAGTCTTATTCTATTAGAATTGACTCCGGTGACTTGACCTACCTAGCCAAACAATCAAGAAGTCTATTGGATAAAGCTGGATTACCAAATTGTAAAATCGTTGTTAGCAACGCATTAGATGAAAGATTAATTAATACACTAATATCACAAGGCGCACCAATTGATGTTTTTGGTGTAGGAGAAAGATTGATTACAGCAAAAAGTGATCCGGTTTTTGGATCTGTATACAAACTTGTGGCAATAGAAAAAAATAATGAGATTATTCCAAAAATAAAAATCAGTGAGAATGTTGAAAAAATTACAACCCCTCATTTTAAAAAAGTCTATCGTATCTATTCTGAAGACAATAAGGCAGAAGCTGACTTAATTACGATATATAACGAAATAATAGATAATAGCAAACCATTAACGATTTTCGATCAACATAACACTTGGAAAACAAAAACTTTTTCTAATTATACAGTTAAAGAACTCCATCATACAATATTTAAAGATGGAGAAAAAGTCTATAAAAGCCCTAAAATAAAAGCGATTAGAGAATTTGTATCCGAAGAACTCAATAGCCTGTGGGATGAAGTAAAAAGATTTGACTTCCCTCATAGATACTATGTAGACTTATCAAAAAAACTTTGGGATGTTAAACAAAATCTTATAAGTTCAAATTAAAAAGAGACGAGCTCGTCTCTTTTTGTTTTATATTAATTAAATGATGATTTTAACTCTACAATGCGATTAAAGATCAATTTATCTTTTTTAGAATCGTAGTCGGTAGTAAAATAACCTTTTCTAATAAATTGGAATCTTTCTAAAACAGTAGTATCAATCAATGAAGGCTCAACAAAACCATTGAACGTTGCCCATGAATTTGGATTTAATCTTGTGAATAAATCTTTTTTTCCATCCGAATCAATTAGCAAAGGTTCAAACAGATTAATCTCCGCAGGCAAAGCTGTTGTAGCCTCGACATAATGAATATTGCCATTTGGTTTTCTTGCATCAAAACCACTGCCTGATTTTGTTAATTCATCATATGTACAGTATAATTCCTTGACAGTACCATCTTCATTATAAACTACTTCATTGCATTTGATGAAATAAGCATGCATCAGTCTGACTTCAATACCTAATGATAATCTTTTCCATTTTTTATTAGGTTTTTCTTCAATGAAATCTTCTCTTTCGATGTATAATTCTCTACCAAAAGCAATTTTTCTATTACCTAAATTAGGATTATCCGAATTGTACTCAACATCAATCCACTCAACTTGACCTTTTGGATAATTAGTGATTATTACTTTTATAGGGTCAATAACTGCATTTACCCTCTTTACTTTTGCATTCAAATCGTTTCTTAATGAAGTTTCCAACATCTCGCTTGATACAGTAGAGTTAATACGTGAAAGACCTGTAGATAGAATAAAACTTATAATTGATTCTTTTGTGTATCCTCTTCTTCTCAAACCAGCTAAAGTAGGCATACGTGGATCATCATATCCTTTTACCATCTTTTCATCCACTAATTGTTTTAAATATCTCTTCGACATAATTGTGTTTGTGATATTAAGTCTACCAAACTCATATTGATGAGGAACGTGTTCCATTTCACATTTTTCCACAAACCAATCATATAATATTCTATGATCATCATATTCCAATGAACACAATGAATGAGTAACCCCTTCAAATGCGTCTTGTAACGGGTGTGCAAAATCATACATCGGATAGATACACCACTTATTACCTGTGTTATGATGTTCTATATGGATAATACGATAAATTACTGGATCTCTCATATTCATGTTTGGCGAAGACATATCTATTTTGGCTCTTAATGTCTTTTCACCATCTTTGTATTTACCATTCTTCATATTTTCAAATAGCACAAGATTTTCTTCAATACTACGATTTCTATATGGAGAATCTTTTCCAGGAGAAGTTAATGTCCCACGATATTCTCTCATCTCGTCAGGGTTTAAATCACAGACATAAGCTAACCCTTTTTTTATCAATTTAATAGCTAATTGATAGGTATCGTCAAAATAATCTGAACCAAATAAGACATTTGCTGGTTTATATCCTAACCATTCAATGTCTTTTTTAATTGCTTCCACAAAAGAACTGTCTTCCTTCACTGGGTTTGTATCATCAAATCTTAAGTTTGTTTGACCGCCAAAGTGTCTAGCTAACTCAAAATTAGTTATTATTGCTCTAGCATGTCCGATATGCAAATATGCATTCGGTTCTGGTGGAAATCTAGTAATTATTTTTTCTACTTTCCCGCTATTTAAATCTTCTTCCATAATTGTTTTTATGAAATTTGATGTAATTTCCATATTTATTCCTCCATATTTAATCTTGATTGACCATTAAGATACAAATCATCAGTTTTATTGTTTTTTAAGTATTGAAAATATCCAGCTGTAGCTATCATCGCAGCATTATCCGTGCAATATGCCATATTTGGAAAAAAGATTGGAATATCTTTAATGCTATTCATCATTTTCTTTCTTAGCCCTGAATTGGCTGCTACTCCTCCAGCAACTATTATTTGTTTAATATTATACTCGTTTTTTGCCATTATTGTTTTCTGAACCAATACATCAGTGACGGCTTCTTGAAAACTAGCACAGAAATCTTCTACGTTTATATCTTCTTTGCGCTGGACCATATTGTGATGAGTATTGATAACATGAGACTTTAATCCAGAAAAACTGAAATTATAATCTCCACTATCAATCATCGGTCTAGGAAAACTCATTGTATCCTTACCTTTTGAAGCTAGCTTATCAACCACCGGACCGCCAGGGTAAGGTAAACCTAAAATTCTGGCGACTTTATCATAGGCTTCGCCAACTGCGTCATCTTGCGTTTCGCCTAATTTAAAGAAATCGTAATGTTCTCTCATCAATATTAACTCTGTATGTCCTCCAGATACTACTAAAGCTAGCAGCGGAAACTCCATATCATTATCAATATTATTCGCATATATATGTCCAGCAATATGATGAACGCCGACTATAGGTATATTATAGTTCAAACTAATGACTTTTGCTGCATTAACTCCAATTAGTAAAGATCCAATTAGCCCTGGCCCTTTAGTAACTGCAATTAAATCCAAATCCTTATACGAGATATTAGCTTCTTTTATAGCTTGATCAAAAACATAAGTTACTCCTTTGACGTGTTCTCTAGAAGCTATTTCCGGAACTACTCCACCATACTCTTTATGAATATCAATTTGTGACAGAACCACGTTAGACAAAACTTTTTTTCCATCTTCAACTACACTAACGCTTGTTTCATCGCAACTTGTTTCAACCCCTAACACATACATATTAATCACTTCCCAATCTTTTATACATTAAAAAGGCATCCTCACCATTGTTATAATAAGCCTTTCTAACTGAAACTTGTTTAAATCCTGATTTTATATATAAGTTGATTGCATTAAGATTAGAAGGTCTGACTTCCAAAGTCAGATCAACCACTCCCTCTTCAGTTAGCTTTTGCATAATGCTTTCTAAAAAATATGAACCATACCCTTTTTTTCTTAATTCTTCAACTATGACAAAAGAATTAATTTGAGCTTTATCTTCATCAATCCATAAAATCATATACCCAATAATTTCGTCTTCAACCAAAAGATAAAAATTAATTAAAGGATTATAAAAATCTTCCATTAATTTTTCTATCGTAGAAAAATTATGAAAATATTTGTTTTCATAATCTAATATTATTAACAAATCTTCAATAACAGCTTTTCTAATTTTCATTTCTTAAATTTCTCTCCGCTTCAGTTACTTGGAGATAATTCGGAGTTAAGCTATGAACATCATCAATTTTAGATAATAACTCAGAATTTAATAACTTAACCACATTAGGTTTCCCTTCTTCAATAACTTCGAAATCAAAATCTAATGTTCTTTTATAATTTTCTATATTGCTTAAACAATCTTCTTTAATAATTTCTAATTTATTCTCTTTATTAGAGTATAAACCCATGAATCCATTCCCTCTTCTTGCGTCAATTAGCGCTAAAACATAAGGTTTATCGGATGAAGAGGCCATCAAAGCTAAAGATGATATTTTGTATAAAGATAAATTATTAAGGTAAGCTATCATCTTAGCTACGGTAACTCCAATCCTTACTCCCGTATAACTTCCGGGTCCCACTCCAACAATTATTTCATCAATTTCTTGTAAAGTTACACCCTCGTTTTCTAATATCTTTTGTAAATAAGGCATGATTGTCACAGAGTGATTATTTATTCCGATTTCATAGTAATATTGCTTTTCTACTCCATCAATAACCAAGGATAGAAAGATATATTTAGTTGCTGTATCTATTATTAATTGCTTGAATGATTTTTTCATATCTTCCCTTTCCCTCAATTAAAAGAACTCTTTTAAACTCTGATTCAGCTTGGATATCGATAGTTAAGATTTCTTCTGGCAACTGTCCTTTTATATATTTGTACCACTCGATAACACTGATACCTTTTCCATATATAAACTCATCCAATTCGTAGTCATAACCGATGTCTTCAAGTCGATAAACATCCATATGATATAAATCAAAATCTCCTTGATAAATCTTTAAAATTGTAAAAGTAGGTGAATTGATATTATCTTTCACACCGATATTTTTTGCAAAGAATTTTGTAAAGGTAGTTTTTCCTGAACCTAAATCTCCAGTCAATCCGATAACCATTCCAGTAAAAGCATATTCTGCAATAATCTTTGCTAATTTTTCCGTATCTTCAATTGAATTTAAAACTATTTTAGTCTTCAAATAAATACACTCATTTCTTTCAGATATTCATAGTAAAATTATATCATATAAAATGTAAAAACAAATCAAAATCATATGATAAGCTATTTTTTAAGCACAATCCAAAACATTTCTACCACTTCAATTATTCTTTATGTTATAATAAACATTGATGATTCAGGTAAATAAGGAGCTCATAATGTTTCTAATAATACACAATCCTTTATCAAGCAATAAAAAGTCAAAAAAAACAACTCATAAATATGTAAAATTTTTTAAAAAATATAAGATTCCTTTTCGTTTAAGATCAACCTTGAAGATAAAAAACTTAAACGTTTTTCTTAACGCGAATCCAGAGATTTCAGATATTTTATACCTTGGTGGAGACGGTTCAATCAATCACTTGATAAACAATGTCGATATCAATGACATTAAACAAAATATCTACTTGGGTAAAAGCGGCTCAGGTAATGATTTTCTTCGAACTTTAAAGAAGTATAAAAAAGCCGAGATTACTTTAGGTGAAGCGAAAACCAATATTGGTTCCACTAAATTTATAAATGGATGTGGCCTTGGCTTCGACGGATTGGTTTGCCATTACGTAAATAACGATACAAAAAAAGGGAAATTGTCTTATTTTATAAATGTTTTCAGATCGATAATCAAATATCATCCAGTAGAAATCGATATCAATGTTGACGGAAAAGATTATCATTTTAAAAAAGTATTCATTTCAGCTATCCAAAACGGTAAATATTTTGGCGGTGGAATGAAAGCTACTCCAAATGCAGATCCAACTGATGATAAATACATTATCTGTATCGCTCACAATCTATCCAAATTAACCCTCCAACTACTTTTAGTTACAATTTATCCTGGTTGGCATCGATTCATTAAAGGTAAAGTAACAATGCTTACTGGAACTAATATTAAGATAAAACATCCTTCAGAAACATATTTTCAAGCTGACGGAGAGGTTATGGGCAATATAAACGAAGTCGAAATCAAACCTGTTCAAAAGCGGACTTTCATTGCTTTTAATAAAAAAGATTTTAAAAACAAATCAGCCACTCAATGATGGCTGATTTTTTTATAAACTCTCTTCTAATTTCTTTCTTAATTCTTCAAATCCTGGTTTCCCGAGTAAAGCGAACATGTTTTTCTTGTAAGCTTCTACTCCAGGTTGATCAAACGGATTCACTCCTAATAGATATCCACTAACTCCAACTGCTAGTTCGAAGAAATAAACTAAATATCCAAAGATATAAGGGCTTAATTTATCAATTTCAATTACTATATTTGGAACCCCTCCATCTCTATGAGCTAATAAGGTTCCTTGAAGAGCTTTCTTGTTTACAAAGTCTAATCCTTTGTGTTTTAGGTAATTTAAGCCATCTAAATCCCTTTCCTCTTCTTCGATTAAAACATCTTTATCTGGATTTTTAACATTTATTACTGTCTCAAAAAGTATTCTTTCGCCATCTTGAATATACTGCCCCAAAGAATGTAGATCTGTAGAAAACGATGCACTGGAAATAAATAATCCTTTGTGGTCTTTTCCTTCAGATTCTCCAAAAAGTTGTTTCCACCAT
>ERZ795053.2792-NODE-2792-length-20560-cov-9.467057_pt1 | contig 20560 bp, 17 predicted proteins | sample MGYA00375137_ERZ795053 | MGnify/ENA primary metagenome ERZ795053 (study PRJEB30182, sample SAMN05720284) | activated sludge metagenome | isolation source: Anaerobic digester | place: Hong Kong | collected 2014-12-17 ...
GGACCCATTGGTTGGAAGAACCGTTTCCAACCATCTGCAGCGCCGCCTCCTGTCCCGCGGCGTTGATGAATACCCAGCTGACATACCCGCTGCAGTCCAGTCCCGGAACCTGCGTAACAGACCGGCGGAATCCTTCGTCGGTCAGCCGCACGCCGTTTTTCGCGCCCCATTCAGGCGCCATCCCGAGTTGACTGTATTTGCCTCCCCATTGATACGGCACGAGTCCAACCGGCAGACACGCGGTTTCGGCCACCTCCCGCCGCTGGGCGGAGAGATCCGCCGGAAGTTCGCTCAGCAGCGCCTCGGCCTGCCGCCGCGTTTTGATAACGACGCCGTCTTCACCCGTCAGCATGGCATAAACACGCTGAAATTCCGGCTCCATCAGTTCCGACTGCAGCTCCCTCTGCGCCTGACTAAAATTGTATTCATCCGCGATCTCAAGATATGTCTTTGCATGCAGCCGCAGAACTTTACCGTTTTCCGTGCGGACCGTTTCCGTCTCGTTCATATCCCAGAAAATCCGGGACAGTTCGTCCAGCGGCAGTGCATTCATCTGTTCGTCGCTGAAGGGCGTGAAACTCTCCGCGTTGTACTTTGCAATAAACGTTGCAAAGATATCCGGCCAGTTGGATACCTGTTCGGCCGCCGCATCCTGCGTTTCGGAAGCGGACGCATTTTCGCTTAAAGCCATCCGGCTGTATTCTTCTTCCAGACTGTTAACCAGCGGTGAAAGCGTATCGTATACGCTTAAAGCGTATTTTGTAATCTGTTCCGTTTCCGACTCAATACGAACGGTTCGCTGTTTTTCTGTAACGGCAGTATTGCCGCCGGCATTTCCTAAAACGGATATGCTCCTTTTGACCGTGACGATTTTATCTTTTTGCATCGCGGCATAAGTGACGACATAACGACCGGGTATTTCAGCCGAAAATCCGCCGTCGCTTAACACCCAAACGTACACGTCGGCGCCTGTTTCGTCCCTCGCCGAAACGCCGTCTAACAGGGAAAACGACGCCGCCCCTATCGATATCCTTATATCCCGGGCGATAAGCCTGACCCGTGCGGACTCGTTGCCGCTGAATTGAAAAACAGCGCTGCTTTCCGCCTCCGTTTGTTCCGGCTGCTCGCCGCTCGCCGTTACGTCGCCGCTTTCCTGTTCGCTTTCGCCCAGCGCCGGCGTACCCGCACTTTTGCATTTAAGCAGAGCCTGCCGGTACAAAACAGTCTCGTCAAGCGCGGGGAAAATTTCTTTCAGCGCATCTGCTGCTTCGGTTGACTGTGTGCCGGATGTCCCGGCGCTCGTTATTGCCTGCTCTCTTCGCAGAGCGCACCCGAAACAACCTGAAAGTATGCAGCAGAGCAGCGTAAGCGAAAGAAGCGACGCAAGCGCATGTTTCCTCATAGCACCGGCCGCATTCATACTACCGTCTCCATGACTCCTTCCGCCATGGCCGGTGCCGATAAGTTTTTCTTTTGAATAATCGGGCAATTCTTTTACTTCCGGCGGCGCTCTCCCCGATAGATCGCCGCGCCGGCCTTCCTTTCAGTCTTTCTGTGTTCGTTTCATCCGTCTTCCTTGTCTGCATCGGCCCATGGCGGAAGCAAACCGGATATACACGACCATTTGCTGCGGCAATGCGCTTAAAAAGCATTGGCTTGCAGCGCTTGTGCAGCAACCTGCTATTTCCACTTCTTCGTTTCTCCGGTCTCTTTTGACCCCCGCTGAAACCGCACTTACAGAAACACACCTTAGTATAACAGAACTGAAAGCAGGAAACACCACAAAAATCCGGCTCGTGCGCCGCCCTTCTCCGCATTGTGCTTCCGTTCGGCGCTGCCCATGCTGGCATCTGCTCATACAAAAAGCGGAGCCGTCCGCCAGACGGCTCCGCTTTTTGTTGCTATGTTTGAGTCTGTCCGATACATATATCCAAAGAATAAACGCTTGCGTTTTATTCTTACGCGGTCCTTATTTTTCCACCAGGATTTCCCCGCCGACCATAACGCGCCGGATTTGAATGTCGTCGTCGAAAATGCAGACGTCTGCGTCGTACCCCGGCACAAGAATGCCTTTTCCCTTTGCGCCCAGTACGCGCGCGGGATTCATCGTCATCATACGCACCGCGTCCGCAACGGGAAGCCCTGCGCCCTGCACCATCGTCCGTACACAGCGGTCCGCAGTGCAGACGCTGCCCGCAAATGCCGAACGGTCCATCAGCATTGCAACGCCGTCTTCCAATATCACGTCCTGACCGTGTTCCAAACTGCCGAGCTTCACGATTTCGCCTTCCGGCAGCCCCGCGCCGCGCATGGAATCCGTAATCAGGCAAATCTTGTCCCAAGGCTTCTGCTTCAGAATCAGCCGCAGCAGTTCCGGCGGCAAATGGCAGCCGTCCGCAATGATTTCAACGTCCAGTTCGCCAATCATATACGCGCTTTCCACCACGCCGAGGTGCCGCCAGGGGCCGATTCGCCGGAGCATGGACATGCCGGAATACAGATGCGTGACCAGGCTGTAGCCATGTTCAACGCCAATCTGCACATCCTCATAGAGTGCGTTGGAATGTCCGATTGCCGCAATAATTCCCCGTCTGCGCAGCTCACTCCCAAGTTCCGGCGCGCCCGGCAGCTCCACCGCGGCGGAAATCCGGGAGATGTCGCCGCATGCATCGAGGATACGCAGGTATTGCTCCCTTTCCGGCGTCTTCAGATGCTTCGGGTCCTGCGCGCCTGCCTGCGCCTTCGAAAAATACGGGCCTTCCAGATGCAGCCCGAGGAAATTCGGTCCGTCCTGTATACCGGCTTTTGCCTCGGCATAACAACGAAACGCAAGCAGCAGTTCTTCCTCCGAACTGCTCAGCGTGGTCGGCGTCAGCGACGTCGTACCGTGCTGCAGATGCGCTTTTGCGGCTCCGGCGAACGCCTCCGCCGTTCCGTCCATATAGTCGAATCCGCCGCCGCCGTGCGTATGCATGTCGATAAATCCGGGGCTGACATAGCAGCCCTGCGCGTCGTACACAAGATCGGCCTTCGCCGATACGTCGTCCTGCGTAATTCCGGCAATCTTTCCGTCCTCAATCAGCAGATTCGCATCTTTCAGCATCCTGAGTGGCGTTAGAACCCGTCCGTTGACAATCGCAGTTTTCATAGATTACCGCCTTCTCACAAAATGTATTTTGCCGCGTCCGCATCCAGGTAGAGTTCCGCCGCCGGATGCGTGCGCAAAACCGAAGCAGGACATGCGGCCGAAACCTCACCGCAGAGCATATTTTTCACCGCTTCCGCCTTTGTTTCCGACGGCACGCTGCAAAACAGCCGTTTTGCCTCCATCATGGCCGGGATGGTCGCCGTGATCGCGTGCGTCGGCACCTGTTCCAGCCGTTCAAAGCATCCGTCGTGCACCTGCTGCATGCGGCAGCGCTCTTCCAATTCGACCACCTTTGCCATCGCGGGATCGCAAAAATCGGCAACAGGCGGATCGTTGAACGCGATATGGCCGTTTTCGCCCACGCCGAGCAGGCACGCGTCCAGCGGATGCGCGCGTAAAAGCGCGTCGTATGCGCCGACGGCGGCATGCAGGTCGGCGGCGTTTGCGTCCATCAAATTGACGCTCTTAAACGGCAGCCGGTCAAAAATCGCCCGGCGCAGAAAGTTGCGGAACCCCGCCGGATGCGCCGGGTCCAGCCCCACATATTCGTCCATATGAAACGCATTGACTCTGTTCCATTCGATTCCTTCCGCCGCGCAGAGCGCGGCCAGCGTTTCGTTCTGGGACGGCGCCGCGGCGAACATAACGTTTATCTCGTCCTTTTCTTTTAAAAGCGCGCGCAGATAGTCCGCCGCGTCCTTGCCCGCACAGGCGCCCATGGAAGCCCGCCCGTCGAACACGCGCACGCTTAGTTTCCCTTTTGTAAAAGATTTCAATACCGACATTTCAAATCACTCCCGTCACAGCAAATGCTTGATAACCCCGCCGTATTTTTCTTCCAGCGCGCGGTTGTGTTCGTCGCCGCCGGGCATATTTGCGCTCATAAACACCGGCGGTTCAATCCCCCTGCGCAGCATTTCGGAAACGACCTCCTCGGTCAGGCAGTTCATTACGAAGCAATTGCAAAACGTCGAGGTCGAACATACCTTCTGATCATAATCCCCCACCGTCACGACCGCATCGCCCAGCGGCAGATGGTTGTCGATAAAGATATCGGCCTCCTCGTATAGATTCTTTCGGCTCGGGTGGCGGGATTTTGCCCCCGCGGGCACAATTTTTGCAAAGCTGGACGATGTGACGGCAACGGTCGTTACGCCGCGTTTTTTGCATTCCAGCACCGTATCGATGGTCATCGCATTGATGCCGTAGGCGTTAACGATCACCATGACCTCGCCGGGTGTTTTGCCTACGCCGTACGCATTAAGCACTCCCAGCGCATACCCGGGCGTACGCTCGATGTAGTTGGAGCGCTTCGCGCCGTGAATCAGGTTGGTGCCCGGATCGAGGATTGCGTCCCACATGGCTAACCCGCCCGCGCGCCAGAGCACTTCTTCAACGCCGATGTTGGAGTGCCCGCCGGGTCCTATTACATGTACCATGGCGCCAGCTGCGTATGCATCCGTAATCGCCCGCGCCGCATTTTGGATCTGCGGCAGTTCGCCCTCTATCTGCTCGAAAATAGCGCAGAGTTTATTCCTGAATATGGAAATTTCGCCTTTACCCATCGTCTTCGTCCTTTCTCTCGTTAATGGTACAAAAATGTCTCCGCGCCGTTGCTCACCGCTGCAACCGTCGCGTCCGGGCTGCCCTCCAGCGCGTCGTCCACCGCCTGCTGCAGCTTAGAAATCGGATAATGCACACAGCCGCAAACGGCCATTTCCGCCGCCGTCACGCCGTCGCTGACGACGACCAGCTTCCTCCTGCGCCGCATCTTCGACATGCTGTTGCCGATTGCCATGGCGAGTGCGTCGCCGTTAAAGCGCCTGCCTGCAAAGATACCGCGGACGAGTTCGTCCCCGTCGTCGCGCCCCATCCATTCCGGATATTCGCTGTGTGGACCGATTCCCTCATAATTCGGGCTGACGAGTATAATCGTTCCGCCGCTTTCGCCTTTTAGCGCATATTCGGCGGAGTACATCCCCTTGGGAGACTGCCAGAAATCCTGATCGGCGGGAAACGAACTTACCACAACCACATCCGCGCGTTTTTCCACATGACACCCCAGCACCCGTTTGCCGATCTCAACGCCAGCGCGGTGCGCCGCGATATAGTGGCCGGCCACCGCCCGTTGCAGCTGCATATGCGAGTTCAGAACGGTGTTGACAATGAAATCAAGGCCAATCGTATCCACCCAGCCTTCCATCATCGTGCGGATCGGGCTGTCCTCCCTGCCGAACAGGTTGTCGTTTTCCAGCGAACCCTTCAGGTGGAAATACGAAACCGTGTCTTCCCCGGCAACACCGGGATAGAGGATTTTTCCGCCGCCGCTCCAGCCCATCACGGGGTGCGGCACAAGGTTGCCGATCCCGATTCGGATATCCGCGTCCATCGCGTCCTTCGTGGCGTGGATGTCCACGCCGTCCGGCGTTTTGCCGACGTAAACAAGCTTTTTGGGATCGCGGAATTCCGAATTGACCACCGCATAGCGGGTGTATACTTCGGGTCCGACCCGTTCGCTCAGTTCGTCCGGCGTCATATGCCGGTGACTTCCGAGCGCAACGATGATGCGCACCTGGCTTTCCATTACGCCGATCTGCGCAAGCTTTTCAAGCAGCACCGGCAGGATGCGCGATACAGGCGTCGGACGGGACGCGTCGTCGACGATGATATTGATCTTTGCACCCGGAAAGACGATCTCCTCAAGTTTCGGCGTGCCGATCGGGTGCTCGATTGCAGAGCGGATTTCCGCTTCAAAATCGGCCGCGGCGGGCGCTTCCACAGGATCGTACATCCGTAAAAACCGCTGCTCGTCAACCCGAAAAGAAACCTTTTTGTCTCCGTACGGCAGGGTGATTTCCATCATTCAATTCCCCTTCTTTTCAGCAGCGCCATTTTAAGACGTTCCATCTGTACGCGACACGCTTCTTCCGTTAAAAACACACGGTTTTCCGGGAACATTTCAAACGGCCTTCCCCAGCCGATTTTATCCTTGTATTTCGGGCACACGGTCACGTGTACGTGCCGCACGGTATCCCCGTAGATTCCATAGTTGATTTTATCCGGACTGTAAAGCTCCTTGATCGTCTCGGCAAGCGCGCATACGTCGTCCAGATAGACGTCCCGTTCGGCTTTCGGAATCTGATAGATCTCCTCGTAATGGTCCTTGTACATGATCGTGCAGCGCCCCGGCAGGGTCTGGTCTTTGCAGAAAAACACCTTGGAGACCTTCAGGTCGCATAGTTCAAAGAGCAGTTCCTGAAAGTCTTCGCCACGCTCACAATAATAGCATCCTTTTTCCGTCATATCCGTTCAATCCGTCCATTCGTTTCATTTTTCTATTTCCCGCCGCCGGCAACGCCTGTTCCGCATGCGAAACGCCGCCATCAGCAGACAAACACCCACCGCGCATGCGGCCTGTGCCATCCAGAACGCCGCTGTGAAACCGCCGGACACGTCGTAAATCCATCCAACCAGCGCGACCCCCATTCCGCCCATCGCCGCAACCGTCATGGTCGAAAGAGACAGAACAGACGTATACGCGCCGCGGTCAAACAAATCAAGTATCAAAAGCGGTACCAGCACAGACGGCATCGACATGCTCGCGCCATAGAGGAACGATCCCGCTATCAGCAGTTCCGGCGAACGCTGAAAAACCTGAATCAGCATAATCCCCGTCATCGTGAATACCGCGCCAAGCAAAAAGGCTCGCTTTGAGCCGGCCCTGTCATTGAGCCATCCCAGAAAAAACTTGCTTGCAAGGTTGCCGGCCATGCTCGCCGAAGACATCATCGATCCGACGGCCGTCGTCAGCCCGACGGAGAGTGCGAATCCCGGGAAGTGATAGATGAACACCGTTTCAAAGACGGCGATCGTTACGACCCCCAGGAACACCCAGAGAACTCCATCCTTGGCCAGCGTGCCGGCCGGCCGCTTCCGTGTGCATGCCCGGCCTTCCGCCTGCGTCGTAAAAGCGGAACCGCTTTGCTCGGCCCCGTACGGCCGCACGCCGGCATCCTCCGGCCGCCTTTTCAGAACGAACAGCGTGAACGGCAAAATGCACGCCGCGCCGATTCCTGCAAAGATCAGATACGCAGCCCGCCAGCCAAGCGACTCAATCAGCGCGTTTCCAAGCGGGTTCATCACAATCCCGCCGAGCCCTGCAAACGCCATCGCCATCCCGACCGCAAACCCACGCCGCTTAAAAAACCAGTTCGTCAGCAGAATAGGCGACATATTCAAAAACAGAAAACCGCCTGCGAACCCGTAAAACACGGACGCAACATACCATTGCCAGAGCTTGCTGAAAAACGCCATGCTGCCGACGGAGCACACCAGAACGACCGCCGCGGGGGTCAGCACCAGCCGCGAAGGATAGCGCGATATCAGGCGGCTGGCCAGCGGAAGCGCGGCCATCATCGCAAATCCGCGAATGGTTACATGCAGCGAAATCTGCGCCGTCGTGCAGTGCAGGCTGGCGCAGACCGCCGGAAAAAAAACGCCGATGCTGTTGGAAAGAACACCCAGCCCGCCGAACTGCACAAGACAGCACGCAAACAGGATTTTCCAGGCCGGATGAATCGGTCCGGCGGCCTTAGTGTGCAAGCGCACCGCCAGCTTCCGCCCGTTCGAGAAGCTCAATCATCAGGATCAGAGCACGCGCAATATGATAAGGGTCCTTTACCGGAAGCGCGACAACCTTCTCCTGCGGCGTTCCATCCCTTTTCAGAATCTGCACCCATTCGCGCACCTCCCGGTCCGAATTTGGAAAATGCGAAAACGTATACGCAAACACCTTCCTGTGCCAGCGTAAAAACGCCTCGTCTTTCTGCGTAAGGCAGAACAAAAGCGTCGTGTAGAGCGCTTCGGCATGCACCCACCAGAGCTTGTCCCCCCAGCCGGAGAGCACCTGCTTCACAGTCGGTTCATTCGCTTCCTCCGCCAGCGGAATACCGGGCGCGCCGCCGTCGGTGGAAACAAAGTGCATCAGCCCGCCGAATTCCGCGTCCCAGCCGATTTCCAGCGCTTTTTTCGCAATCGCCGCCGCGCGTTCCCGTCGCGTGCCTTCACCCAGAATTTCCGCCGCCTCCGCAATGAACCACATGTCCTCGAGCGTGTGACCCGGATTTGCGTGCGTGCCAAGCACGCCGCCAAAGAAACCGCCGCTATTGCGGATTACCTCGTGCACCACGTTTTGTGCGTCGGTAAAGTCGTTCAGAACGCAGCCGGAAAACCGGGCGATATCTGCTTTAAGGCTTTCAGCGAACGCCGCATCGAAGAGGCCGGCCGCCCCGAAAAGCTCCGCCGCCACGTTGGTGAGGATCATCGGAACGCCATGCGCGCGGTATTCTCCCGAGAGCGGATACGGCAGCGTTTTATACGTGCCCGCGTCGTACCGTTCCCGGCAGGAGCGGTACAGCCGCCTTGCAAACGCAAAGTCCTCCTCTCTGCCGGATACGGCGGCAAAGCGGGACAACCCGCAAACGACGAAGCAGTCCGCATAGATACTCAGATCGAGTTCTTCGTACCCTTCAACCTGTTTCGGCGCGCCCGTTTCGTCCATAAGAAATACGCAGCGCCAGTCGTCCGGGCCAATCAGACAGTGTTCCCGCAGAAAGTGCGCGCCGTTTTCGGCAAGCCGCAGAAACTCTGCGCGCTGCTCGCTTGTAAACGTGTCCGATCGCATGTCCGCCAGTTTGGCAAACATCCAGACAAAGCGCCCCTGGCTCCAGGTATATTTATCCCGGCTTGTCAGGTGTTCGCCGGCGTTGTCGAAGCAGTTGAAGTATCCACCGTGCTTTTCGTCCAGACAACGGGGGAGCCAGAACGAGAGAATATTGTTCGTCAGTTCGTTTTCATAGAACCCCTTCATTTGTCTGATCAATACTGTGTCCATATCCGCCGTTCCAATTTCTTTCTTTGATTGCGTTTTTACTTGATCGCGCCTGCGGTCATATCCCCTGTGATATTGTTCCGTATCAGAATAAACAGGATCACCAGCGGCACGGTCGCGTACACCGCGCTCGTCATGACAAGATGCCACGGGATGCCCACCGCCGGATTGTTCTTCAGAATCTCATACAATCCCACGATAATCGGCTTTTTCGAACTGGTGGAAATATACGTAAACGCAAACAGGAATTCGTTCCATGTCCTTGTAAACGTAAAGATGACTGCAACGGCGATTCCGGTTCTGGACACCGGCACGAAGATCCGCCGCAGCGTCATAAACGAGCTGCACCCGTCGATCTTCGCCGCTTCCACGACCTCTTTGGGTACGGTGTCGAACGAACTTTTGAGCATGAGCACGATAAACGCAAGGTTGAACGTGACGTTCATCACCACAAGTCCCGCGTAGGTGTCGATGAGTCCCAGCGAATTCATCATGATATAAAGCGGTATGATGATGATGACCGGTGCGAACATCTGGCTGACCAGAACCAGATAATACGTCGGTTTCTTGAAGAAAAACCGCAGTTTGGAGAGAGCGTAAGCCGCCGGAATCGCCAGAAGCATAATCACGACGATCGTTGCGCCGGTCACGATGATGCTGCTCTTGAACCCATCCAGAATATCCAGTTTCTGGAACACTTCCACATAGTTTTCCCATGCGACCGGATCGGGAATCCACGTGACCGGCACGGAAAACACGTCGTTGGCCTTTTTGAGCGAAACGGATATCATCGCGGCGACGGGAAACAGCAAATCGACCAGGATCAGCAGGATGAACACCGCGAATAAAACCCGGTAGATCTGTTTTGCGATTTTGGGTTTATTGACCGTCTTATTCATAGCTGACCTCGTCTTCCTTGGCGCGCACATAGAGGATTGCGAAAACGGAAAGCAGCACGAAGCTGACTACGCTGATTGCCGCCGAATACCCGCGGTTGTTGAACCGGAACGCGTTATCGTATATCAGATTGACCAGTATCGCCGAAGAATTCGCCGGCCCGCCCTGCGTCATCATATAGATCACGTCAAAGGAGTTGAACGCCCAGATTCCGATCAGGATGCCCAGCGTGCGCATGGATGAAGAGATCAGCGGCATCGTGATGCACCGAAATCTCTGCCATGCGTTCGCGCCGTCGATCGAGGCGGCCTCGTAGATATATTTGGGGATGGAATACAGCGTTGAAAGGATATTCAGCGCACAAAACGGCGCCACCGCCCAAACGTTTACGATCATGACTGCAATCAGCGAGGTTTTCGTGTTTCCGAGGAACCCCACCGCCTGCGTCGTGATGCCAAGGTCGCGCAGGAACTGCCCGATATGCCCGAACATGGGATTGTAGAGCAGCCGCCAGATCATGCAGGCCACCGCCGCCGGCATTGCATACGGAATGAGCATGATGCCGGTAATCAGTTTTTTCCCGTAAAATTTCTTATACAGCGCCAGCGCCATAATCAGTCCGAGTCCAAGCTTTAGGAACACCCCCAGAAAAACCCAAATAGCCGTATTCAAAAATACGCGGGGCGTATCGACGTTTGTGAAGAAGTCGACAAAGTTCTGAAGCCCAACGAAGATCATGTCCCCGTTGATCTTTTTATCGAAGAGCGACAGCTTCATCACGCTTGTCATCGGATAGAGTATGAATACGACATAAACCGCCAGCATCGGCAGGATATAGAGCATATTCAGCCATTTTTCCCGCTTATTGCGGTCGATTCGTTTTGGTTTCTTCATGTTGGCGCCTCCTGTTGCCTGAAAATGCGTGTGCAAAAGGCATTGTTTGCCTTCTGCACACGCAGAGGTTAACATGCCGGTTCGTTAATCCGCAAGCAGTTTATCGACCTGCTCGCCCGCGGCGGTGAACGCGTCCGTCGCGCTCATCTCGCCCATAACCGCCTTTGTGACATAATCCGCCATAACCTTCTGGATTTCTTCCCAGCCGATCAGGGACGGCTTGAACTTCGCAATCGGTTCAAGTGCGCAGAACGGCGCGACCATGACGTTGGTTTCGTCGCTGAACGCCGGGCGCTCGTCGAAATAGCTCTGCTGATTCGGGACCCAGCCCGCGTCCTCGATAACGCTGCCCTGATACTGCGCCGTGTGCCACAGTTCAAGGAATTTGGCGGTGATTTCCTCATTGCCGGTTGCAAAAAGGATATCGATATCCATCACGCCAAGCGCATATTTTTCTCCGTCGGGACCGGCCAGCGGTTCGGCGATGGTGACCCAGCTGTAGTCTTCGCCCGCGTCGGCCAGCGCACGCATGCCCTGCGCATTGTGGAAGTAAGCGGCCGCAACCTGATTTGTAAAGTTGCTCTGCGTTTCGTTGATCGTCGCTTCACCGTAATCCGGCACGGCGTACTGCGCCAGGTCGACATACATCTGCAGCGCCGCAATGCCCTCTTCGTTGGCAAACCCGTTGGCGGTGCCGTCTTCGTTGGTAACGTCCGCGCCATACGCCCAGAGAATCGGCAGGAAGCAGTCCAGCGTGTTTTTCGCATGGCCCGCAACGAGCGAGTAAGCGTACTGTCCGTTTTCAGGATCGTAGAGTTTCGGTGCGATTTCAAGAAGCTCGTCCCAGGTGGTCGGCACGCTCACGCCTGCTGCGTCAAGCATGTTCTGGTTGAACAGGATCGTACGCACCGACATATACGAGGGCATCGTCCACATTTTTCCATCCACGCTGCAGACGCTGCGCGCAGCTTCGGAGAAGTCGTTAAAGAGGTCCTGGCCGATATAGTCTTCCGCGCAGGAAATGTAGCCTGCTTCTTTAAATTCTCTCGTCCAGGAGGCAAAGCCGTACATCGCATCGGGCATGTTGCCGCCCTCCGCCAGCGTCAGGATCTTCTGATACGCATCGGAATAGGCCCAGTCTTCAATTATCACTTCTACGCCGGTCTCGCTTTCAAACTCTTCCGCCGCCTGTTTGAGCGTGTCCAGGCCGGTGCTTCCAAGCGTTACATACGTAATGGACTCGGGCAGTTCCGTTCCGCTCTCGGCAGCCTGCGCTTCATCACCGGACGTCGTTGTTGCGCTCTCCTGTGTGCACGCCGTAAAGGCAAACACCATCATCAGGGCCAGTATCAGTGCCAGTGCTTTTTTCATTCTGATTTCTCCTTCATTTTTTATTTATCGTCAGTCCAGGAACTTGCCGCTCCTCACGGCTTCGTTATCACAGGACCGAACAATTTCTTTGTAAAGCTCCGGGCGGCGAAACCGGAGCAGGTCCTCGCGGATGCGGTCGACGCCGTCCCGCCGGGCCGCCGCAATATCCTTGCCCAGCCGCGGCGTGTCCAGATCGATATCCGCAAGCGCAGCGCCCGGATAGTGTCCCGTATCGGCGAGAATTACGCCGTCGGGATTGATGACCACCGCGCGTCCGGTAAACTCGTGTCCCCTTTCGTATGGCGCATAATATCCGGGACTGGCAAAATTCGCGCCGACCAGATAACAGCAATAGTCGATTGCACGCGCCCGCGCCGTAATCAGGATTGTTTCCTCGGAGGGACCGTACGTCTGATGCGGCCAGAATATCATTTCCGCACCCTTCAGGGTCAGCACGCGGAACACTTCCGGGAAATACATGTCCATGCAGATTGCAATTCCAATCCGCCCGAAATCCAAATCAAACACCGGCAACTCGTCTCCGGCGTCCACGCCATAGCAGCGCTTTTCGGATGCACACAGGTGGGTTTTGCGGTACCTGCCGGCAACTTCCCCGTCCCGGCCGATGATGACGGCCGTGTTATAGAACGTCTCCCCGCTTCGCTCGGCATAGTCCGCAATCACATACATGCCGTATTCCCGGCAAACGCGTCCGAAACGCTCCGTCATCGGCCCCGGGATTTCTTCGGCGACCGCCCGGTAGAGTGCGCGGCGGTCGGTCGTCCCGTCGTATATTCCGCCGTCGTCCGGTTCACACTCGGCCGCGCCGAAGCTGTCGAAGTGTTCCGGCAGCAGGCAGACGTCGCAGCCGGCGCGGCCCGCTTCCTCCGCCTGGCGGATGCAGTGCGCAATATACGCTTCCCGCGGCAGCGGAACGGGCTGTTTGATCCGCGATACCGCCGCAATCCGGACTTGTCTCGCCATAACCGCCTCCGTCGTTTACAGATGGCGCACGCGCCAGCGCCAGCGCTCCAGCAGCGCCCGGTTCTTCTCCGTGTCCGGGAAAAAGTCCCCCTGCCAAACTTCGGCTTCCGGATACTCTTCCAGCGTACGCGCCGCAATTTCGTTCAAAACAGCCGTCATGCAGATCGTTTTGTGCAGTTGTCCAAAGCATACCATCACATCCGCCAGCGAGACAATCCTCGCGTCGACAGGCTTCTCCGGTACAATAACAATCAGCGCGAGCCTTTTTTCTTTTGCCCATTCGGCCGCCTGCGCAAGCGCCGTCGATTCCGCGTCGAACGCCAGGAGGATCAGAGGATCACCCGGGTCGATCAGTTCATAGTACTCCAGAATCTTCGGTGTAAGCCCGTCCAGCGGTCTGCAAAGCTCGCTTCGGTACGCACCATGCGAATTTGAAAACGCCGGGTCGTAAATCGGGTCGACGCAGGCAAGCCCGCCCGCCCGGTAAAATAATTCGCCTTCAATATCGGCCGCGCGCGCGTCCACGCCAAAGACGTGTATCATCCTGCCCTGCTTCGCAGCCTGCGCCAAACAGGCCGCCGCCGCGCCGATTTCCCCGGATTTTTCCGTCAGCGCCGACAGCGCATCGGACATTTCATAAAATCGTTTACCTTCTTCTGCCATCTTGCCTTTTCCTCACATGCTTTTCACGCGGCCCCAAATCCGCTTCATATAATCGCTGTTGGCCTCGATCCCGCCCGCCTGAAGCGAATTGGTCCACGTAAACGGCTCGGCGCCTTTTTCTTTCATCTTCAGCATTGTTTCCGCCATCAGTGCCTTTAAAACAATCGCCTGCATGATCGTCGCGACCGGGGAAATCTTATGCTCCAGGCAGTCGTATGACAAAACCGCGTCCCCGTACGGAACAAAACTGTCGATATATAAATCTGAAACGCTGTAAAGGCTCCGTCCGCTTTTATGCTTCGCTCCGCCATACGTGGAAGCATCCGAAAAGGCGGGCGACGTAATGGAAATCACATATGCGCCTCTCGCCCTGCATTCCAGCGCACCCTGGATTGCGACGGGATTGATGCCGTATGCACTGCCAAGGACGACCGCGTCGCCGTTTGCAATGCCGTTGTATTCCACAACAACCTTGCCGTATCCCTCGACCCGCTCCATTCCGTTGATTTCCCGGGCCGCGCCATGTGAAAGCGAGATGCTCGGATCATAAATCGGGCAAAGGTTCGCCAGCTCACCTTTGCGGTAAAGTGCATCTTCGGAAAAAATAGAAGAATGCCCGCCCGGTCCCCAAAGGAAGATCGTCTTTCCGCCGATGACCGTGTCCGAAAGGATGTCCGCCGCTTTTTCAATGTTCTCCCGCTGCGTGGTTTTGATCTTTTGAATTAAATCTGTTACTGCGTCCAAATAGTCGATTGATGGATTCAAGGCACTGTCCTCTATTCGCATACATAGAATGATATGATGATTTATCATTTATAGGTGTATTATATTCTGCCATCGGCTGGTTGTCTTTACACAAAAGCAGTTCTATTTTTGCATATTTTGAATTATTTACTACATTCTTTAGCGATACGTTGCTTTTCTTCTCTCCAGTCTTTACAAAAAAAGGCCTTCATGTTATCTTATCATTATATGATTTGATTAATAGGTGGAAAAAATTATGAGTGTAGTCAAAGACAGGCTTTCGGATCAGGTCGCCCGTGAACTGCAGGCGATGATTTGCAATAACATTTATAAAATCGGCGATAAACTCCCTGTTGAGAACGAGTTGGCGCAGATGTTCAATGTCAGCCGCATCACCGTCCGCGAAGCCGTCCGCATGCTCAGCATCATGGGCATCCTGGACGTGCGCCAGGGCGACGGTACCTTTGTAAAAAGCCTGAGTCCGGAATCGTTTATGAAACCGCTGCTGCCCATGCTTTCACTGAACAAAAAAAATCTGCAGGACATTTTTGAAGTACGCATGCTTCTTGAGTGCAAGGCAGCGGAACTTGCCGCATTGAATGCAACCGACGAACAGCTGGAAGTTCTGCAGGACCTGCTGAATAAGATGGAAGCCTGTGCTCTGAACGGCGATCTGGAGAACTATAACGAATATGATGCATGCTATCATTACGAAATCGCCCGCACCAGCGCCAACGAGGTGCTTAAGACAATATTGGGATTGCTTGGCGACATGGTCAAAGATGCAATCAAAGCGAGCATTTCTCCGCCGAACGCAATGATGACTTCCTGCGTCTACCACAAGAAAATATTCGAATCCATAGCAAACCACGACCCCGACGGCGCAGTCGAGTACATGCGCGCCCATATCGGCGGCGGCGCGGATTATATCCGCAGTCAGGTCTGAACATGGAAGAGGCAATGTTTTTCCCCTGGATCGGCAACGGCAGGATCATGCATTTCGAGGATGTTTGCCCACCCGAAGATTCACAAAATATGTTTTTTCTGGTTTTTTCGCCGGAAGCAATCGGTCCGTTCCGGGTCGGAAATATTCGCTTTACCCCGAAAAAAAACGATATCTTTCTTTTCCCCTGCGATTCCTATCGCCTGCTCCATCTCTCGCAGGAACAAAGGACCTCGGTCGTAATCGTTTCGTTTGTCGTCACCGACAGTGCGCTGCAGCAGAGAGTTCTCTCCCTTGGTCCCCGGCTGATCGTCGACAGCTTTCTTGCCCGGTCGTGTCTGCTGAATATTCTGAACTACGGCACGCTGAAAACGGACTGTTTTTCGGATTGTCTGAGTTACAACATCCTTTCGCTGCTGTACCATGCCTATGTGGGTCAGCAAAAACATGTTTTCGCGCCAGGTGCATCGGGCGGCGATATTATCTTTGCGCCTTCGCCAAATGCAGCGCTGAACCGTATTTTGAGTTATATTGACGAACACATTTCCGAAGATATTTCCATCGAAGAATTGGGCGGCGCAACCCTGCAAAGTCCCAAGCAAATCGGCGAGCTGTTCCGAGATGAATTCAACTGCACAGTTTTGCAGTTTATAAATCGTTTCCGCATTTTTAAAGCAAAGGAACTGCTTTGTTTCACCAACTACAGCGTCACGGAAATTTCAAGCATGACCGGCTTTGGCAGCATCCATTATTTCAGCCGCTATTTTAAGGAAAAAGAAAAGATCACGCCTATCGAATATAAACGCACAATCAAGCATATGCGCTGACCCGTATACTTTGCCTAGCGCCTGAGAGATTACCACATCGTAATCTCTTTTTTACGCCGTCCCGTCTTATACCGGCTTTCGCCGGGAGTTGCGTGAATTTCCCGGTCGTTGTATAATATTGTCTACATGCAATTTGCATGTGCTGAAATTAAGTAATTTCTCACTGAGGGAGAATATGTACGAAAAATACTCGGGATTGCCCGACACCACAAAACCAGCATCGTCGAACCCGCCCCGCAAGCAGACCGGTTCTTCTGCGCGCAGTGTAAAAAACGAAGGAAACAACGGCGACATGGAATATTATTACACCCCGAACCGCGGCGGCTCGTCGTCTTCGCGGCGAAAGAGTTCGAAACGGGCGAAAATTCGCAAGCGCAGGCTGGTGCTTTCGCTTATGACGATTTTTTTCCTGGCTCTGATCGTCACCGCGGTCGTCGTCCTTGCGCGCAGTTGCAGCGGCACGGCGGTTGTGGACACAGAAACCGGAAAGTTTCGCAATGAAGTATATATCAACGGGATGGACCTCTCCGGGAAAACTGTCGCGGAAGTGCGCGATCAGCTGGAATCCAACGAATCGTATGCGCTGAACAATATTGCCATTACGCTTTCCGGCGACGATTTTTCCGCGGCCATTTCCGGTACCGACATGAACGCATCCTCCAATTTGGAAGAGCTGATCCAGACGGCGCTTGCGGGCGGCTCGAATCAGGTTTATTACACGACCATATCCATCGATCAGGACGCGCTCACAAGCCGGATCAACGAGATCAACCAAAGCATGACATCCTCTCCCGTGGACGCTTCGTTCACCTTTGAGGCCTCAGACAGCGGCAAGCCGACATTTACTTATACCGAAGGCACGCCCGGCTACGGGCTGGACGTTACATCGACGATCGAAGCCGTGGAGCAGGTTATCGCATCCGGCCAGCTGCAGGCGACCATTCAGCCTACGCTGACGACCGTTGAGCCTACCCTTACGGTTGCGGACATGCAGGCGCGCACCACGCTGATCGGTTCCTTCACCACCACATACGACTTCAAGGGCACCGCCGAAGACACGGAAGAACAGCGCACCACGCTGATTCCGAACCGCGCTTACAACGTTGAAAAAGCCGCTTCCATCATCAACGGCAACATTGTCGCAGCAGGCAAATCCTGGAGCTTCAACGACACGGTCGGCGACCGCACCGAAAAGAACGGCTGGCTGGAAGCCAACGGTATCTTCGGCGGAGATAAATATAACCTCCAGTACGGAGGCGGCGTCTGCCAGGTCAGCACAACGCTCTATAACGCGCTGCTGCAGGCATACCCCTATTTCCAGGGCACCTTTGACCGTCAAAAGCACTCCATTCCCTCCACATACGTAGACAAGGGGCTGGATGCAACCGTGGATACGGGGCATATCGACTTCGGGTTCACGAATAACTCGGATTACCCGATTTATATCTTTGCGTATGTTTCCAAAAATAAAATGTCCAGCAGCCGCAAGCGCGACCTCACCGTTCTGATTTACGGCGAAGCACTGCCGGAAGGCACGGAATATAAAACGCGCACCGAAATCGTAGAAGAAATCCCGCCGGATGACGATATTGTCCTCGAATCCAGCTCGCTTTATATCGGCGAATCGGAGATCGTTGCGGAAGCACGCAGCGGCTATGTCGTGGACATGTACGTTGACCGTTATGTCAACGGCGAACTGCAGGAGTCCATCTTCGACCACACGGACCGCTATCCGGGGAACGCTCTAAAAACGCGCGTCGGCACCAAGGCGACGCCTACGCCGGAACCGTCGCCAACGCCGATACCAACGGACGCGCCTGATCCGGAAGATTCGCCGTAATCCTGCAACCTATGCGCACAAAACGGGAACGAAAGATTTCGTTCCCGTTTTCTTATTCAGGCAAACTTTCAACCGCCGCAAGGATTCTGTTTGTCTTCTTTTCTGCAATAAAGCAGCCACCGCCGCGAAAAGAAGTTAAAAAGATACGTGACAACCCCGGCGACGATTCGAGAAATACGATAATCGATCCCAAGCGCATCCGTAAGCAAATACATGCTCAGCTCCGTGACGGCCAGAGCCAGCAAAGAAATAAGTAAAAAGAGTGAAAGCTCCAGCCCGCGCGACCAGTTGCCGCGGCAGAACACAAACAGCACTCCAACCAAGTAGTTTACCCCGACGCCGACAAGAAAGGCAATCGGAACAGCCAGAAGGTAATGCAGGCCCAGCCATTCCTTGAGCATCAGCAGCACAGCATAATCTGCTGCAAAGCCAAGAAAAGCCGCGGCACCGTAACGAAGCGCCTGCGTCAGCAGGCGCGTATCTTTTCGGATATCAGTCAGCTTTCGTTTTTGATTTCCCATGAGCTAATATACCATACCTTGCAAACATAAACCGCCTTTTGCAGGCAATCCGGGATGCTGCGAAAAGGGCTGCCCATACGGACAGCCCTTTTGAACCAACGAACTTATTTGTCGTCGTCGTCAACCTTGAGGCCTTCAAACAGGGACGCCAGCGAAGTGGTGGTCTCCTGTACCGGCGGAAGCTCATATTCGCCATCCTCATTGCGGCGGCGGCGGTCGAACCTCGATCCGGAATCACGGCGCTCGCTCTGTTGAGAATACGTACGCTCACCGCCCGTCCGGGACGTCTCTCTTGTGGTGGCGCGCTGCTGCGCCTGGCCGCGCTGCTGTGCACGCTGCTCCTGGCGCTCGGCATACTGACGGTCACGCTCCGCCTTTTCGGCACGCAGCCGTTCGGCAAGTTCCGGATCGTCCTCCAGCATGGCTTCCTTGCGGCTCAGGCTGATGCGCTTCGCCTCCGGGTTTACTTCGAGTACTTTGCAGCGCACTACGTCGCCAACTTTGAGCTCGTCCTCAACCTTCGCAATGCGATGCGGTGCAACCTGCGAAATATGAATCAGGCCGTCGATCGTGCTTTCCAGTGCAACGAATGCACCGAACGGAACAATGCGGACAACTTTGCCTTCCACGATGGACCCAACAGGATATTTCTCACCGGCAAGCGTCCAAGGCTTCGGCTGCAGCTGTTTGTAGCCCAGCGATACACGCTCCTTCTCAACGTCCACGTTAAGAATCAACACTTCGATTTCCTGGCCGATCGAGAAAACATCGCTCGGGTGCTTCACGCGTCCCCAGGCAGCGTCCGTGACATGAACCAGTCCGTCGATGCCGCCGATGTCCACAAACGCCCCGAAATCGGCAATCCTGCGGACGACGCCGTGAACCTTTTCGCCGACAACCAGCGCTTCCCACTTCTTGCGGCGCTCGGCTGCGGCTTCCGCAAGCAGAACCTGCTTCTGGGACGCGACAATGCGCTTCCTCTGCCGGTCGACTTCAAGAACCTTAAGGCGCATCGGCTTGCCGACAAACTCACCAAGGTTCTCGATGTATTTAATGGAAACATGGGACGCGGGAACGAACGCACGAATCCCGCTGATGTCTGCAATGATGCCGCCCTTGACGACTTCCTTGCCAACCGCGTCGAACACCTTTTCTTCGATGTCCTCCTGGTTCATCATTTCGTCCCAGAGCTTCTTGCTCTGCACGTTCTTGCGGGAAAGCAAAACATTGCCTTCGCCGTCGTTGACCCGCATAACCTCGACTTCGATCTCGTCGCCCTCTTTAAAGAGTTCGTCCGGTTTATCGTCCGGATCGCTCGAGAACTCGCCTGCCGGAACTACACCGTCGGACTTATAGCCGATGTTGACGAAAACCTCGCCGTCCACGATGGAAATGACGGTGCCGCTGATCACCTGGCCGTTATGGATCCGGGTCATGGTCTTTTCAAACGCTTTTGCGAATTCGGAACTCTCCTCGTGCTCGGGCGCTTTTTCAGACTCGGCTTCTTCAGCCGCCGGTTCTTGCTTCGCTTCGGCCTCTTCAGCCTCCGCGCTTTCAGCCTGAGCAGGCTCAGCCACTTCTTCGACCTTTGCTTCCTCGACTTTCGCTTCGGCGGGCTCTTCCGGCGCAGCTTCAGACGACGCCGTATCCGTCGTTTCTTCAGTCGTCTCCGCAACGGGGGTTTCTTCGGTCATCTGGGGTTCCTGGGCCACGACGACATCCTCTGCGGGAGCTTCCGCTTCAATGGTTTCGATCGTCGTTTTTTCCTGTTCGCTCATTACTTGTAGTACCTCCCTAATCATCCGGTCCGGCGTCGATGCGCCCGCAACAATACCTAT
>ERZ795053.2793-NODE-2793-length-20558-cov-8.459933_pt1 | contig 20558 bp, 19 predicted proteins | sample MGYA00375137_ERZ795053 | MGnify/ENA primary metagenome ERZ795053 (study PRJEB30182, sample SAMN05720284) | activated sludge metagenome | isolation source: Anaerobic digester | place: Hong Kong | collected 2014-12-17 ...
GCGTTGAAGCCGCCGGCGGTGGCCCTCACGCCGGAGACCCGCTCCGTCAACCCTCATCCCTCCTGGCGCCGGTGCATCCCCAGCCCGATCGACCCGTGGCGATCGGGGCGCGCCGGCCCTGCCGGGGGCCGGCGCGCCCCGATCCTCAACCGACGGTGAAGCTGCCCCTCCCTCGCCCTGCGGCTCGCGCCTCCAGGCGACCGGACCGGGCAAGGCACCACCGGCGCCTCGCCTTATCGGTCCGGGCCATGTGGTGCGGGCCGCGCGGGGCGCGGCCGTTTCCCTGCCCGCAGGCCCGGCACAACGGCCGCGGGCACCGGTCGGCCGTGGCGCGCGAGCGAGGACGCGGAGGAAGCCGGACGTCGCCGGCAATTGGCAATCCGCGGGGAAGGGCGGCACCACCACGGGGAGACGGGCACCGGCCCGAAGGCCGCGCCCGCGGGATCCCCGAAGCCTGCCTATTCCGCGATGACCGTCTGCCGCACCGGCCGGGCCTGCATCACGATGCCCACGAAGAGCAGCCAGACGCTCGTCGCGAGCAGCCCGAGCTTGACCGCCAGCGGCGGCTCGAATTCGGCCCAGACCGACCAGCCGCCGAGGACCACCCAGAGCAGCGTCACCGGCAGGGTCGCCGCGCGCCAGCGCTCGGTGCGGACGGGGTGGACGAACTTGAGCCAGGTGAACTGGGCGAGCGCCAGCACGATGATCGTGGCCGAGGTCAGCCAGACCGGCGGCGAGAAGGTCAGGAAGACCAGGAGCGGCATCTGCCAGACCGCGGGAAAGCCGACGAAGCAATTGTCCGCCGACTTCATGCGTACGTCGGCGAAATAGACCACGCCGGTGAGCGCGATCAGCAGGGCCGCCACGAGGCCCCAGGGCGAGGGCAGCAGGTCGGAATAGATCAGGGCATAGGCCGGGATGAAGACATAGGTCAGGTAGTCGATCACCAGATCGAGCACCACGCCGTCCCAGTTCGAGGCGTTCTTCTTGATGTTCACACGCCGCGCCAGCGGCCCGTCGATCCCGTCGACGATGAGCGCGATGCCGAGCCAGCCGAACATCAGCCGCCAGTTTCCCTGGGTCGCCGCGACCAGCGCCATGAGCGCCAGCGCCGCGCCGGAGGCGGTGAAGAGATGCACCGAGAATGCGAGCGGCTTTGTCTTCATCGCTACCAGTTAGGCAATTCCCCGCCGGAGAGAAAGCCTCTTTCGGGAAAGTCTGCCCACTTGCCCCCCGAACCGACCTGGCCCATTCTCGCCGCGACCGCATCCAGAAGCTTCCGAGGCCCTCCATGCGAACCCTGATCCGCGCAGCCTTCCTCGCCGCCGCCCTCGCCGCCCCGGCCGCCGCCGAGCTTCCCGACCTGGGCGGGCGGGAGGTGGTCGTGGTGACCGAGAACGCCTATCCGCCGTTGCAGTTCGTCGAGCCCGGCTCGGGCAAGGCGATCGGCTGGGAATTCGACGCCATGGCCGAGATCGCGAAGCGCCTGAACATGACCGTCACCTACCAGAACTCGAGCTGGGATGCGATGATCCCCGCCGTCTCCGAGGGCCAGTACGACATGGGCATGGACGGCATCACGATCCGCGAGGACCGGGCCGAGATGGTGGACTTCTCCGACCCCTACATGCGCTCGGAGATGTTCATGCTGGTGCGCGCCGACGAGGACCGCTTCGACGACCCCGCGGGTTTTGCCGCATTGGAGGACGGGCTGGTCGGCGCCCAGCCCGGCACCACGCAGTTCTACACGGCGGTCTACGAGGTACTCGACGGCGACGAGGCCAATCCCCGCATCAAGCTCTTCGAGACCTTCGGCGCCAGCGTGCAGGCACTCCGCACCGGCGACGTCGACCTCGTTCTGACCGACGCCACCGCGGGCTACGGCTACGTCAAGGCGAACCCCGACGCCTTCAAGCTGGTCGGCGAGCCGATGGCCGCCGAGGATTTCGGCTTCATATTCCCGAAGGGCTCGGACCTCGTCGCGCCGATCAATGCCGCGATCGCCGAGATGAAGGCCGACGGCACGCTCGACGCGCTCGATGTCAAGTGGTTCCTGGAATACCAGCTCGGAATGTGAACCTCGGCGCGGCGCATCCCGGCGGTCGGCTCGACCTGCACGCAACATCGAAGGGGGCGGGCCTATGACACCCGAGACACCCCACTCGTCCGGGACGGAACGCGAGTTTCCTTGGTGGCTGGCCGCCGCGGCGGCGATCGGCGCGCTGATCCTCTGGAACATCGCGACCGACGAGGTCTATGCCCGGATCCTCGCCACCCTGTCGCGGGGCATCGGCATGACCGCCTTCGTGACGGTGACGGCCTTCGTGCTCGCGGCCGCGCTCGGCCTCCTGCTCGCGGTCTGCGTGCTCTCGGGCTCGGTGATCCTGCGCCAGACGGCGCGGTTCTATATCGAGATCATCCGCGGCGTGCCGATGCTGGTGCTGCTCTTCTACATCGCCTTCGTCGCCGCGCCGGCGCTGGTGGCGGGCTGGAACGCGATCGCGGAGCCGCTGGGGCTCGCGCCCATGCAGACCCGGGATCTCTCGCTGATGTGGCGAGCGATCCTCGCGCTGACGATCGGCTATTCCGCCTTCATCGCCGAGGTCTTCCGCGCCGGCATCCAGTCGGTCGATGCCGGCCAGATCGAGGCCGCCAAGGCGCTCGGCCTCTCGGGCTGGCAGCGCTTCCGCCTGATCGTCTTCCCCCAGGCGATCCGCACCATCCTGCCGCCGCTCGGCAATGACTTCATCGCGCTCATCAAGGACAGCGCCCTGGTCTCGGTCCTCGGGGTCGCGGACATCACCCAGCTCGGCAAGATCTATGCGGCCGGCTCGTTCCGCTTCTTCGAGACTTACAACGTGGTCGCCTTCCTCTATCTCGTGATGACCGTCGGCCTCTCGCTGGCGCTGCGGGGCTTCGAGCAGCGCATGCGGCATCGCAATTCGAGGTAGCGCGCGCGGCGGCGACCGGCGCGCAGCCGGCGAAGCACGCGTCACTCCGCCTGGAGTGACATGAGATGCGCGATGATGGCGATGCGCTTCGCCCGGTCCTGAATGCCCGCATGGCCCATGGCGGTTCCCGGCGCCACGCCCGTCGGATCCGCGATGAACCGGTCGATTTCCTCCTGCGTCCAGGATCCATCGAGGCCCGACAGGGCAGCCGTATAGGGGAAATCGGCCTGGACAGCCTTCTCGCGACCGACGATGCCGGCGAGGCTCGGCGCCGGAAAGCGCCCGGGCGGTGGCGCACCGGCCTCCATCGCATGGCAGCCCCGGCATTCTTCTGCCGCAATCCGGCCGGCTTCGGCATCGGCAGCGTCGAGTTCAGTCGCAGCGATGGCGTCGACGGCGCGCGGCGATGCGCCGGCCTCCGCGAGATAGGCCACCATCTCGGCGCGCTCCCGGCGGGCGGCGAGATGGATCGGGGGATGGTCCATCTTCGTGCGCGCGTTGACCTCCGCGCCGCGCTCGAGCAGGAGCCGCGCTGCATCCAGCGCCCCGCGCTCCGCCGCATCGTGCAAGGCCGTCCGCGACTCCTCGCCCGCCATCAGATCCGGATCCGCGCCGGCATCGAGCAGCAGCGTCAGTACGGGGACATGGTTTCCACGCGCCGCGATCTGCAGCGCGGAACCAAAGGACGTAGCGGCGTCCGCGGGCGCCCCCTCCTCCAGGAGATAGGCCACGATCGCCGAATGACCGTCCCGAGCGGCAAAATAGAGGGGTCGCACGAGGCTCCCGGGATCCGCGCCCGTTCCGGGCGGCAGTGCTTCCCTCACGGCATCGAGATCGCCCGTGGAGACCGCACCATTCAGATCCTGTGCACCGGCTGCCGGCCCGATAGCCGATGTCAGCAGCAGGACCGATGCGACAATCGCAGTCCTGTCGACAAGCATCCGTCGTCTCCGAACGATTCCGGGCATCATAGCACAAAACCTGCGGAATAGCTCTCCCCGGCACCCGGGCCAGCGCCGTCACGCGCCCGCCAAGCCGGGCTGCAGGCCCCGCAGCGACGCCGCGAAACTCTGCACCGGACCTACGGCGGTCCGGCGCCTATCGCTCGGTGAACTTCAGCTCGATGCGGCGGTTGCGGGCCAGCGCCTCGGGGCTGTCGCCGGGATCGAGGGGCTGGAACTCGCCGAATCCGGTGGCGGCGAGGCGGCTCGCGGGGATGCCCTGGGTGTCGATCATGTAGCGCACCACCGAGAGCGCGCGGGCCTGGCTGAGCTCCCAATTGTCGCGGAACGGGCCGCCAGGGGTCACGGGCACCCTGTCGGTATGGCCGTCGACGCGCAGAATCCAGTCGATCTCCGGCGGCACGTCGTCGGAAATGTCGCGGATCACCTGGGCGACGCGCGCGATCTGCTCCCGGCCGGAGGCGTTCAGCGTCGCCGAGCCCGGCGGGAAGAGCACCTCGCTGTCGAAGACGAAGCGGTCGCCGACGACCTGCACGCCCTCGCGCGCCCCAAGGATCGCGCGCATCCGTCCGAAGAACTCGGAACGGTAGCTGGCGAGATCCTTGGTCTCCGCCTCGAGCCGCGCCCGCTCGCGGGCCTCGAGCTCGGCCCGGGCGGCCTCGGCCTCGGCACGGGCGCGCTCCTCCGCGGCGACGCGCGCCAGCGCCGCGTTGAGATTGGCGCCGAGCTTCTCGATCTGGACCCTGGCGGCGACATCGCCGGCCTCGGCGAGATCGAGCAGGCCCTGGAGCTCGTCGAGCTGGCTGCGCAGCTCGGCGGTCTGCCGGTTGAGGAGCGCCACCTGCCGCTGGCTCTCGGCGGAGACCTCCTGCTCCTGCGCCAGCAGCGCGCGCGCCTGCGCCAGCTCGGCCGCGTGCTTCTCGGCCTCGGAAAGCGCCGCGCTCTGGTCGCCCTGCAGCGCGTCGCGCGCCGCCTCGGCGGCGGCGAGCAGCGTCAAGGTCTCCTCGGCCTTCTTGCGCTCCGCCTCGAGGCTGAGGGTCATGGCGGTCAGCTCCGCATCCGACTCCGACAGCCGCCTGCGGAGCTCCTCGGCGGCGGCGGCCTCGGCGACCCGCGCCGCCTCGGCTTCGGTGAGGCTCGATTCGCTCTCTCCCAGATTGCCCTGCAGCTCCGCGACATCGGTCCGGAGCGATGCCACGAGCGCCTCCAGCGCCTCCCGGCGCGCTGCGGCGAGGCGGGCGGCCTCCGCATTGGCATCGACCTCCTCGCGGGCCTGGGCTAGGGCCCGTTCGAGCGCCTCGTTGGCGCTCAGCTGCGCGGCGCTCGCGGCCTCCGCGCTCTCCAGCCGGCCGGAAAGGTCGGTGTTGCGCGCAATCAGGCTCGCCACCTGCGCCTCGAAATCGGCGCTCGCGGCGGCGGCGGCATCGCGCTCGGCGGTCAGGGTCGAGACCAGCTCGGCCGCGCGATCGGCGCGGCTGCGCTCCAGCCCCAGCGCATCGGCGAGATTGGCGACCTGGAGCGACAGCTCGTCGAGCTCCTTGCCCTGCCCCGAGATCGTGTCGCGCAGCACGAACTGCACGATCATGAAGATCGAGAGCACGAAGAAGAGCACCAGGATCAGCGCCGTCATCGCATCGACGAATCCGGGCCAGATCGAGGCCGGGAACCGCCCGGCGCCCCGGCGGCTCAGCGCCATGGGTCAGAGCCTCCCGCGCGCGAGAACGCTGCGCAGCGCCTCGGCGAGCCCGGCGATGTCCTGGCGGATCTCGGTGACGAGATCCTGCCGGCCGGCGGAGAGATCCTCGAGGATGCGCAGCACCTGGGTGTCGATCGAGCGCAGCCGGGCGCGGGTCTCGGCGTCGGGGCCGCCCTCCTCCTCGCCGCGGGATTCCAGCAGCAGGGCCACGCGCTCCTGCGCCGCGGCGATGCGCTCGAGCAGCGCATTGTCCACCGGCGGCGCCTTGGGCTCGGCGAGCAGGCGCACCATCTCGGCGATGCGCGCGTCGGTCTCGGCGGCGCGGCCGGCGCTGGCCTCCATCACCTCGCGCAGCCCGTCGATCTGCTCGGCGGTCTGGCCGATCACCGCCAGCACGTTGCCCGCCGTCAGCGCCTCTTCGCCCTCCACCCCCGGCAGGCCGATCTTGGTGATCGAGGAGAGCCATTCCTCGAGCTCGCGGTAGAAGCGGTTCTGGGCATGGCTGCCGAAGAGCTCCAGCAGCCCCACCACCAGCGACCCGGCGAGCCCGAGCAGCGAGGAGGCGAAGGCGGTGCCCATGCCCGAGAGCTGGCCCTCGAGGCCGCTCATCAGGTTGTCGAAGACCTCGATGGCGCTCTGCCCCTCCTGCGGGGCGAGCGAGCGGATCGTGTCGACCACCGCCGGCACCACGGTGGCGAGCCCGTAGAAGGTGCCGAGCAGGCCGAGGAAGATCAGGAGGTTGATGATGTAGCGGGTGAGATCGCGCTGCTCGTCGATGCGCGTCCCGACCGATTGCAGGATCGAGCCCGTGGAGCTCGAGGTCAGCGCCCGCCGGGCGCGGCGCTCCGAGAGCAGCGCCGCGAGCGAGGCGAGCAGCCGCGGCGCCTTGGTGAATTCGTGGCCCGGCCGGTCGGCGGCGAAGCCCTCGATCCAGCTCACCGAGGCGATCAGCGTGAAGACCTGCCAGAAGCAGGCGGCGACGCCGGCCAGGAAGACGATGCCGATGAAGCCGTTCAACCAGGGCGAGGCGAGGAAGATCGGCGCCACCGCCGGGAAGACGAGGATGCCGCCGGCGACCGCCAGCCCCAGGACGATCAGCATCATCACGATCTGCCGAACCGGTTGCGAGAAATGCGGCTCGGCCTTGTGAGAGAGCCTCATGTGTGCCTGTATCTTTCTTTGGCCCCTGCCGCGCGACATTACGACGCTGCGGCGCGCTTTCCAACCGGCTTGTGTTGCAGCACAATCCGCTCCAAACATTGTGAGGGGGCAGAGCAGCTGCGTGCCGGCGACGGCACCGATCGAGGACCGAGCAATGGAAGCCTTCGGCGCCCCCGCAATCGCCATCCTGGCCTTCGCGATCATCCTGATCTTCACGATGGTCAAATCCGTCCCGCAGGGCGAGAACTGGACCGTGGAGCGCTTCGGCCGCTACACCCGCACCCTCGATCCCGGCCTGCGCTTCCTGATCCCGCTGATGGACAGGATCGGCTCCAAGATCAACATGATGGAGACGGTTCTCGACATCGAGGAACAGGAGGTCATCACCAAGGACAACGCCATGGTGGTGGCCGATGCGGTGGCCTTCTACCAGGTGGTCGAGGCCAGCAAGGCGGCCTACGAGGTGCGCGACCTCGAACAGGCGCTGCGCAACATCAGCCAGACCAACATCCGCGCCGTGCTCGGCTCGATGGAGCTCGACGAAGCGCTGTCCAACCGCGACGCGATCAACCACCGCCTGCTCTCGGTGATCGACGCGGCCTCGACGCCCTGGGGCGTCAAGGTGACGCGGGTGGAGATCCGCGACCTCGCGCCGCCGCCCGACATCAACGAGGCCATGGCGCGGCAGATGAAGGCCGAGCGGCTGAAGCGCGCCGAGATCCTCACTGCCGAGGGCCAGAAGCAGGCGGCGATCCTCAAGGCCGAGGGCGAGCGCGAGGCGCAGATTCGCGAGGCCGAGGGCCGCCGCCAGGCCGCCTTCCTCGACGCCGAGGCCCGCGAGCGCGCGGCCGAGGCCGAGGCCAAGGCGACCTCCATGGTCTCCGAGGCCATCGCCCGCGGCGACATCCGCGCGGTGAACTATTTCGTCGCCCAGAAATACACCGAGGCCCTGCGCGACGTCGCGGCGAGCCCGAATTCCAAGACGGTGATGATCCCGCTGGAGGCCGCGGGCCTGATCGGCTCGGTCACCGGCATCGCCGAGATCGCCCGGGCCGCGGGCTCGGGCGATCGGGGCTGACCGGTGGAGGCGGCGGGACCGGATCTGATCGGCGCGGCGGTGTCGCCCTGGTGGTGGGTGGCCGCCGCCATCCTCTTCGCGGCGATCGAGATGCTGACGGTCTCGACCGTGCTGATCTGGTCGGCGCTCGCCGCCCTCGTCACCGCGGCGGTGCTCTGGCTCGCGGGCGGGCTCTCGATCTGGGGCCAGATCGCGATCTTCGGCGTGCTGTCGATCGCCTTCACCTTCGCCGGACGCGCGCTCGTGGCGCGCTACGGCGATCTCGGCGACAAGGCCGGCAAGCTCAACCGCCGGGCGGATGCGCTGGTCGGCCGCGAGGCCGAGGTGGTCGCGTTCTCCTGGCACGAGGGGCAGGTGACCGTGGACGGCGTGCCCTGGCCGGCGCGCCTCGACGGCGGCGACGTCAAGCTCGATCCCGGCGACCGGGTCCGCATCATCGCCGCGGACGGCATCGTCGTCTGGGTGCGCAAGATCTAGCGAACGCCGGCGCAGCTGCCCTTCCGCCCGAGTTCCATCCGGGCCGGCGTCACCATCTCGCCAGGCGGAAACCGCCGGGCAGCGCCCGCCCCCCGCGCCTACCGGCGCCGGCGCACCATTTCCGCGAGCTCGTGAAGCTCGGGATCGTGCAGCCCCAACGCCTCGAGGCTCGCGACCGTGTTGAGCAGATAGTCCGAATTCGGCCCCCGCGGGCCGACCGCCCGGGCGATCACCTCGGCCTGGTCGTCGAGCGAGAGGCCGCCGCGATACTGCGGATGCTCGCGATTGCTCACGAAGGTCACCGCCTCGACCTCGCCGCCGCCGTCCAGCCGCACCGGCAGCCGCGCCTCGTCATAGGCATAGGAGATCAGCTCCCGCTCGCGCAGGTAATCGAGCGTCACTGCCGCCACCGGTTCGGACACGCGATAGGCGACGCCGCGGCACGCGCCCGCCGCCTCGCGGTCGAGCGCGAGCACGAGCCCCGGCGCCTCGGGCGTGCCGCGATAGCGGATCGAGGCCATGCAGAAGGCCCGGCGATAGCCCTCGAGCGTGGCCAGCCGCCGCTCGACGAAATCGAAGCCCGGCTCCCAGATCAGCGAGCCGTAGCCGAATACCCAGAGATCACCCGATTGCATCGCCCTTGTTCCTGTCGCACCGCCTGCGCTATCCACCAAAGACCGCTCGGGGGGTTAGGCGATGCGCATCCTGTTGGCAATCGTGATCCTCGCTGGGCTGGCATGGAGTGGCTGGTGGTACTTCGGCGCCACGACCCGGCAGAACGCGATCGAATCCTGGCTCGCCGGACGCCGGGACGCGGGCTGGGTGGCGGAGACGGCGGATGTGCGCGTCACGGGCTTTCCCAACCGGATCGACCTGATCGTCGAGGGCCTCGACATCGCCGACCCGGAAGCCGGCTGGGCCTGGCAGGCGGACCGGTTCGAGGTGCTGTCGCTCTCCTACAAGCCCCATCACGTGATCGCCGCCTGGCCCGGCCCGCAGACCGTCGCGACCCCCTACGAGACCGTGCATCTCGACAGCCGCCTGATGCGCGGCTCGGTGATCTTCGAGCCGGACACGCGGCTGACGCTCGACCGGAGCAGCATCGAGATCGACGACATGGCGCTCCGCGGCGAATCGGGCTGGGCGGCGGCGATCGGGCACGCGAATTTCGCCACGCGGCAGGCGGCCGACGGCGCTCCGGACTTCGCCCATGACATCGGGCTGACCGCGGAAAACATCCAGCTGCCGGAGGCGCTGAGCGCCCGGATCGGCGGCATGGAGGTGCTGCCCTCGGCGGTGGAGCGCGTGCATCTCGACGCCACGCTCGACTTCGACCGGGCCTGGAACCGGGCCTCCGTCGAGGCGGGCAATCCGGTGCTCGAACAGGTGCTGGTGCGCGATGCCTCCGTCACCTGGGGATCGCTCGACCTGCGCGCCAAAGGCACGCTCGACGTCGATGCGCAGGGCTTCGCAGAAGGCCGGCTCGACCTCCGGGCGCGGAACTGGCGCGAGATGATCGCGCTCGCCGAGGCATCGGGCACGCTCGCGCCGGCGCTCGCGGCGACGCTGCGCACCGGGCTGGGGCTGATCGCGACCCTTTCGGGCGATGCGGAATCGCTGAAGGTGCCGCTCGATTTCGAGGACGGCGTCGCCCGTCTCGGGCCGGTGGTCCTGGGCGCGGCGCCGCGGCTGGTGCTGCCCGGCCGGAGCGGCTAGCGCGCCGCCTCCCGGGTCAATGGCCCCTGGCCGCCGGCGTGCGGCCGAAATCGGGCACGGGCGTGTCCTGGCCGGCCTCGATGATGCCGCGGCGGATCGCCCGGGTCCGGGTGAAATATTCCTGGAGATGCGCGCCGTCCCCGGTGCGCACGGCGCGCTGCAGCGCGAAGAGCTCCTCGGTGAAGCGGCCGAGGATGTCGAGCGTCGCCTCGCGGTTGTTGAGGAAGACGTCGCGCCACATCACCGGGTCGGACGCCGCGATGCGGGTGAAGTCGCGGAAACCCGCGGCGGAATAATTGATGACCTCCGAGGCGGTGACGCGGCGCAGGTCGTCGGCGACCCCGACCATGGTATAGGCGATCAGATGCGGCACGTGGCTCGTCACCGCGAGCACCAGATCGTGGTGCTCGGGCTCCATCGTGTCGACCCTCGCCCCGAGCGCTGTCCAGAACCCGACCAGTTCCGCGAGCGCGCCGGGATCGGTGCCCGGCAGGGGCGTCAGCAGGCACCAGCGGTTGTCGAAGAGCTCGGCGAAGCCCGCGGCGGGGCCGGAATGCTCGGTCCCGGCGAGCGGGTGGCCGGGAATGAACCGCACCGTCGCCGGCAGATGCGGCGCGACCGCGGCGATCACCCCGCCCTTGACCGAGCCGACGTCGGTGACGGTCGCGCCGGCCTTCAGGACGGGCGCGATCTCGCGGGCGACGGCCTCCATGGCCCCGACCGGCACGCAGAGGATCACCAGATCGGCGTCCCGCACGGCCTCCGCGGCGGTCTCGCGGACCTCGCAGAGCCCAAGCCGGGCGGCCTCGGCGCGGGTCCCGGCGCTGCGGGAATGGCCGGTGATCTCCGACGCGATCCCGGCCCGGCGCATGGCATGGCTGATCGACGAGGCGATCAGCCCCAGCCCGATCAGCGCCACCCGCTCGAAGGCCATCAGGCGCGGACCCTGACGAAATCCGCCACCGCCCCGATCACCCGCTCGCAGGCCGCGGCATCGCCCACCGTGATGCGCAGCGCGGCGGGCAGGTTGTAGCCCGCGACCCGGCGCACGATGATGCCCTGCTCGCGCAGGTGGCGGTCGCAGGCCTCCGCCTCGGCGCGGTCGCGGAAGCGGGCGAGCACGAAATTCGCCTCGGACGGGTCCGAAGGAATGCCGAGCCCGGCGAGACCCTCGGCGAGCCGCGCGCGGTTGCGGACGTTCTCGCTGCGGCAATGCTCGGTCCATCCGGTGTCGCGGATCGCCGCGGTGGCGGTCACCAGCGCCGCGGTGGAGAGGTTGAAGGGGCCGCGCACGCGCGAGAGCGCATCGACCACATGGGCCGGACCATAGCCCCAGCCGATGCGGAGCCCGCCCAGACCATGGATCTTCGAGAATGTGCGGGTCACCACCACGTTGTCGCGGGCATCGACCAGATCGACATGACCGTTGAAGTCCCGCGCGAACTCCGCATAGGCGCCGTCGAGAACCAGGAGCGCCTGCGGCGGCAGCCCGGCGGCGAGGCGGGCGACCTCCTCCACCGGGGTCATCGTGCCGGTCGGGTTGTTGGGATTGGCGATGAAGACCAACTGCGTGCGCTCGTTGCAGGCGGCGAGCAGCGCGTCGACATCCGTCCTGCGCTCCCTTTCCGGCACCACGACCGGCGCCGCCCCCGCGGCGAGCGCGGAGATGCGGTAGAGGCCGAAGCCGTGCTCGGTCTGGAGCACCTCGCCGCCCGGCCCGGCATAGGCCTGGCAGAGCAGGCTGATGATCTCGTCCGATCCCGCGCCGCAGACGATGCGTTCGGCGTCGATCCCATGCACGTCGCCGATCGCGGCACGCAGCGCCGCATGATCGGAATTCGGATAGATGTGAAGGCTCTGCGCGGCAGCCCTGAACGCCTCCAGCGCCAGCGGGGAGGGCCCGAACGGGTTTTCGTTGGAGCTGAGCTTCAGCACCGACGCATGGCCCGCGAGCTTCGACTCGCCACCCTTGTAGGGGGCGATGTCGAGAATGCCGGGCTGCGGTCGGATCGTCGGATGGGGCTCGGACATGGGTACGCTCGGATTTGCTGCGCCCCGTCTCTAGCCGGCTGCCGGCGCGATTTCCACCGCGATTCCGGACGGCGCGCGACCGGCCCACCCCACCCTGCCCGCCATGCCGCTCGGGAACGCCGGCCCCGCGACCGACCGCCGCCGGCCTCCGGCAGGCGCAAGCCGGGAACCCGCCCCCGAAGGGCCTCCACAAACCGCACGCAAACCGTTGACTTTCCGCTCACTCCTGGCGGCGCTGGCGACCCCGGCAGGACTCGAACCTGCAACATCCTGATTAGAAGTCAGGTGCTCTATCCGGTTGAGCTACGGGGCCGCTCCGCCGCGACGGCGCATCCTCGCGCTCAATGCGACCAGGGGACGCGGCGCTGGGAGGCGAAATTGTCCCCGTAGCCGTTCTGGCGCAGCACGAAGGCGCGCCGCTTCGGGTCGAAGACCTGGAAGGGGATGCCGTGCTTGCGGGCATAGGCCACCGCCGCCTCGCGGTCGGGGAAGCTGAGCCGCAGCTGGCCCTTCATGTCGCCCGAGCCGGTCCAGCCCATCAGCGGATCGATGGCCTTGGCATCCTCGGGCGCGTAGTCCAGCACCCAGTCGCGGGCCCTGGCCTGCCCCGATTGCATGGCGTTGCGGGCGGGCTGGTAGATTCGCGCGAGCATGATCCGGCTCCCCTGAAGACATTACGGTTATCGCCGCTCGGGCGGATGGGATCAAGGGTCGCGGTGCGGGGGATTTGCGCGAGCAGCGGGTCGTCGTCCGAGTGTGAGGGAGCGAGGGGTGGGGTGGGTGTACACACCCGGCCGACGACCACTGTGCTGCTTGCAACACCCGTATAGCGCGAGTCGGGAGGCACACGCAAGGGTTTAGTTACCTAAAATGCCCTACACCATGAGCCGAGCATTTTCCCGGCGTTCTGAAGCGGTTAACCTTGCCTTTCGCCACCCGTCGGCCCAAGTGAGACGGATCCGCATGCGAGGATCGTCATGGCCGCACCCCGCCCGATTCCCCCCGCCGCCGAATCGCCGTCCCGCGACAAGCTCGAAGGCGGCCGCCGCTTCGTGCTGCGTGCGGATTTCGAGCCCGCGGGCGACCAGCCCGGCGCCATCGCCGAACTGGTCGCGGGCATCGCCTCCGGCGAGCGCAACCAGGTCCTGCTCGGCGCCACCGGCACCGGCAAGACCTTCACCGTGGCCAAGATCATCGAGGCGACCCAGCGCCCCGCGATCATCCTCGCGCCGAACAAGACCCTCGCCGCCCAGCTCTTCGGCGAGTTCAAGGGCTTCTTTCCCGAGAATGCGGTGGAGTATTTCGTTTCGTATTACGATTACTACCAGCCCGAGGCCTATGTGCCCCGCTCGGACACCTATATCGAGAAGGAAAGTCAGATCAACGAGCAGATCGACCGGATGCGCCATTCCGCCACCCGGGCGCTCCTGGAACGCGACGACGTCATCATCGTCGCCTCGGTCTCCTGCATCTACGGTATCGGCGCGGTGGAGACCTATGGCGCCATGACCCAGGATCTGGTGGCCGGAAAGCCCTACGACCAGCGCCGGGTGATCGCCGGGCTGGTCGAGCAGCAATACCGCCGCAACGACGGCGCCTTCCAGCGCGGCGCCTTTCGGGTGCGCGGCGACAGCCTGGAAATCTGGCCCGCCCATCTGGAGGACCGCGCCTGGCGACTCTCCTTCTTCGGCGAGGAGCTGGAATCGATCCACGAATTCGACCCGCTGACGGGGAGCCGCACCGCCGATCTGGAGAAGATCCGCGTCTATGCCAATTCGCATTACGTCACCCCGCGCCCGACCATGCAGCAGGCGATCAAGGGCATCCGCGAGGAGCTCCGCACCCGCCTCGACCAGATGGTCGCCGAGGGCAAACTGCTCGAGGCCCAGCGGCTGGAACAGCGCACCGCCTTCGACCTCGAGATGCTGGAGGCGACCGGCGTCTGCAACGGCATCGAGAACTATTCGCGCTACCTGACTGGGCGCAAGCCGGGCGAGCCGCCCCCCACCCTCTTCGAATACATCCCCGACAACGCCATCGTCTTCGCCGACGAGAGCCATGTCTCCGTGCCGCAGATCGGCGGCATGTACCGCGGCGACTACCGGCGCAAGTTCACCCTTGCCGAGCACGGCTTCCGCCTGCCCTCCTGCATGGACAACCGGCCGCTCAAGTTCGAGGAATGGGATGCCATGCGCCCGCAATCGGTCTTCGTGAGCGCCACCCCCGCCGCCTGGGAGATCGAGCAGGCGGGCGGCGTCTTCGCCGAGCAGGTGATCCGCCCCACCGGGCTCGTGGACCCGCCGGTGGAGATCCGCCCCGTCGCCATGCAGGTCGACGACCTGCTCGACGAAGTGCGAAAAGTCGCGGCCCTGGGCAATCGCGTGCTGGTGACTACGCTCACCAAGCGCATGGCCGAGGACCTGACCGAATACCTGCACGAGCAGGGCATCCGCGTGCGCTACATGCATTCCGACATCGACACGATTGAAAGGATTGAAATTCTGCGCGACCTGCGCCTCGGCGCCTTCGACGTGCTGGTCGGCATCAACCTGCTGCGCGAGGGGCTCGACATCCCCGAATGCGCGCTGGTCGCCATCCTCGACGCCGACAAGGAGGGCTTCCTGCGCTCCGAGACCTCGCTGATCCAGACGGTGGGCCGCGCCGCGCGCAACGCCGACGGCCGCGTCATCATGTATGCCGACCGCATCACCGGCTCGATGGAGCGGGCGCTGGCCGAGACCAATCGCCGCCGCGAGAAGCAGCTCGCCCACAACGCCGCCCACGGCATCACGCCGGAGACCATCCGCAAGAACGTCGCCGACGTGCTCGACGGGCTCTTCCAGGGCGACACCGACATGGCGCGCGTCACCGCCACCATCGAGAAGCCCTTGATCGGCGCCAATCTCGCCGCCCATCTCGACGGGCTGCGCAAATCCATGCTCAAGGCCGCCGAGAACCTCGAATTCGAGGAGGCCGCCCGGCTGCGCGACGAGATCAAGCGGCTCGAAGCGGTCGAGCTCGCCGTGGCCGACGACCCGCTGGCCCGCCAGGCCGCCGTCGAGGCCGAGGCGGAGGCGGCCGTGAAGGGCAGCGGCCGCTCGACCGCCGGACGCCCCGGGCAAAGGGGCGGAAACGTCAAGCGGCGCAAGCGATAGCGCCGCTCGGGCGAGCATGGATCGCCCCGAGAGCACCGCACCGCCCATCCGCCCGAGTTCCGGGCGTGCCTGGCACAACCACCTCGCCCGGCGGCCACCGCCGGGCAGCGCCCGCCCCGCCCCGTCACGCCGAAGGCGTGCCTCCGGCACGACGCGGGCGCTCCGCACCCGCCGGGCCGGGCGCTGCCCTCGTCTTGTCGCGGGTCGGTCGAAGAAGAAAGGATGAACTCCAAAGCGGTCGCCCGGGCCGCCACCGCCCTCCGCCGGACCATCCTGCCGCGACAAGGCAATTCCTGATGGAATCGCCTCAGGCAGCAGAAACAACCCGAGTTGACAGCCGATTCCGCCACGCCCAAGGATGCAACCATCCCGAGTGGGGTGCCAATGTAGCGAGATCGAGAGTCCGAAGGACTTCCGGGAGGCAACGACCTTCTTCGGCTGGGGGGAGCCGGCGATCCGCAGGGCGCGGGCGCGCCCCCATGCTTCGGACGAACGACGACCGAAGAAACGGGGGACGACGCATGAAGCGACTGATACTATCGACGGCGGCGATGGCCTTGATACCCGGCCTCGCGCTGGGCCAGGCGATCTATCCACTGGATCGCGCCACGATCCTCTCGGGCTCGAAATTCGACTTCAAGGTCGAGTTCCCGACCGTGGTGCAGCCCGACCAGGTCGAGGTTCTCATCAACGGCGAGAGCTACGACACGCTCCTCGGCGCCAAAGCCGAGTTCATCGAGAACGAGGACGAGAGCGGCGGCTCCTCGCTGGTGCTGCGTGACGTCACCATCACCGAGCCCGGCAGCTACACCGTCGAGGCGAAGGCCGGCGACACCAGCCGGAGCGTCGGCTGGGAAGTCTTCGGGACCTCCGCCGAGCCCAAGGCGAAGAACGTCATCTTCTTCCTCGGCGACGGCATGACCGTGGCGCATCGCACCGCCGCACGGATCCTCTCCAAGGGGAACACGGAAGGCAAGGCGGACGGCCGCCTCGCGATCGACGACCTGCAGTACATGGCCTTCATCGGCACATCGAGCCAGGATTCGATCCACAACGATTCCGCCAATACCATGGCCGCCTACATGACCGGCCACAAGTCGGTGGTGAACGCGCTCGGGGTCTACGGCAGCCGCGCGGCGAGCAACTTCGACCATCCCAAGGTCGAGACGCTCGGCGAGGCGATCCGCCGCGCCACGGGCAAGTCCATCGGCATCGTCACCAATACCGAGGTCCAGGACGCGACTCCGGCGGCGGTGGTCTCCCACACCCGTTCGCGCAACGACAAGCCCGAGATCACGGAGATGCATTTCGCCGTGGCGCCGGACGTGCTCATGGGCGGCGGCTCGGCCTATTTCCTGCCGCAGTCGACGCCGGGATCGAAGCGCGTCGACGACAAGGACATGATCGCCGAGTTCCAGGGCGCCGGCTACACGCTCGCGACCTCCGCCACGGAACTGCAGCAGGCGGTGGCCGACCACACGGACGGCAAGATCCTCGGCCTCTTCAACACCGGCAACCTCGACACCACCCTGGACATCCGGCAGCTCAAGAAGGGCACGGTCGAGCAATTCCCCGACCAGCCCCTCGTCGCCGACATGACCCGCGCGGCGCTCGACGTGCTCTCGAAGGATCCGGACGGCTTCTTCCTGATGGTCGAGGACGGCCATACCGACAAGGCGACCCATGCCCTCGACTGGGAGCGGGCGGTCTACGACATGATCGCGCTCGACCAGGCGATCGCCGTGGCGCGCGAGTTCCAGGAGGCCAATCCCGACACGCTGATCATCTTCGTCGGCGACCACACCCACGGGCTCTCGATCACCGGCACCGTCGACGACGACAAGCCGGGCGACGAGATGCGCGAGAAGGTCGGCACCTACGGCGATGCCGGCTTCACCAATTACACCGACGAGGACGGCGACGGCTATCCCGACCGGATGGACGTCTCCAAGCGGCTGATGATGTACCTCGGCAACTTCCCCGACCACTACGAGACCTTCCGCCCGAAGCTCGACGGCCAGTTCGTGCCCGCCGTCGCGGATGCCGACGGGAACTACGTCGCCAACGAGGCCTACAAGGACGTGCCCGGCGCGGTCCTGCGCACCGGCAACATCCCGGTCTCCATGAACGCCGGCACCCATTCGGTCGATGACGAGGTGCTGCAGGCGAGCGGCCCTGGCGCGGAGAACTTCCACGGCTACATGGAGAACTCGGACGTCTACCGGGTGATCGCCGAGGCGCTCGCGCTGGCGCCGGCCACGAACTGACCGGAAGACGCCGGAAAACCACCGGCCCCGCCATGGCGGGGCCGGCCACCAGACGAACCGGAGGCCAAGGCGATGCCGCAATCCCCCTTCCTCGACTTCGACGAGCTCTACGCGCGAATCGGCGCCTTCGGCCATGAATTCCACGAGCGGCTCAAGGCCCTCGACGGCACGACGGTGACCATGCGCGGCTATCTCGCGCCCGCCGCCCCCGGAAGCCGGGAGGTGCTCGTGCTCACCCGCGCGCCGGCCGCGACCGGAAGGGAGGGCGGCACCGATCAGGGATGGCCCGAGGACGCCGTCTTCGTACTGCCGGCGGCCGAAGAAGCCGGCGATTTCGCCCCCGGCCGGCTGACCGAGGTCGAGGGCGTGCTGGAGCACGGGCCGCTCCGGCTCGATGCGGCAGGCGCCTCCAGCCTCGTGCGCCTGCGCGGCGCGCGCTGGGCGCCCTCGTGACGGGGGCCTGCCCATGCGACCGCCGCCCGCCTGTCCCCGCCTCGCCCGCCGCCCGTTCCTCCTGAGCCTGCTCGCGCTGCTCGCGCCGGGGCTCGCCCGCGCCGCCGCGGCCGAGATCGGGTTCAACGAGCTCTACGGCAAGGTCGGCGTGCTCGGCCTCGAATTCTCGCAAAAGGTGCTGGAGCTCGACGGCCAGCGCGTCCGGATCGTCGGCTTCATGGCCCCGCCGCTCAAGGCCGAGGCGAGCTTCTTCGTGCTCGGCAAGGCGCCGATGGCGATCTGCCCCTTCTGCTCCTCCGACGCCGACTGGCCGGACGACATCGTGGTGATCTACCTCAAGAGCAAGCAGACCTTCGAACGGACGACCGGCATGATCGCCGTCGAGGGCGTGCTCGAGCACGGCTCCTGGACCGATCCGGAGACCGGCTTCGTGAGCCTTCTGCGAGTGCGGGACGCCGAGTTCGAGACAGCCTGAGCATGCTGAGCCTCTCCCTCGAGGGCGTCGTCGTGCGCTTCCCCGACCTGGCCGAGCCGGCGCTCGACCTGCCCGGCCTCGAGGTGGCGGCCGGCTCGAGCGTCGCGGTGACCGGCCCGTCCGGCGCCGGCAAGAGCACCTTCATCAACGTCGTCACCGGGCTCGAACGCCCGAGCGCGGGCCGCGTGCTCTGGAGCGGCGAGGACATCGCAAGGCTCTCCGAGGCCGCCCGCGACCGCTGGCGTGCGCGCAACGTCGGCCTCGTCATGCAGGACTTCCACCTCTTCCCCGGGCTGAGCGCGATCGAGAACGTGCTGCTGCCGGCGCGCTTCCGCCACATCCGCCTGCCGGCGGGCCTGCGCGACCGCGCCGTCGCGCTGCTCGTCGAGGTCGGGATCGACGCAGGCGCCCGCGGGATCGAGACCTTCTCCCGCGGCGAGATGCAGCGCGTCGCGATCGCGCGCGCGCTCCTGCTGCAGCCGGGCGTGATCGTCGCCGACGAGCCGACCGCGAGCCTCGACGGCCAGAGCGGCGCGGCGGTCTGCGCGCTGCTGACCCGGCTCGCCAGGGCGGCCGGCGCGACGCTCATCGTCGTCACCCATGACCCGGCGCTCTACGGCCGCCTCGACCGCCGCATCGCGCTCGCCGGCGGCCGCCGCGCCGACGCGCTTCACGCCGAGGCCTCATGATCCGCTTCGTGCTCGCCGATCTCCGCCTGCACGCCCTCGGGGCCGTGGTGATCGTCCTGCTCATCGCGAGCGCGACCGCGCTCGGCATGGCGGTCCGCATCGAGGAGCGCGCGCTACGCCTCGGCAGCGCCCGCGCCGCCGACCGCTTCGACCTGGTCGTCGGCGCGGCGGGCAGCGAGACCCAGCTCGTGCTGTCCTCGGTCTTCCTGCAGCCCGCGCCGCTGACGCTGCTCAATGGCGACGTCCTGCGGCGGCTCTCCGAGGATCCGCGGGTGGAATTCGCCGCGCCGGTCGGCTTCGGCGATTCCTTCCTCGGCTATCCCATCGTGGGGACGACCGCGGAATTCGTCGAGAGCCTGGGCCTGGCCGAAGGTGCCCCCGAGCGGCCCCTCGCGAGCATGGGCGAGGCCATCGTCGGCGCCGGGGTGCGCCTCGATGCCGGCTACGAGATCAGGCCGATGCACGGCCTCCCCGGGCAGGAGGCCGAAGAGCACGACGAGATCGTCTACCGCGTCACCGGCCGCCTTGCCCCGACGTCGACGCCCTGGGACCGCGCGATCCTGGTGCCGATCGAGGGGGTCTGGAAGGCCCATGAACACGGCGATGAGGCCGATGACGAGGCCGGGCACGACGACGACCACGAGGACCACGGGGCGGAGGCGGCGGCCGCGCGGCTCGGCCCGCCCTGGCCCGACGATCTGCCCGGCGTGCCCGCCATCATCGTCAAGCCCCGCACCATCGCCAACGCCTACCAGCTCCGCGGCGAATATCGCACCGAGACGACCCTGGCCGTCTTTCCGGGCGAGGTGCTGACCCGGCTCTATTCCACGCTCGGCGATGCGCGCCAGATCCTGACGGCGATCGCCATCGGCACGCAGGCGCTGGCGGCGGCGGCGGTCCTGCTCGTCGCCATGGCGCATCTCGCCCAGCGCCGCCGCCAGATCGGCGCGCTCCGCGCCTTCGGGGCGCCGCGGGTCGCGGTCTTCGGCGTCGTCTGGGCGGAGCTCCTGCTCGTCGTCGGGCTCGGCGTCGCCTGCGGCGTCCTGCTCGGCTACGCCGGCGCGAAGATTCTCGCGATCGGGCTGAGCCGGCAGAGCGGCATCCACCTGCCGGTGACGCTCGAGGCCTCGGATCTCGGCTTCGCCGCCGTCCTGCTGGCCGTCGCCGCCGCCATCGCCGCGCTCCCGGCGATCTACGCCTATCGCCAATCCCCCGCCGCGGCGCTGCGGAGCTGAAGCCGCGAACGGAAGCCGGCGCCGCCGCGCCCAATCGACACTGTGGCCACTGGACCAAGCCTCGGCCCAAGGAAAAGGCCGCGCCCCGCGCGGCCCCAGCCGCCTTCCCCCGCGGATCTGGCAAGGACAAATCCGCGCGCGCCTGCCTGCCGTCACACCGAAGGCGTGCCTCCGGCACGACGGCAGGCGCGACAAGTGCGCCCGCCAGGCAG
>ERZ795053.2794-NODE-2794-length-20556-cov-4.318277_pt1 | contig 20556 bp, 25 predicted proteins | sample MGYA00375137_ERZ795053 | MGnify/ENA primary metagenome ERZ795053 (study PRJEB30182, sample SAMN05720284) | activated sludge metagenome | isolation source: Anaerobic digester | place: Hong Kong | collected 2014-12-17 ...
CTTCCGATCTGATTAACACACATTTCAGTCGTAAACAACACCAGCTGTTTTCTGCCTTGGAGCATAAAGGCTTCGACCGGCCTTCAAAAATTATGTGGACGTTTGACGACAGAGTGCGTGATGCGATTAAAGATGCCTATGAATTACTGGAGGCTGACAAAGATGAATTATTTATAAAGGCACAGCCAAATGTTATCTATTTGGTTCGTGATATTCTACAAAAAGAAAGTGACATACTTTATCCTACATCGCTAAAACTTTTAACCGATGAGGAGTTTGCTGAAATGCGCAGGAGTGACGATGAAATAGGATATTGCCTAATTGAAAATCCACCACTATTTAAAGGTGCCGATCCACTAACCGACCACAAATCAGATGTAAAATCAAATAACGATTCGGGCGATCTACTCAACGACTTAAGAGAAGTACTCGAAAAACACGGATTAAGAAATTCAGTTGCAGATGGAAGTGAGCTTGATGTGAGTACAGGGCGATTAACATTGGAGCAGATCAACCTAATATTTAAACACATGCAGGTAGATCTTTCTTATGTGGATGAAAACGATATTGTTAAATTTTACACTGATACAAAACATCGGGTTTTCCCTCGGAGTGCAGGCGTGATTGGACGAATGGTGCAGAACTGTCATCCGAGAGAAAGTGTAGCCACAGTTGAAGCAATTATAAATGCTTTTAAAAACGGGGAACAGGACTTTGCCGAATTTTGGCTGGACAAGGGTAATAAATTTATTTACATCGTGTACAATGCTGTCCGGGACGAACATGGCAATTTTAGGGGAGTTTTGGAAATGATGCAAGATGCTACCCACATTCGCAGCTTAAAAGGTAGTCAAAAGTTACTTTCCTGGCATAACGAAAGTTCAGTAGATGAGAATTTAACAAACAAAATAATTAATCCATATAAGATTACACCTGACACAACAATTGGGTCCTTGCTCGAACGATATTCCTTCATTAAAGATTTCCTTGTATCCCTTTCTCCCGATTTTGAAAAACTTCAAAAGCCTGAAGTTTTTAATAAAATGAAGGATATTGCCAATCTACGAATGATAAGCCAGGTTGGCGAAATAGATACAAATAAGCTGATTCACTTGATAGTTAAAGAGATTGACAATAAAAATAGATGAAATGAAGCAGCATTCAATTAAAGTAATATCAGTAGAAAAAGCTACACACGATGTATTAAGGATTGTAACAGAAAAACCTCAGCATTATCGTTTCGAACCAGGCCAGGCCACCGATGTTGCCATAGACAAACCAGGATGGGATAATGAAAAAAGACCGTTTACCTTTACATGTCTACCTGAAAATAATTATCTGGAGTTTACCATTAAAACTTATCCCCAGCATCAAGGCGTCACAAATGAGTTGTTGAAATTAAAACTAGGCGAAAATTTGATTATCGAAGCTCCCTGGGGAACAATCGGTTACAAAGGTGAGGGTGTATTTATAGCGGGAGGCGCAGGGATCACTCCTTTCATCTCCATTTTCAGACACCTTCGTTCTCAAAATCAGATAGGTAATAATAAACTGATTTTTGCGAATAAAACTGTTGCTGACATCATTAATGAAACTGAATTTAAAGAAATGCTTGGTCAGAATTTCATCAATATCCTGTCGGAAGAAAATACTACTGAATATGCCTATGGCCTAGTTAATGAAGATTTTTTAAAGAAAAACATTTCAAACTTGAATGGCTATGTCTATTTGTGCGGGCCTGATGAGATGTTAAACCAGATTGAGAAGCAATTAAGTAATCTGCGAATTCCCAAAGAATTAATTGTAAAGGAGGAATTTTAAATGTCAATCCTTTTGAAGTAATAATCCAATACAAAAACATCATGGAAAAAGATATTTTTCAAATCAAAAGAAACCTGGAGATAAATCAGAAAAAGTTTTCTTTTTATAGCTTACAGGAACTTCATAAACAGGGTTTTGTCATTGAAAAGTTACCCTTTTCCATCCGTATTCTGTTGGAAAATGCATTGCGCAACTACGATGGATTTTCGGTTACTAAAGAAAATATTGAGACCCTCGTAAACTGGAACCCAAAAGGTACCGACAAAGATATCCCATTCAAGCCTGCCCGGGTTTTAATGCAGGATTTCACCGGAGTACCTGCAGTGGTCGATATTGCAGCTCTTCGATCTGAAGTAGCACGAAAAGGAAAAAATCCTGGCATCATCAATCCGCTTATACCTGTTGATTTGGTAATTGACCACTCGGTACAAGTTGATTATTTTGGAACAGATTATTCATACAAACGCAATATCGAAGAGGAATATAAGCGAAATGGCGAACGCTACCAATTGCTCAAATGGGCGCAAGGCTCCTTTGATAATTTTAGAGTAGTTCCGCCGGGAATGGGCATTTGTCATCAGGTGAACCTTGAATACTTATCGAAAGGAGTGATTGAACGAAACGGCGAAGTTTTTCCGGATACTCTTGTGGGCACTGACAGCCATACTCCAATGGTAAACGGTATTGGCGTTGTAGCCTGGGGCGTTGGTGGCATCGAAGCCGAAGCAGCTATTTTGGGACAGCCTATCTATTTTACCACTCCCGAAGTAATTGGATTAAGGCTTATTGGAAAACTTCCGTTGGGCTCAACAGCGACTGACCTCGTATTAACCATTGCCAATATGCTTCGAAAATTTGGTGTGGTGGGCAAGTTTGTTGAAGTTTTTGGTTCCGGGTTGAATAATCTTTCTGTGCCTGACAGGGCCACAATTGGAAACATGTCGCCCGAATTTGGGTGCACAGTAACCTATTTTCCCATCGACGAGAAAACGCTGGAATACATGCGAAAGAGTAATCGGTCAGATGAGCAAATAAGATTTGTAGAGGCCTATTGCAAAACCAATTTACTGTGGCGCGAAAATGAGGAAAAGATTAGCTATACTGAAGTTTTGGAGCTGGATCTCTCTACTATTGAACCTACTGTAGCCGGCCCAAAGCGGCCACAGGATAAAATTCTCCTTGCCGGGTTAAAAAATAAATTTATTGAGCTGCTGGATAAATCATACGAACGAAAGTATGTTTCGCAGGAAGAGCGGGAAGCAGAGAAATCTATTACACGATTTGAAGGTGAAGGCGGAGATCTTCCCTTCCCGGATAAGCATAAGGCGCTTTCTTCAGAAATTGAAACGAAAGTTAGCAGTGGTTTAAAAACAGTTTGGATTACAAGAAAACAGGAGAAATTTATGCTCTCCGACGGTAGTGTCGCCATAGCAGCAATTACTTCATGCACCAATACATCAAATCCTTTTGTAATGATTGGCGCAGGATTGATGGCTCGCAAGGCAAGAGAACACGGAATTGGCGTAAAACCCTGGGTGAAAACTTCTCTCGCACCAGGCTCTAAGGTGGTAACGGACTATTTGAAGAAGGCAGATTTGTTAAAAGACCTGGAAGCGATGCATTTTCATTTGGTGGGTTATGGCTGTACCTCCTGCATTGGAAATTCAGGGCCACTTCCATCCGACATTGCTCAAGCTGTTGAGGAGCAAAATTTGGTCGTTGCTTCTGTACTTTCCGGTAATCGGAATTTTGAGGCAAGAATTCACCCTCAGGTAAAAATGAACTTTTTAATGTCACCAATGCTCGTAGTGGCCTTTGCTATTGCCGGCCGGGTCGACATAGATTTGATAAATGAGCCAGTAAGCTTCGATAGCAATCAGCAAGCAGTTTACTTAAAAGATATTTGGCCATCGGACGATGAAATTAATGAAATCCTCAGAAGTGTGCTTTCGTCCAGTGATTTTGCGAAGAATTACAGCGAAATTTTTGAAGGCAACGAAAAATGGAAAGCGTTGGAGATAACCAGTGGTAATTTGTACGATTGGGACTCCAATTCTACCTATATCAGGGAAGTACCTTTTTTTCATAACATATCAGTAAATCCTGACCCGTTGAAAGATATCCGGAACGCACGGGCATTGCTGGTTTTGGGCGATAGTGTTACCACCGACCACATTTCGCCGGCAGGAGCATTCAGTGAACATTCTGATTCCGGGAAATACCTGTTGTCGCGCGATGTAGAACAGGAAAATTTCAACTCCTACGGTTCGCGCCGAGGGAACGATGAAGTTATGGTACGCGGTACGTTTGCCAATGTTCGCTTAAAAAACAAGCTGGCCAAGAAGGAAGGCGGCTTCACCGAATATCTTCCTACCGGGGAAGAAATGACAGTTTTTGAAGCTGCCGAAAAATACAAAAAAGACCAAACTCCTTTGCTGGTTTTAGCCGGGAAAGAATACGGCAGTGGCTCATCACGCGACTGGGCTGCAAAAGGCACCTTCCTTTTGGGAGTAAGACTTGTATTGGCAGAGAGCTATGAGCGAATACATAGAAGCAACCTTGTTGGAATGGGGGTGCTTCCTCTTCAGTATAAAAATGGTGAAAATGCAGAAAGTATTGGGCTCACTGGGAAGGAAATATTTACGGTAACAGGTATTGAAAATGACATCAAACCATTGAAAGAAGTAGTGGTTTGTGCAAAAAATGATGAAGGAAATGAAATCAAATTTAAAACTATTATCCGTCTTGATTCCCAAATTGAAATTGAATACTACTGCAACGGCGGAATTCTGCAATACGTGTTACGACAGTTCTTAAATAAGTAAAAATGAAAAATACAGTACCTTAAATTCTATCTTTTATTTAACATTTAAAATTTAACTATTATGTCAACATCAAAAGCACAAGCACATTGGAGAGGAAAAATTAAGGATGGTAATGGAACTATAAAGTTTACAGGCTATAAAGGGACCTACACATTCGCCTCGCGTTTTGAAAATGGCAAAGGCACAAATCCTGAAGAACTCATTGGAGCAGCCCATGCCGGGTGCTTTTCTATGTATCTTTCACTTTTACTGACCGAAGAAGGATTAGACCCTGAAAGTATCGATACCAACGCGGAAGTAACTATTGGCCAGGATGATTTAGGCCTAAACATTACCGAAATTAAGCTCAAATGCAAAGTCAAATGTCATGGGCTGGGAGAAAGTAAACTAAAGGAATTGGCATCAACTACAAAAGAAAAATGTCCTGTTTCGAGATTGTATGCTGGCGGGACTGCGAAAATATCTGCAGAGGCACATTTGATAAAGTAAACGCCAGTTGATTCTGCAATAATGTATGGAAATAACGACAAAAAAATGATTCATGGTAAGTGAAAATATTTTTCCAAAAATTACTAAGGAACTCGTTGATAAACGCACGGCTTTAGCCCCGGAGATTATGGATAGCTGGAATAATTTCAGCAAAGCAGTTTTTAAAGAAGGAGCCTTGTCTGAAAAAACAAAACAATTGATTGCCGTAGCTGTGGCTCACGTAACGCAGTGTCCTTACTGCATAAGGTCGCACACAAAAGTTGCTACGCGAAAAGGGGCTACGCAGGAAGAAATAATGGAAGCCATTTGGGTTGCTGCCGAAATGCGGGCTGGCGGTGCTTATGCCCATGCCACAATTGCTATAGATGAGATGGAAAAGGACAATAAATAAAATAGAGAACGATGAGTGAGATTAAAATTATGCTGAAGGTACTTCAAAGGCATGTTCAATAGGATGTTCAGATTTTAAGAATATGCCCAGATATTGGAACTCGAATTCTCAATTTATGAGTATGAGAGAATCAGAATCTCACCAATTGATGGATGGAGCAATTCACACATTAACTTTCGAACATCACAGAAAGTTATTTAACTCTTTAATCAAAATCCAAAAATATCAAATATAAAAATGAAAGTAGATAACAAAATTGCAATAGTTACTGGGGTTAGCCGTGGGTTAGGTACAGCTCTCGCTGCTGCGCTGGTTGCGAAAGGTGCGAAAGTATACGGGCTTGCCCGCAACCTGGAGAGGTTAAATGACATTCAAAAACAATTAGGTAATAATTTTATTCCTGTGGGTATTGATGTTACCGACTATGAAAAGCTTCAAGCATGGGCTGAGAATACTTTTGTCGATACCGATATTCCGGATATCTTAATAAATAATGCCGGAGCTGGATATTTTAGTGATATAGACCAACTTTCAATTGAACGTTGGCATGCAATGATTAACACTAATCTGAACGGGATTTTTTATCTCACGTCTATAATTGTTCCGATGATGAAAAAAAATACAAGCACCTGCCACATCATCAACATCGGTTCGATATTAGGTAAAACCAACAGGTCCAAAACGGCAGCATATTCAGCTACCAAATATGGAGTGCTGGGTTTTAGCGAGGCACTATACAAAGAACTCTCCAAAGACAAAATTAAAGTTACGTGTGTAAATCCAGGAAGTATTGAAACGCATTTTTTTGACGACTCAGGCATTCTGCCGCATCCAAGCTATTTGCAGCCAAGTGATATTGCATCACTAATCATAAATATTATTGAAACGCCCGATAATTTCTTGATAGATGAAATTACTTTTCGTCCACTAATAGAACATCCATCAGCTTAGTTCCAATATAAACAGTTAGAAGTTAGTTAAATAAACGATGATGAATTCAAACGAAAACAGACCGGGGAGCTTCAACAATAAATCAGTAGACCCAATTGTTGACAACCATGTTTCTACGTCATTTTTATCACCACTTCATACTGATGCTTTTGCTGTGGACGATGACACAAAAATTGAATTAATAAAAAAACATTTCAGCGAGATTATGTCCATCTTAGGGTTGGATTTAAACGATGATAGTCTAAAGGAAACACCACTCAGGGTTGCAAAAATGTATGTGAAGGAAGTTTTTGCTGGTTTGAATCCAGCAAATAAGCCAAACACAAAACTCTTTGGAAATCAGTTTAAGTACAATGAAATGTCAATAGAAAAAGACATCACATTGTATTCCTATTGCGAACATCATTTTCTGCCTATAATTGGCAAAGTGCATATAGCATATTTCCCAAACGGGAAAGTTATTGGTCTGTCGAAAATTAACAGGTTAGTTCAATTTTATGCAAAACGGCCACAGGTACAGGAAAGATTAACCGTTCAAATAAGCGACGGCTTAAGGGAAGCACTGCAGACGAATGATATTGCTGTAATTATTGATGCAGAACATCTCTGTGTTCGTTCCCGGGGAATTAAAGACACTAATTCTACTACAATTACATCAAGTTTCTCAGGAAAATTTCAAGATGAAAAAAATCAGATGAGATTCATTTCTATAGTTAAAAATCATATCCAATAAAACAGGAAATAAAATAAGTTATCAAAATATTATAATAATGAAAGCACGATTAAATTACGCGGAAACAGCTCCCAAAGCATTAAAGGCAATGCAGTCTCTCGAAAAATATGTTCATGAGTCGGGGCTTGAACGTCCACTTTTTGAGTTGGTAAAGACCAGGGCATCACAGATTAACGGATGTGCATATTGTATTGACATGCACACTAAAGATGCCCGAAAAGCAGGCGAGACTGAACAACGGTTGTACGCTTTAAACACCTGGCGCGAAACCCCATTCTATACGGAACGTGAACGTGCCGCCCTGGAATGGACTGAAGCATTAACATTAATCTCGGAAAATAGTATTCCGGATATATTATATGAGGCTACCCGTAAGCATTTTAATGAAGAGGAGATAGTTTTCCTTTCGATGGCAATTATTGCTATTAATGGATGGAACCGCCTGGCCATTAGTTTTCGTACCGTACCTGGAAGTTATGAACCTCAATAAGTCCGAAAGTTTAAAAATCTTATAAAACTGACGAAGGTGAAAAACTACCAGGAAAGTGAAGACCACCCAGCTTTAGAATTTAAAATTTTAATACGCGGATTTGACATCAAAACAATAATACTATTGAGTTATGTTTACACATTTTAATCAAGCAGAAAGATTAGTTCATTACCCGCAAAACAGGAAATTATTTATTAGTCTGAAGCCTTATGTTTTCGTGATTATTGGGACTACGCTGTTGGCTACGATAGGTATTGCATGGATACAATATCTGGTTTTCGGATTACCCGAAGATCCTTCGACAGCTTTACTTAATACAGCCGAAGTTGAAGTGAAAGGTTTCCCAATTTGGTTGATTCTCTGTCACTGGATAAACTTTTTTTTCCTTACAATTCTGATACGGAGTGGACTTTCGATACTATTTGACCATCCAAGACTTTATTGGGATGAAGGATGTGAACCCGGTTCCGAATGGTTAAAATTTACTCCGGTAAATGTTCCAAAAGATAAATTATGGACTGCAAAGGATGACGCCCGATATATAAGTCCTATTCTTGGCTTGCCAGGTTATCGCCACACTGTAGGTATCGCCCGTGGCTGGCATTTTATTCATGTACCGTTTTTCGTTTTAAATGGAGTTATATTTATTGTCCTACTGTTTTCTGGTAATCAATGGTTAAGAATAGTGCCTACCTCATGGCAAATTTTACCAGACGCATGGAGTGTATTTGTGCATTACGCAACATTTAATATGCCCATAGAACCCAATGGATTTTATCATTATAATGCCCTTCAGCAGCTTGCTTATTTTGGGGTGATATTTATTTTGGCGCCAATTGCGATGCTCAGTGGTATGAGTATGTCTCCTGCTATTGAAAACCGATTTCACTGGTTACCCAAGTTATTTGGCAACAGGCAGGGAGCAAGGTCAGTGCATTTCTTAGTAATGCTGTCATACTTGGTTTTTCTTATTATACATATAAGCATGGTGATTATGACGGGTTTCGTCAGAAATATGAACCATATTACTCTCGGCACAGATAATCCTACAGATATTAGAGGTTTATACATCGGAATTGTCATTATTCTTTTTACCATTGGATTTTTTGTTTACGCACATTGGGTATCATGGAATAAACCTCGTTGGGTGCAGAAAACCAGTGGCTTTATTAATGGTAATTTGTGGAAGATTACAATAAATAAACTTAAACCTAAACCTTATTATAATAAAGAAGATATATCCAAGTTTTTCTGGCCCAATGGTAAACTTCCGGTTTCTAAAGAGTGGAAAGATTTAGCTGAAAATAAATTCAAAGATTATAAGCTTAAAGTAAGCGGACTGGTTGAAAACCCTGTGGAAATATCACTTGATGATTTAATGAAACTTGGAAAAGAACAGAATATTACAATGCATCATTGTATTCAGGGATGGTCGGGAGTTGCGGAATGGGGAGGTTTACCCATAAAGGCTTTAGTTGACTTGGTGAAACCATTTCCAAATGTAACCACGGTAGCTTTTTACTCTTTCGGAGAAGGTTTGTATGGAGGCCCTTATTATGATACTCACTCCATTGAAAATTGCTTGAAACCTGGCTCAATATTGGCGTGGGAAATGAATTATGAGATGCTTTCTGAGGTATATGGAGCTCCTTTAAGATTACGTGTAGAAAACCAGTTAGGCTATAAAATGGTGAAATGGATTGAAAGTATTGAATTTGTAGAAACACATGAGAAAGTTGGTAAAGGTTATGGCGGCAAAAATGAAGATGATGAATATTTTGACTTAATAGCCAATACATAATTCAAAAACAAAGATTACTAGATTATACTTCTTACGGTCATCGTATCTTCATTACAAGAATTAATTCTTAGGGAGATGATAAGCCCGTTGGAAGAAAGCATATAGAATTTGGATTATTGGTACGATTGTATAAGAACTGAAAAGAAATTTAATGGCATGATGCATATAAAAATTAAACGGATCTATGATGAACCGGCTGACGATGACGGATATCGTATTCTGGTAGACAAGCTTTGGCCACGTGGCGTTTCTAAAAAAAATGCAAATCTCGATGAATGGAATAAGGATGTTGCCCCTTCTCCTGAACTAAGAAAATGGTTTGACCACAAAAAAGAGCGATTTGAAGAATTTTCTTTCAGATATCAGATTGAATTAAAAGAAAAGGAAAACCAATTAAATAATATCAGGCAATTGGCAAGTCATGAAACTGTTAGCTTGATATATGCTACAAAAAATCCAAAAATAAATCATGTTGTAGTGCTGAGAGATGTGTTACTGAATAGCTGAGCCGTTCATTTTTTCAAGATAACAGAAACAATTAATAAAAATGGTCGCAAAACAAAAAATAATAATAGTTGGTGGTGGATTTGGGGGGATCCAACTTGCCAGAGAATTAGATAAAAGATTATTCGATGTGCTTTTAATCGATAAAATCAACCACCACCAATTCCAGCCTCTGTTTTATCAGGTAGCTACTTCGCAAATTGAACCCGCGAATATTTCTTTTCCGTTTCGCCATATTTTTAAAAACAAAAGCAACGTGCTCATCAGGTTAGCCGAGGTAACCAGGATACATCCGGCACAAAATAAAATAACCACGACCATAGGCGATTTTGAATATGACTATCTTGTAATAGCGATTGGCTGTAAAACCAATTTTTTTAATAACAAGAAAATTTGTCAGCATTCATTTACCTTAAAAACTACCTACGATGCCATAAAAATCCGAAACCACATTTTACAAACATTTGAGAATATTATTTCTGCAAAAGAAACAGAGAAAGAGGCTTTACGAAACCTTGTTATTGTGGGTGCCGGGCCTACGGGCGTTGAACTTGCTGGCGCATTTGCTGAAATAAAAAAGAATATTCTGCCAAAAGATTATCCAAGGATAGATTTCTCAAAATTCAAGATTAGCCTGATTGAGGGTACCCAAAACACATTAAACAATATGAGTTTCAAAGCTAGCCACGCCTCCCGAGAGTATTTGGAAAATATGGGAGTACAACTGCTTACTGAAACATTTGTGACGGATTATGATGGTTCAATGCTTAAATTGAGTAGTGGTAAGCAAATACATACTAAGACAGTAATATGGGCCGCGGGTGTAATTGCAAACCAAATTGAAGGCTTGTCTTCAAAAAGCATAACAAAAGGAAATCGCTTAATTGTGAATCGTCAAAATAGAGTTATTAATAGTGATAATATTTATGCCATTGGGGATATTGCTTATATGGAAACACCAAAATATCCCAAAGGTCATCCTCAGGTAGCCAATGTAGCAATTAATCAGGCTTTATATTTAGCTAAAAACTTTAAAAGGACAATTCAAGGTAGAACTCTAAAAGAATATGAATATAAAGATCTGGGGTCAATGGCGACCATTGGCCGGCACAAAGCAGTAGTTGATTTCCCTTTTATTCGGATTAAGGGATATTTTGCCTGGCTAATTTGGATGTTTCTGCATCTGATGTTGATTTTAAGTGTACGCAATAAACTAATTATATTCATAGATTGGGCCTGGGTTTATTTCACTAAAGACTCCTCCCTGCGATTAATTCTTACACAAACAAATGAACATTGTTCTTCTGATGTGTAAATAGAGCTCCAAAAATTATAGTAACTATAAGTGAATACTTGATATCATCATTAAAATAAATTTATAAAAAGACATTCATGTCTTTTTATAAATTTATTTTAGTATATTTGATGCGATATAAAAATTAAAACACTGAAATATTTAATCATGGAAAAATTAGATGCAACAAAAATCGAACCTAGGTTTAAACATCCTACTATCTTCCAGAAATATGAGGATCTTGCTCCGGGAGAATCCTTTATTCTTCATAATGATCACGACCCAAAGCCGCTATATTATCAGTTTACAGCTGAGAAAGGCGATGAATTTGGGTGGGAATATCTTAAGGAAGGTCCGGATGTTTGGGAAGTAAAAATCAGCAAATTGAAAGTGAGTTGAAAGCCAGAGGGAGGGGGTAGAACAATGGGATGAAAGAGTAGCCTTTCTTTCGATTTCTAGAATTACAGTTAAGATTAGAAACCACATTAATATATCATGCGAATAGGTTATTTTTTATCGGTTTTTATTCATATTGTATGTGCTGCATTTTGGATTGGAGGCATGCTCTTCATCCCGCTTGTTTTGTTACCAGGCATTAAAAAACAGCCTAACCGTGTATCATTACTTGAAAAGACTGGTATCAGATTCCGGTTCTTTGGATGGTTTGCAATAGTGCTCTTACTATTAACCGGGATTTTGAACATGTATTTTCGTGAAATACCATTTACAGTTGAATTCTTCACCCATAGTAGCTATGGTAAATTAGTAGTTGTCAAAGTATCCCTCTTTTTATTGATGTTGCTGATTGGAGGTATCCATGATTTTTATTATGGAATGAAATCAATTAACGAGATGCAGAAATCTGCAAGGAAGAAATTCAAATTACTGGCCCGTTGGACTGGCATGCTTAATTTGTTATTGGCCTTGGTAATTGCTTTTCTTGGAATAGCAATATCAAGAGGAGGATTTTAAATGTTGAATACTTAAATTCTGATATAATGAAGATTAATAGTGAAACAAAAATATCAGCTCTGATAAAAACAAATTCACAGGCTATTGAAACGATTATTTCAGTTAGTCCAAGTTTCACTAAGCTAAGGAATCCGTTACTCCGTGGAATACTGGCCTCAAGGACAAGCATTAGCGATGCTGCCCGAATTGGGAAGTGCGAAATTGAAGAATTGTTTCAGGCGCTTGTCAGAATTGGATTCGAACTTGAAGATTATTCAACTGAGAAACAAGATATGTCCGAAGAAATTGCAAATCCGAAAATTTTAAAGGCTATCAAATCGTCTAAGATAAATTCGCTGGATGTCAGGCCCACCCTGGAAAGAGGAGGCGATCCGTTCAATGAAATTATGAGGGAACTAATGTTGCTTCAGGACGGATATGGGCTGGAAGTAATCAACTCTTTTGAACCGACACCCCTTATCAAAATTGCTCGTGATAAGGGATTTGATAGTTGGATTAAAACAGAAGGTGATGTTGTTTTTACCTATTTCTTAAAGGTGGGACAAGCCAAGAAAAAAGAACATTCTGAAGACCAGATATTTGAGATTTCGTTTGCCAAACATAAAGAGAAAGTTGCCAATTGCAATAAAGAGATTCATGAAATTGATGTTCGTGATTTGGAAATGCCACTGCCGATGGTCACGATTTTAAAAGAGTTAGAAAAATTGAAAGAAAATGAGGCTCTTTATGTAAATCATAAAAAGATACCACAATATTTATTACCCGAACTGGCAGAGCGAAATTTTACAACCTGGATTGCAAAAGTAGATGAACACAATGTAAAACTATTGATTTACAAATAAATGAACCAGATAGCAAGCCAAAATGCTCCGTCACCAAAGGTTGTTCTTCCGCATTATATATTTGGAGGTCTGGTTTTGTTGGTCGTCACTATGTTGATTATTTATCATCCGGATGCCTTCGTGCAACATTTCTTCAATCCTGAATTGCTTGCTATCACGCATCTACTGGTACTGGGATGGATTACAATGGTAATCTTTGGAGCGCTTTATCAACTACTTCCCGTAATTATGGAGGTGAAACTTTACTGTGAAGTTTTGGCCAAATTTTCTTTTGTATTGCTTGGGGTTGGTACTGCTTTGCTTGCATTTGCTTTCTGGCGGTTTGCATTCGGTTTTCTTATGATTATAGCCGGAATACTCATTACCATTTCTGTTAGTTTATTTGTGGCTAATGTATTGAAAACCGCGTACACGTCCAATAAAAAAATAATAGAGCGTACCTTTATCATCAGTTCAACGCTTTGGTTGATGTTTACCGTATTGGCGGGATTGACCCTGGCGATTAATCTGGCCTGGCCATTTTTGAAAGTCTCACACGTGGAACTACTTAAATTGCATGCACATGCAGGAATAGCCGGATGGTTTATTCAGTTGATTATAGGTGTCAGCAGCAAGTTATTGCCAATGTTTATGGTTGCCCACAATGTGAATGCAAAAAAACTGAACTATACTTTTTATGCTGTGAATATTGGAATAGCGACTGGTATTGTCTCGCTATTTATACAATTAAAGTTAGGAGTTGTTTTTAGTGTTGGACTGGTAGTTTCCGGAATTGTTGCATATTTATCGTTTCTGGTCGAAGCATACATAAAAAGAATAAAAAAGCAGTTGGATATTGGAATGAAACAAACAGTACTTTCTTTTGCACTACTGGTTATTCCAATGTTTCTGATTTTCTTGCTTCTAACTAATTTTAACGCTATGAAAAGACTTTCTCTTCCGCTTTCTATAGCCTATGGCACAACAATTATTATTGGTTTTATTACATCGTTGGTGATGGGACAGACCTATAAAACTTTACCATTTATTGTTTGGCTTAAAGTATACCGGGGAAAGGTTGGAAGGGTAATCCTACCATTACCAAAAGATCTTTATTCTGAAAAGGTAGCGTTAGCTCAGACGTGGTTATTTGCAATTGGCTTTGCCATTTTGTTGTTAGGAGTCTTAATAAGTGCAGGAAAGTTAGTGATGACCGGCGGGATAGTCCTTTCCATATCGGTAGCACTTTATAACTTTAATATACTAAAAATTGTATTTCACAAACCAAAAAATAAATAGAGATTATGGATAATACAAATTCAGAAGAAAAAAGAATGATTGAGATTCTTCGGGGAGTTGTCGATCCTGAGTTGATGGTGAATATAGTTGACCTGGGTTTGGTCTATGGCGTAAAGTATAACGAGACAGACAAACAGATCGAAGTTGCGTTGACACTTACCTCCCCTGGATGTCCTATGGGAGGGATTATAATTGAAGACGCCCAACAAACACTTGAAAACAACTACTCAGATTGTACAGTAAAGATAAATCTTGTATGGGAACCTGCATGGTCGATTGACAAGCTCACAGAAAAAGGAAAAGCAGAATTGGGGTATTTTTGATTTTCCAAACTAATGCAAACCGTGCATAGTACTATTTTACTGAAAGAATATATTCCACAACAGCGCTCAACTCTGCATCGGACATTTTTTTAGTAATTGCGATTTGAGGTTGCATCAGTGCTTTTTGTGCAGGATCTACAACAGGCTCACCGTTTCCTCGTAAAAAAGAAAATAAGTCTTCTTTGTTCCCGGTATAAGCTGTCGAAATATCTTTTAGAGAAGGCCCTACCAGCTTCGTGTTTAACTGATGGCATACCAAACATCCGTTATCCTTAAATATTTTTTCTCCTGAACCAAATTTCGCCTCAGTAGCGATTTGAATATTTTCTTTTGCTACGGATCGGGTGTCAGATTTTGTTGACTGCTCGGCTTGAAATCCATTTTGGTTTTCACCTTTATTTGAATTGCAAGATACCAACCCGATAATTAAAAACAAGGAATATATGTGTACTACTATCTTTTTCATCTGTTTATTATTGTTTATTTTTTATGACAATAGATGGAATTCCCATGAATGTGATCATTCGTTTTTGTGTTAAAATTTTTCTCATGGTTATTCCATTTGATTTATTTGAAGATTCACGAATTTGCAAACCAACATCATAAAATGACTGTATAATTTTGGGTTACTGTCTTAAATATATAGCATAATATTTTGTATTAAGTTTGCACGTTGCAATCAAGACATGCGAGGGCATAAGCATCATATTCATCATAAGCAGGTCCTGGCTTTCCGTTTAACGTAATAATACGGTCAATACGAACCTCATTGCCACTGTCAAAAGCCAGATATTCTTCAAAAGCATTCTTTTTTTTCAACCCAGTAATTTTACCTTTTACCTCGTCCACCTCGTTTTCACTATTAAAATAGAATACTCTGCTACTTTCTTTTTTTAGTTCCTCTGAAAATAATTCATAATAGTCTGGGTGTATTGGACTATATTTTGTTTTCATTTCTATCTCCCTTTCTAATTTTTAATTATTGTTTTCATTCATTTTCAAGGCCACGGCTCATTAATTTGCTTCATCAAATCATCGTTCCAATTCCCTTCAACAGTAATTTGAGCTATCGCTCCAAATGCAAACGCCTCAATTAAGTTGTGATTTAAGTAAGTGTAAGTTCCTGGCTCTCTGAATTGATACAACGAAGCAACTGCTGATCCTCCCACAACTGGCCAAGATTCATAATTTGAAACCGGAGTATCATTGAAAGAACCACCTAACCAAACCAAATCTGCATGGCCTCCAATAAGATGAATCCTTGTGTCACGGTTTGCCTGGGAAGTTATAAAAAGTACTTTTTCGCCAACATTTGCCTTTAAAGCATTTGTACCTATTAAGGCGTCAACCTTCCCATTAAAAACCAGGTGGCTTGGAGTAAGGGTTTTCATCGATTCTATCAGATCAGGGAAACCCTCTGTCGGTGAATCATATTCTTTAAATTCTCCATTTCCATTTTTAGGCAAATAATAATCTTGTTCAGCTAAATAAAAGGCTCTGTCATAGTGGATCGAATTACCAAGTTCATCTTTCAACCCATCGCGTGGAAGTACCATTATTGCACCATTCATTCCTGAAACAACATGCAGAGGCACCATAATACCGCCGGGCGCACAATGATAAACAAACACACCCGGTTTTGTAGCCTTGAATCTGAAAGTTGCGTGTTGTCCGGGAGCGACATTGCTCAAATCTCCTCCACCCATGGCCCCTGTAGCTGCGTGGAAATCGATGTTATGAACCATTGTGTTTGTTTCACTATTTATTAAAGTTAGTTGGACATAATCATTTTGATGTACAGCAATCATAGGTCCGGGAACTGTCCCATTAAAAGTAAGAGCCCAGGTTCTCACCCCAGGTGCTATTTCCATTTTCTTTTCTATTGCTGTTAGTGTTACTTCAACAACCTTGGGAGCACCATTTGCAATTTGATCATGTTTGGGCAGTGCAGGTGGTGCAATCATATCCTGTGTAACATGTTTTAAGTTATCGGCATTCCATTCTTTTGATTCAACAAAAACAGATTCCCCTGAATTTTTTCGAGATTGATTGCATGCTGTAACAACACTTAGTAATACTAATAATGAAATTATTTTTAAAGTATTTCTATTCTTCATCCTAACATCTCCTCCATTATTTTTAAACTATCTGCAGTCTTTTCAAAACTGCTTTATTTTGATTGATTTTTGATGCAAGTGACTGTATAGTGAGTTTGTTTACCAGTTTATAAAATGAGCCTCTGACGACAGCATATTCATCATGCATTGGACATGGGTTATTTGCATCGCATGCTTGCAACCCAAAACCGCATTTATGGAAAAACTCCTGTCCTTCAGTCACTTCTATGACATTGAATAGGGTTAAAGGCTTCTCCGGATCATCAAAGAAGAAACCACCTCCTCTGCCTTTCATTGAAGAAATCAATTTTGCTCGTGTCAAAATCTGAAGTATTTTACCTGTAAATCCTTCCGGTGAGTCAATATTCTCTGCAATTTCTCTAAAACCAGGCCTCTCACCTTGTATATTCTGGATGTAGATGTAAACTAAAGACCTGATGGCGTATTCTGTCGTTTTAACTAGCATAACTATTATCTATTTAAACAAATTCGATTTTTGAGTCCTGTCCCATGATGACCAACGATTTAAATTCTGTCTTAAGTTGCAGGCTATGGATTCTTCCTGCTGGAATGATATAACAATCATTTTTTTGTAACCGGAGTTTTTGATCATCAATGTGTAATACGGCACTACCATCTTGTATAATAACTATTGCCTCCCGGGTGCTGTAATGCAAAGGCATACTCATACCTGTCCTTCCAGTTACTTCATAAAGCTTCAACGTATCACCTTCTTTAAGAATCTTTAATATAGGTGTATTCAGGCTTTCCATCACATAAATTTTTTTTCGAGCTCAATAGCTTTTGGAAATAAAATATTATTCTCCAAATGAATATGTCGATGTAAATCGATCTCAAACTCCTTAAGCTGATTAAGAGCCAGCTCATAGGTCGTACAAGCATCTTCAGGCACCTTATATTTTCTTGTGAGTTTCGAAATTTGATCAAAACGATCACCCTCCTGCTGATGATCTTCAATCATCATTGCAATTGGATTTGAAACCGAACCAAACGGACTTCCGGGTAATTCAGACTTATTAATGAATGCCTGCTCCAGTCTTTGAATATAAGGGAATAACATTAGCTCCTCTTTTTGCATGTGCTTAATTAGTGCCCCTACTGAATGAGTAAATAAATCGTTAACTTCCAATAGTTCGGGATGATGTTCCCCATGTACATCACAAATCTTATTTAAGTTTTTGTTTAAGATCGGAATACTGTCGTGAACATACCGGTGGTGCCTTTTAATAATATATTCTGATAATTCACTTAAATTAAGTGAGTTGATATACGCTGTATCAGGATCAGCTTGTCGTGCAAGGCTCTCCAGGTTCTTGATGAATTCATCCGTATCAAAGCCGACTTCTTTACTAGCTTCTGAAATCGTTTTTTTTCCTCCACAACAAAAATCAATATCATGTTCCTGAAAAAACATAGCTGTCCTATAATTAAACTTGACTACTTCTCCAATCGATGTGTCTTTCAAAATTTTCATATACTTTCTGATTAATAAAATACGCTGTAAAGATATAAAATATTTCATAAAAAGATGTCTATGTCTTTTTATAATATTTCAAATAACAGTCTTGAATTTGTAATTCTTATTATAGAAGCAGACACATAAAAAAAATATAGTGACTGAAAGTATGTCATGAAATAAATCTCGGAACAACACTCAACAAAATTGTTGGTATAATGTTGTAAACATTAATCAACATGGACATGTTAAATTACTATGAAAGAAGAAAATAATTTGGATCCTAAAAAAACTTTTGGTAAATCTGATTCTGATGAGAGTTCATCTTATAAGACTAATAAAACTAAGGAAGAAGTTAAATTCAAGGTAAAATCCATTGAAGAACCGCCTCTTGTGTATTTTTCTTCACCATGTATGCTATCTGAGTTCGAGAACAACGAAGACATCCAAAACCTGTGAGACTATTCTCAGAACAGGGCAATAGCCCCCGTATATATACTTTTTCTAAAGTGGTTTTGAGAATATGACTAACATATGATTAAAGTTTATTTCATGTAGACTCTGCTAACCTATGCAACAATTCTGCCAATAGCCAAAGAAGAATTGTAATTGCAAAATATAGATCCTTATGCTAATAAAAATCATATATCCTTCATTCAATATTTTTGATACATACTTATGACTGTTTCCAGCAAGAGGCTAATATAAATACTGAAACAAGTATGAATAACAAAATGCAAATTAAAAGCAACTTTTGTGATCTGATGAACCCTTATTCATCTATATTTTAATATTCTATTTCAACTTTACTAATCCGAACCCGGTACGATTCATACCATCTGGCTTTTCCTTCTCTTTTAGCAACTTTATGATCCATATTATCAGACCATTTCTTTATAGATTCAATATCTTTCCAATAACAAACTGTAATTCCAATATCATTCCTGGCAGATTCCATTCCCAGGTATCCCTCCTGATCCTTTATGAGCTCTTCGATATGCTCTGACATTTCATTATAACCATTGGGATTATTTTTTAATATTGAAGTAAAGATTACGGCATAATAGGGAGGTTTTGGTGTATTCGCGTACATAGTTTGTTTAAATTAAAAAGTTTAAATTTAAAAATCCTAATAACAACATAAATGCGGATTGTTTAAATGTTTTAATATAAAGGTTTGATAACCTCTTCTAGATAATGCTATTCGTAAACTTATTTTCATTCCATAGAAAAATTTATTGCATTTCTTGTAACGTTTATTAACCTTGACTAATAGAACTTAATTTCTATGGACATAATAATATATTTATATAGCTTAACTATTGCTCAATTTAAATCTCAACAAAACTTATTCAATTCTCAAATATCAAGTTCTGCTGACTTTATTCATTATTATTTCAACCTTCAGTAAATATAAGCATTATTACGCCACAGACAATAAGGTCTCCTATTCATTTAATATTTTATAAATTTGCAATTAAAGAAATTACTATGTTTAAAAAGGAAACTGAATATGCACTAAGGGGACTGGTTTATATAAACATTCAAAACCAGGAAGGGCGAAGTCCGGGGATTGTGGAAATATCAACCGAAATTGAAACACCCCAGCATTATATGGCAAAAATCTTACAACGTCTCGTTAGATTGGGATTTATCGAATCATCTAAAGGGAAAAATGGAGGTTACTCCTTCAATCCCGAGAAACCAGATCTTACTCTAAAAGAAATAATCTTGAGTATAGAAGGTGATAGTTTATTTACCGGCTGTGGATTTGGACTAAAACAATGCGACGAACAAAATCCTTGCCCTCTTCATAATTCATATTCACCTATTCGAAAAGCTCTAAATAAACTGGTTAACGAAGAAACAATTCAAAGTTTGGCTGGGAACAACAAAACGAATCTCAATATCATTTTAAATAGAAAGTAATTAAATGTCTGGATCTTATTGTCACACAACTGTTTAACTACTACATTAAATGAACTATTCCAGACTATTATAAAAGAAAAATATAATAGATACATGGAGAAGTACCAGGGAATATTCATTTATGCGTATTTAGTAAAATTGATTTCATCGTAGACATACGGTTGAACTCACAAATTCGTATCATTTACATGTAGAAAGGAGATCAATACACTCGAGAGGCAGCTTTGAGGTTTGTAGGAATAATTCTCTAATGAACGATACGAATTTGTGAGTTCAATCGTATGTCTACGATGAAATCAATTTTACTAAATACGCATAA
>ERZ795053.2795-NODE-2795-length-20550-cov-5.614003_pt1 | contig 20550 bp, 21 predicted proteins | sample MGYA00375137_ERZ795053 | MGnify/ENA primary metagenome ERZ795053 (study PRJEB30182, sample SAMN05720284) | activated sludge metagenome | isolation source: Anaerobic digester | place: Hong Kong | collected 2014-12-17 ...
TTGATCGCTGCAATGATCGGATTGACGATGGCGTGGGCGAGCGGGATCAGCGCTAGCCCGACAATAAGACCAAAGATGCCGTCGAGCGTTGCCTTTGTCAGCCAGCCCAGAATGTCACCAATGCCATGAATGTTCTGCGCGGCTGCGGCGATGTCGTGAATGGTATGTCCGAGCCAGGTGAAGCCGAACTGCTCCAACCCGTGCACGAGGATCGAGCCGCCAACCCACAGCATAGCGGTGGTGCCGATCGTTGAGATCGTGGTCATCACGGCGGGCATCCACGTGACGATCCCGCGCCCCACTGTCCGTGTGAAACCGAGCCGTCCGCTCTGCGACAGTTTCAAGCCGAAATCGTCGGCCTTCACCAGCACTGCGACCGAACCATAGACCAGCACCGTGATGCCAATTGCCACAATGGCCAGCGCAACTGCCGTCTTCCACCACGCCGTCTGATCGATGCTGGCAAGCGCAATGGTCATGATCTCGGCGGACAAGATGAAGTCGGTCTTGATGGCGCCGGCAACGCGCTGTTTTTCAAGGTGCGCGGCATCGAGCGTTTCGGGCATGACGGCGTGGCTGTTTTGCGGGTGCAGGGCGTGCCAGACCTTCTCGGCGCCTTCGAAGCACAGATAAGCACCCCCCAGCATCAATAGCGGCGTCAGCAGCCATGGGGCAATCGCGTTGAGGACGAGGGCGGCGGGTAGCAGCAGTACGAGCTTGTTGAACAGCGAACCACGGGCAATCTGGGCAACGATCGGGATTTCGCGGGCGGCGGGCAGGCCATGCACGTACTTCGGTGTCACCGCGCTGTCGTCGATGACGACGCCGGCTGCCTTGGCACCCGCCTTGGCGGCCTGGGCTGCGACATCATCGAGTTGGGCGGCCGCCAGCTTGGCCAGCGCCGCGACGTCGTCGAGAAGAGCCAGAAGTCCGCTCATGTTGTTCCTCTATCCGTTGCTGCGCGCATAGTTTCAGTACCGCCCTTCCATTCAATCCGTGGACGATGTGAGTTCCTTCCGCCGGAAACGTGATTCGGGTATCCACGCATTGTTAACCGCGATGGACGGCACTGCCTATAACCCAGTGTGGCGTCGCGCCTCAGTTGACCGACGGTGCGGCAAGGTTGGTGTCAACTTAAGGCGCGATGAACGCCACACGAAGCCAATGTTTTAGCTCGTGGCCCTCATGTCGCGCCAAAATCGGTAGAGGTTTCGGCCATGGTGCGATTTTGGCGCGACGGGCTACGAGTGCGTGAAGATATGTTTGCGCACTTGCGCGCCAGATGCGACATGCCTCAGCGCACTGCCCATCTTTCAGTCGTGATGGTTTCGCGCGCTGTCGAGGCGCTCGACGAGGCCAAGCGGGAATTGCAATTGGAAAGAGCGATCTCATGAGCACGCCATCGCACTGGCCCGACCTTGCCGGCCGTCTTGTCGAGGACGAGAGGGGGCAGTTCCATGTGCTCCCCGTGCGGGTCTATTTCGAGGATACCGACGCGGGCGGGGTTGCCTATCACGCCAGCTACATTCGCTGGTGCGAACGCGGTCGCTCCGATTTCCTGCGCCTGCTCGGCACGGATGCGCGCCGCTTGATCGACGGGCGCGACCCCGATGACGAGGGTGCCCATGAGCCCGCGGCGTTCGTGGTGCGGCGCATGACCTGCGATTTCAAGCGCCCCTCGCGCATGGATGATGTGCTGGAGGTGACAACCCGGGTGAAGGAGTTGGGCGGCGCCAGCGTCACGCTCAATCAGATCGTTAAACTCGATGGCCGGGAGATCTTCGAAGCCGATGTGACGGTGGTGCTGGTCGCGGTATCGGGCAAGCCGCTGCGTTTGTCGGAAACATTGCGCAAGGCGTTTGGGAGTTGAGTGCGTCCATTCTGACATTCAATTGATTTGCGCCGTGAACAAGGCTCCCCTTTTCTTGGATCGACGCTTCGGCATCGACTGGGAACAGACAACGGTGCGGGCTATTTCGCATCTTGCATCTTAAGGGGACTTCATGATGAAGCTGTTGAACCTGTGTCGGCTTGCAGTTGCGAGCTTTGTCCTGATTGGTCCAGCAGTATGGTCCGCGAATGCAGCCGAGCCCATGCCCTCGATTGGCGCGCATGGCGAGTGGCGCACGTATGGGCGCGACTACGGCCAGCAACGCTTTTCACCACTCGACCAGATCAACACCAAGACCGTGCACCATCTGGTGCCCAAATGGATCTATCAGACGGGGACTGCGACGACGTTCTCCACGTCCCCTCTGGTTGCCGACGGCGTCATGTACATCACCGCACCCTTTTCGCATGTAGTTGCGCTGGACGCCAAGACGGGCCGCCAGATCTGGCGCTACGACCACAAACGCACATCCGACAAGCTGTGTTGCAGCCCGGCCAACCGAGGCGCTGCGCTCGGCTATGGTAAGATCTATGTCGCCACGGTCGATGCACATCTCGTGGCACTTGATCGCCAAACGGGCAAACCGGTCTGGGACATCGCCCTGGCCGACAAGGTGCTGGACCGTACCGAGGCCAAAAACGTCATGGCGGCGGCCGATCCGCTGCACGCCAGGAATGTCACCGGATCGACTGGCGCGGGCGCCGTCATCGCTCCTCTCGTCTATGACGGCAAAGTCTTCGTCGGCATCACTGGCGTTGGCTATGGACTGCATCTCGATAGCCCGCGGCCAGGAGCGCCACTGGGTGCTGTCGTTGGGGTCGCGGGACGCTATGGGCGTCCAGGGTTTCTTGCTGCTTATGATGCGGAAACGGGCAACGAGGTCTGGAAATTCGAGACAACCCAAAAGGGCTGGGAGGGAGAGTTTCGAACCAACACACCCGACGGCATGCCGCTGCCGCGCAACATCGCCGCCGAGAAAGCCGCTCTGGAGAAATATTCCGACGCTTGGCAATTCGGCGGAGGTTCGGTCTGGCATCCTCCCGCCGTCGATACGAAAACCGGGATTTTGTATTTCGGCGTCGGCAACCCGTCACCCCAGGCGGCCGATGAGACGCGGCCAGGCGACAACCTCTATACCGTGGCGCTCGTCGCGCTGGAGGCGGCAACGGGCAAGCTGGTCTGGTCCTATCAGCAGGTGCCGCACGACATGTGGGGGTATGACGTGGCCAGCCCCCCGACATTGTTCGACGTCGAGATCGACGGCAAGATGGTGCCCGCGGTGGGAGAAGCCAGTAAACTTGGCTGGTACTACGTCCATGATCGCCGCACCGGCGCGCTGCTGTTCAAGTCCGAAGCCTTCGTGCCGCAGGACAACCTGTTCACACCGGCAACACCGCAAGGCGTTCGCATCACGCCAGGCCCGGCGGGTGGGGCAAACTGGTCGCCCGCATCATTTGATGCAACGCGCGGCGTGGTCTACGTGGCCGGCTCGCATATTCCGATGATCTATCGCACCGCTGAGTTGCCCGCGCAGGGTGATAAGCCGGCGGTTCCTTACACGATTATCGAACCCTCCAACGAGGCCAACTGGGGAACCTTGACGGCCCTGGATCTCACGACCAAGGGGCGTATCCGATGGCAGGCCAAAACCGACCAGCCGCTGATCGGGGGCGCTCTGGCAACGGCTGGCGGCCTTGTATTCACCGGTCAGGGCAACGGCGAATTCTCCGCGTTCGATGCGGCGAGCGGGGCCAAGGTTTGGAGCTTCAACTGTGGTGCCGGTGTCAATGCTCCGCCCGTCAGCTACGAAATTGATGGCAAGCAGTATGTGGCCGTGGCGGCAGGCGGCAGCAAGATCTGGGGTTTCCGCCAGGGCGGGGCAATTGTCGTTTTCGGCTTGGCAGACTGATGCGCCAATTGCTGTGGTGAATCACTTTGTCGTCGTTGTCGTCTGAGCGTCTTGGACCTCGATCCGCCCGGTCCGCAAGGTCAGCAACGATCTACATCCCGAACAGTTCGAAGTGGATAGCGCCGCGCACGTCGCACACATGACGGCCCCAGTGATGGGAGAAGCCGAAGCGGAACAGGCGCACGCCATCGGCCTCAGAGGTATGCTCAAAGCACCAGGCGACGTCGAGCAGCTCCGAGTAGATATCGGTGAGATCATCGACGGCATCACCCATGGTGATTTCGCTATCGGTTGGTGTGCCGGGCGGGACGGCGCCGTAATAGCCAAGGTTGGGAAAGCGCAGCGCGATCAATTCCCGCATCGCCTTGTAGTCGCGCTCAGGCGGTTCACCTTCACCAGGGGCGTCCTGCGGCTCCATGCCGGTGTGATAGCTGAGCGAAAGCTGGTCGAGTGCGGGCGCCAACTGCCCAAGGCGGGCGTCCGGCGACAGACTCTCATCCTCGATACAGGCGATGAAACTGGAGATAGCGTGGTGGAGTGGGCTGATGGATCCTGCGGGTGTCGGCATCGAAGCGTTCCAGGCTTTATTCTTTTTTGTGCAAACGGGTTGTCCCTCGCATGATCGCGCGTCGCTTGGCGGCGACCCAGGGACCGCTGAGGGTATCTGAGGCTTTTGCCCCCAACATGGTCTGATGTAAAGGTCGAGGAAGGGTATCGCGCACGGCGCTCTAAACAGGATTGCTGCGTCATGGCCAACACGGACAACGCCAATACGGATAACAAGGAAGAGCGCGCCACGGCGGGTGATGATCCGATAGCGGTGCGTCAAGTGCATGCGGGGGATCAGCAGTCCCCGGGCGATCCTGACATTGCGGACGCCGTCGCCGGACATGCACGCTTTCGCGCCGCCTTTGCAGCGGACCGCTCGTTTTTCGAGAAGCTGGCCAGCGAGAAGCAGAAACCCCGCCTGCTGTGGATCGGCTGCTCTGACAGCCGCGTCGTGCCGGCCCAGATCACCGGCGCCGATCCCGGTGAGCTTTTCGAAATTCGCAACATTGCCAATTGCGTGCCACCCTCGCATGCATGGGATGACAGCGTTGGAGCCGCCATCGCCTATGCGCTCGAGCACCTGGGGGTCGACGATATCGTGGTGTGCGGGCACTCCGAATGCGGCGGCATTGGTGCGCTCCTTGATGGCGAGGACATGGATGGCGAGGGTGTGGCGGGCGACCAGCATCTGGCGCGCTGGATTGATCTTACGCGGCCCGCACACGCGCTGATGCGCGCTGCAGGGGTCGCCGGTCCGGAGGCTCACGAGGAGACGGCGAAGGCCCACGTTCAATTCCAGATCGACAACCTGATGACCTACCCCTCCGTCTTGCAAGGTGTCACGGCCGGCCGGGTTAACGTGCATGGATGGTACTACGACATGATCGAAGGCCGACTGCTCGCCTATGATGCGCAAGAGGGCACTTGGCGCGATTTGCTCAACCAAGCTGCGAACACGGAGCAGGACTGATGCTGAAGCAAGGCCTGCCGTCCGCTCAGGCGTAGATGCAAGGCGATTGGGCGTTTGCGGATGACACTGCGGATGACACAGCGAACCGGCCGGCACCAGCCTTTATGAATTTTGCGGGGATAAGTCTTTTGCCGAGCACCCAAAAGGGCCTCTGTTTGGTCATATTGCGACGCGAAAACCACGCATTGATGGGGTGGCGGAGGCCCGGCTAAGGGTCTGCGGTGTTCAGTGTTGGCGCGTGCCGGCATGACACCGGTGAGGGAGCGCGGCGCGTCATGTCCGTTTCTCCTTTGTGTGCCAACTTCGAGGGACAAGTGTTTTGCGACGGACACAGCGCGCATGAATCCAGCTGATTTGGTGACCACGGCAATGGAGCCTGCCGCGCATGGCGGCTTCTCGTTTGTGCAACTGTTTTTACAGGCGCACATCGTCGTCAAACTCGTCATGCTGGGCTTGTTGCTGGCTTCGGTGTGGTCGTGGGCGATCATTTTTCAAAAGCTGCTTGCGTTTCGCAAGGCGCGGCGCGAGAGCGACTGGTTCGAGCAGCAGTTCTGGTCCGGCCAGTCGCTGGAAGAACTCTATGCCTCGATGTCGCGCACAACGCCGATCACCAATGGCGCGCTGTTCGTAGCGGCCATGCGCGAGTGGAAGCGTTCGGTGGAGGGCAACGTACGCGCGCTCGGCGGCATCCAGATGCGTGTTGAAAAGGTGATGGACGTCACCATCTCGCGCGAGATGGAGCGGCTGGAGCGGCGTCTGTTGTTCCTGGCGACAGTCGGCTCGACGGCACCGTTCGTTGGTCTGTTCGGTACGGTGTGGGGCATCATGGCGAGCTTCCAGGCCATCGCCGTGTCGAAAAACACCTCGCTTGCGGTCGTCGCTCCGGGCATCGCGGAGGCGCTGTTTGCCACCGCTCTGGGACTGATGGCGGCTATTCCCGCGGTCATCTTCTACAACAAGTTTGCGGCTGATGCGGCACAGATATCGCAGCGGCTGGAAGTCTTCGCCGACGAGTTTGCGGCGATCGTTTCGCGCCAGATCGACGTGAGGACTTGAGGCCATGGGTGCAAGCATCAAGATGGACTCAGGCGGTGGGCGGCGGCGTGGCCGGCGCGGCAAGCGCGCTGTGATGAGCGAAATCAACGTCACGCCGATGGTCGACGTGATGCTGGTGCTGCTCATCATCTTCATGGTTGCAGCCCCACTCCTGCAGGTTGGCGTGCCGGTGGAGCTGCCTGAAGCCAAGGGCCGCCAGTTGGCAGCAAAGAAGCAGGACCCGGTGGTCATCACCGTGCAAACCAATGGCGACATCTTCATCGGCGAGACCAAAGTGGCGCTCGATGAGGTTGCCGCCAAGCTCAAGGGCATCGCCAAGAACGGCTACGACGACACGATCTTCGTCAAGGGTGACAGGGGCGCGAATTATGGTGCGGTGCTGAAGGTGATGGGCCGCATCGTCGAAGGCGGTTTCACCAAGGTCTCGTTCGTGAGTGAACTCGAGCAAGGGGGCTGATGGAGAGCCGGACGTGCAAGTCGGTCTCATCATGTCTGTCATATTGCACGTCAGCTTGCTGGCGTGGGCGCTTTGGGCTGTCCATACGACCGACAAGCTCGACATGCCGGACACCCCGCCGATTGATGTCGCGATCATCACGCCCTCTGAGTTGACGCGGCTCAGGCAGGGCGATCCTGATTCCAAGGAGATGACGGCCAAGGCAGAGGAAAAGCCGGTCGAGGACATCTCCAAGAAGGATGCGCCCAAGCCTAAGCCGATCACCGCACCCGAGCCGCCGCCCGCCGCGCCACCCGAACCGGCCGAGGCCAAGGCGGAACCTGAAAAGGCCGAGCCACCCAAACCCGAAGTCTCCAAGCCCGAGCCGGCGAAGGTCGATCCGATCGCCGATAAGATTGCCGCGCTTCCCCCTGAGCCCGAGCCCAAGCCGGGTCCGACGCCCGAGCAGCAAAAAAAGATGGAGGAACAACGCCAGGCAGAAGAGGCTGCCAAGAAGGCCGCGGAAGAAAAAAAGAAGGCTGAGGAAAAGAAGAAGGCGGAAGAGAAAAAGAAAGCCGAGGAAAAGCGCAAGAAGGCCGCGGAGGCCAAGAAGAAGCTTGCCGAGGAGAAGCGCAAGGCGGCGGAACGCAAGAAGAAGATGGAGTTCGACCCCGACCGGATTTCGGCGCTGCTCGACAAGACGCCGGACAAGAAAGGTGCGCCAAACCGGACCAACGCGCCTGATCCCAATGCGACCAACAAAGGACCAACGGCCGGCACGCGCGAGGGCCGAGACAGTGTCCTGTCGGTGCGCGAACAGGATCTGCTGCTTGGTCTGGTTCGCGGACAGCTGCGCAACTGCTGGCAGTTGCCTGGCGGCGGCGGTGGCTCGGAGATCCCTGTCGTCACGTTGCGTTGGCGACTGAACCCTGACGGTTCACTCAACGGGGCGCCGCACGTCGAGCAGGCAGGGTCGGGTCCAATGGCTCAGGTCGCGGTGGAAACCGCCATGCGTGCGGTCTATCAGTGTGCTCCGTTCACATTGCCGCCCGACAAATATGATGCCTGGAAAGAGCTGATCTGGGACTTCGATCCGACCAGGATGCTTTGAGGCTGGCATGAGAATCAGAAAGCATGTCGGGGCGCTAGATCGTGTCGATGTTTTATGAAATCACGAACAGGCACACACATGCTCTAGCTTCTTGTTTTGAGCATTTTTTCACGCTGAACCGCAGGGCACTTCAGCTCAACATGCTGTAAAGCGCGGCCGTAACGATAGGGACGATATGGGAATGACGATTGACCTTGGTCGGACGGACCTGCCCCCCCGTGAAAAATGCGGGCGCGCGCACAGCCACCTGCTGCGGGCATTGGCCGGCGGGGCGGGGGCTGTCGTGCTGGCCCTGGCGGTGTTGACGGGCCTTGGCCAACCCGCTCATGCACAGCTGCGCGGCACCCAGACCCAGGGCACGATTGCTCCCATCCCGATTGCGATTCCTGAGTTCTCGGGCTCCGATCAGAAGCTGGCCATCGACATCTCCAACATTGTTTCCAATGACTTGGCGCACTCGGGCCTGTTCCAGGCACTCGATCGTGGTTCGTTCCTGGAGCGTGTGCTCGACGTCAATACCGCGCCGCGTTTTCCCGACTGGCGCGCGATCCAGTCGCAGGCGCTGGTGGTCGGCAATGTCACCAGCGGTGGCGATGGCAAGGTGACCGCGGAATATCGCTTGTGGGACGTTTCGACGGGGCGGCAATTGGCCGGCCAGCGCTTCTCCACCGCGCAAGTCAACTGGCGACGGGTCGGGCACATCATCGCCGATCAGGTCTACGAGCGACTGACCGGTGAAAAGGGCTATTTCGACACGCGTGTCGTCTTCATTGACGAGACCGGACCCAAAGCCAAGCGAATCAAACGGTTGGCCATCATGGATCAGGATGGCGCCAATGTTCGGTTGCTGAGCCAGGGGCAAAATCTCGTGCTGACTCCCCGCTTCAGCCCCAACAACCAAGAAATCACCTACATGTCGTATGAGGGCGAGCGCCCGCGCGTCTATCTGATGAACCTGGAAACCGGCAAGCATCATGTCGTCGGTGACTTTCCAGGGATGACCTTTGCGCCGCGCTTTTCTCCCGATGGGCAGCGAATCGTCATGAGTTTGCAATCAGAGGGCGCCTCATCGATCTACGAGATGGACCTGCGCTCGCGCCAGACGCATCGTTTGACGACCGGCTCGGCGATCGATACCGGACCGTCCTATTCTCCCGATGGCAGCCAGATCGTGTTCGAATCGGACCGCGAGGGGACGCAGCAACTCTATGTCATGGGTGCTGATGGCGCCGGCATCCGCCGGATCAGCTTTGGCGATGGGCGCTACTCGACACCGGTCTGGTCGCCGCGCGGCGATTACATTGCCTTCACCAAGCAGTATTCCGGCCGCTTCCTGATCGGTGTGATGAAGCCTGATGGCTCGGGTGAACGGGTGCTTTCGGAAGGCTTCCACAACGAGGGGCCAACTTGGGCACCCAACGGTCGCGTGCTGATGTTCTTCAGGGAATCGCGGGGAGCCAATTCAGGCCCGAAGATCTACTCGGTCGATATCACCGGCTACAACGAGCAGGTCGTGCAGACACCGTCCTTTGCCTCCGATCCGGCCTGGTCGCCTCTGTTGAACTAGGGTCCGGCCCAGAGCATTTTTCGACCAAGTGGCCGCCGGTTCGTCAAAGAAAATGCGACGCACCAAAGAGCCGATGCTGATCCCTATCCATCGGATCAAAAAGCGCTCTTGAACCCTGGCTTATTGATTGGCGCACTGCTGTCGTCGATCAAATGTCCGGTCACGTCGTAAGATGCTCTGACGGGATCGTAATTTCTGCTCATAGGCCTTTTTTGCTGCTGTTTTGTGGGCCTCGAATCATGGCATTTTTCAGCGTCTTGAGCCTCTCGGTGAGGGGATCGAGGATGACTGTTTGATGCCACAGCGTCGCGTTGCGTTTTTGCACCTAATTGCCTGGAAAAGGTTCCGCAATACTCGTCTGTTCTTGATCGCGAGCGGCCTAGTAGGTACCCAGAGGATGGCTAGTGCCGATCAAAGCATCAGGAGATGAACCATGCAGGGTGTTAAGGGGCTGATTGTTCTTTCGGCTGTCGTTGCGGCTGTTGCGCTGGGTGCATGCCGTCGTGAAGTTCCGTATGAGCCCATGAAGCTCGGTGCGGACGTGACGGTTGAGCACGCTCGCTAAGCTTCGAGCAAACTCGATTAAGTAATGCGTCCTCTGAGGAAACCATATAAACTTAGGAGATCTACCTATGAAGGGCGCTATCGTTCTCGTAGCGGTTATTGCGGCCGTAGCTGTTGGCGCGTGCCGTAAGGAAGTTGCACATGAGCCCATGAAGCTCGGTGCGGACGTTCCAGCTGCGACCCAGGCGGTTCGCTAAGAACTGGCTGGGGTTTTCCTGGGTAACCGGGAGAGCTAACGTTCTTAAGACCGAACTCACAGCCCCTGTGGCTGGAGTTCGGTCTTTTATTTTTGTCCTGGTCTTGTCTTTGTTGGTCTGCCTTTAACGACCGTACAGGAACCCTATTGTGCGGTGGATCGGGGCCAACCGGAACTTGCGTCCCGGAAGACGCAATTCCCCGACAAATTGTCCGACAGAAGTGGCGATCGGTGTAAATTCTGTGAGTTTGCTCCGTCCTGCGGCTGACCATCTCTTGCCAACCGTGCGACAAACATGTTCTGCCACGTGCGCGGCGCTGGCCACATTTTTGTACGATCAGTCAGCTAATCGAGCGTAATGACGGTGTGGCGCGGCTGTGATGCCAAACGCGCCCGCCATACGAGGAAGGGCTTTCGCAAATGCCACATATGATCAAAGCGGCTTTCAGATCGCTCTCCTTGCTGCTGCGTATGGTGCTGGTAGCCAGCGCGCCAGTCGCGCTTGCGGCCTGCGCAAACAAGGAAATGCAGCCCGATTCGGCACAGCTGGGTCCCGGCGGAAGTGCCATTACGCCAGGCACCCAGCGTGATTTTGCGACCAATGTTGGCGACATCGTCTACTTCTCGACCGACAGCTCTGATCTGACGCCAGAGGCGCAGCAGACACTGCAAAAGCAGGCGCAATGGTTGCGGCAGTATCCGCAGTTCACCATTACCATCGAGGGTCATGCCGACGAGCGTGGCACGCGCGAATACAACATCGCGCTGGGAGCGAGACGCGCGACGACTGTGCGCGGTTATCTGGCACAGAGCGGCATCAATGCTTCGCGCCTCCGCACCATCTCGTATGGCAAGGAGCGCCCCGTTGCAGTCTGCGATGATATTTCGTGTTGGTCGCAGAACCGGCGCGCCCAAACCGTACTCAATGCGCGTGTTGGCAGCCGTTAAAGCGTTTCATATCTGATGGACCTATTTCTTCTATCGCGGTGCAAGTGCACCTCGGGCTGGAGGATTTGCGTGCGGCGCACTGCTGGTTCATCAAACGCTCTGGCCTTTTTGGGCCTTGTCTCTTGTTTGATGCTGCTCGTCAACCACGCCCATTTTCAAATTGTGCTGCTTTCCCCAGTTGCTTCCGGTAGCCGCGTTTCCAGCAAAGTTTGGCCAAAAAAGCAGATCATTTTCGCGGTTGAACGACGCGAGAAAGTGAAGCGGTGCGGGACATATCCGAATTTTCAGGTTGCTGTGGCGAAGGCCCAGCTGTGAGCCGTCATCGCTTGGCTGTCACGCATTTCAGCGCCGATTGTCTGCTCGGTGTGACGATGGATAGCCATTTGATCGAATCTTCGCACGCACGACGTGTTTTGTGCGTTGTCGTCGGACTGCTGGTGTTGCTTCTTGCGTCTCCCGCTTGGGCGCAGTTACCCCAATCGCGTGATCGGGGGGACACCGTTAGCACTGAGGCCAGTGGTTCTGCACCAGCCTCGCCTGTCCTCATCGATGGATGGCGCACGGACACCTTGCGGGAAAGTCAGCGCGGCCAGCCCACAGGCGGGAGCAGCGATGATGCCCGCGCAATGCTTGATGATGCGAACGCTGCCGAAGCGCGCGGTCATCTCGAAATCGCACAGCGTTTGCTTGAGCAGATTATTGCCAAGGATCCAGGGGCAGCCGAGGCGGAGCTGGCGCGTCGGCGGCTCGGCGCCATCTATCGGCGCGAATTTGCCAACCCCAGTCCTGAACGGAGTTCTCCACAGGCAGCCAAAACCGCCGTCTCCTCCTCACCATTACCGAGTCTTCACGTGCCGCAGCCATCCAGCGCGATTGATGGAGGGGGCGAAGGCGTTAGGCCGGCAAACCTGGACGCGGGCGGGCTCGCGCCAGGTGGCGGCGGGGATGCGCGCGAGGTGAGCTTGTCGACGCCAATCGCGCCTGGAGCGACCGACACATTGCTTTCGCCACAGCCTTGGCGCGCCCGGGCGCGTGCCTCACCTCGTTTTGAGCAGCTGCTGCGCACCGATGTAGGAGATCGCATTTTCTTCGGTGTGGGCAGTGCCGAGATAGGCACCCGGGCCCGAAGCGTGCTGGAGAGCCAAGCCGAGTGGCTAGCGCGTTATCCTGATCTTTATGTCGTCGTCGAAGGACATTCGGATGAGCCCGGTAGCGAAGCAGACAACGATGTTATCGCGCGTTTGCGGGCCCTGACGGCAAGAAAATTGTTGGTCGGCATGGGAATGAAGGCAGACCGGGTGGACATCGATGTGCGCGGCCGGCAGGACCCCGTTGCGACGTGCGAATCAAGCGAATGCCGTACGCAAAACCGGCGGGTGGTTATCCGGCTCATGCTGGTCTTGCCGCACCAGACAGGTGATCGCCGAGCACTTCCGTAAGCGTGTGGGGCGCTCAACGTGTGGGGTATGGCGGACTTGGGCCACCAGAACGTAAAGAGCCGAGAGACGTCGCCGCTACAACACGTCGCTCTCGGCGTCCTCGACAGAGACCCCCATTCGGTCCAGGCCTTCTTCGAGATAGTCGGCGAGCAGGGGTTGCCCCAATAGGTATGCGGCAACGGAATTGACACGTTCCCTCTGCGCCGTCTCAAGGGCTTCATCGAAATCTTCGGGATCGTAGGTTCCCCGCCCAACCCAGCACAGCGCGACGAGTTGTGTCTGTTCGTCGTCATTTAGTGCATCAATGAAGGCTGTAAGCTCGTCGTGGAGGCCCTGATCGGTACTGCTTTCCTCGCTGCCCGCATCCTCATCATTGTCGGTGTTCCATACGTCGACCCGCGCGTCGTACTCACGTGCACGAACGATGACGTGTGCAACCTTCTCGGGAGCGATTTCTAACGGCATTTCTGGCCTCGTCACGGCATTCAGGACTTTAGGTTTCAAAACATCGCCAGGGCCGGAGGTGCCAAGTCGAGCGATCCATCCCATCAGACAACGAAGTGCTCATTTCTGCAATCGTTTAACGATGCCAGCGCCGCAACCCAGCACCGCAACAATGGGCTGGCATCAGCAATGGGCGTGAACGGTCGTTGTCCGGTCGCATCCTTGCCTGCAATGAACCACCCTTCCCAACCGCAGCTGGCGTTAGGTGGCGTTCGGGCGGGCGGTGCCGATCATTGCGCGGATGGCCGCAAACACATTTTGGAACATCTGCGCCGTCAGGCGGCCGGTATTGGTGTTGTAGCGCGAGCAATGAAAGCTGTCGGCCAGCGTCAGCCCGTTATCGAGCGCGTGCATGGCTCCATGTGCGAATGGATGCGCCGCCTTACGGATGGCGAGCGCAGACAAGGTCTGATCATGAGCGATGCGACCGAGTGCTAGAATCACGACAAGCCGCCGTTGGGCCGCGATGCGACCTGCGAGGAAAGGCCGGCAGTTGGCGATTTCCGCTGGGGTGGGCTTGTTTTCTGGCGGTACACAGCGGACCGCATTGGTGATCATGCAGTCCACAAGCGTCAGTCCATCATCGCTGGCAGCCGCGTAGTGCCCGCGCGCGAAATCGAAATCCAGCAGCGTTTGATACAGCAGATCGCCGGCATAATCGCCGGTGAACGGGCGGCCCGTGCGGTTGGCGCCCTTGAGGCCGGGTGCCAGTCCAACAATGAGCAGGCGGCCTTGCTCGTCGCCGAAAGATGGCACAGGCGCATTGAACCATTGGGGCTGTGCGCACGTGTTTGCGTTGCGAAATTCGCTCAAGCGCGGACACATTGCGCAGTCGGGCGCCGGCTCTGGGCTAGCCGCGAGCCCCCTCAAGGATGCAGGTGACTTGGCGATATTGGGTGAGGATTTAGCTCGCGTCATGGTGGGGGATTAAGAGCATATTTAGCTGAAGTGCGCAGCGGTAGAGCCGTGAAAAATATGCTCAAGGCAAAAGCGGACATATTGAGCTGAAGCGTGCAGCGGCCGTGCCATTCCGACATGCAAAAGAACGAGACATGATGGCGTGGGGAGCGAACACAAAAAATCCCAACACGCTGGAAAGAAGACCGCTAACGATCGCCCGATGCAACGGCAACTCTCGACATGCCGCGATGTGCATGCCGGTACGCTGACCTTCGCATCTGAAGATTACAGGCCGTCGGTCAAATCATCCAACTCCTCAAAAGGGACCGGATCTGCAATGCCGCGTTGGTTGCCACGCTGGGTTTGGCTACGTCCGTTTCCCTCGCGTCCCGTCCGTTGGCCAGGGTCGCGGCCGATAACCTGTTCAAGTTCGGCCAAGTCAATGAACTGATCGGCTTGCCGGCGCAATTCATCGGCAATCATTGGCGGCTGGGTTTGCAGCGTCGATAGAACGCTAACCCGTTTCCCCTTTTGTTGCAGGGCCGCGACCAGACCGCGAAAATCTCCGTCACCGGAAAATAGTACAATGTGATCAAGCGTATCAGCCAAGCGCATGGCATCGACAGCAAGTTCGATGTCCATGTTGCCCTTCACTTTGCGCCGGCCAGTTGAGTCCGTGTACTCCTTCGTCGGCTTTGTCACCATCGTATAGCCATTATAGTCCAGCCAATCGATGAGGGGGCGTATCGAAGAGTATTCCTGGTCTTCAGTAAGGGCTGTATAGTATAGAGCTCTCACGAGTTGAGCGCGTTGACGGAAATGAGAAAGTAGTCGTTTGTAATCGATATCAAAGCCAAGTGCCTTGGACGTCGCATAAAGGTTTGCGCCATCAATAAAGAGCGAAATTCGTTCATGAGGATAGAAGTGCATACTTTATTCCCGATATTCTATATTTCACGTAATTGCTCTATTCCTACTTCTAAACGGGTCATCCGCTCAGTTCAGTCGATTGAAGATGGCTTGTGGTTCAAGCGAAGGGAAAAAAGCAAGCACACACACATATTTATTCGAGAATATGGGTGCATGCTTCGAGGTATGCAATGTAAGCTTCCGAATAACAGAATTTCAATGGTGTACCATAAATTATTCGCTAGCCCATGCGCCAACCACCGGACATAAATCGTCCTAATTCATTGACTCCCAACACAAATTCACCACCATTCCAGATGCAGCTCCGCGGCTTTGTCCTGCAACTCATCTGACATTTTAGTGTCACAATAGCCTCTCAACGTTTGGCGTCACAAAGAATGTTGAACGCGCGCTGAGGCAAGACGCTTCCTTCATGGCACGGTATCGCTGCGGAATATGCCGGTGTCGTTCTATCTGACGATACCTCATGGATGAGTATTTGGACTAGTATCTTACGCGGCGATAGGTTGAAAATCGGCTCTATTCGTGCGAGAGATTTTTCTAAATTGGCTTGGAGTGAGAGGCGCGGCGCGCGCGCTTCCGTTAAGTTGTGCCTTGATCCCATTCCTTCAATTCCTTGATGTACTGCTGCAAAATAGCATGCGTTAGCCCTTCACCCTAGCGAAAGGACGCCGCTGATGGCTCGCGTCACCGTTGAAGATTGCGTCGACAAGGTTCCCAATCGGTTCGAGCTTGTATTGCTCGCAGCCCATCGCGCCCGCACCATCGCGGGTGGTGGTGCCATTACGGTCGACCCCGATAACGACAAGAATCCGGTTATCGCGCTGCGCGAGATCGCCGAACTGACGGTCCCGCCTGAGGATATGCGTGAAAGCCTCATTCACTCGATCCAGAAGAACGTCGAAGTGGACGAGCCTGAGGCCGTTGCCGCGCCACTCCTGCCAAGTGATCGCCGGTCCCCGGTGCTGGGTCGCGACGACCAGTCGACCGACACTGTTGTCGATGTCATGACCGAAGAGCAGCTTCTGCGCGGCCTTGAGGCATTGACGCCGTCGGAGCCTTCGGCGACCGGGGGCAGCGGCGGTCCGCGCGAACGCGGCCGTTGATCGCGGGGCGATGATGCCCCCGCACGTCGTGGTGTGCGGTTGCTTGGGTGCGGCGTGCCGCGCGAAGAGGGGGGCAACGGCGGGCACGTTGAAACGCAGTGCTCTCCATGCTGTTTGCCGGTGGTCAAGGAGGCCGCCCGCACATGATGCGTCAGTATGAACTCGTCGAACGGGTTCTGAGTTACGATCCAAAGGCTGACGAGGCGCTGCTCAACCGTGCCTATGTGTATGCCATGCGCGCACATGGCACCCAGAAGCGCGCCGATGGTGCACCCTTCTTTTCCCATCCGCTGGAAGTTGCTGCGATCTTGACCGAGTTCAAGCTCGACGACGCGACCATCGCGACGGCGCTGCTCCACGATGTCATTGAGGACACCGATACCCCCCGCTCCGAGATCGACCAGCTGTTTGGTGGCGAGATCGGTGCGCTTGTCGATGGTCTCACCAAGATCAAGAAACTCGACCTCGTCACGAAGGAGGCGCAGCAGGCGGAGAACTTCCGCAAGCTTCTCGTCGCGATCTCCTCCGACATCCGTGTGTTGCTGGTCAAGCTCGCTGACCGCCTGCACAACATGCGCACCCTCGAGCACAAGAAGCCCGCAAGCCGCCGTCGCACGTCCGAAGAAACGATCGATATCTATGCGCCCTTGGCAGGTCTCATGGGCATTCAGGCGATGCGTGACGAGTTGGAGGATCACGCATTCCGCTGGCTCTATCCCGAAGCCTATGACGCGGTGAGCGGCAAGCTTGCCGAATTACGCAATAAGAACGTCAACCTTGTCGAGGACATTCGCCTTTCGCTCAGTCGTAAACTTGCCGAGATGGGTGTCGAGGCTGAGGTGAGGGGGCGCGAGAAACGACCCTACGCCATCTGGCGCAAAATGCAGAACAAGCAGATCTCGCTCGAACAGCTGTCCGACATCTATGGGTTCCGCATTATCGTTGGCACCACGGACGAGTGTTATCGTGTGCTGGGTGTTGTCCACAGCACGTGGCAGATGGTTCCAGGGCGATTCAAGGACTACATCTCCGTTCCCAAGCGCAACAATTACCGCTCGCTGCACACGACGCTGATCGGGCCGCGCGCGCAGCGTGTCGAGCTGCAGATCCGCACCCGTGAAATGCACGAGGTGGCCGAGTACGGCATCGCCGCACATGCCCTCTACAAGAACGGCATGATGCTCGGTTCGGCGGTGGCCGATGTGGCGCGGGGCGTCGTCACTGATAAGGGGGAAATCTCTGCGCAGATGATCGTAAATGCGCAGGCCAATGGCGCCCACGTCGTTCATGCTCACGCCCCCGAGATCGAGGAGAACCCGTATTTTCGTTTGCGTCAGCTTGTCGGAACACTGCTGGAGGGCTCCAACTCCGAGGAGTTCCTGGAACATACGAAGCTGGAGCTTTTTCACGACCAGGTTTTTTGCTTCACGCCCAAGGGTCGCCTGATTGCCCTGCCGCACGGTGCCACCGCTCTCGATTTTGCCTACGCAGTCCATACCGACATCGGCAACACCTCGGTCAGCGCTTATATCAATGGTCGACGCTCGCCCATCGATACGATCCTGCGCAATGGCGACGAGGTGCAGATCCTGACATCCAAGACCCACCGGCCGCCCCTGGTCTGGGAAAAGTTTGTCGTCACCGGCCGTGCGCGCGGCGCCATCCGCAAGATTGCGCGGGAGGCGGCGCGCCAGCAGTATTCCGAACTGGGCCGCCGTCTGCTGGCGTCGAAGTTCGAGGCCGCCGACGTCGCGTTCTCTGATGAGAAGGTGCGCCGCGTCATGGCGCGTCTCAATCAGAAATCCATTGAGGATCTTTACGCCGCCGTGGCCCGCAACGAACTGGCGCCTTCACTTGTCGTCAAGGCCGTCGCACCTGATGCCCAGCTGCCCGAGCCGGTGGCTCCAGCCCGCCGTCCGCGCAACCGTTACGACACCGTCCAGAACCAGGAAGGCTGGTTCAATCTGTCGAAGGTCATGGGCCTGAAGTTCAAACTCGGCAATATTGCCACGGGCGAGCAGGCTGCCAATTCGGGGGGTGCACCCTCGCGCATCATGCGCTCGGATATGCCCGTGGTGTTCGAGGAGGGAGGTGCCGTTCCAGGCGACCGCATCGTCGGCATTCTGACCCCATCTGATGGAATCCATATCTTCCAGATCCATTCGCCGAGCCTGCAACAGCACGAGCATGACAACTGGATCGATGTGACGTGGGATCTCGACCCTGAACAGCCGGTTCGCTTTCCCGCCCATATTTCCGTGACGGCGCTGAATGAACCTGGATCGCTGGCCGAGATCGCCCAGGTGATCGGTGAGGCCGATGGCAATATCGATAACGTCAAGATGATGCACCGTGGCGCCGATTTCACCGAAATGAAGATCGATCTGGAGGTGTGGGATCTGCCCCACCTCAATCACATCATTGCCGGTCTGCGCCAGAAGGCGGTGGTCAATACGGTTGAGCGGGTCTTCGAATAAGACCCGACGCCATGGCGTTCCGATTGGGTGTGGCTGTTCACCTGCGTCCAGAATATTAGAGCGCCGTGCGATATATCGGAACCAATTTTGTTGCTCAAGCGAAGCGCCGATCCAGAAGGCGAGCGATACAGGCCGTAGTGGTGCTTTGGTTTCGTGTTTGGTCGCATTTTCTGCGACGAACCGGCGTACACTTCGTCGGAAAATACTCGAGTGATGTCACTTGTTGCGCCGCCGCGATCTTTCACAACTCGAATTCCAATGCGTGTCCATGATGACCTTGCCGCCGACGTGTTGGTGCGGCCGGCTGGCCGACCAGCATGTGCGCTTGGCGCAAGCTCCTTTGGCGCAGCTGCCAAAGCCGACCTGACGCGATTGGCCGGCGCGCCAAGGGATCTCATGAGCCCAGGCTCGCGAACTCTCCGCCGCCATCGACACCACCGCCGCCAGGAGGCCTGTTATGCACAATGCGGTTCTGGCAACACGTCGGGTCAGGAGCAATGTCACAAATGACCAGGTCATGTTTCTAATTCCTCTTGTGGAACGCCCAAGCTGGCGTCGGCACTGGCGGGAGCGAGCGTTTGGGCTTTGCCCGCAGTGAGCGGAACCGGTGCCATGCGCCCGAACGAGATGAGCGGTTCAAGCCAGTATGCCAGATGTCGTAGCGGCAACTTCGTCTCCAGTTCGCCAATCAGCTGGTCGGCGCGATCCTTGGTCATCACGGCGACGAGATAGCCGCAGCAGACACGCCCGCGCACGCGCTCGCTGATCGTGGCCTCGGCAAAATCGTGGCCGTGGCCTTCGGTCCGCATGGTGGTGAACCCGCCGATGGGCGGCGTTGTCTCCAGCAACACTTCAACAATCCGGTCCTCAATGTTCAGCGGAAAGACGAGGGTCAGCTTGCAAGGGGATTTGTCCATGCCAACCTCCTGTTAGCGGCTTGAGTGTGGTCTATGGCGACGCCGAAGCGGCGGAAAAGGATTGGCAAGAGGAACAGCGTCAATACGGTTGACGAAAACAGCCCACCGATAACGACAATGGCCAGCGGCTTTTGAATTTCCGATCCGGGTCCACTTGCAAACAGCAGTGGCACAAGACCGAATGCCGCGATGCTGGCGGTCATCAAAACGGGCCGCAGCCGTCGAAGAGATCCTTCGAAGACGACATCGGCGATGTTCTTGCCCTCGGCCAGCAACTGGTTGAAGTGGCTGACCATCACGAGGCCGTTGAGGACCGCGATGCCGAGCAATGCGATGAAACCCACCGATGCCGGCACCGACAGGTATTGACCCGATGCCCACAGCGCTAAAATTCCGCCGACCAGAGCCAAAGGCACGTTGGCAAGAATGAGTGCCGACTGGCGCAGCGAGCGCAGCGTTGCAAACAGGACGCCGAAGATCATGACAAGAGCAATCGGCACGACAATCGAAAGGCGCGTGGCGGCGCGCCGCTGGTTTTCGAACTGACCACCCCAGACGAGCCGATAGCCCGATGGAAGCGCGACGGCCTTGCCGATGGCCTGTTGTGCTTCTTCCACGAAGCCGACCAGATCGCGGCCCGTTACGTAGGCCTGGACGATGGCAAAGCGTGAAGCATTCTCGCGATCGATCTTCACCGGCCCGATGGCTCTGTGAATATTGGCAACGTCGCCAACGCGCACCAGGCCGCCATCGCCCGCGGCAATCTGGCTTTGCGCAAACAACTCGGGCGCCTGGCGCACGTCGTCCTGTCCCCGGATGATGATGTTGGTGCGGCGGGCGGCTTCTGCCACGAGGCCCGCATGCGCACCTTCCAGCATGGCGCGCAACTCATCCTCGATGGCCGTTATGGACAATCCGGTACGGCCCGCCATCAGGCGGTCGACATCGACCTGGAGATAATCGACGCTATCATTGGCAACGGTCGAAACTTCCGCGGCGCCACGCACACCTTCCAAGGTGGACTGGATTTTCCCCGCAAGCTCGGACAGCGTTTTGAGGTCGGGTCCGAAGATCTTGACG
>ERZ795053.2796-NODE-2796-length-20548-cov-23.237203_pt1 | contig 20548 bp, 16 predicted proteins | sample MGYA00375137_ERZ795053 | MGnify/ENA primary metagenome ERZ795053 (study PRJEB30182, sample SAMN05720284) | activated sludge metagenome | isolation source: Anaerobic digester | place: Hong Kong | collected 2014-12-17 ...
TGGCCTTCAGCGGCGCCATCGCCCTGCCGCCGCCGCTGCCCACGCCGGCCGTGCTCACCGCTACTGGCATCTACCTCAACGCCCTGGGCGGAACGGGCACGGGCCTGACCTTCAACACCAGCGACATCCTGCACTACGACCTGACGAACGGCGTCTGGAGCATGGTCTTCGACGGTTCGGATGTCGGCATTACGGTGGGCGTGGATGGTTTCCAGATGGAAGTGGACGGCACGCTGCTGCTCAGCCTGGCGCTCGACGCCACCCTGCCCGGCATCGGTGCGGTGGATGATGCCGACATCGTACGCTTCACCCCGACACAGCTTGGCCCCACCACCACCGGGACCTACACGATGGTGCTCGACGGCTCCGACGTGGGGTTGGATGCGATCGCCAGCGAGAACATCGACGCGCTCGGCCGCACGCCCGATGGCGACCTGCTCGTGAGTGTTGCAGGCAGCTTCAGCGCTGGCGGCGTCACCGGCGGCGACGAGGACATCTTCCGCTTCGACGCCACCAGCCTGGGTGATGAGACGGCGGGCGCCTGGTCGCTCACCTTCGACGGTTCGGACATGGCGCTCGACACGGCCACGGGCGAGGACATCGACGGCTTCTGGGTGGACCCGGCCACCGGTGCGCTCTACCTGAGCAGCCTGGACTTCTTCACCATCGGCGTGGGCGTGGCCGGCGACAAGAACGACCTCTACGTCTGTGCGCCGGGCAGCCTGGGCGAGGCGACCGCCTGCACGCCCGGCTTCTTCTGGGATGCAGGCGCTCATGGGCTGGAGGGCGGCAACGTGCGCGGTTTCACGTTGATTCCGGCGCAAGGCGTCACCGGGGCGCAGGCGGTCGCACCGGCATCACAGGCGCTGCATCTGCCGCTCATCACCAGGCCGTAGTAGATAGTATCTGCCGCGTGCGTCGCACTGGTCAGTGCCACCGAGTCAGAGAGTTACATGCTGACCAGTGTGACGCACGCTCTATGTTAAGAATCCGTCGGCTGTGCGCTTTTTGCTACCATCGCAAAGAGTACCCGTTGCGAGAGGCGAGGGACCGCTGGCCAAATCTTCAGCGTTTGTTGTGTCACCAAAGCGCCATGAACGCCTGACATGTGACGCCTGTAGCCTGGCGTGAACGCTTTTGACAACGCTTCGCGATGCCCCCTATAATGCCCCTATCCGAGGCAACTGAAATTCGCGGCGCCGGCTGTTTGGCTGGTGCGCGTGGCATTGCCCATCCACGGGCACGCGCCGGTGGATGAACCGCTCTCCATGACTTGAAAAGGATTCATCTTCATGTCCAGCGTAGATATTGCAGCCGTCCAGCAACAGGTCGGCGAACAGAGCGAAACCATCGTCCGCTTCCTGCGCGAGTTGTGCGCGATCCCGTCGATGGACTCCAAGATCGGGCCGGTCGGCGAGCGCGCCCAGGAAGAGATGCGCAAGCTGGGCTTTGACGAGGTGTGGTTCGACTCCATGGGCAACACGGTCGGCCGTATCGGGAACGGCCCGCGCATCCTGCTCTACGACAGCCACATCGACACGGTCGGCATCGGCAACCCTGAGGAGTGGGACTGGGACCCCTTCATCGGCAAGGTGGAGAAGGGGCGCTTCTATGCGCGCGGTGCGTGCGACGAAAAGGGCAGCACGCCCCCCATGATCTACGGCCTGGCCATTGCCCGGCAGCTTGGCCTGCTTGACGGCTGGACGGCCTACTACTTCGGCAACATGGAAGAGTGGTGCGACGGCATCGCCCCGCACGCGCTGGTCGAGCACGAGGGCATCCGCCCCGACTTCGTCGTCATCGGCGAGCCGACCAAGATGCAGGTCTACCGCGGGCACAAGGGCCGCGTGGAGATCGAGGTCATTTCGCGCGGGCGCAGCGCGCACGCCGCCAGCAACCACCTGGGCGACAACGCCATCTACAAGGTGCTGCCGCTCATCGAGGGCGTCAGCAAGCTGGAGCCGGAGCTGGGCGACGACCCGTTCCTCGGCCACGGCAAGATCACCGTCAGCGACATGAGCATCTCGACGCCGTCGATCAACGCCGTGCCCGATCTGGCCAAGGTCTACATCGACCGTCGCGTGACCTTTGGCGAGACGGCCGAGGGCGCCATTGCCCAGGTGCGCGCACTGGCCAGCCAGGAACTGCTCGACAAAGGCGACATCACCGTCGAGATGATGAAGTACGCCGATCCCAGCTACACCGGCTTTGTCTTCCCGGTCGACAAGTACTTCCCGGCCTGGGCCATGGACGAAAGCCACCCGCTGGTGCAGGCCGGCCTCGAGGCCACGCAGATCATCGGGCTGCCGCAACATCCGGCCGGCAAGTGGAACTTCAGCACCAACGGCATCTATTGGATGGGCAAGGCGGGCATTCCCTCGATCGGCTTTGGCCCCGGCGAGGAGGAGACCGCGCACACGACGCAGGACAGCGTGCTGCTGGCCGACGTCATCAAGGCGACCGAGTTTTATGCGATTTTGCCGGCGTTGATCAGGTGATCCCTCTATGCGTACAGCATCCAACGAATCGCCCGTCGCCGTCGTCGCCATTGGCGGCAATTCGCTGATTACGGACAACAAGAACCCCAGCGTTCCGCATCAGTGGGACGCGGTGCGCGAGACGGCCAGCTACGTGGCCGACATGGTAGCCGAGGGGTGGACCGTGGTCATCACCCACGGCAACGGGCCGCAGGTCGGCTTCATCCTGCGGCGCAACGAGCTGGCCGCGCCGGAGGTTCACCCGACGCCGCTCGACCTCATCGTGGCGGACACGCAGGGCAGCATCGGCTTCATGTTGCAGCAGGCGCTCAACAACGAATTTCACCAGCGCGCCATCGACCGCCAGTGCATCACGCTGGTGACGCAGGTGCTGGTCGACGCCGACGACCCGGCCTTCGCCAACCCCACCAAGCCCATCGGCAGCTTCCTGGATGAAGCCAGCGCGCGCGACTTTGAGAAGGACGGCTGGCAGGTCGTCGAAGATGCCGGGCGCGGCTGGCGCCGCGTTGTCGCCTCGCCGGAGCCACGCGCCATCATCGAGGAAAAGGCCATCGAGCAGGCCGTGCAAATGGGCTGGATCGTCGTGGCCGTGGGCGGCGGCGGCATCCCCGTGGTGCGCAACAGCAAGGGTGAGCTGCGCTCGGTCTACGCCGTCATCGACAAGGATCGCGCCAGCAGCCTGCTGGCCTCGCGCATCGACGCCGATCTCTTCCTCATCAGCACGGGCGTCGAGCAGGTGGCGCTCAACTTCGGCAAGCCGGACCAGGTGCTGATCGACCGCATGACCGAAGCCGAGGCCGAGCGTTACACCGCGGAGGGCCATTTTGCCCCCGGCAGCATGAAGCCCAAGATCGAGGCGTGCATCCGCTACCTGCACCACAGTTCCAAGCCGGGCGCCGCCGCCATCATCACCAACCCGGCCAATCTGGGCCGCGCCCTGCGCGGCGAGACCGGCACGCGCATCGTGCGCAACGCGGCCTGACACGATTCCTGCTTGCCGAAATGGCTTTCGGTCACGAGTCACGAGTCACGAGTCACGAGTCACCAGTCATGCGTGACTCGTGACGCATGACGAGATTGGCTGCTAATCTGGCGATCGTTGGAGTACCCGCCGGCGGTTGCGCGCGACACCCGTTCTTAACAATGCATTATCCTGTCGCTAACAACGCGGGTGTATGCTCGCGCATATGTACCTGAACCGCGGCCGCACAATTGACGCATCCAGGGTCGTCTACTATACTTAGGCCGAATCAAGGCTCGAGGCCGCATCTGCCGTAATCCGAATTGAGACACCCGCATGAGCGACGCGCTTCTCACCGGCAAGACCTCAACTTCTCAACCGACATCAGCACGCACCTCGACGCAGAGCCGCAGCTTGTTTGCAGGGCGACAGGGCCGGCGTCTGCGCGAGGCGTTGCTCGCCTATCTTTTTCTGCTGCCGGCATTTCTGATCGTCGGTCTCTTTGGCCTCTTCCCCATCATCTTTGCCGCCTACCAGAGCACGCTGCGCGGCCTGAACAAGATCGTCGGCACCTTCGACGGGCTGGGCAATTACATCCGCGCCATTGGCGACCTGACCTACGTGCTGGGGTTCTGGGGCGCGCTGCTGCTCGTCTTCCTGGCCGTGCGCGCCATCTGGCGCGGGCGCGCCGCTGCCGCCGAGAAGAATGAACCCTTCTGGCTGTGGGCCGTGCCGGGCATTGCCTTTGGCGGCCTCGTGCTGGCGATGCTGGCGTGGATCATCCGGCTCCTGCCGCTGATGCTGCGCATTCCCGAACAGATGCGCGGCGCCCAGAATACGCCGGAGAATTTCCGCCGCCTCCTGGGTGAAGCGCTGACCAATCCTGACGTGCTCCAGATGGTGTGGATTGCATTGGGCGCCCTGCTCATCGGCATCGCCAGCAGTTGGATGGTGGTCCGCAGCCGCAACCGGCGCCGGCGCTATGGCAACTTCAGCGGCCCCTTCACCCTGGCGACGATCCTGGTCGGGCTGGCCGCGCTCATCTTCTGGTTGACGTGGGCCGAGTTGCAGAAGAACATCGCCGAAGCGCTGGAGAGTGGCGCCGGCCTCGATATCTGGTCGCAACTCATCCTCATCAGCGCCGGCTTTGTGCTGTTGCTCTTGTCGTGGCTGCTGTGGCGCAGCGCCAGCCATCGCGACTCACTGGCCGGCACCTTCCTCAGGCTGGGCGGCGCGGCCATGTTGGTCGTCGGGGCGTGGGTCTTGATCGCGGAGGCGCCGCGCATCATCGCCCAGGGCGACAAGATCTGGTGGTACGGCCTGCTGGCCACCTTCTACTACTCGCTCGGCACGATTCCCTTCCAGTTGATCATTGCGCTGGTGCTGGCCGTGCTGCTTTTCCAGAACATCAAGGGGCGTGGTTTCTTCCGCGTCATGTACTTTCTGCCCTACATCGCCCCCTTCGTCGGCACGGCGGCAGTCTTCAAGATCATCTTCTCGAGCCGGCCCACGGCGCCGATGAACGCCATCCTGGGCTTTTTCGGCATCCCGCCGCTGGCCTGGATCAACGAGCCGCAGGGCATCCTCAACATGATCACGCCCGGCGTGCACCTGCCGATCTGGGCGGCCGGTCCCAGCCTGGCGCTGGTCGTCATCATGATCTACGGCGTGTGGACCTTCTTTGGCTTCAACACCGTGATCTTCCTGGCCGGGCTGGGCAACATTCCCAAAGAAATGTACGAGGCAGCGTCCATCGACGGCGGCGGGCGCTGGGCGCAGTTCCGCCACATCACGCTGCCGCTGCTCTCGCCGACCATGTATTTCCTGACGCTCTACTCGGTCATCGGCACCTTCAAGGCCTTCAACCACATCTACGTGCTGCGCACCGGCGCGGCCCTGGGCACGACCGACACGGCCAGCGTCGTCATCTTTCAGACCTTCCAGCGCGACACCCGCTACGGCTATGCGTCGGCGCTGGCGATCCTGCTGTTGCTCATCATCATCCTGCTGACGGTGGTCAACAACCAGATTGCGAGCAAGCGAGTCCACTATGGCTGATAGCGTTGCCGCCACGCGGCCGCCCGCCCGGAGTCCCGCGGCGCGCCCACAATTCACGCGCTACCTGGGCACCTACCTCATCCTGGCTATCGGCGCCGCGGTGGCCATCGTGCCCTTCCTGTACACCGTCAGCGTCTCGTTGATGAACCTGACCGAGGCGAACGGCGGCGCGTGGCTGCCCGGCAACCCGCAGTGGGGCAACTACATCCAGGCGTGGAATCAGGCCAATTTCTCGCAGTACTTCTGGAACAGCGTCCGCATCGCCGCAATCACGATCTCCGGCGAAATCGTCTTCTGCACGCTGGCGGCCTATGCCTTCGCCCGCATGGAGTTCTGGGGCAAGAATCTGCTCTTCAGCCTGCTGCTGGCGACACTGATGTTGCCGGAGGCGATTACGTGGGTGCCGAACTTCATCACGGTCTCGTGGCTCGGGCGCGTGGGGCCGGTGCCGTGGATCAACAACTGGCCGGCGCTGACGGTGCCATTCATGGCCAGCGCGTTCAGCATCTTCCTGCTGCGCCAGTTCTTCATGCAGGTGCCCAACGATCTGTGGGATTCGGCGCAGATCGACGGCGCCGGCCACATCCGCTACCTGGTGCGCATCATGATCCCGCTCTCCAAGGCGGCGATCATGACGCTGGTGCTCTTCGGCTTTATCGGCTCGTGGAATGCGCTGGCCTGGCCCATCCTGGTGACGACGACGCCGGAGTGGCGCCCGATCTCCTACGGCTTTTACGCCTTCATCGACGAAGCCGGCGCGCAGTTCAACTTGCAGATGGCCGGTTCGGTCATTACCATGACGCCTGTGATCCTGCTCTACTTCTTCACACAGAAGACCTTTATCGAGGGGATCGCGACGTCTGGCCTGAAAGGGTGAGCGACTGGGGTGTTTTCTCAATCCGGAACGCCCCATCGAGATAAACTTTATTCAAGAAGGAGACCATATGCGTAAGGTTCTTTGGTTGACTGCGCTCCTGCTGATCGGTGCGCTCGTGCTGTCGGCCTGTGCCGCGCCTGCTGCTGCACCGGCGGCGCCGGCGGCAGAAGCACCGGCCACGGAAGCCGCGGCAGAAGCCCCCGCAGCGGACGCGGCGGCGCCGGCCGGTGCGTGCGCCCCGGCGGCGGATGGCGCCTATGCGGGCGTCGATCCCAGCGGACAGGCGGTCGTGTGGTGGCACAACCACTCCGGCTCGCGCGAGGAGAAGCTGCTCCCGTTGATCGCCCAGTTCAACGAGAGCAATGAGTGCGGCATCACCGTCGAGGCCCAGAACCAGGGCAGCTACGATGACATCCGCGACAAGGTCAATGCCAGCGCGGCGGCCGGTGAGCAGCCGGCGGCACTCCTGGTCGGCTACCAGAATGACCAGTCGTTCTACCAGTTGAACGACGTCCTGGTGGACCTCAACAATCTGATGAACGACGCGACGTGGGGTCTGAGCGCCGACGAGGTTGCCGACTTCTACCCGGCCTTCCTCGAGCAGAGCGTGAACCCGCTCTTCGACAACCAGCGCCTGGGCTTCCCGCCGAACCGCTCCATGGAAGTGCTCTACTACAACCAGACGTGGCTCGAGGAACTTGGCTTCGCCGGCCCGCCGGCCACGCCGGAAGAGTTCAAGACCATGGCCTGCGCCGCGGCGGAAGCCACGGGCGACGGCACGGGCGGCTACATCCTGCGCGACGACGCGTCGGCTCTGGCGGCCTGGACCTTTGCGTTCGGCGGCAACATCCTGACCGAGGACGGCACGGCGTACGTCTACAACAGCCCGGCCACCATCGAGGCTATGACCTTCCTCAAGGATCTGTACGACTCGGGCTGCGCCTACTTCTTCACCGAAGGCTTCCCGAACCCGCAATTTGCGGCGCGCAAGGGTATCTTCGCCCAGGGCTCGACCTCGGGCATCCCCTTCTATGCCGGCGACGTTGCCAAGGTTGCCGAGGAGCAGGGCAAGGAGCCCGATGTCTGGGGCGTGGCGGCCATCCCGCACACGACGGCCGAGCCGGTGCAGAACATCTACGGCGGCGACGTGATGATCACCAAGACTACGCCGGAGCAGGAACTGGCCGCGTGGCTCTTCGTCAAGTGGTTCACCTCGCCCGAAATCCAGGCGCAGTGGGACGAGATCAGCGGCTACTTCCCGACGCGCAAGAGCACGGCTGACTTCTTCGCCGACTCGCTCAAGGAGAATGCGCAGTGGCAGCAGGGTGTGGAACTCCTGCCGTACAGCGCGTACGAACCGCAGTTGATCTCCTACACCGCCGTGCGTGACGCCGCGCAGAAGGCCTTCAACGAGATCATGCAGGGCGCCGACATCCAGGCCACGTTGGACGAGCTGACCAGCTTCGCCAACGACCAGGAGCAGACGATGATGGCTGAGATGCAGTAAGCGCTTCGGCGGCATACTGCACTGACAGAAAAAGGAGTGGGGCGGCATCTGCCGCCCCACTCCTTTTTCTGCATTTCAATGGCCAAAGCCGTGCTCAGCCGAACTTCATCACCTTGAACGACTCCGAGTAGCGCACCGAGCCGTCCGCCTGCTTCTCGCCCCACATCTCGATCCAGCGCGCCTTGGCGCCGTCCGGGTCGCTAAATTGCGACTTGTGGCAGAGAATCGCCTCGACCTTGGTCGCCAGGTCGGCCGTGACATCGACCTTGAGCGACGGCGCGTCGTGGCCATGCACGTAGAGATATTTGATCTTGTGCGGATGGTAGCCTTCGTCGGCCATGTCCGGGTAGAACATGGGGTTGTCGGCGGCCGGGAAGATCGCTTCGATCGCGACCAGACCGGCGTTGCGATGGTCGGGGTGGTTGATGTAGCCTTCGCCGACAAAGTAGCGGTCGGGATTGGTGCAGATGATCAACTGCGGGCGGATGCGCCGGATCGCGAGCGTGACGCGCTTGCGGATGGAGCGGCGCGGGCGCAAAAAGCCATCCTCCTCGCCCATGAAGAGCACTTCCTTGATGCCGCAGAGTTTGGCGGCATTGCGCTGCTCGATCTGGCGCATGGCGATCAACTGGTTGCGCGTGATCTCGGGGTTGTGATTGCCCTTGTCGCCGTTCGTCAGGACCATGTAGGTCACCTCGATGCCCTGGCGCGCCATCTGGATGCAGGTGCCGGCACAAATGAAGTCGGCATCGTCCGGGTGGGCGACGATCACCAGCGCGCGCTGGACGTCGCTCCAGTCCGGGGTGGAGAATTCTAGCGTCTCACTCATGGATTGCGTCCTCCTTGCTGCATGTCGGCACGCTCTGCGCCGACATGAAAACAACCCCTGCATACGCAGAGGTTGTCATCGTTATTGAAGCATAACCGGGTTTCGCCGGTTACGTGCGGCGCCTGGGCTACTTACCCATGGCCGAATAGCCAGGACCCTCGCTGAAGAAGAGCGCATTCAACTCGGTCGTGTACTGGTACTCTTCGGGCAGGTCTTCCTCAGGCAGAATGGCCTCGACCGGGCATTCCGGCACGCATGCGCCGCAGTCGATGCAGGTGTCCGGGTCGATGTAGTACCAGGGCCATTCGTCTTCGGGCTGCCCAGGCACAATACACTCTACCGGGCACACTTCTGCGCAGGCGCCATCGCGGATGCACAGGTCAAAGATCACATGCGTCATGGGAAGGACCTCCTAAGTCGATGGAAATCTATGTCTTGATTTGAAACGTTAGAATACTGGAGGGTCGTAAGGGACCCGACTGGCGGATTTTTCTGTCCGTCACATTGTTCCGTGATGCACAATTGAATCGATTGTACTGACGTTTTTGGCAAATGTCAACTGATTTGGCGTCCGGACTTCAGGTGCATTGGCCGGCGCATTAACCGGGCCAAATCGGTACCGGAAACCCGGTTTGACGTCAACTCTCTGCGACCGTCGTCAGCCCTGCCACATCCAGCACCGTGATTCGCTTGCGCCCGATATCAATGTATCCCGCCGCCTTGAGATCGTTCAGCACCTGCGTCGCCGTTTCGCGATAGGTGCCGACGCTCTCAGCCAGATCCTGGTGCGTCAGTCCCGTGATCTCGTTGGTGCCCTGCTCCTCAGCCAGCCGCAACAACATGCTGGCCAGCCGCGCCGGGATGCCTTTGAAGGCCATGTTCTCCAGGCGCTCTTCGGCGTCGCGCAGGCGGCGGCCGGTGATCTCGAGAATGCGCAGCGCGACCTGCGGCTTGCTGAGGATGAGACGCTCCAGATCGTTGCGGCTCATGACGCAGATCAGGCAATCCTCGACCGCCTCCGCAAAGGTGTTGTGCATCTTGGCGCCGAGCAGCGCCATCTCGCCAAAGAGGGTGTGCGACCCAAGCGTCGTGATCACCAGTTTCTTGCCCTCGGGGCTGATGCGATAAAGCTGCACCTTGCCTTCTTTGAGAATGAAGAGGACTTCGCCCGGTTCTTCAGGGCGATAGAAGACGCGCCCTTTCTGCACCGTGCTCATGGTTGTGATGCGGTTCAACTCTTCCATCTCGCGCGGCGACAGGTCCTGGAAAACCGCCAGTTCCGACAGATAGCGCATTTTTTCGGCCGGTTGGGATACGGCCGCAGTTTTGTCGTCCACAGGTAGACTACTCCAATTTACTCAATGTTTCGAAGACCTCAGCGGGCGATGGATTGCCAAGAAACCAGCGCCGGCCATCAATCAGGTAGGTGGGCGTGGCAAATACGCTTTCCGGCAGCGGCTCGACGGCGTCGGCCACATCTACCAGGCGCACCGCAACGTCCGGGAACTCCCGGCGAATCAAGTCGGCGATCTCATACGCGTAGGCACAGACCGAGCAATGCCGGGCCACATAGATTGCCACTTCATGCCGCGGCACTCTATCGCCGCTCACTTCCACGCTATCGTAAGAATTCTGCATCATTCCGAGCACACTCAATCTGGCAGCTTCACCACTATCGCAAGCCAAGCGTAGCGGAGAAGCGCGCATCTCCTCTGTGAGCAGACTTACGCCTCCCCATTATGGGCCGTGCCAGGACAAAACGCAAGTAACACGCTCGTGTTGAGCCAGGTGTTTGGTTGCCCTCTCGATTGTTGCTAGAATATACCAGACAGATCGATTGCCAGATGCAGGCGCCTTTTCATGTCCTACGACCTTCGTCCAGTTCCACCTCGCGATCGCAACCGCACGGCTGCCGTTCTCACGGTCAGCATACTCGTGACTGTCTTCGTCCTGCTCGCCATCAGCCTCATGTGGCTTGGCATGCAGCGCGGCTTTGGCCTGCCGCCGACGCCAACAGCCACCCCGACTGTCGTGGCAACCGCGCCCACGGCGACACCTGACATGCGCGCCACCAACATCGCGCAAGACATGCTGACACAGGTGGCGTTTTCGGCGACGTCGCTGGCGATTGTTGCGTCGCAGCCTGGCGTGACGCCGAATCCGGGCGCGCCGAGCGAGGGCGATACGCCCGCCGGCGATCTGACGGCGACATCGGCGATGCAACTCCCGCTTATCTCGGTGCCGCCGCAGGTGACGCAGAGCCCCGACGGCACAGTCGTCGACCCGGCGGCCGGTGCGCTCACGGCAACGGCAATCTTCATTCCCAATGTGGCCAGCCCGCCATCGCCGACGCCCTTCATACCGCCGACGCCACTGCCCGAGCCGACGTCGCCGCTACCGCCGCCACCGCCGATCACGCCGTTGCCGGCCACCGAGACACCCACACCGCAGGGCGTCGTCCCGCCACCGCCCACCGCACCGCCGACGTTGCCGGTCATCCAAGTTGGCGAGATGCAGGCCACCTCGCGCGCCGTCGACACGACCGTCTTTGTCGGACCCAGCACCTACTACACGGCTACCGGCACTCTCGGCGCCAATACGGTGCTACGCCTGCGCGGGCGCACGATGAGCGGAGATTGGCTCCTCGGCTGCTGTATCAATGACAACCAGAACTATTGGGTGCGTCCGGCCTACGTGACGATCACGGGCAATCCGAACCCACCCGGCTTCCCGGCCAATGTCGACACCAGCCAGCCGCAGTGGGATCCCAACAACCCGCGCTGGCTGCCGGTCTTCCCGCAGGACCCGGCACTTGCACCGCGCCCGATTCCGACAGCGCCGCCGTTTGGCGACTACCCGCTCGCCCGCTACGATCGCGGCAACACGGGGCGCGTACCCGCATTGCCCCGCCCGCCGCTGCAAAGCAGTTGGGGCGGGCTGAGCCAGGCGGCGCAGGTATTCGTTTCGCCGCTGGCCGTTTCTGGCCCCAACGTCGTCTCCTCCAGCCAGGATGGGCAGATCTACAGCTTCAACCGCGATTCGGGTACGCAACGCTGGCGCTTCAACCTCGCCACCACCGCCACCCTGGCGCCGGCAGCACAGGATAACCTGCTTTATATCCCGTATACGGGGAACAAAATGGTCGTCCTTCAAGATGCCGGCGACCGTGCGAACGTGATCTCGACCGTCGACCTGCCAGGGGCGGCGTCGACCTCACCAACCTTTCTCAACGATGTCATCTTCCTGGGCACCGGCGACGGCGATGCGACCGACCTGGTTGCCATGCGTCGCGAAAATCTGGCCGACCGCCGCGTCTTCAACGAACCGACCAGCCGGCTGCTGCAACCGGCTATCGGTCAGGAGACCATCTATGTGCCGGCCAATCGCCTGTGGGCGCTGGACACGAACCTGTGGCGGGGAACGGAGTTGCTGTGGACGCAGCCCGACTTGAACAACCTGACGGCGCCCCCCGTATACATCACACCGGGCGTGATCCGCAACTCTGAGCTATACGCGGCCGATCAATCCGGGAACATCTATGCGCTCGATGCCAACACCGGTGCGCGCATCTGGATCCACCCGTTCGGCACGCCGGCCACGATGCTGGCCGTCAACGACAACTATCTATTTGCGGCCGGTGGCGGCATTATCCGCGCCATCTCACGCCTCTCCGGGCAGGCGGTCTGGAGCCAGCAAACTGGCGGGCAGCTCACCGGGGGACCGTGGGTGACCGCTGACAGGGTCATGGTGGCCACGCAGGGCGGGACCATTTTCGTCTACGACGTGCTCACGGGGACGGTTGTCGATTCGTCCACCGTCCTGCCCGGCCCCATCAACGTGGCGCCGGCGGTGAGCCAGGAGTGGATTTTCGTGCCGACCAGCAACACGATATTCGGCTACCGGGGACAGCCATAGTGACTGAATCAACCCAGCGCCCGCCGGCTGCACGCATGCCGGGCTGGGACGTCCTGCTGCTGGCACTGCTTGTCTTTGCGCTGCTCCAGATTGCCGGCCTTGCCGAGCAGGCCGCCCTACCGACTCGCCTCCAGGATGTGCTACGCCATCCGATCCTTGGTGCGCTGCTGCCGCCGGCCGGCTATGCAGCCATGGGCGAGGTCGGGCCCCGTCCCGGCGAGCCCATCGGGCTGGTGCTGAACGCGATCACGCTGGGCCTCTTTGCCATCTATGCCTTGCTGGACCTGGCCCTGGCCGAACCCCGCCGGTCAAAGTGGAAGAGCTGGATTCTGGCCGCCATCGTGGTATTCGCCGTCATCCTGCCCACCGCCAAGCTAATCCTTCTGCGCCAGGGCAGCGGCCCCGCCAGCTACACGCACGACGGCGGCGTCATCCAGACCGAGGCTACGATTCAATTCCTGCTGGAAGGCAAGAATCCCTACACGGAAGACTATACGAACACACCCATGGCGGAGTGGGGCTTCAGCGCCTACCGCACGGCGCTCTACCACTACCCTTACCTGCCGTGGACATTCCTATTCAGCGCGCCGGCTTATCTCCTCGGACAGGCCGGCGGCTTCTACGATCAGCGACTCATCTACCTGCTGCTCTTCGTGGTGATGCTCTGGCTGGCGCGTTCGCTGGCGCCGACACGGCGCGCTGCACTTGCACTCGTCGCCGTGCTGGCGCTAAACCCGCTCATGGCGCTGGACGTGATCTTTGGGCAGAATGACGTGTTCGTCCTGGCGTGGCTCATTATTGCGCTCGCCGCCTGGGAGCGCTGGCGGCAACAGCGCGCGGCGGGACATTCGGGACGCTGGCTGCTGCCAATCGCCGCGGTGAGCTTCGGCCTGGCCTGTGCCAGCAAGCCGACAGCCTGGTTCATGGCGCCATTTTTCGGGTTGCTGCTGATCCACGATGATCCTGCACTGGCCACCGGCGGCTGGCAGGCGCTGTGGCGTGCGCTGCCGCGCCTGCTGCGCCGCGCGCTGCCGGCCATCGCCACCTTCCTGATCATCCTGGTTCCCTACCTGGTGTGGGATGCGTGGTCGCTCTACGACGACGTCTGGCGCTGGAGCAGCGGCCAGGGACCAACCGGCTATCAGATCTGGGGCTGGGGGGCGAGCAATTTCGTGCTGGCGGGCGGCCTGGTCGCCGACCGTTTCGCCCAGTGGCCGTTCTGGCTCGTGCAGATTGCGCTGGCGACGCCCGTGTTGATCTGGTTCCTCACGCGCCAGATGCGGAGCAATACCCTGTCCAACGCGTCCTGGCACTATGGCCTTTTCCTCTTCGTCTTTTTCTATGGCAGCCGCTTCCTCAACGAGAATTACCTGGGTTACATCCTTGCATTTCTCGCCATCGGCATCTTCACAGCGATTCCCGCCCAATACAAAATGGGCGAGGAATAGCCCCGCCCACTTTGTGACCTGTCGGGTCGCAGAGAGAACTACAGTTCGTCCGGGATGCTCGCCGCCTCGAACGCGGTGATGACATCTTCCTGTGTCAAGAACTGGTAGGCCGCCTCGAAGGTGTCGACGTGACGCGCTACCGATTCCTCGCTCTCCTTCGCTGCCACAACCACCAGGGTGCTGAGCCCAGCGATCAACGCGACGATGCTGGGCATTGGCCCCACGACGTCGGTCGGCGCGTAGACAACGAGGTCGGCAATGCGGTTGACAGGGCTCGCCAGTTCGCCGACAATGCCGAGTGTCGCCGCGCCACGCGCCCGGGCGAACTCGATAGAACGGGCAACATCACGGCCATACGCAGTGGCGCTGACGCCAATGACCAGGACCGAACTATCGACCGCCATCAACGTGGCGGCTTTCTTGACTGCATCGTTGGGAAGATACTCGGCGCGCACGCCGCGGTGACGCAACTGTTGGGCGATAGTTTCCGTCACAGCTTCGGCGTACCCTTCACCCACGACCACGATCCGGTCGGCACGGTCGAATAGCCGGGCGACGGCCTCGATATGCTCCGGTGGGTTGTGGATGATTAATTGCAGCAGGTTTTGGCGTTCCTGCTCGATCCGGTCCTTGAAGATACCAGCCGGATCGTCTGGTGCAAGCGGCTTCGGCTCATACGCCGCGTAGATTTCGGACTTGACCTGTTCCCGGATGTCGTGAAGCAACTCCGGATAGCCGTTGTAACCTAGTCGTTGCGAGAAACGTACTACGGTCGTCGTGTCGACACCCACAGCGTAGGCAAGCTGTGCGGCCGTCATGAAGGCAACATCGTAGTAGTTGCTCAAGATATAATCCGCGACTTTCCGGTAACTACGGCTTAGGTGGTCGTAGTACTCACGGATCTTTTCCCTATACATCTGGCCCCCCTAGAATGCAAGAGTGGTTAGCAAATTTGATCTATATGGACATGCGCAGCTTCCTTGTAGAATTGTAGGAGAATGCCAACCTGATTTGGTGAAACTTCCGTCTACAAAGTATAGAGGGGACAACTGGTTTTGTCAATCACCAAATCAAATATTGGGTACTTGTGAAACATAGATTGACGACAATCGTTGCATCGTCGGAGGTCATTTTCGCGACAAATGAATTGTTCCAGCCTTCGCCGGCGTGGTATCATGCGCGCATGAAGTGCGGTTCTATGGGCTTTGCACGAGGTCACCACACCGGTTTGTGGATGATATTGGGAAGCCTCTTCGTAACATTGTTTCTGGCTGCCGGGTGCGGCCGCAACGACGCTATGGCTGAAAGCGGCAGCACGGTCGATGCGCCGGATGCAGCTATTTCTGCTGCGGTCACTATACTCTCACCGATTTCGGTCACCCTCACCGCCACCCCCCTCGCAACGAATCGTGCAGAGCCGGCGGTGGCGACGCAACCCGCTACCGCCACGGCCAAGGCGACGCCGAGCGCCACAGTGACGACCGCCGACGTCTCGCTGACGGCACTTTTGCCGACGCCCACGCCAACCGCAACTCCGCTGCCGACGCCGGCCTATGCGCCCACGCCGGACGGCGAGATACGCACGCTGCGCGTTCCGGTCCTCATGTACCATTACCTCAGCGTGCCGCCCGCAGACGCCGACATCTATCGGCTCGACCTGTCGGTGCCGCCCGATCTCTTTGCCGAGCACCTGGACCGTCTGCTGGCCGAGGGCTACACGACGATCAGCCCTTATGATCTGGCGGAGGCGCTCCAGCGCGGCGCCGAGCTACCGGAAAAGCCCATCCTGATCACATTCGACGACGGCTATCGCGACAACTACGAGAACGCCTTCCCGCTCTTGCGCGAGCGCCGTATGCAGGCAACGATATTCGTCGTCACAGACTTCATTGATGAGGAGCGGCCGGCATATCTGACCTGGGGGATGGCACGGGAGATGCTGGCCAACCAGATCGCCATCGAGTCTCACGGGCGCAATCATGCAGGGCTTGCAGAGAAAGATGACGATTATCTGGTCTGGCAGGCGCTTGGCAGTTTGGAGACGATCGAACACGAGCTTGGCGTGCGCCCCCGCTTCGTCTCCTACCCGGCCGGCGAGTACGACCAGCGCACGATCGATGTATTCCGCAGCGCCGGATATTGGGCAGGATTCACCACCGAGCAGGGCACGGAGCAAACCAATGCGGCGCCCTTCGAGTTGGAGCGCATCCGCGTGCGCAACACGACGACCGCCGACGAGTTGATTCGCCTGCTGTCACTCGACTGGTAGACGCCACCGCTAGTCGTTGCTGATCACCGGCAGCAGCGCGCGGAACGAACTCTGGTACTCCAACTGGCTGTCGACATAGTCGCCGGCCCAGCCGCCGGTGATGTAGACCTGGCCTTCCGCCCCGGTCGCCCCCAGGTTGCGCCATTCGCCCTGGATCGGCGACGGGAAATTGCTCCACGAGTTGGTCGAGAAGTCGAAGCGCTCATGGTTGACGAGCGGCTGCGTCCAGCCGCCCCCCAGCGCGTAAAGCGCAACCCCATCGTAGACCAGCGCCAATCCACCGCGCGGCGACGCCAGCGCCGGCAATTCGCGCGTCTGGCCCGTCGCGGGCGTCACGACTTCGACCAGATCCAGTTCGCGTTCGCCGTCGTAGCCGCCCGCCACATAGATCTCACCGCTCACGACTTCCGCGCCGAGGAAGGCACGCCCCTTTGAAAGCTGGCCGACGAGTTGCCAGGCATTGCCGGCGCCGCCCGCGCCGGGGGTGAAACGCCAGATTTCGCTGCGCATGGAACGCCCGTCCCACCCGCCGACCAGGTAGAGCGATTCGCCATCGGCGACCAGTGCCGCGCCCGCCACGGGATAGGGCAACCGGCCAACACTCTCCCACCGCCCGTCAGGCAAATCAAAACGGTAGAACTGGTCTGACAGGAGGGGCTCGGCATTGCCGGCCGCGCTATTCTGACTGCCGCCCGCCACGTAGATCGACTGGCCCAGCGTAGTCGCAGCGAGATTCGCCAGCGGTGCGGGGAGCGACTTCCCCGCCGTCCATTCGTTGGTTTCCAGGTCAAACAGCCACGTGTCGGCGCGTGCCGTACCCGTGGCGTCTTCGCCGCCGATGACGAAAAGTTGCGTCCCGACGCGTACCATGGCATGGCGACCGACGGGCTGGCGCAGCGGAGTGCGCATACTCCAGCGCGGCTCCAGGCGCACGGCGGGCGGCGCCGTCACCGGTTGCCCAGCATTGGAGAGAAGATCAGCCGACGCCGGGGCCAGGCCGCCCACATACGGCGCAAACAACAGGATCAGCGACAGCGCAAGGGCCGCCACCAGATAGAGCCGCTGCCAGAACCGCGCCGTCACGGGGAGTCCGGCGAGCGCGGCCGGTTCGGGCACGGGCGGCGGAGCACCTTCTTCAGCACCTTCCAGGTTGACGCCCGGCACATGCACCCACCCACGCTGCACCAGCAACATCGACGCCTCCGTGCGGCTGTTGACCTGGAGCTTCTCAAAGATGTTGCGCAGGTGAACTTTGACGGTATGCGGGCTGATGATCAGATCGCGCGCGATTTCGGCGTTGCTGGCGCCTGTGACCAGCAGCCGTGCGACTTCCATCTCACGTTCGCTGAGCGGGTTTTCTGCCGGCGCCTCGCGGCTCTCATACAGGTCCGCCATGGCTTAGTACACCCTCGTTGTCAACGTCATGGCCTCATTGTACCGGACGACGCAGCCAATCAAAAGCGCCGGGCTCCATGAGGAGTCCGGCGCAGCGGAGCTTGAGAACCAGGTGCAGCGGCGCGGATCAGGTGCCGATGACGATGCCGCCGTCGACGCGGATCACTTCGCCGTTAACGAACGATGCCTCGTCGCTTGCCAGCCACAGGTAGGCGTTGGCGATATCTTCGGGCTTGCCGGCGCGGCGCAGCGGCGTTCGTTCGACCATCTTGTTGTAGATGTGATCAGGCATCTTGGCGGTCATGGGCGTTTCGATGAAGCCGGGCGCAACGGCATTGACGCGGATACCCTTTGGCCCCAACTCGCGCGCCCACACCTTCGTCATGCCGATGACGGCGGACTTGGTGGCGACATAATTTGTCTGGCCGAAGTTGCCGTCGATCCCCACAATGGAAGCTGCGTTGAGGATAACGCCACCGTGTCCTTGCGCCAGCATCTGGTTGGCAGCAGCCTGCCCGCACAAATAGACGCCCTTGAGGTTGATGTCGACGACCAGGTCGAATTCCTCTTCGCCCATCTTGCGCAGTTGTGCATCGCGCGTGATGCCGGCATTGTTGACCAGAATGTCCAGCCGGCCAAAGGCGGCCAGCGTTTGCTGCACGAGATTGGTCACGCTGTTGGCGCTGGTCACGTCGACCGGGACAAAAATCGCGGCGGGGCGTCCGTCGGCGTAGTGGTCGTTGAGCGACTCGGCGAACTCCTTGCCCTGCTCGGCCATCACGTCGCAGATGACCACTTGCGCGCCTTCGCGCGCAAAGGCCGTCGCCGTCGCCGCGCCGATCCCGCGCGCTGAGCCGGTGACGATGGCGACCCTGTCCTTGAGGCGGCCAAAGCCCTGGCGAACTGCATCCTGTAACAGGCCGGTTCCATTTGCCACTGTCATGGGAATGAATCTCCCCTCATGATAACTGGGTACACAGCCGTTTCGGCTGCGAGCCGGGACTTGATGAAGGTATCTGGGAAAAGCCCACGCACGCTTCATGCGCGCTCATCCACGATATCAGCATAGCAATGCCCGGTTACATTCGGGTTACCGGCGTGTCAATTGCTCATTTCGCGTCTGTTGCAGGGCAGGCGCGACAAAGAACGCCCCATTCGTCGAGCGAGAGTGTCTCCGCACGGCGCGCCGGATCGATGCCCGCCTCGGCCAACCATTGCTGCACCGTGGCTTTGTCAAGCTGAAGCCCGGCGGCCAGGCTGTTGTGGATCTGCTTGCGCTTCTGGCTGAAACCGGCGCGAACCACCGCGAAAAAGCGGGCTGGATCCACCGCGACAGCAGGCTGCGGCCGCACGCGCAGGTGCAGGATCGCACTGTCGACCTTCGGTCGCGGCGAAAAGGCCGCGGCCGGCACGCGCTGCACAATGCGCGGCTCGGCGTAAAACTGCACGCTCACGGCCAGCAGCGACATATCGCCCGGCGCGGCGCAGATGCGCTGCGCAACCTCCCACTGCACCATGACGACGGCCGATGTCGGGGGCTGAGCCGCTTCCAGCAAGTGGCGCAGCACCGCACTGGTGATGTAGTAGGGGAGATTTGCGACGACTTTGTAGGAGATTGGAGATTGGAGATTGGAGGTTGGGGAATGGCTAATCTCCAATCTCCAATCTCCAATCTCTCTTCCCTTCCCACAAGCATCGGCAACGAGCCGCCCCGGCGCCTGCTCCAAAATATCGCCGTGAACGATGTGCACGTGCGGCCGGCCGGCGAACTGCTGGCGCAGCGGCTCGATCAGCCGGTCGTCCAACTCGACGGCGACCAGGCAGCCGGCGCGTTCGGCCAGCGCCTCGGTCAGCACACCCTTGCCGGGGCCGATCTCCAGCACGGCGTCACTGGCGCCGACTTCCGCCGCGTCCAGGATCGGCGCCAGGTAACGCCGGTCCGCCAGAAAATTCTGGCCGAGCGACTTCTTGGCGGGCACTCCACTCATCTGCTGTCTCCAATACAAAAGAATAGACCGCGGATGTGACGGATTCGGCGGATTCTCGCGGATGAATGATCCGTGCAAATCCGCCTAATCCGCCAAATCCGCGGTCTATCTCTTCTCTTACTGTCTATCTATTCTTCTTCCAGGCTCAGCACGGACATGAAGGCTTCCTGCGGAATCTCCACCGAGCCCACCATCTTCATGCGCTTCTTGCCGGCCTTCTGCTTCTCCAGCAGCTTGCGCTTGCGCGAGATGTCGCCGCCGTAGCACTTGGAGAGCACATCCTTGCGCAGCGCCTTGACGTTGGCACGGCTGACCACCTTGTTGCCGATGGCCGCCTGGATCGGCACCTCGAACATCTGGCGCGGGATGATCTCCTTCATCTTGCTCACCAGCCGCTGGCCCTTATAAAAGGCGTTGTCACGATGCACGATAATGCTGAGCGCGTCCACCGGCATATGATTGACCAGCACGTCGAGCTTGACCATGTCCGACGGGCGGTACTCGTCCAGCGTGTAATCCATGCTGGCATAGCCCTTGGTGCGCGCCTTGAGTTCGTTGTAGAAGTCGACGATGATCTCCGACAGCGGGATCAGACCGACGATCTCCACGCGCTTGGTGTCGAGCCAGTTCTGCGTCTTGAGTTCGCCGCGGCGCTTGGTGATCAGATCCAGCACGGGGCCGATGTACTCGGAGGGGGTGAAGATGCGCAGTTCGCACCACGGCTCCTCGATATGCTCGATAAGCGTTGGGTCGGGCAGTGCGGCCGGACTGTCGATCTCCATGAGCACGCCGTCGGTCTTGAG